>WNGR01001324.1_pt1 | contig 27718 bp, 24 predicted proteins | sample 5407581 | NCBI WGS metagenome assembly WNGR01 (sample SAMN13153383, study PRJNA577476) | soil metagenome | isolation source: 80 cm soil or saprolite under Garry oak tree replicate 2 | place: USA:California | collected 2016-06-15
AGAGCGAAGCCGGGCTGCTGCATTGTCAGCCTCGTCCAAAAGTCGCGAAAGCTTCCTGGTAGCCTGCAACTGCTGGCGCAGACGGTTTCGTAGTTCGTCTCCCCGCGCCTCGCTCTGCGCCAGGCTAATGCCTCTGGCGTGGAGAAGCTGATTGATCTCTTGAAGCTTCGTCGTAAACTCCGCGCGCTCTCGCGCGGCGGTCACCTCCATTTCCATAATGCGGTTATCCTGGCGAGCCAGATGGAGTGTGAGTTGGTGGATCTCGCGCTCGAGATTCTCGATTTGCGCAACTCCTTCTGGAACGGAAGCATTCAGTCGGCTGACCGCTCCGGGAAGCAAATCTGCTTCTCCCGGTTTCGCAGTTTGCGCAGCGGCCGTTATTTCCCCTTTGGTCCCTTTCTTTGCCGATGAACTGGTGCGGTGATCGGCCTCGGCCATTAAAGCGCGATAAAGTTCGATTACTTCAGCGGCGACGCGAGCCTCGATCAGCTGGTCAATCGTGAAATGGGTGTGGCGTCTTCGCGTAGCTACCAGCGCCGCGGCGCTGTCTACTTCGGGATCGGGTAAACCAACGAACTGCGCAATTCGCCGCAGCTCGATTTCCGCGTTTTCGAAAAAGAAATCGTAATGAGTAATAAGCCGCTCTTGACCGCTCGATGTCTCGATCACGCGCCGGTTGTAGATTTCCCAAAGCCGCAAACCGAACGAATAAGACGTTCCGTTCCGCTTCGACATCGAGTAAGCGACTTCAAGCGGATTACGTACGATGATGAGCGTCTTCAGCCTGGGCAAAAGCGCCTGCCAAAACGGCAGCGTCAAACTGTTGCGCGGATCCTTCCAGCCCCAGACGCTTGCCGAATCAAATCCTTTGATCAGCCGCTGCGCTTTCGTACGCAAAGAATCAAGCCGGGCGTGGTTGAAGTTTTCGTCAATGCTCGGCGGCAAATCCCACGCGCCGCCGAGTTCATTCAACAATTCGTCGTTCAGCGCCACGAACCCCAAATGTTCCCAGAAACCATCGGGGTTATCGGCCTGCGCGGGCATCAACTCGTTTTCTGGGCCCAAATAGAGGCCGCAAGCATGCAATAGCCTCGTGAGCATCGACGTTCCTGAGCGATGCGCGCCGGCGATGCAAACAGCGGTGTTGGAGGTCGACGAATCCTTCAAGTGTTTTCGCTTTAAAAAACAGGCAAATACCTATGCCGAATAACGAACGCGTACCATAGATGGCGCGCATGGTAAACGCCAGTCTGAACAAACAATTTCTTCAGCGAGGGTTCGAGTCACTTGCTGTGCGGGTTTGATCGCTGGCTTCAAGGCGAGATCAGGGGGCCTTTATTACCTTTCAATGTTTCAACGACGGTGCCGACAGCCGCGATTCTGGAAGCGAACAATGCGTTGGTCTTTTCAAACCATTAGGTAAGATTGAGGACTGCAAATCGTCGGGATAAATGAAATCCTATTGGCAATGTGATCTGACGGGCCATGAACTCGCCTGAGGCGCGCCCGAAGCTTTCGGTCGTGGTCGTTTGCTATGAGATGGCCGCGCAGATTAAGAACACTCTGCGCTCCCTTCTCCCTCCTTATCAGCGCGGCGTCAGGACGAGCGATTACGAGATCATCCTGATCGATAACGGCTCAGCGAAGATCCTGGATGACGAGACGCGAACAATTTCGCCGAACCTGCAATACATTTACGTCCCGCCTAACGAGTCGATCCCCAATCCCGCTTCGGCGATGAACCGCGCCGCAGCGCTCGCACGCGCTCCGTTGCTTTGCTTAATGATCGATGGCGCACGCATGCTTACTCCGGGAGTGTTGTCGTGGGGAATACGCCTGCTTGAATTGGCCCCGGGCGCTATAGTGGAAGTGCGGGGCTGGCATCTCGGGCCCAAATGGCAACCGGAAAGCGTAGCGGAAGGTTACAACCATGACATTGAGTCTCACCTGCTCGATCAGGTGCGTTGGTGGGAAAACGGCTATCGGCTTTTCGATATTTCGTCAGGCAGCGCGCAAACCAAGCTGGGAGTTTCACAACCGGCTTCGGAATCGAATTGTCTTTTGGTCAGTCGCGCACTCTTTGATCGACTTGATGGGTTCGACGAACGCTATGAGGAAGCCGGCGGCGGATTGGTCAACCTCGACTTTTATGCGCGCGCGGTGGCCGCAGCGGATCATGTTTGGACGCTTCTCGGAGAAGGGACATTTCACCAGGTGCATGGAGGCGCTGCGACCAGCCTTTCCCTGGAGGAACTGCGACTTGCGATAGTCCGCTGGGGTGCGGAATCCTCCAGACTACGCGGCCCCCTGCCACCCCTCGACCCTGCTAAATTCATTCTGGCTGGCCACATTCCACGGGAATTTCAGGCATGGCTAAGTCGGATGACCAGTACGCGGCAGACCTAACCATTCTTGGAATGAGCGAAATCAATCAGTATTATCAGCAATTAACTCAAGAACAGATCAACGCTGGAACACATCGCGATATGGTCGGGGGGATGTGGGAAGAAATCGGAAGACTACAATTCGAATTCCTACGCGCGCGTGGTTTGAAGCCAAGCCATCGGCTCCTTGACATCGGGTGCGGCTCTCTTCGTGGCGGGATTCACGCGATCGAATATCTGAAGGCCGGAAATTATTACGGGTTGGACATTAATCCTTCGCTGATCGAAGCAGGCCGGCATGAGATCAGGCTCGCCGGCTTAACCCACAAAAATCCTCATCTGGCGGTGAGCGATCGTTTCGAACTGGGTCTGTTCCGCGAAAAGTTTGACTACCTGCTCGCGCTCTCCCTCTTTACGCACCTCTTCGCGAACCATATTATTCGCTGCCTTGCCGAGGTTCGTGAAGTGCTGGCGCCAGAAGGTCGGTTTTTTGCGACGTTCTTTTTGGCGCCGCACAGCGTGCACCTCGCCCCGATCGTTCACGAGCCCGGAGGAGTTAAGACGGAATACGACCGCGATCCTTTCCATTACTCTGCGGATGAAATTCGGGCGATGGCAAAACTGGTCAATTTATCGGCGGAAATTATTGGTGATTGGAATCACCCTCGTGCGCAACAGATGGTAATGTTTTTATCATGACTGCCTTTCGGCCAGTGAGGATCCGCTAAACGGTAATGCGTTCGCATGTATGGGAATTCCTGATGCTGTGCGACCAGGCGCTGCCTCGCTGAACCGATCGTAGATCTCTGCGTGCATTTCAGATGGTAGGACCGAAAGAGATGTCCGATCTGCGGCCACTCTCGCCTGGAAAATTGCGTCGCTTGCGATTGGCCGCCGGGGCGCGGTCGCGATTCCCTGTTGATCAGCAGGACGATACTCTGTCGAGCCGCCAGAACCTCCTAGGGTTTCGGGGATACTTCGCTCAGGCTCTCGAGGCGTACCTTAAATATCGCGAACTCGGAGTTCGCAAACACTTTGGAGAGCGCGGAGGGAATCTTCGCTGGGACCCCTTCCGTTCGCTTGCTCACGGCGACGTAGCGAACTCCAGCCTCCCGCAGTAACCCGTCTTGAACCTTTCCCAACCGCCAAGCCTTCCAAAATTCCTTCTCTGCCGTCTGTCTTTGCGAGTAGTCGCTCGGTGCCACCACGAAATTGGAGAAATAGCCGAGCGGTACCCGGCATTTCGTAAGTGCGAGGGTAGGCGCGAGCAGATTGTCCCCCGGCAACACGACATCGCCCGGCTGCGCATCCTTCGCCAGGAAGTCGATGACACTCAGGGTTTCCAGGCTGTAGCTTTGAAACTCCTTGGGCAATGGCTTTCCGTAGACGCGGTAGGGATCGCGCTCCAGCACGAAGTGCTGCACGGTTGCAGGTACGCTTAAGGCCACGGCGCTGGCCGCGATCCCTGCTGCGGCGAGCGAGGGCGGCACGCCTCGCGCGATGACGTGCCGGTACAGTCTTTGAAGGACTTCGACCGTGAAGATCCATGCCACGTATTTGCTTTGGGCGAGAAACCACGCGCCGTTGTTGTATGAGAGTGGAAATCCAGCGGGCACGATGCGGCACGTCAGTGCGATTAGCAGGCCGATCACCACGAAAAACGCCAAAACGAATCGCAGACCGGATTGCCGGTCCGGACGAAATATCGCTCTGAGAATCGCGGGCACGCCAATCGCGCGGAGGCCAAGGCAGCCGACGAGATAAATCGGCAACGCGATGCTAGTGAAAGCAACCACGCCAGTGAACCGCTCCTTCATCCCAAGCAGCTTCATCATGTGAGAGACGTAAACTCCCGGGTCGAATGTCGTGACGATCTCTGCTCCACTTTTGTTTTTCAGAAAAACTGACCAAACCAGCGGCATCGCCAGAGTGGAAGTCAACGCCGCGACTTTGAACAAGTCAGCATTTCGAAAGACTAGAAGATAGACGACAGCGGCAAATCCCAGGCTGCACATGATGTGCGCCGCCGTAAATAACTTCAGCTCTATCAACCCAACCAATAGCAGCGCGGAAAGGAGAAGCCACGCTCCGCCGTGCTCCCGCAGGTAACGTTGCAGACAAAACACCCCGGCAAAAAGGAGTCCCACTCCAGGAAGCATTGGATTGGTATAAAAGAGCGAAAAAACCGTGGGCACGCTAAAATACCTTACGGACCAGTCGCCTTTTTCGCCTTGGAGCAAGCCGGGAATAAAGGCAAAGTCCTCCCCGAAAAAAACCAGGAACACGACGAGGACAGCGAAGTATCCCGAGCCGAGCCAGCATCGTGAGAAGCAAAAGACACTCAGTATCGAAAGAGCGAGGAAAAGCGTCGGAACAAAGCGCAGCGTCAGGTCGCACGTGTTGAGACCAGTCGCGTTGGCGAACATCGCGACCGAAAGATCCATTCCGTAGTGATAGGTCAGAGGGCGCCTCGAAAAGATTGGGCTTTGGGGCGGCACGCTATGCGTCAACTCGTTAGCAATCGCGATGTGAAGAAAGACATCAGGGACCGGATGTACCCGCATGGTCCGATCCGCCCGTCGCGTCAGATTCGTGTAGTATTGCGGCAGGATTGCCAGCATCATGACACCGAGCGCGATAACTCCGGCCACGGCCAGACCGGAGCTGTCGCGCGGCCGCCTCACCGTTTGTTCGTCGAGTTTCGCGACCATCGCGAACTGCCGCAACAGTGCTTTCCACTTGCCGCCGTGGACCAAGACAAAAACTGCGGTAGTCGCCAGCGGCCATAGGATGTAGAGGTGTGCTTGGTGAGCGACCGCGATGAGCCAATAAACGAGACCACTCACCAGCAACCCGAGCACGCAAGCCAACATGATATCTTCCAGCGGGCTCAACGTTCGCTTGAGCAGAAGCAGCGCGAGCTTGCCGGGCATATAGGCCAGCAAAATGACCGCGACGAGGAAGAGACACGCCCCGAAGAAAATTTGCATAGCTTGTACGCGGGTAAGACGAGGAGCCGACTAGCTCACTTTGCGAGGCCCGGCGCAAGGCAAAACTGCCAGGACCCGCAGCTTTGTTTTTGACGAACTCAAAGCCGTCCCATAATCTGCGGAGCTTGGTGGAACATGGACCTGCCCTCGCAATCCCTCGAACGGCGTTCGCTTTCAGTCGTCACGGCAGTTTACAATAGCGAGGTTGCGCTTCCCGAACTGTGCCGACGTCTCAACGAAGTGTTGCCGCGCGTCGCGACTCAGCACGAGATCATTCTCGTCAACGATGGCAGCCGGGATCGAAGCTGGGAGGTAATCTCGCATTTGTCTTCGCACTTGCCGATAGTGCGCGGTCTAAATCTGATGCGTAACTACGGCCAGCATAATGCTCTGCTTTGCGGCATCCGGGCGGCGAAATATGAAGTGATTGTGACTATGGATGACGATCTGCAACACCCACCCGAGGAAATCCCACGGCTGCTCGCGCGGCTCGATGAGGGATTCGATGCTGTTTACGGCGCGCCCGAAAAGGAGCAGAACGGGCTTATGCGCGCTCTCGCATCGCGCATCACGCGACTTGCGCTGCGCACAGCCATTGGCAGCGAGGTGGCGAAAAACGTGAGCGCATTCCGCGTCTTTCGCACACAATTGCGTGAGGCGTTTGCCGGCTATCAGTCTCCGTTTGTTTCCATCGACGTGCTGCTCACCTGGGCAACCACTCGTTTCGGTGCGACAACGGTTCCCTTTCACAAGCGCTACTCCGGCTCTTCAAATTACACGTTCACTAAACTGGTGCGATATGCGCTCGATATGATGACCGGTTTTAGCACGGCGCCGTTACAGCTTGCGAGCCTGATCGGATTTGGATGCATGTTGTTTGGCATTGGCGTTTTCTTTTATGTCTTCGGCCGTTATTGCCTGGAAGGCAGCGTACCGGGATTTCCATTTCTGGCCTCGATTATTGCGATATTTTCAGGCGCGCAGCTTTTCGCCTTAGGCGTCATGGGGGAATACCTGGCGCGGATGCATTTTCGCTCAATGAAACGGCCGGCGTACGTCGTGCGCACGACGATCTAGCTGTCTGTTTGAATGGCCGCGATCGTCTTTCTAACCTTGCGCCGGATGCCCAAGATCCACCCGTGGCTGGAAGTTCCATCCTCAGTGCGGCACGTGAATGATGAGTCAAAAATTAACGCTTGAAGAGATAAAAGACTTCTGGATCCGGCAGGCCGCCGAGTACGGCCAGTCCCCTAGCGTCTCGTGGTCGGACTATCGCGTGATCGAAATGGAGATCCGCGAATTAGTCCGCCGCTTGGACGACGGCGACAAGGTGCTTGACGTTGGGTGCGCCAATGGCTTCTCGACTATTCAACTTGCTTCGCAAAAAGCGATCGAGATTCGCGGCCTCGACTACCTTCCCGAGATGATAGAGCAGGCGCGCGCCAGCATGCGGTCATTGCCGTCATCGATGCCTGGCAAAATAGACTTCGATGTTGGGAACATCATGGCCATACCTGAACCTTCCGGCGTTTACGATAAGGTGGTGGTCATTCGCGTTGTGATCAATCTTGGCGAATGGAGCAACCAACTGACAGCGCTCCGGGAGTGCGCTCGTGTGCTTAAGCCGGGCGGAGTCTTGTTGCTATCGGAAGCAACGATTCAGGGCTGGAGCAAGATGAACGATTTGCGGCGGGAGTGGGGCCTCCCCGACATACCGATGCCTGGCTTTAACAGCTACCTGGACGAACAGAAGGTTATTGACTTCATGGCAGCGGAATTGGAGCTGGTGGAGTTGGCGAATTTTGCGAGCACCTACTTCGTGGGCACGCGACTACTCAAGCCGCTGCTGACACGGGCACTTGGTGGGAACATGGACCCTGCCAATCCGAACGCGGAATGGAATAGATGGTTTTCAACGCTGCCAGCTTGGGGAGATTACGGAACGCAAAAGCTTTTCGTGTTCCGCAAACGATGAAGGATCGCGGTCCGTTCAAATCGCCCAGTTTTCACGGAGGTCCGTCGCCGGAGCCAAACTCCTTCTACAAATGGCTCAAAGCCTGAGTGCGCGATGAAATGCTGTCTCGCCTGCCAATATGGCTTTGAAAGCGAAGAGTGGGACTGCCCGCAGTGCGGACATCGGCCAACGGTGCGCGACGGAGTGCTTTGTTTTACCCAAGATCCGCCTGTGGCTGGTAGCGGGTTCAAGCCGGAATATTTCGAAAAGCTCGCCAGGATTGAGGAAGGTAACTTCTGGTTTCGCGCGCGGAACCGACTCATCCAATGGGCGCTGGGCAATTACTTTCCGAGTGCCAGAAGTTTCTTTGAGGTTGGCTGTGGAACCGGGTTTGTCCTCAAAGGCGTTCGTGAGACCCTACCGCTGATGCGCTTGGCGGGGAGCGAGATTTTCGGTGACGGTCTGGTCTTTGCGCGGGCGCGCTTACCCGGGGTGGATTTATATCAAATGGATGCGCGCCAGATTCCCTTCGAGCGTGAGTTCGATGTCATCGGAGCATTCGACGTTCTTGAACACATCGTCGAAGATGATGCGGTGCTGAGGCAAATGTTCAGGGCAACGCGACCCGGAGGCGGTCTTCTCGTCACGGTGCCACAGCATCGGTTTTTGTGGAGCGCCAGCGACCAGCACGCGATGCACCAGCGCCGCTACAGTCGGGCCGAATTACGTGGCAAAGTCGAGCAGGCCGGCTTCGACATCGAGCGAATCACCTCTTTCATTTCGCTGCTTCTGCCCGTTATGATCTGCTCGCGAATGAAAAGAAACAGCAGTCGCGACTTCCAGCTCTGGAAGGAATTCGAAATCAGCCGGCCGCTCAACGCATTCTTGGGAAGCATCCTGACCGCCGAACGTGCGATGATTGAAAGAGGTGCTTCTTTTCCCGCCGGAGGCTCGCTCTTGCTGGTCGCAAAGAGGCCAGCGTCTGCACAGTGATCCGCATTCCATTCAACCGCCCATTCGCCACCGGCGACGAGATCGATTACATCCGCGCTGCAATCGCGACACCGAAATTCTCCGGTGACGGTAGCTTCACCGCGCACTGCCACGGGCTCCTCGAACAATCGCTCGGGATCCAGAAGGCCCTCCTCACCACGTCATGCACGCACGCGCTGGAAATGGCTGCGCTGCTCCTGGAGATTGCGCCGGGAGACGAAGTCATTCTCCCCGCGTTCACTTTCCCTTCTACCGCAAATGCCTTTGTCCTTCGCGGCGCCAGACCCGTATTTGTGGACATCCGCGCGGACACGCTGAACATCGATGAGAATCAAATCGAACAACGCATTACCGGTCGAACGAAGGCGATTTTTCTTGTTCATTATGCAGGCGTCGGATGCGAAATGGATGCGATCCTGGCGATCGCCCGCCGGCGCGCCATCGCGGTGGTCGAAGACAACGCGCACGGTCTTTACGGAAGATATCGTGGGCGGTATCTCGGCACATTCGGGGAATTGGCAGCTCTCAGTTTTCATGAGACGAAAAACTTCTCATGCGGAGAAGGCGGCGCACTGCTGATTAATGATGCCCAGTTTAATCAGCGCGCTGAAATTCTTCGGGAGAAGGGAACGGATCGGAGCCGATTTTTCCGGGGCGAGATCGACAAGTACAACTGGGTCGATGTTGGATCGAGCTATCTGCCTTCGGACCTGTTGGCGGCCTTCTTGCGCGCACAGCTGGAACATCGCGACCAGATTCAGTCGATGCGGCGTGAGGTCTGGGAAAACTACGCGCGCGAACTAGCTTCCTGGGCCGACACGAACGGAGCCCGGCTCCCGATCGTCCCACCTGAATGCGAACAGAGTTACCACATGTTTTATTTGATCATGCCCTCTTCCAAGAGCAGGCAGGCCTTGATCTCGCATCTCGCAGGTGTCGGGATTCTGGCTGTGTTTCATTATCTGCCGCTGCATCTGTCCCCGATGGGTCTGCGGTTTGACGGAGGCGAAGGCGACTGTCCCGTCACGGAAGATCTCGCGGATCGCCTGCTGCGTTTTCCGTTTTTCACCGGACTGAGTTGCTCGGAACAGGCGCAGGTAATTGACGCCGTGCGCGCATTTCGCTGCTAGTCAGCCCGTGCCAATCGCGAGACTCGAAGGCTGGCGATGAGTGAAAGTCAACAACGAACTGAGAAATTCGAGAAAGAGCAACAACCCGCACACGCGTTCGACAGCCGTTGCTTGTTAGCTTGCCTTGCGATCTCGACCTTCCTTGTAGTCTGGATCACACTCGCCAGTGGAAGCTTTAATCTGCGTTCTGCGGTGTTTCTTTTGGTGCTGCCGTGGGTTTTGCTCAGAGCTGGCGGCATCATCACCGCAGCGCTGCGGCTGTCATCCTTCTTCGCACTCGATTTCCTGTTAGGAGTCGTCGTTGTTTCGGTCGGAGTGATGGCGTGGAAGATCTTCGTGCCATTCTCACTCTGGGTTGCGCTGATTATTCTTCTGATCGCGGTCGCGGGCATTCCGAAGCTTGTCCCATATCATCAGCGTGACCCGCTTTCCGCCTTGGGATTGCTAAGCGTAATTGCGGGTCTTGTTGCAGCAACGGGTTGGTGTCAGGACCTCATTTTGCCAACGAGCTCGGTCGAGGGTGGCGTCGTGTTCAAACCATGGAAAGATTTTTTTTTCCACGCGACGATCGTCGCACGCAGCTTGGGAAATCAAACTTTGTATCAAGTCGGCAGCTATGAGTGGAAAGGCTTCCCCGCAATCATCTATCATTATGCGAGCTACTCCCTTGCCTCGTGTTTAGCTAAGGTGGGGCACCTTCCGGCTTATAATTCGGTAGTAGGTTTCTGGTCACCATTTGGATCATTTCTTACCGCATTGGCCAGCTATGCTCTCGGCCGGGTGATGTGGAGTCAAGGGGCGGGACTGGCGGCGCTCGCGGCTGTATTTTTAATACCGGACGGCGCTATGCTGAACGTCGGCCACCCTTTTTACGGTTATTTCTGGCTGCAACACATTGCTCCTGGAGGTCTGTATGGTGTTGCGATCGCCGGAACAGCGCTGATTCTTATCGTACAGGGGATGCGCGAAGGGCGGCGTGTCCGGATCGTGTCCGGAGTGGTAGTGGGTGCCCTGGTGTCGCTTTTCAAGGTTCACGTCTTCGCGGCAGCATTTCCGCTACTTTTTTCTTTTGCTATTCTGGTCTGGCCTCCGCGCAAGCGCTTGCAATGGCTCGTTCTCGGCGTCTGTGTGGCGGCCGGGGTGGCCTTCCTAATGGTGGCGAACCATTTCCACGTCGGGCCGGATGTCCACTTCGATTTCTCCGGTGGCGCTTGGTATTGGAAGATATTGGCTAAAAGGGCTAGCGGTACGGGCGTCGAGAGCTGGTATCAGGTTTTTAGCACCAGTCATCCGTTTCCTTCTCACCTGGCGCAAGCGATCGGTTTACTCTTGCTTAGTGCTTTGGGGATCTTCGCGGTGCTCGCGCCGCTCGTTTGGCTTCTGACGGTGCAGCGCAAAACATGGCAGGCATCTGAGGGAATCTCGGTGGCCGCGGTGGCTATTCTGGTGTTGATGACTTTTGGTCTGAGTGGCAATGCGATGTTGGGTAATCCAGACGAATTAATACATCGGCCCTTCGTTTGGGCGTACTGGTTAGTGGGCTCGCTTACTGCGGGACGCCTTTTTTCGATGGCGGCAGGACCTCGCCCGCAGCCGCCGACTTGGACCATTGCCGCTGGTATTCTTGCGTTAATGCTAGTTCCAGTCTGGTATGGCTCCGGACTACAGCGCGGCAAATGGTCAGGAGCGGATGCCCATTCGAGTTTACGCGTGGATCGTGGTCTGGTCGATTGCGCCTACTATATCCGAGGCCAGCCTCCTACCGATGCTGTGGTGCAGGACTCGCGTTTGGATGAGCTCCTTGTCCTGGGGGGATTGGGTGAACGGCGTTCTTTCGCATCGAGGCCTAAATTCTGGGCGAGAGTAAGTGAGGCCTTCCGAGAATCTCCTTATCAGGAGCAACTACGGATATTGCAAAGCCTGCAGCAGGCGACAAGCGTTCCGGACTTGCAACGCGGTGTGCGCGAGACTGGCATTCGCTGGTACGTGGTTCATCCAGGCGATTCCTATGCCTGGCCAATCGAGTTTCGCGATCGCCCGCTATTCGAATCCAACGGCTACAAGGTTTATGACATGCAGCGTTGTTTCGATTTGCGGGGTTTATGAGATGGGTTCCAGGCCCTTCGGGAGACGAAAAACTCCTCGATGACGAGCGCTCGTGTGCGATCTACCTTTGCCGCTATGGATCGGATTGATGGACGAACCAGTGATCAATTGCGCCCGGTTGCTTTCGATCTCGGGGTCGCACCTTATGCTGGCGGCTCGGTCCTGGCCGCCATGGGTAACACGCGCGTTATCTGCGGCGTGATGATTGAGGAAAATGTGCCCCGTTGGATGAAGGAGCAGAGCGTGAACGGTGGTTGGCTTACGGCCGAATATTCGATGCTGCCGTATTCGACGCAGACACGAAAACCGCGTGACGCGGCAAAGGGGCGGATCGACGGACGAAGCATGGAGATTCAACGCTTGATTGGACGATCACTGCGTGCGGTTCTCGATCTGGAAAAACTTGGACCGCGCACGATCTGGGTCGATTGCGACGTCTTGCAAGCCGATGGCGGCACACGCACGGCAGCAATTACCGGGGCTAGCTTAGCCCTCGCGGTAGCCTGCCGGAAACTTGCAAAGGAAAAAAAGCTCGATGCGCCTCCGGTCCAAAAATTAGTCGCCGCAGTCAGCGCCGGCGTTCTCGAAGGGAATGCAATCCTTGATCTTAACTACGAAGAGGACAAGCTTGTCACCGTCGATTTCAATCTCGTGGCGACCGAGGACGGCGAACTCGTGGAATTACAAGGGTCCGGTGAAGAATCAACTTTTTCGCAGTCACAGCTGGATGAAATGCTCGCGCTCGGCCGCAAAGGCGTGGCTGAATTGATCGCGGCGCAGCGCGCGGTGCTTGCGAGGTTGATGGTAACGCCGCCGGAAAGCTGACCGCGGTCAGCGCCCGCGGCTACAACTAAATCGTTTGCTCGTGCACGCCGTTTGCTTTAAAGCGAAACGCTGCTCATGAAGAAGGCGCTCATTACCGGCATTACCGGACAGGATGGCAGTTATCTCGCCGATCTGCTGCTTGAGAAAGGATACGAAGTCCACGGGATCATTCGCCGCGCGAGCACATTCAACACCTCACGCATCGACCATCTTTATGCTGATCCACACATCAACGGCGTCCGAATGTTTCTACATTATGGAGACCTCAGCGACTCGGTGAATTTGGTGAAGCTGCTTTACAATTTGAAGCCGGACGAAATTTATCATCTGGCTGCGCAAAGCCACGTGCGGGTGAGCTTCGATATTCCGGAATACACGTCGGACGTCACTGGTGTTGGCACAATCCGCATTTTAGAGGCAATCCGCGAAGTTGGATTGCGTTCGCGTTTTTATCAGGCATCCAGCAGCGAAATGTTTGGCAAGGCACAACAGGTACCGCAGACCGAGAAGACACCGTTCTGGCCGCGCAGCCCATATGGTGTTGCGAAGACGTTTGCCTATTGGGCAACGGTCAACTACCGCGAAAGCTATGGCCTTTGTGCGAGCAACGGCATTTTGTTCAATCACGAAAGCCCTCGTCGCGGCGAAACTTTCGTCACCCGCAAAATTTCGCGCGCCGTCGCCGCGATCAAGCACGGCCTGCAAAAGGAATTGTTTCTCGGCACTCTCGATGCAAAACGAGATTGGGGATATGCACCCGAGTACGTCGAAGGGATGTGGCGAATACTTCAGCATGCAGACGGGGACGATTTTGTGCTGGCTACCGGCGAAACGCATACCGTCCGTGAGTTTGTCGAAGAGGCCTTTTCACACGTCGATCTCGATTGGAAGGAATTTGTCAAACACGACCCACGTTATGAGCGCCCAGCGGAAGTAGATCTGCTGATCGGCGACCCCTCCAAAGCGAAAAAAATTCTTGGTTGGGAACCGAAAGTGCGATTCCGTGAACTCGTTCGCATTATGGTTGACGCGGATATGGAATTGCTGTCGCACAAAACTCTCCGGGAGCATCTCGGCCAGATGCCGTGAGCTTTAGCCGCGGTCACTGACCGCGGTTTTTCTGGCGCGACGCTGTGCCGGCAACTGGGCTGCAGCGCCTCTACTATCGAATCGCGATTCGAGCGCGATTTGTTTCTGCCAGTTGCGGCGCAGGAGAAAGCCCCAGAATAACCGCTGCAAGCGGCGCGTCAACGATCGTCACCTGTGCGCCGCGGCCTACGATTTCGTACAAGCTAATGATATCGCTCGAACGCATCCGGATACACCCGTAACTCGCGGGCAGGCCAATGTTCCGCTCCTCCGGCGTACCGTGAATGTAAATGGTCCGAGCAAATGCGTTTCCGTTTTGCCGCTCGCGGCCACGCAACCAAAGGATGCGCGTGACAATTGGATCACGACCAGGGGAATCTGGCTGGACGATCTCGCCAGTAGGGCGTCGATCTTTGAAAACTGTGCCAGGCTCAGCATGGTCGCCGATTTTCTCCGCGATCTCCAGTTCGCCTAGTGGAGTGCAACTGCTGCCGGGCCAATCGCCGAGACCAAATTTGGACGTGGATACGGGATAGATCGCCATCAGGTTACCGCGATCAAGAACGGCTAATTTTTGTTCCCGCGCGCTGATAATGACGTGATGCTGGGTGTCGGGCGCGACGCATGATGCGATAAACACGGAAATTGCGAAAACGATTAACTGAAGGGCACGGATCGCTAAGCCGTCGGAGAGAAACCGCACCGGCGCGCCCGGCGGCGTTGCTCGCGAAACCTTTCGGAGTCGCGCCCTGCCATTGTCGATTTTCATGAGCAGTTGAACCGAAAAAAGTTTTCCGCCGTTTCCGTGGTGGCCTCGGCGATTTCTTGCAATGGCACGCTGCGCGCGACCGCGATCGTCTCTGCCACGATGCGCGTGTGCGCCGGCTCACACCGTTTCCCGCGAAACGGCACCGGTGCGAGATATGGACAATCCGTTTCGACCATGAATTTCCAGAACGGAACCTTGGCGGCAACCTCGCGCACGTTCGCACCGTTCTTAAACGTGACGATGCCGGTGAAGGAAACCAGATGATCGAGGTCGACAACTTCGTTCGCCTGTTCAAACGTGCCGCCGAAGCAATGAAACACGCCGCGCAGTTTTCCGGTGTACGGCTTCATAATCTCAAGTGTGTCCGCCCAGGCGTCGCGTTGGTGAATGACCACGTTTAGTCCCAGTTCGACCGCGAGATCGAGTTGCTGTTCAAACAGACTCGCCTGTTTCGATTTATAGGCGCCGTCCAGAATGTTCGCCTCGATTTCCTCCTCGGTTTCACCTTGGAGTGCACGGGCAAAGACTTGCACTTTCTTTCCTTTTGCCGCTTCGACGCTTGGTAAATGGTGATAATCCAAGCCTGTCTCGCCAATCGCGACCACGCGCCGGCTTTTGGCGAATTCGCGCAACGGCGTCATCACGTCCTCCTCGGCTTGTTCGGCATAGGTCGGATGAACGCCAATAACCGCGTAGATATTCGAATACTTCTCGGCAAGATCGACAGCGCGCTGGCTACTCTCGATTGAAGTGCCGATAGTGATGATGCGCGTCACACCGGCTTCATTCGCCCGACGGAGCACATCCTCAAGATCGTTAGCGAAATCCGGGTAATCGAGGTGAGCGTGTGTTTCGATTAACATTTTGTCATTGTAGGGCGTTTCTGTGAAACGCCACTCTCTGACACAGACGCCCTACAAAAATCTCAACCGCCGGGATTACCATTCGATCACCGTGCTCGCCCAAGTGAGCCCTCCACCGAACACGATCATGAGGACGTAATCGCCCGGTTTGATCCGCCCGCTGCGATTGGCTTCATCGAGCGCGATGGCCACTGCCGCGGCGGAGGTGTTCCCGTAACGATCGAGATTCACAAACATTTTGTCGCGTGAAATGCCGAGCCGATCCGCGATGGCTTCGATGATGCGCACATTTGCCTGATGCGGAATGACGCAGGCAATATCCTGGATAGTTAGGCCAGCTTGCTCGAGCGCTTTCTTAGCCGCGCTCAACATCGCGGTGACCGCCTGCTTGTAAACCTCCTTGCCGGTCATGTGGATCGTTTGCAAGTTAAGATCGACATTTTCGCGAGTGATCGGGCAACGTGAACCGCCGCCAGGCATGAACAAAATGTCAGTGTACTGACCGTCGCTCCCAATGTGGGTGCTAATCACACCGTGAGCGCTACCGCGATGACGCAAAACAGCAGCGCCAGCACCGTCCCCGAAAAGCACGCACGTATTGCGATCGGTCCAATTAGTAATCGACGTCAGCTTCTCGGCTCCGATGACAAGAACAATGTCGTGTGTATGCGAGGTAATGAATTGCTGCGCGATTTCCAGACCGAAGAGAAAACCGGCGCAGGCGGCGGAAATATCGAGACAAGCGGCGTTGGTTGCGCCGATCTTTTTTTGGACGAAACAGGCCGTGGCGGGAAATAGCATGTCGGGAGTTGCCGTCGCAACGAGAATGAGATCGATTTCTGCGGGTGAAATTTTTGCTTGTTCGATCGCCTTTAGCGCCGCTTTTGCGGCCATGTCGCTAGTGTTTTCATCTTTCGCCGCAATTCGACGCTCCTTAATGCCCGTTCGGGTGGTGATCCACTCGTCGCTCGTCTTCACCATGCGCGATAGATCTGCATTGGTCAGAATTTTCTCCGGCACATAACTGCCGGTGCCGATGATCGAGACGGTGCGCCGCGACTTAGTGGAGCGCGGGCTGGAGCGGGGCTGTCGTTTCATTGTAGCGGCGAATCTCCTCGACAATATGCGGGTTCACTTGCTGTTCAATCGACTCTGCTGCCACCCGCAACGCATTCTTGATCGCAAGCGGCGTGCTCGCACCATGCGCAATAATGCAGATGCCGTTGACGCCGAGAAGCGGACTGCCGCCGTACTCTTCGTAATTTGTCTTGTCCTTAATAGTTCCAATGGCATTCTTCGCAAGAAATGCGCCGGCTTTTCGCATCGTCGTGCGCATGAGCTCATGCTTGAGCCATTGAAACATCGCCACCGCGATCGATTCGCACGTTTTCAAGATCACGTTACCGACGAATCCGTCGCACACCACAACCTCAACCGGGTCCTCAAAGAGATGACGGCCTTCTATGTTGCCAACGAAATTAAGGGAACTTGGTTTCAACATTTTAAACACTTCCTTGGTCAACTCCGTCCCCTTAACATCCTCGTCGCCGAGCGACACCAAACCAACCGTCGGATTCTTGTAGTGCAGGACGTGACGCGAGTAGACCGAGCCCATAAACGCGTATTGAAGAAGATGTTCGGGGCGCGCATCGATGTTCGCGCCTGCGTCGATCAAAACGAAGACATTCGTTTCGGTCGGAAGTACGGCCGCGATACCGGGTCGGTCGATTCCTGGCAAAGTGCGAAGCTTAATCGTGCCGGCGGCGACGGCCGCACCAGTGTGACCCGCGCTCACGATTGCATCTGCCTGGCCGCGCTTCACGAGATCGACCGCGCGGCTTACTGATGAATCCTTCTTTCGCCTGACCGCCGACCATGCCCGGTCGCTCATATCCACTACTTGCGTCGCGTGCGTGATCTCGATCCGGTTGTCGTTGCAGCCGTGCTTCTTGAGTTCTGCTTCGATCTGCGCCGAGTCGCCGACGAGAAAAAGTTTATTGATGTACCGGTATTCGCGTAGCGCCATCACAGCGCCAGCTACGAGATTAGGCGGCCCAAAATCGCCGCCCATCGCATCCAAGGCGATCTTCATTGGTGGGAAACTTTGCGAATTAAAGCCATTGATTGCAAAGCGAAAAATGTAGAGGCGCTCGCCACGGCGAGCGCCTGCGTTTTAGGTTGGCGCTGATACAGCCGTCGCGACGATCTACTTGGCGTCGACTGTCAAAACCTGGCGGCCCTTATAGTAACCGCATGATGGGCAAGCAGTGTGCGAGGCAACGGTGCTGCCGCATTGCGGGCATTTGTTTAGGTGCGGCGCATGCCAGCGGTTTGCTGCCTTGCGGGTGCGTAATCGCATCTTCGAGGTTTTGCGTTTTGGGACTCCCATGTGAGGCGGCTACGAAAGCACGGTTCCGTGAAAAAACAACCGGCGGGCCGGCCGCTGACGCATCAAAACGCCAAAGCGTTGAGTGTTAAAGTGTCAAGCTGTTAACTCCGCCTCCGCTCTTCGTCGCCTCAACGCTTTAACTTTAGCTTGTCCAGCGCGCTCCAATCTGACTTGCGCTGCGTATCTTGCTCCACGGTTCCGATGTGTTTCGCTTTACAAACGCCGCTGCCGTCTCGATCGCAATGCGGGTGCGGCGGCAGATTGAGCAAAAGATCCTCCCTCATGAATGGCGTAAGATCGACACTCTCTGGCCCGTACAAGTCTGTGTGAACTGCAAATGCCGGGACCTGAATCTCGTGCACAAACTTTTCCAGGCACGATACGCAACGTAGCTCCACCGGTTGCGAGAGCGATCCCCTCGCCCAGAGAGCGCCGCCCGAGACGCCAAGATTGATGTCGTAATGCAGCAGACCGGCGCAACGAATTCCGTCCGTTGCCAGTTCCGGAATCGGGCACTCTTCTTCACCTTCGAGGTGGAGACCCTCGGTCGGGATTTGTTTCAAATGGACTTTCATCGACTGAATTTTCTGCTCAGCGCTTTGGCCACACAAGCCGGGACAAAACTGGAGACATTCCCGCCGAGGCTCGCGATTTCTTTCACGATGCGGGAGCTGAGGTAAGTGTATTCCTCCTTTGGCATGAGGAAAATCGTTTCCACAGCGGCATCAAGTTTTCGGTTCATCAGCGCCATTTGAAATTCAAATTCAAAATCTGAAACCGCGCGCAAACCACGAATGACCGCACCGGCTTTCTGCGTTCTGGCAAATTCGACCAGCAGTCCCTCGAACTGGGCGATTCGCACATTGTCGATCTTGCCGGCGGTTTCTCCCAGCAAATCGAGCCGTTCTTCCAGTGAGAGAAGCGCCTGCTTCTCGTCATTATGTGCCACCGCCACGATCACTTCATCGAATAGTTTTCGCGCCCGTTCAATCACATCGAGATGACCATTTGTCACTGGATCAAAACTGCCCGGATAAATCGCGCGTCGCATGAGCGGAAATTCGCAGAGAAATTTGAGAAATGAAAGTGGCAGGTGTAGCGGCGGCTGTCCTCAGCCACGATCTGTCTGTAAGAACACGCGCTTCTACCGAAATCAAATCTATCCGATTTGCCGAACGACGGGGAAGCGGGAGATTGATTTCCACTTCCATGAGCAATCCATCGCCTTATCGCACGATCGCAGTGGCCAGCACGTTCTCCCCGCGCTTCACGCAAGTGCTCGCTGAGGCAAAGCGAATCCGGGACAGATTTTCATCCGATCTTCGTCTGATTTATGTGGGCGAACGCAATGAGCAAACGGCGAAGAAGTTTAGCGATGTGCTTGCGCAATTGCAGCTTCCTGGGGATTCAATCATTCACTATGAGCAAGGCGATCCAGCCGGCGCAATTCTCCGCTTCCTCCCTCGGAACAATATCGATTTGATCGTCGCTGGTGCGCTCGAAAAAGAGGTCGTGCTGCATCCATTTCTTGGCAATGTTGCGCGTCGCCTTGTGCGAGAGGCGGTCTGCTCGGTCATGCTCTTTACCAGGCCGCAAGCGAAACCAAAACCTTTGCGCCGAATCGTTTTTGTTGCGGATTATTCCAAGCATGCATTGCAAGCTTTGAAGAGAACGCTGCTGCTCGCGTCAGCGGAATCGTGCGAGCGTCTTTATGTCATTCGCATTATTACGGCGTTTGATCAGGCGCGTGCCTCGATTCGGGCGGATGCCGGCACTGGCGAACAGCCGAAAAGCGATGCGGACGAAGAAGACGCGTTGGAAAAATTCGTCTTGTCAGCGGGCGCGACGGAAGTCCCGATCGAAGCGCGCTGCATCCGTGGCAACACTGGATTGGCCGCCTCAGATTTCGTTCAATCAGTGGAAGCAGACTTGCTCGTCGTGCCCGTGGAGAAAAACGGCGATACCAGCGATCGACTGGCGAGTAACATCGCGTGGATCACCGATGTCATTCCCTGTAACCTCTGGGTGATTCGCTGAGTTGATTGTCGATCTTGCGGCGCGCGAGATGTTTGGTGTAGAAGCGCCTGTACTCGCGCGCAAAGATTGCGGCTCAGGGCAGCCGCCACTACAACTCACATTGCAATGAGCCCGGAGCACCCCTTCCAGCCGTACGGCTGGCCGCATCTCACCGTCATTTTCCTCACCATCGCTTTGCCGTTTGCGCTGGCCGCGTTCGTGCGGCGCACAAAATCGCCACGCGTTGAACGGGCGATTGTTGCTCTTCTCTCCGCGTTGCTCATTCTGAACTATGTCGCCTATTTAATTTTTGTGCGCAGTCACGGCGTAGTGAACTGGCAGCAGATGCTGCCTTTGCAGCTGTGCGATTGGGGAATGGTTGTCGTAATTGTGGCGATGTGGACCGGAAATCAGCGCTGGTTCGAGGTGGCGTATTTTTGGGGAATTGGTGGCACGCTGCAAGCCGTGCTCACTCCCAATCTGCGATTTGGCTTTCCAGACTGGCGATTCATCAGCTTTTTTACTTCGCATTCTGGCATCATCATCGGCGTGATTTTCTTGATGTTAACCCGGCGATACCGGCCATATCCCATGTCCATCGTCCGCACCTTTATCTGGTCCGAGCTTTATTTTGTCGTCACCATGATCGCCGACCAGCTAACCGGTTTTAATTACGGGTTCCTTCTGCATAAACCGGAAGCATTTTCCATTTTGAATTTTCTGTCCGATTCGCGGCCTCTTTACCTTCTGGAGATGCACGGAGTTGCGTTACTTTTTTTTCTCGGGTTATATGCCCCATTTGCCATTTTCGACCTTGTGCGGTGCAGAAAGTTGTAGGGCGTTTCTGTGAAACGCCTTCAAAAATGATTGGCGGCTGACACAGCCGCCCTACAATTAGCTCGTGAAATCCAGGCTGCTGAAAATTGGATCAGCCACAATCGGTGGAAAACGTCCCGCGTTCATTCTGGGGCCGTGCGTGATTGAATCGGAGAAGTTCGCCTGGCGCACGGCAACAAAAATCGCGGCAATCTGTTCGGCCGAAAATATTGATTTTATTTTCAAGGCGTCCTACGACAAAGCCAACCGAACTTCGGTCCGCTCGTTTCGCGGAATTGGAGTGGGCGAGGGCTGCGAGATTCTTTCGGCCATCGGCCGCGAGTTGAAAATTCCGGTGACAACCGATGTTCATTCACCGGAGGAGGCCGAGGTAGCTGGGGAAAAGATCGACATGTTACAAATCCCAGCGTTTCTCTGCCGCCAAACCGATTTGCTGCGCGCTGCCGCGGAAACCGGTCGCGCGATCAACGTAAAAAAGGGTCAATTCCTCGCGCCATGGGATGTGCGAAACATTGCCGAAAAGCTGATCGCCTTTGGTAACGAAAAATTCTGTTTCACGGAGCGCGGCACGACGTTCGGCTACAACAATCTGGTTGCTGATATGCGATCGCTTCTTTGGATTCGCGAGGCTGGATATCGCGTGATCTTCGATGCGACGCATTCTGTGCAGCGGCCGGGCGGGGCAGGGGATTCGACCTCTGGTGATGGCATTCTCGCTCCGGCGCTGGCGCGGGCTGCGATGGCCGTCGGCTGCGACGGCATCTTTATGGAGGTGCACGAAAATCCGGCGCGCGCTTTGTCAGACGGACCGATTCAGGTTCCCCTAAAGAATTTGCCGAAGCATCTGCGCATGTTAAAGGCTATTCATGCTGCGATCTCGTAGCGGCCGCGCCGTAAACTGGAGCTGGTTTGCTTGGCTATTGTCGATATTCCTATTGTCGATTTTGATATCGGCGACTCAGGTGTTTGCCGAATCAAAAGGCCACAAAAAGAGGCAAAATCGCGCGGCTCGGGCAACGCCGAGCCCTTCTCCGGGGGAACAGAACCTGACAAATATCCCGCTGCCCATTGGCCATGAAGCGAAGGGCCTCGTCTTACCGGATTTCGATGGCGAGGGTCATCTGCGGGGAAAGTTTGAAGCAGGAACGGCGCGACGGATTGATCAGGGGCACGTCGGCTTTCAACAACTTAAGATTACGACCTATACCCCTGAAAATCGGCCTGATCTGCAGATCGACATGCACACTTCGGTACTCGATTTGCAGACCCGGATCTTAAGTTCGCAGGAGCGTACGACAGTTCAGCGCGCGGATTTCAACATCGTCGGTGATTCGGTTCAGTTCGATACGAATACGAGAACCGGACGACTAATCGGCAATGTGAAAATGGTGATCACAGAGCAATCACACCTCACGGGAAAACCGACTGAATGAAAAGAGTGGGGACATTAATCCTGTTGATGGCTTGCGTGACGATGGCGCAATTGCATGGGCAGACTGCGGCATCAGCAACGGACTCGCGCACGCCTCCAAAGAAGCCGGAAAAGGCAGCGACAGAAAAAGAAGATAAATCATCCACGAACAAATTATTTGGCGGGAGCAACGCGTTACAGTCCAATGAACCGACCACGACGGAAATTTACGCGGATGAGGCGTTTTTTGATTCGAGCAAAAGTATGGGCATCTTTAGCGGTCGCGTGAAAGTGACCGATCCGCGCTTTAATCTTCAATCGGACAAATTGACAGTCTTCATTTCAAAAGGAGAAAACCAAGGTCTCGAAAGAGCAATCGCCGAAGGCAATGTTGGCCTGGTTCGTGATCGACCTGATCCAAATGGGGGGCCGCCGACGCGCGCGGTCGGTCGAGCCGACAAAGCGACCTATACGGCTGCCACAGGTGATGTTGAATTGAGGGGAACGCCGCGTGTACAGGAAGGGCCGAACATGCACGTGGCAACCAGCGCCGATACGATCATGATCATTAACCAGAACAGCCAGCTGACTACGCACGGCCCGAGTCGCACCGAGATTCGGCAGCAGCCGAAGGAAGAAACCAAGGGCGAAACGAAGGCCGAAACGAAGCCCTCTCAACCCTCCCCTTCGCCGAAACCATGATCAGCCAAACTGCGCCTGCCGCCGGTCACAAAGTCTCTTCGCCGCCAGCGGCAAAGACGGAGAATGTCCTCACCACCGATCAACTGGTCAAGATCTACGGGGGCCGCGCGGTCGTGGACGGCGTCAATCTGAACGTCCGAGCAGGCGAGATTGTGGGATTGCTCGGGCCGAATGGCGCGGGCAAAACGACCAGTTTTTACATGATCGTCGGACTCGTTAGGCCAAACAGCGGTCGCGTTATTTTTTCCGGCACGGACGTCACGAATTACCCGATGTACAAGCGTGCGCGGCTTGGCATGGGTTATCTGCCGCAGGAAGAATCTATTTTCCGGAAAATGACGGTGGAACAAAATATCATGGCGATTTTAGAAACGCTCCCTATGACCAAAGCGGAACGGCGCAATCGTTGCGATCAACTGCTCCATCAATTCGGCATTGAGCGGATCGCAAAAAATACGGCACTTACCCTGAGCGGCGGCGAGAAACGGCGCCTGACTATTGCGCGTTCGCTGGTGACCAAACCGAAGTTGTTGATGCTCGACGAGCCGTTCAGTGGCGTCGATCCCATCGCCGTTTACGATGTGCAACAAATTATCGTGAACCTGCGCAAATCGGGGCTCGCCATCATGATCACCGATCACAATGTGCGCGAGACCTTGTCGATCGTGGACCGCGCCTATTTGATTTTCGAAGGCCGCGTCGAGAGTGAAGGCACAAAAGATTTTCTCATCAGCGATCCCATTAGCCGTCAGCTTTACCTCGGCGAGCGCTTCAAGATGTAATTGTCATTCTGACCGGTGGAGGAATTGAGATGTCTTCCGTCGGCTGGCCGGACTCAACATGATGAGATCGGCTTTGGCGGCGTCCGCGCTCCGCGCGTTGTGCGCGGTGGCATCTAATCTCTTGGTTGATCCGAAATAAAGATGCCGGTAGAGTCCGGCCAAGGCAATGGAGTTTGCCGTCCTGAAAAGGAAAACCGCGTAGCTAATGACTCCTGCTAATGCCGAAAGGCAAAGGAGGAGTTATGACGCAAAACGTTTGGTTTATTGCTGCGATTTGGATGGCGCTCGCGCTTTCAGCGAGTCTCATTTCAATTTGGGCAGGTATATCTGTCGCATTGGTCGAGATTCTCGTTGGTGTCGTCGCGGGAAATTTTCTTGGAATTCACGCGACGACGGATTGGATCAGTTTTCTCGCGCTGCTCGGCAGCGGCGTGCTGACGTTTCTCGCCGGCGCAGAAATCGATCCCCGTTCGCTAAAAGCGAATCTGCGCGCCAGCGGATTGATCGGTATTCTTTCTTTCGGCGTGCCGTTCGCGATCGTCTGGCTATTTGCGCAGTTCGTCCTCGGTTGGCACCTGCAGCAGGCGCAGATCGCTGGAGTCGCACTTTCGACCACATCGGTGGCGGTCGTTTACGCAGTAATGATCGAAGGCGGTTATAGCGACACGGCCATGGGTAAGACGATTCTGGCTGCGTGTTTTATTACGGACCTCGGCACAGTTCTCGCACTCGGGGTTTTGTTCGCAAACTTCAACATGTGGCTTGTCCTATTCGTGGTCGTGATGTGCGTGGTGCTTTGGTTTATGCCGACGTGGACGCAGTTCATTATAGTGCGACTGGGTGCGACGCGCGTTAGTGAGCCCGAGGTTAAATTCATCTTTTTTATCCTGTTTTTTCTGGGCGGCCTGGCCACAACAGCGAAGAGCGAGGCCGTTTTACCGGCATATCTCGTCGGTCTTGTCGTGGCCGGCGTTTTTCTGCGCGACAAAACGCTCGTAAACCGAATGCGCAGTATCGCGTTCGCGATCTTTACGCCATTCTATTTCATCAAGGCGGGGCTTTACGTTTCCTTGCCGGTGCTCTGGACCGGCCTCGGAATAATTGGGGCTCTCTTGCTCGTGAAGATGATCACGAAGCTTGTTGGCGTGTTCCCGCTGGCACGCATGCACTACATGGGAAAGCGCGAAGCGAGTTACACAACGCTTCTAATGACAACCGGACTGACCTTCGGCACGATCTCGGCCCTGTTTGGTTTCCAAAACAAAATCATCGACCAGCGGCAATACACAATTCTTGTCAGTGTCGTGATCCTGAGCGCGTTTATACCGACGCTGATCGCGCAAAAGTTTTTCCAGCCATCAGTCGAGGCGATGCACGCGTGGGGCCGTCTCTATCGCAAGCGCATGCGGGTGTTAAGCGTGGAGGACGTGGGAGACAACGGCGATATGAAAAATGAGTGACGAGACAGAAGCACATGGTTTTAGCGAGTATCATCAGCGCCACGTACGCACGACGTTTCAGTACATCGATAAGTTGCTTTGCGAGGCTGAGCACACCATGGCGGATGCCGGCTCGCCGTCTCCGTTTCGGATGCATTCGGACGACACCACGCCAATCCAGCGCAAGGTAACTCACGACTACATCCTGCGGATCCGCGAAGCGATGCGGCGCGTCATGGAGGAGTTAGACATTCCGCCGTCCGAGCCGCACTCCGGCGCTGTATGGGCTGCCGCCATCAATCTGATGTTCTGCTCGATCTCGCTCAATGAACTAACACCAGACCGGATGCGCGCCTATGGACCTCTTTCGGCCGATGCAGCGCACAGGTTGGATGGTATCCGGGCCGACCTTGATGGACTGGTGGCAAAGCTGAGAGGTTATTTGGGCAAAGGCGCCGGTGGCGATCTGCAACAACGGCTGCAGCAACTAGGCAAAACGGGCGACGAGATTCGGTTGCTCAGTGAAATCGAAAGGATCATCACCGCGCACGGGCTCGTTGAATTTCGCGGCACGCTCAGCATGCTGCTCGATCGCATGGAAGGGGCGGCCTTTGAGGTCGGCGTTTTTGGCAGAGTCAGCTCCGGCAAGTCGTCGCTGCTGAATTACATTTTGCAAACGGACGTGCTCCCGATCGGTGTCACGCCGGTGACCGCCATCCCGACCCGCATTAGTCATGGACCGGTCGCGGAAGCCGGAATTGAATTCGCCGAAGCACAACCGCAGATCATCCCATTATCGGAACTGCTCGAGTTTGCGAGTGAACAGAAAAATCCGGGGAACAAAAAGCACGTCGCACGGATTTTCGTTAAATTGCCTTCCGAGCGGTTGAGCGAAGGTGTCACATTTGTGGATACGCCAGGCCTCGGCTCGCTGGCGGTTGCGGGCGCGGAAGAAACGATTGCCTATTTACCGCGCTGCGACCTCGGGATCGTGCTGATCGATGCCAGTGCCGGGCTTACGCAGGACGGCCTGGTCGTCGTACAGGCGCTTTATCAAGCCGGCGCGAATGCCATGATCCTCATTAGTAAAGCAGATCTGTTCAGCACTGCCGACCGCGAACGCATGATCGAGTATGTAAAGACGAACCTTGATAATCAGCTTCAAGTTGAAGCGCCAGTGCATGCGGTCAGTGTCTTCGGCGCGGACGCGGCGCTATGCGATCGCTGGTTTGAAAGCGAGCTTCGTCCATTTCTCGCCCAGCATCAGGAGCTCGCCATCGCGTCGCAAAAACGCAAGATCGGTGGTTTGCGTGAAGCTGTCATTGGCGCTTTGGAGCGCAGGCTGCACGCCGGTTCAAAAGGCATGTCAACCGAGCAGGCGCCGCAGCCTAGCGAGACCATCGAAGCACTGCGCAACGGCGACCGCATTTTGGAACGGGCGCAATCCGAAGCTTTTTTTCTTACGCACAAGGTGATGAAGATGCAGCCACAGATCATTGACGCCGCGGCGAAGAAAATTGCCGCCACACTAATGGAATCGGACGATGTGGACGCTGCAGCACTTTTTGCCGAAACGCTCGCCGGCATGCTGGCCGACCCCGTAGCCGGCATTTTGCGGTCGATCGAAGAAACGCGGGACGTTCTGGATGAGGCGATGCAAGTGGCCGCTTTGGGTCGCGATGGGACCGCCCCGGATGAGCTACCGAAACCGGCTGGGATGCCAATGCTGGATGTCAGCGAAATTTCCAAACAGATTGTGATCGAAAAGCCGGCCGTAGTTTCACTGTTTGGCAAAGGAATGCTCGCATCTCATGTGCGACGGAAGCTGGGAAGCGAATATGATCGCGCATTGTTGGAATTTCTAAGTCTTTACGCAAATCGTCTCCGTCGCTGGATGGAACAGAGCATCAACGCGCTGCGCAACGCGTTCACTGCGTTTGCCGACATGCAACGCGCACACTTTGAAGCTGCACCGGATTCTGGTTCAGCCGATATGTCAGCCATCCAAAGCGATCTTCGGATTTTGCGCGAATGGGAAGCTGCTGACCAGGAGTCTGTGATTGGCCGCACATGAATTTTCGCACGGGCTTCGCCCTGCGATTGATGCGCCGCGTCGGACTCGCGTAACAGATCCACCGCGCATCGATATTGGACTAACGCACGATGCAGATTGGAAATTGCGCGTTATTGACGTTAGAAGTTAATCCCTAATGGAGGAGCAAAGCGGGACCCAGACAATAACATCGACAAGCGATCAGCAGAAAAGCGTCCCGGTAGTTACAGTCGAGAGCTTTTACAATTCGCACGCGGAGAAGCTGCAGATGAAACTGGACGGTCCGCGCGTGGGCTTTCATCGGAAAATTCGCGAGCCTACGATCAATCGTCCCGGCCTGGCGCTCTCTGGATTCTACACTTATTTCGCGGAGAAACGGGTGCAGGTGCTTGGAGCGGCTGAGCACTCGTATTTGAAAAGCCTGGCCCCGAGAGCACGCGTGCGCCGGTTTCGCGCCTTATGTGCGCGTAAAATTCCGTGCCTCGTTGTCTCGCGTGGATTCCATCTCGATCCTTCCCTGCTTGCCGTTGCAGCCGAAGAAAATATCGCGGTGTTTCGTACGCCGATGATCACGATGAAATTCATTAACGCTGCGACCATTGCACTCGAAGTCGATTTTTCGCCGACCGTAACCGAGTTCGGCAGCATGGTGGACATTTTGGGGGTGGGCGTTTTGATTCGCGGCGCGAGCGGCATCGGCAAAAGCGAATGCGTGCTCGGTTTGATCGAGCGTGGCTATAGCCTCGTGGCTGATGATGTCACGCGGATCACTTCGCTCGAAGGGCGCGAGCTCATGGCGACGGCGCCGAACCTAACTCGCAATCACATCGAAGTTCGCGGGATTGGCATCATTAACGTGGCTGCCGTTTTCGGCATCGGCAGTATTCGAATCGAGAAGCGCCTCGACCTTGTCGTTACGCTAAAGGATTGGCAGGATATGGATGCGGTGGATCGGATTGGGCTGGATCGGGAGTTTTACGAAATTC
>WNGR01001325.1_pt1 | contig 27718 bp, 31 predicted proteins | sample 5407581 | NCBI WGS metagenome assembly WNGR01 (sample SAMN13153383, study PRJNA577476) | soil metagenome | isolation source: 80 cm soil or saprolite under Garry oak tree replicate 2 | place: USA:California | collected 2016-06-15
TCATATCAGCGCTGGCTGAGGATGATTTTGCCTTGCCTGCCACGATCTGGTCGAGGATATCGGCAAGCTGGTCGCCGAGGAATATCGAAATGATCGCCGGAGGAGCCTCGTTGGCGCCCAGACGGTGGTCATTGCCGGCGTTGGCGCACGAGCAGCGCAGGAGTCCCGCATATGTATCGACCGCTTTGATGGTTGCCATCAGAAAGGTCAGGAACTGGGCGTTCTCATGCGGAGTATGCCCCGGCTCAAGCAGATTCTGGCCGTCGTTTGAGCTCATGGACCAGTTGTTGTGCTTGCCGGAACCGTTCACGCCGGCAAAAGGTTTTTCGTGCAGCAGGCAGATCAGGTCATGTCTGATGGCGATTCGCTTCAGAACATCCATGACCATCTGATTGTGATCGGTGGCAATGTTCGTGTTCTCAAAGATCGGGGCGAGTTCAAACTGTCCCGGGGCAACCTCATTGTGCTGGGTTTTTGCGGTAACGCCCAGTTTCCAGAGCTCCTCGTTTACTTCTTTCATGTAAGACAGCACTCTTTCCTTGATCGTGCCGAAATAGTGGTCTTCCAGTTCCTGGCCTTTTGAGGACATGGCTCCGAAGAGTGTTCTGCCGGCCATCATCAGGTCGGGTCTTTTCAGGAAAAAAGACTTGTCCACAAGGAAGTATTCCTGCTCAGCGCCGACAGTTGAGGTAACCCTGCTGGCAGTCTTATTTCCGAACAATCTAAGTACTCGCACCGCCTGTGTGGAAAGCGCTTCCATCGAGCGGAGCAGAGGGGTCTTTTTGTCCAGGGCCTCACCGGTGTACGAACAGAAGGCGGTAGGGATGCAGAGAGTTATGACATCGGCTTCTTCTCTCAGGAACGCAGGAGAGGTGCAATCCCAGGCTGTATAGCCCCTGGCTTCAAAGGTTGCTCTCAGACCGCCGCTGGGGAAAGAGGAGGCATCAGGCTCGCCCTTGACCAGCTCTTTTCCGGAGAACTCCATCAGAGCACCATTTTCTGTTGGTGAAAGGAATGAGTCATGTTTTTCCGCAGTAATACCGGTCATCGGCTGGAACCAGTGGGTGAAGTGTGTTGCGCCTCTTTCAACAGCCCACTCTTTCATTGCCGTAGCGACAACATCTGCGATCGTAGGATCCAGCGGCAGACCTTCGTCAATGGTTTTCTTCAGGTTTTTGAAAACACCTTTCGGCAGCCTTTCCCTCATAACTGACTGGTTAAACACGTTCTGACCAAACATTTCCATTGTACAGCCTCCTTTTTAGACAGCGTTGTGTAAAAAATAAGCAATGAGCTTATTCAATATGGTCGTTGTTTTAATCGGTTACGGAATCATTGCCTTGGCAATCCGGAATTTATAGCAAGATGAGTGCCAAGCCCTTTGGTGGGGGCGGTCCGCATGCGTCCGGTTCAGCTCGAGTTTGAATTGTGCTATGGTATTTAATTTTTATTAATAACGGTTATTCGTTGTAATGTACTTACCCTAGAGGGCGGCAGAAATCCTGCCTCTTTATTTTATGCTACCTTGATTGACTTTATAGGTTGGTTTTGTTACGGTATCAAGCTAATTTTGCCTAAGGACGATTCATGGAAAAAACGTTTCTAACAATCTCAATAATGCTGGTCCCAATAATGTTTGCGGTAGTCTGTCATGAGGTTGCGCATGGTTTTGTTGCGTGGCGATTCGGAGACCCGACGGCGCGCATGCTTGGCCGCTTAACTTTGAATCCAATTAAGCATATTGATATTATTGGCACAATAGCTGTTCCTGTATTTCTGGTGTTGTCTCATTCCGGGATTTTGTTTGGGTGGGCTAAACCGGTACCAGTTACTTTTGAGAATCTTCGAAATCCTAAAAGAGATATGATATGGGTATCCGCTGCCGGGCCCATTACTAATTTCGTAATTGCGATTGTATCAGCATTATTATTGCGTTCCATCGTTGCTCTGGGGAATCCGGCCTTTTTAGAATTTTCTAAAATTACTTTTATAGAGCCAATTATCCTGATGTTAGCGGCTTCAGTCTATTTCAATCTATTGCTCGCAATATTTAATATGATTCCACTACCTCCGCTTGATGGAGGTCATGTATTAATGGGTCTTCTTCCTCAACGCCAAGCATATGCATTTGCCAAGTTAGAAAAACATGGTTTTTTGATTTTAATAGCACTGCTATTCATTTTGCCGAGTTTATTGGGTATTGATATATTTCGCCTCATAATCTACCCCATTTTGTATACGGGAATTCTTGTTCTGGCAGGGCCTCAAGCAGGCTTAGTTCTTGGTGCAATGCATTTATGAAAGGACTGAAAGTATGAACGATCCGAGAGTTCGGCAGTTTGCAGAAATACTGGTTGATTACTCGACCAGGGTGAAAAAGGGCGATGTCGTGCTTATCAATGCCGCCGGCCTGGAGGCGCTGCCGCTGGTTAAGGAGCTGTACGCGCTCTGTATCAAGCGCGGAGCAAAATACGTAGAATACAATTTTTCCGTGCCGGAAATAGATCGCTTCTTTTACAACAGCGCCGGCAAGCAGCAGCTTGATTACTTCCCGCAGCATAAACTGGATTTTTACAAAACGGTGACGGTTTATATCGGTATTTCAGCAGGTAACAATTCAATGGTCATGGCGAACGCCCGTCAGGATGCGGTGGTCGCATATTCTCAGCTTACCAGGCCTCTGGTTGATCAGCGGGTCAAACACACCCGCTGGTGTGTAACCCGCTACCCGACCCACGCTGCAGCCCAGGAAGCCCGGATGAGCCTGGATGAATACGAGGATTACCTGTTCTCTGCCTGCTGTATCGACTGGAAAGCCGAGTCTAGGAAGCAGGAAAAACTTAAAAAACTGATCGATCGCACCAAAAAAGTGCGAATTCTGGCGCCTGATACGGACCTCCGCTTCAGTATTGACGGCCTGCCCGGCATTAAATGCGATGGCCGCCTCAACATGCCGGATGGCGAGGTATTTACCGCTCCGGTCAGAAATTCTGTCCAGGGGCATATCAGCTATAACTGCCCGAGCATCTATCAGGGCAAGGAATATAACGGGGTCCGCTTCGAGTTTGCCGACGGCAAAATTATCAAGGCCACTGCCGAAGGCGGGATGAGCAAAGCCCTCAACAAAATCCTGGATGCGGATGAAGGGGCCCGCTACATCGGAGAATTTGCGATTGGTGTCAATCCCGGAATACGCCAGCCGATGCGCAATATCCTTTTTGACGAAAAGATTTTCGGATCGATTCACTTTACTCCCGGACAGGCATACGACGAATGTGATAACGGCAACCGTTCCTCCGTACACTGGGACCTGGTGCGGATTCTCGCCGATGGTGAAATCCTGTTCGATGACGTCCTGATCCAGAAAAACGGCCGGTTTGTTCACAAAGAGCTGCTTGAGCTCAATCCTTCCTAGCCCTGATAAACAGGATAAGTACGTTAACGAATCTCTCTTCTGCTAAAACTGCAGAAGAGAGATTCTAACTTACTAATCCACAAGGGATAGTGCGTTAACGAATCTATCTCCTGCAAAAACGGCAGAAGATAGATTCTAACTTACTAAAAAGAGAACTGAACTTATGACGCAGAACCCTGAATTTGAATTTGAGCACGATGATTTCGAGTTTGACACTATAGACGAGGAGCTGCTGGTAGACGGGCGTTGCCAGCAGATATTGAAACAATTCTATCTGTTCCTTCAGCAGCAGGGGATGGCGGCCGAACAGGCATCCGAACTTGCCTTCGCTGCCGACCTCTATCTGAGGGATTATCTGATTGATTTCGGTCGTCAGAATATTGTCCGTCCCCAGTCCGGAATCGTCACCAAATTTGCCGGCTCCTCGTACATCACCCACACGCTGGATCCGGAGTTTGCCTCTCTGGAGCGTCACCTGACAGCACTGTCCGAGCTGTACCGATTCCTGCACCGCCGGCATCTCATTTCTGCGGAAGAGCTCTCTTTTCTTCTGGAAGAGGCCGGACAGCTTGAATTTTACCGGCAGCGGATCGATTCGTTTTTAAATCTTACCGGTGCCGGTTTTGTCGCGTGGGATGCCGGGTGTCCGGCAAAATTGTAATTTATTTACGGAGTATTTTGAGCATGGCGTGCAAAAAACAGATGGTCATCACGATACTTGATCGGAAATACCTTAGAAATGATTGGTATTTTAATTTTGATGGTCAGCCGTTTCAGGAATTTCTGGCAGGTTTGAGCAGGGAGATGAAACGTCTCGGCGTTATTTTGACCGTAGTGCACAACCGAGAAGCGGTCATCTCGATCAACAGTTATGCCGACCTGTTGAATGTGGTGAAAATATCTTCCCCGGAGGACGGGCATAGCAACCAGTGCATCGGTCACATTATCGGGAAGAGTCAGCGGCTGGATATCATGGAAGATATCAGCACAGCTGTCAGGCGGGTGGCGTTTGCACCGGAAACGGTCGCCCCCTCCAGTGAATTCAGGAAAGTGTGCCATAACTGCGGTTGTGGATGTTAGTGAGTTACAGATCTCGCGTCTCTACTCTATAGGTGCCGGTTCGCACAGGTTTTCGGCGCAGTTGGCCTCGCCGCCGCAGGTAAAGCAATAGAATTTAGGATCATCGCTTACTTTCGCGATTTCATCATAAAGCCCGTTACTTCTCAGCATACAGAGATGGCCATGGTGATCGGCGCCGCAACGGCATACTGGATTGGTAGTCATGTTATTCCCCCTGGTAACGATGTCAGGCTGCTGAAAACAGTGGCTACCATACCAGAACAGCTGAAAAAAGAAAGTGCCAAGATAATAACCACTCCGCTTAAGAAAAAGGACATCTTATTCTATGACATTTGCCCCCAACTCTCTTCTAGTAACCGGCGGGGCCGGCTTCATCGGCTCCAACTTCATTCACTCATTTATCGCCAATAATCCGGGATGCACGGTTACCAATCTGGATTGCCTGACATACGCCGGCAATCTGAAAAACCTGACCGCACTCGAAGGGAATCCGTCATACCGCTTTGTCAAGGGGGATATCGGCGATGCCCCACTGGTAGCCCGGCTGCTTGCCGATCAGAAGGTTGATGCGGTGGTACATTTCGCGGCCGAGTCCCATGTCGATCGGTCCATAACCGGCCCGGAAATTTTTGTCCGCACCAACGTGCTCGGCACGCAGGTTTTGCTGGAAGAGAGCCGTAAGCACTGGCAGTCCGGCGTCGTTGCCGATTTCCGTTTTCTCCAGATATCAACCGATGAGGTCTACGGCAGTCTGGGGGAGACCGGCTATTTTACCGAGGTAACACCGCTGGCCGCCAATTCCCCGTATTCGGCCAGCAAGGCAGGGGCCGACCTGCTGGTGCGCGCCTATCATGAAACGTTCGGCATGCCGACTCTGAATACCCGCTGCTCGAATAACTACGGCCCCTACCATTTTCCGGAGAAGCTGATCCCGCTCCTGATCCACAATATCATCAATAAAAAACCGCTGCCGGTCTACGGCGACGGCTTGAATGTCCGCGACTGGCTGCATGTTCGCGATCATGCCGTGGCGATTGAGGTCGTTCTGAAAAAGGCGGCGCCCGGCTCGGTCTACAATATCGGCGGCAACAACGAATGGAAAAATATCGATATCGTCAATCTGGTCTGCGACCTGCTGGATGGTCGCCTCGGACGCGCAAGCGGAGAGAATCGCACGTTGATCACCTTCGTCAAGGACCGCCCCGGTCACGACCGACGCTATGCCATCGATGCGACGCGGCTTAAAGAAGATCTCGGCTGGAGTCCGGCTTATACCTTTGAACAGGGGATTGCCGAAACGATCGACTGGTATCTCGCCAATCAGGAATGGGTGGATGGCGTTACCTCCGGAGCATACCGCGAGTATTATCAGCATCAGTACGGCGGAGGTGCCGCTTGATCCTGGTCGTGGGCGCAAACGGCATGCTGGGGCGCGACCTGTTGGCGCTTCTGGGGGAGAGGGGACGGGGTGTCGATTTTGATGAAATCGATATCACGTCACCCGATTCGGTGTTCAAGGTTATCGGCGGGCTGAAGCCGGAGGTGGTTGTCAATTGCGCCGCCTATACCGACGTGGATGGTTGTGAAAGCAACGTCGAGACGGCAATGGCGGTCAATGGCGAAGGGGTAGGGTACCTGGCGATGGCCTGCCGTGATCTCGGCGCCCTGCTGGTGCAGATCAGCACCGATTATGTCTTTGACGGCGGCAAGGGGACGCCGTACGTCGAAGATGACGCTCCGTGCCCGCTCAGTGTCTACGGAGAATCGAAGCTGGCGGGAGAAATGAATGCCGCCTTCTGTCCGGAGCATCTGATCGTGCGGACGCAGTGGCTGTACGGGCTGCACGGCAAAAATTTTGTTGAGACCATGCTGCGGCTGGGAGCTGAAAAGGATGAACTGGCGGTGGTCGATGATCAGATCGGGTCGCCGACCTGGACCGTGGATCTGGCCCGGGCAATTATTGCCCTGATAGACAGCGGCTGCCGGGGTATTTATCACGCGGCCAATTCGGAATACTGTTCATGGAACGGGTTTGCCGCTGCAATCTTTGAAGAGTCCGGTTTAAGCGTTTCGGTCACCCCCATGGCAACCACCGAGTTGAATCGGCCGGCCAGGCGCCCGCTCTATTCGACTTTGGAATGCAGTAAACTGAGCGGCGCAACCGGGTTCCGTCCGCAGGCTTGGCGGGATGCGCTGCGGGAATATCTGAAACTCCGCAAATCTGTAACACAGTGAAAGGATCAGCAATGGAACGTGGCGAACGCCCTTGGGGTACCTATACCGTTCTCGATGAGAACACGAGCTATAAAATAAAGCGGATTGAAGTCCTGCCCGGTCAACTACTATCGCTGCAGAAGCATCACCATCGCAGTGAACACTGGATCGTGGTGTCCGGCACGGCGCTTGTTACCTGCGGCGACTGCCAGCAGACCGTCAACGTCAATGAGTCGACCTTTATTCCGATCGGTCAGAACCATCGCCTCGAAAATCCGGGGAAGATACCGCTTGTCATCATTGAGGTTCAGAGCGGAGAATACCTGGGTGAAGACGATATCATCCGCTTTAACGATGACTACAATCGCTGTGAAGACACGGACTCTGATAAACAGGATAAGTGCGTTAACGAAGTTATTTCCTGACAGTAAAATGCAGAAAAAAACTTCTAACTTACCAATGTCCGGTAATCCCGGTTCCTTCACGCGTGCGCTGCTGCTTGTCTGCTCTGTCTGTCTGCTGTTGATCACCGCTGGATGCGCCGCCTCTTCCACTACGATAATCGAAGAGGAGGTTGTTACCAACAGCAGGCCAATGTACAGCTACACGTCGCTAGTGATTCAGGATTTTGAACTCAAGAGGGAATTGTATTCCGATTCTCCCAATGCCGGAATGAACAAGCGTGATCTCCGCTATGCAAAACTTCCGGGAGAATTGTCAGAGCATATCGAGCGCTATGTCAAGTCTCACCATATTTACAAGAATATTTCCCGTGACGGGAAACCGGATGTCTCGACGCTGCTGCTGACCGGGGCGTTCAAACGCGTCGGACGGTTCAAGATATCTGTTGCAGCCACTTTGCGCGATGGAGTCAGCGGCCAGGAGGTGGCGTACTTCCGCCAGACACTGTGGGATGTACTCGATTCGACCGACTCGATCAGTCTGCTGGGACGTGAAATCGCAAATTTTATCGATCGGATTCAGTACAAGTAACGGGGGGCAGCAAATGTACATAGTTATTCTGGCAGGAGGGTCAGGAACCAGGTTCTGGCCGCTTTCGCGAGTTGCCCGCCCCAAACAGCTGATTTCGATCACCGGTGATCGAAGCATGCTGCAGAGAACGGTTGAGCGGGTGCTGCCGCTACACCCGAAGCGGATCCTGATTATAACCAACCATCTGCAGGCTGAAGAAACCGAGCGCCAGATGCAGCCCTACGGCTCGGTCCCGATTGACGTCATCGCCGAGCCTTCCGCCCGCAATACCGCCCCGGCCATCGGTCTGGCTGCCGCGCTTATTTCCGCTCATGACCCCTCCGGCGTTATGGCCGTTCTTCCGGCGGATCATTTCATAAAAAACGAAGGGATGCTGCGTGATACGCTTGTTTTTGCAGGAGAGTCGGCGCGCAACGGCTTTCTGGTAACGCTTGGTATCATGCCGTCCCGTCCTGAAACCGGATACGGATATATTGAGGCCGAGATGGGTGGAACCTGCGAGAAACAGGAACAGGGACATGGATATGGACAAGGGCCGTTCCGGGTCAAACGCTTCGTTGAAAAACCGCCACTTGCCGAGGCGCTGCGCTACCTGGAGGAAGGGAACTTCTTCTGGAACAGCGGCATGTTTGTCTGGAGGGCCGATACGATTCTGGAGGAGATGAGGACGTTCATGCCGGTTCTGCATCAAAAGCTTGTGCAACGGTTGCCGGTCGGTGCCGCATGGGAACATGCCGGCCTGAAGGAGAAGATTGCGGCCCTGTACATGGACATCGAGAGTGTCTCAATCGATTACGGGGTAATGGAAAAATCCTCCCGGGTTCAGATGGTGCCGGTCGAGATGGGGTGGAGCGATGTCGGGAGCTGGAGTGCTCTGCCGGAGGTGGTTGAACCCGACCGGGACGGAACGGTCTGTATCAATGCTGCCGGGCATGTTGCGGTCGATTCCTCCGACTGCCTGATTTATGCCGACGGAAGGATGGTAGCCACGGTCGGCATTAATAACGTGGTGATCGTATCCACTTCGGATGCAATCCTGGTCTGCCACCGCGAGCGTTGCCAGGATGTAAAGAAGGTGGTTGAGCAGCTGGGAGCAGCCGGACTGACAGACTATTTGTAATGGTTTCTTGTTTGCTATAGAAAATTATATGTGCTATATTTTCTATAGCAAGCAGAACTACAGAGAGGGATGTTCAGTATGCCACGCACCGTACCTGTACAACAGACCATGAACAAACCGCTGGTATTGACCAAAGCGGTTGTCAATACAGCCACCTACCTTGACCTCCCCAAGATCAAACTTGCCCGCATACTTGGTGTAAGCGCTGCAACCGTGACAAGGCTGTTTGCCGACACCTACCAACTTTCACCCGACAAAAAGGAATGGGACTTTGCCGTTCTTCTGGTCAGATTGTTCCGCTCCCTGGATTCCATCGTCGGAGGGGCAGCGGACGACGCAAAGAAATGGCTTGCCAGCGAAAACAGGGCTTTGGCAGGCAAAAAACCGGTTGACCTGATTGAATCAACGGAAGGGCTTGTACGTGTCGTCACCTACCTGGACGCCTGCCGCGCTGTCATCTGAAGCACGAAACCTCTTCTTCAAGGCATGGCGCATGGTGGAGGCTCAACATCTGGCTTCCACAGCCAAGATTGTGGATACCCGTGCAGAACAGGAGTTGTTGGAAGATATTCTGGAAGAGCGTAAGCCGCCAATTCCTCAGGAAGCCGCCAGCCTGCACTATCTGCTCTTTAGTCCCTTTCGCTATGAAACCCGCCATCCCTCCGGTTCACGTTTCCGGGCAGTAAGTGACCCCGGAGTATTCTACGCCGCCGAGACCGTCCGGACAGCCGCCGCCGAAGTCGGTTATTCGAGATGGCGTTTTCTTCAGGATACCACCGGGCTCAAACGTCTTCAGCCCTGTTCCTTCACCGCCTTCAGGGTCCCGATCAAAACAGGCTGCGTAGACTTGCGGAAACCTCCCTTCGACAGTGATGCTTTAAAATGGCACCATCAATCCGATTATTCCGTAACACAGGCGTTCGGGCGATCGGCACGGGATGCCGGCATCGGCGCAATCCTGTATCAATCAGTGCGTGACCCGGAAAAGCACTTCTGCGCAGCCGTACTGACCCCATCAGCATTTGCGGCAAAAAAGCCCGACAGCGCAACTCAATCCTGGATGCTTGCCATAACAACAGAAGAGGCGATTTGGATGCGTCAGGACGATGAATCGTTCTCATTCCGGACGTCGAGTTGGGAAATCGAGAGGGTGACAGCTTAATAATAAATATGAATTATGAATTATGAAGGATGAATTATGAAGGATGAAGGATGAAGGATGAGAGGACGGACTTGAGAGATCGGACAAAAAAATTTGCGATCCGGGTGGTCCGTTTATATTCGATTCTGCCGAAATCAACAGAAGCTCAAGTGATGGGAAAGCAAGTTCTGCGGTCAGGAACATCGGTCGGAGCCAACTACCGCGAGGCTTGCCGCGCCAGATCTACTGCTGAATTCATTGCCAAACTTGGAGACTGTCTGAAGGAGCTTGATGAGAGCAGCTACTGGTTTGAGTTGCTAGAAGAGACCCAAACAGTGACATCTGCAAACCTTGAGCCCTTGCAGAAGGAATGCAATGAACTGCTGGCAATTTTCACCACAATCGCAAAAAAATGCAAAGGACAAGGAAAATTATGAAGTACAAACTTTCATAATTCATCCTTCATCCGTCATAATTGCAGTTATAGGTGTGATCCGTTGACAGGCGGGGATCGCGGGAGTAAGGTGAAGCACTTTTTATGTTATGGGGATTGGGATGAAAATGGATGGGGCAATCAGACTTGATAAAGGCCGCTGAACCGGGAGAATGCCGGTTTGAGCGGCTTTTTTGTTTTTACAAAAGCAATAAAAAATAGATAACAGGAAAAAACCTGTCTCACGCGACGACGCAACGACGCAACGAAAATCAATTGTAAATACTGCCTGTGTACTCAAAGGTACGTGCATCATGAACGAAAATGAGATTGCAAGTCTAGTTATGGATAAAGCGTTCCTGATGCATCGGGAGCTTGGTCCTGGGCTTCTGGAAAGCGTCTATGAAGTCGTTCTGGACAGACAGTTGACAGAGACGGGTTTGGCTGTTGAACGTCAAGTTCCGATTCCAATCCGGTTTCAAGGAATTACTTTTGATGAGGGCTTCCGAGCCGATTTATTCGTGGAAAAGAAGGTTATCATTGAATTGAAATCCGTTGAACGTCTGCAACCTGTGCATTCGAAACAGTTGCTTACCTATCTGCGTTTAACTGGGTGTCGTCTGGGCTTGCTTATTAACTTTGGTGAAAATCTTATGAAGGACGGCTTCAAGCGAGTAGCAAACGGCCTGGATGTTTTTTAAGGTTCTCGTTGCGTCGTTGCGTCGTTGCGTGAAAATGGTTTTGGAGATTTATGCGTTCGCTTCCGAATCTCGACAACATTAAGTTTTTGCATCCGGTTGGAGTATCCACCTTCAAGTATGGTGTCAGCATTCCGCTGGAGGCTCAGACGGAGCGGATGCGCGCCATCGAAAAGGGTGGCAAGGTTCCGGTTACCATTCTCTTCGGTAGTGAAGAGCCGGTTGTTGCGGAAATCCGCAGGCTGAACAACAAGCCGGGGCATCTCCAGTTCAGGTATGAGAACAAGGCGCAGGAGCGCTTGCGCCGGTACCTGACTGGGATATTTGGCGGCCCGGCGGGCGGCAACCTGCTTGAGGTGGAAGAGGTCTCGCCGTTTACCTTCCTTTTCAAACCAATTCTCAAAAATACGGCACCCTCGCTCCAGATCAGCGACATGCTGCTGCATCGGCTGGATAAGAAGGAAGTGGAGCGGTTTGCGGAGATCGGCCAGATCAGGGATTCGCTGGCAGCGGTCGAGTATGACGCCGGTTTCAGCCAGTCGGACTACAACAGCCGGATCAATGAAGGTTTGACGGTCAAGGGGTGGAACCGTGAGCAGAGGGTTGTCGATCAGTTGGGGCTTAAGTGTGATTTCGAGAAGAACGGTATCTGGGTCGAGGTGGAGTTCGGCAATGCCCGTTCCTATTATCAGGACTATGTGAAATTCATGCTGGCGCAGAAGTACCGTAATGCCAGGCTTGGCCTGCTACTCTGTCCGACCACCTCGTTTGCGGCGCTGTTGTGCGAGTTGGGGCGGCAGCGGGCGCGGGAGAATGTGGTGCGGGAGCGGCCGGCGGCTTATTCGGGGATGATGAGTTATGAAAAGGCGGCGCGGGAGTTGCCGCTTTTGGGGTTTATGTTTGAGATGCCGATTGTTGTTGCGGGGGTTGGGGTGAGTGGGAAATAGGTAAGGTGCCCTGTATTTTCCAGAAGATAGATCGGGCTTCCGGCGATGTGAAGTTGAGTTTCATTCTGACCGTCTGCAAAATGCTGTGAGTGACTCTCCAACTAATCGGAAAATAAAGAACTTTGACTGGTAACGACGTATCCTGTCATGGCCATGTGCTAAGATGTTCCTGCCGAAAAATATCAACCAGTACAAGCCGATAGAGGTAAGCACAAGATAATTAATGTCAGTTTGAAGGTGCCCAATTGAGCAAGAGCAGCGAGAGAGAACAGACACTTTTTGCTTTTGATGATGCTTCCAGCCTATTTGACAATAGTGGGCCGGAAGATGATGGGGCTCTCGATCGTGCTGAGTTTGAACGGATGGAGGCGGTTGCCCTTAAAAACAGAGCTCAGACCATAACAACTCTCTCCACACTCACTTCTATTGTTGCTCAAACAGCAACCCTGCCATTTTCATTCATTGACCCACATACCACCGGGCTTCTCGCCTTGGGCTACGCTATCGATTCACTGCGACTCCTCGACATTGAGACCAGTGACCTGACCGTGAAGGACCTGGAAGCTCGGATAGAAAGTGATCTCCGGCTGCAGTTCACGGCGCTGGCGGCTGAAGGAGTTATTTCAGAGGCACCTGAGACAAAAGATATTGAGATTTGGGCCAAAGGCGTGGCCGATAAACTGCTGTGCAAAAAAGAACACGGCAGTAGTACGGAGAGGATGTTCGACACCGATTCGAAGCAGTTCTATGAATTTCAGCATTCGCTTCTGGAAGAATATGCGAGGGGCAATGCCATATTCGTCCGGCCGACAGCGACATGCCTCACGCTCTACCTCGGGACGCTGACCCAGGGGATCGGTGACATTCAGACGGCGTTGACCGCAGTTATTCAGAGGCAAATAAAGCGTGGCGATTACCATGCGGCCTTTCAATCAGCACTTGAACACCAGCGGATCACCAAACAGCATGGCGAAAAGATACGGGCAATCAAGAGAAAGTTACAGTCAAATGCTGGTAAATACAGCTGGAATGACATTATTCTGCCTGACATTCTGACAGCACAAGAGGATGCGAAGGACGCCGTAAAGTCTGATACTCTCCTTGAAGAACTCTTGGAAGAACGAATTGATGAACTGCCCCTGGCCAAGCGCCCACTCGCCCAGAAAGTGCTGCTGGTCATCAGGAGCTGCCGGGATGCCTACCGGGAGTTGCAAACACTGGCGATGGGTCTCCCGCGGTTCTATTCGGCATGCATCCTCAACCAGGGCCCAGCAATCAGCACCAACCTTCCTTCCATGATGAACGATGTATTCACCCCGATGTTCTATGACATTCATGACCACGACAACCTGCTGGCGGTATGTGATGTCATAGATTCTGTATTCACCCTTCCTGCCCCGCCTGTGCTGCATGACATAGTTGCTGAGATTGAGCTGCTTCTCAAACCGGTCACGGCTATTGAGGCCAGGGATCTTTCCGAGGAAGACGAGTATATGGACGAGGAAGATACAGCTCTCGTAATCTTTGATCAGGTGACCATCGACAGGGCGAGGAACAAAATTGCAGAAATGGCCAATGCCAGACCGACCCGCCTTTCTGAGGTTACCTCTGTGTTCGACCCTGAGGGGTTCACGGAAGAATGCATTGTGGCCTCGATCCTTATTAGCAGTGCATGGGCCAAGAATAGTAATTTCGCAGATAAATACAGGATCACGCGGTTGCCGGATTGTTTTTCTTGCGATGCATGCGCAGGGGACGATTACATGATTAATCTTGCGGAGGAGGACAAAGATGGACTTCACGCTTAACTCGATAGATATGGCTGTTGAGATCATTGAACTGGGATTGGCTAAGCACAAGGGACCGCCGCCGAGGCGCTTGCTGCAGCTGGTGGCCGCCTATATTTCGAATGATGGTGGCGTCAAGACCGTTGCCAACCGGATGGCAAAGGGTTTCGGGATTATGATCATCTCGGTCACCGAGGATGGAGTGGTTCTTTGCAAGGATCCTGAACACGAGTCAATTTTCATGGCGAAGCGCGACGACATTGTGGCAGAGGGGGGGCAGGAACCCAGGCTGATCCGGGGGATTTGTAATGCCGCCATCCTGGCCTGTGCGTATCAACGGCAGCAGTCACTGTATTCTGATACGGTACAGACCGTGACGACAGACGAGGTCTATGAGATGCTCGTTGAGGCGGCCTCAAAATTGAGTACCGAAGTTGAGAATTCTTCAAATAGTCTTCGAGGGATCACGGAAGCGGCAAAGATCGTCGAGCGGATGAAGGCTGACTCGTACTCTGATAAGAGCGCGAAACCTAGAAAAAATACTCTGCGTGGGCAGATACTGCTGGCATTCAAATACTTCGTCGATAACAACCTGATGCTCAAAGACCGGGAAGACGCCGGCGGAACCTTTAAAACTCTCCCTGAGTTGAGGGTGCGACTACAAATGCAAGGGGCCGAGGACATCGCCGATATAATATTGACGGCTGCTAAAAGTTCCGAGAAGACCGATCCCCCACAGGAGTCCGGCAATGTCTAAACTCATATCGGTACGATTCTCAAAAATCGGGCATACGACGGCCAGGCTTGATGGTTTGGCGTATGACATGACAGGTGACGACGGCAACCCGGAAAATTCGATGATCATCGGGTTGAACAGTTCGGGAAAAACAAGCCAGCTCCATCTGCTGTTTTCGATATTCCTGCCCGCAAAGCATGACCTCGCGACCCACCTGGACGAAGACGGCCGATCGTTCCCTTATTATTTCCAGGACAACGAAGTGGGTTTTGTCGTAACGGAATGGGCTATCCCCGGTGCCAATATGAGCATGCTCGGCACAGCTGAGAAGACGAGGGTTGTGGGAAGGTTTACCCAGTATTCAAATCGTGATGAGGAGAAGCATGAGACCTGTTTCTTCTCGTTTATCGCTGATGAAGAAGTCGGTATTGATGATCTGCCTCTCACTTCGTCCATCCAGTCGGGCAGGGTTGAAAAACACTGCAAGACGATGAGCGAGGCCAAAAAATATCTCAATGAAGTTTTCAATAAGCCAGGCCGTGAATTCTATTGCAAAGACGTCATACGCGACTGGCAGGACAATCTGCGGAAAATCGGCTTCAACATCGATCAGTTCAAGATGATGATGAAGTTCACACTCAGCGAGGGGGATTCTTCGTCGTTTCTGAAGAAGTTCAAGGACAACGACCTGATCCTTGATTTCCTCTGTAGCGAAGTCATCGATAAAAAGGCAACTGATCAGATTCGGAGGATGCTGAGTGAGCACAGGGAGTCGGTAAGGTTGGAGCCTGAAATCAGAGCTCAGCTTACCGCCTACACCGCACTACTCGATCGTTTTGCACTTATGAAGCCGATTACGGACAGTTACAAAACCGCGACAGCGAAACATGATGAAGCCAAGCTGTTGTTGCAATCTGTAGCGGCCCGGCTGGACGCCACTAAAGAGGCATTCGAGGGACATCTGAATGAGTCTTGCGGCCAATTGGCGGCCACTGAGGAGGAGCTCAAAAGTCACAAGGCTGCGTTGATCCAGCACAACGCTGTCCTTTGTGGCGTTCAGGAGCGGATGTCATTTCTGGCCTGTCTTGCTGCAGACGATAATTATCGGGCCTGCGAGGAGGACCTCGTAAAGGTAAACCGGACAATCCGGTCCCTGTCGGCACTGATGAAGTCCGCAGAAGTTGACCAGGAGCGAGGTGCCCGTGATCATCTCCTGAAACAGCTTGAGCTGCTTGACGGTCCGGTCCGGGAAAAGTCCGAAGAAGTGGCCATGGCGAGTTACCTGCTTGATATACATCTGCGGCAGGATTATGTCTCCGGGACCAAAGAGTGTGAGCGCAGGTCAGCGCTCTTGAAAGAGAAGGAGAAGGAAAAGAAGGATCTCGAAGATACACGGACTGAACAGTCTGCCAGGCATTATAAGAGTATCGGCGAGAAAGAAGGGCTCGACAAATCCGAACGGGAAAGGGTGAAATCTGTTGAGTGTCTGATCACGACCGGGATTCTGCAGAGCGCCCAAGATTCTGTTGAGAAAACTCTGGAGGGATTCGCAAGGGCTGAGGAACGCCTGACGGGGGACAAGACCCGCTTGGATGGGTTTAAAGCCGAGTTTGATAGCAAATTGTCAGGATTCGGAGTCCATCTAACGGGACTGCGGAAGGAATTGACCGGGCTGGAAGCGGAGTTTGCAGGAAAAGAACAGGCTCTGGGTAATTATCTAACCGCCCTTTCTTTCACATCCTCTCTATCTGGAATTAAAGGCTGTTTCGAATCATATGATCAACCGGACCTGTTTTTTCCGGGTTTGAACACCAGGCTAAAGGACCGGTACGACACTTATTTGCGGGAAGAGAACCGGGTCAGGGATAAGATCCAGGAGTTGAATGATAAGATTTCTGCTATCGAGGCCCATGGAGGATTGCAGCCGCCGGCACAAGACGTGATACGGGTCATTGAGACACTTGGTAAGGCGAACATTGAGGCTTATTCGTGGTGGCAGATCTTTTCAGAGCGGAATTACAGTGTCGATGAGGCGAAGGCCCTTATCAGCAAGAACCCGCCCCGTTACGGTGGGGTTGCCGTTAAGACCAAGAATGCCTTCAAGGATTGCCGTGATGTTCTTGCCGGGTGCGGGGTGTTGGCGCCGATTATCGTATCGGTGTATTCAGATGATACTCCCGATACCCAGTACGAAGGTTTGGCGGTTCTCCCTGATGTAGCGCTGGCGATTGACATCGATTTGTCCAAGGACTTTTGTGACCGGAGCAGGCTAGAAATCGCGGAATATGAGTTGTCGCTGCCCCTTATAAGAGAGAACCAGAGTGCGACCAATACGGCGCAGGAAAAACTCATGGTTTTTCTGGGGAAATATGGTGAGGAGTCAGAAGCTGCTCTAAAAGAAGCCATAGTGGTTGCCAGAGGCTGGGTGGAATCGTGCCAGGCGGAAATATCAGCAGTCCAGGCGAAAGAAAAAGAAGCGCTCGATGAAAAAGCGGGCTTAACCCCGATAATCGAGGAGATAGTCAAAGAACTCAAAATAGTGAAGGAACGGCAAGCTGTCCTTTTTAACCATAACGCCCGGCATGAAGAAGGGCGGGATGAGCGACTTCTACGGATCGAAGAGCTGGAAACTGAGATTGCTGAGTTATCACAACTGATCAGCGCCGGTCAGGAAGCTATTGTCGAGGCCGATAAAAAGGTTCAAGAACTCAGGGATTCGGTAAAGGACACCACGAGGAGCAACAACGAACTGGCGCATGAAGTCAAACAGCTCGAAGCGTTAAAAAAAGTGAAACCGGATGATGTCTTCAGCCAATTGGCGACCAGTTCGGCATCGGCGAGAGAACTGCTTAACACGAAACGAAGTGCCCTTGAAGCGGCCAGTGAAGACAAGGAATATATAACCGTCAAGGCCAGTTTCGGTGCTTCCGACAAGGCATACGGGAGATTGTCCAAGGAATATCAGAATGAATTCGGTGAGGTCCCTGAGGAAGATAAGCTGGCGTCGACTGCTGATCTTGGTGGCAGGGCGGTGGCCAAAGCCGATGTGGCAGAGGCCCAGAATATTCGTGACAAGGTGATGGAGAGGAAGGGCCAGGCAAAAACCACAAAGGAGACCGCTGGCAACGCCCAGACTGAACTGAAAAACAAGCACCGCGGCATGACAGTAATCCCATTTACAGGAGAAGACGCCGCGTGCAGCGAGCAGGAGGCCTTCTGTAACAGCGAAATTGCCAGGCTGCGGGCTCTTATTGGTGCGGCGGGTGAAACCATCATTGAGCAGAATCTCGCGATCGAGCATTGCCGTGGAGAATTGAGAAACATTTCCAGCCTTGCTGATTCTGTTGAACTTGAGCGGATTCCTGGGGGTGAATCTTTCGCGAGTATAGACGAGGCAGAGACAGCGTTGCATGCCAGCGTAAAACAATTGAAAGTTTACGAGGAAGAGCTCGTACGGCTCGAAGATGCTCTAAAAAAACAGAGTCGGGATCTGGGCAGGCTCCTGGATGATCCGCTGTGCGTGCCGGTCCCGGTGGCAGTGGCGACCATCAAGGAAGAAAAGAACCGGCGGGAAGACGGAATCCTGCGGGACGGGATAGATGAGCTGGTGGTGTATATCCAGCAGGCCTCGGATCCTCTCCCCCACGAGCTTACCAAGCTTGAAGAGGACAAGCAGACCACGGTAGACGAGGTGATGCATGTTGTTAAAAAAGCCTTCAAGCTTTTGCAGAATCTCGGGAAGAAAAGTAAGGTACCTGAGCTTGGAGGGATCTGGCACAGTTGGGCCGGGCTGCCGTTCGTAAAGTTCAGCACAAGGGTGGACCCTGATTCAGAATCATCCCGTCTGGCGGTCTCCGGGGCCGTTACCCGTCTGGCTCAGTTGGAAGGAGACTTACCAAACGGCGCGGCAATCGTCCGAACTGCTCTATCCGAGATGCTCAGCGATGCATTCCAGATTGAAACGTTGAAGCCGGACACTACACCGACCACCAAGTATTACCCTCTTTCGCACAAAGAAGGTGTCAGGGCTTGGTCGGGTGGACAGAAGCTTTCCGGATCAGTTCTCTTGTATATGGCCTTCAGCAACCTGCTGACGATTGAGGGGCAGATATCCGGTGGCGTACTTCTCATGGATAACCCCTTCGGTTCCTGCAACCACGTTGAGTTTGTCCGGCTGATCGTTGCGCTGACCCGACAGTACGGAGTACAGATGGTTGCGTTCACGCCGGTCGTGGATGAGGAGATCCGCAGGATGTACCGGAACAATGTCCTCCTGAGAAAGGGCGGCGTTGGGGGATTGAGTAAGCGTGGTTTCACCATGGTGCAGTTAGAGAGGAAGGTTTACTACGATGGTGAAGCGGCCAGACTGAGAATCAAGGCTGAGGTGCCGAATGCTGCCTGAGTCCCAATATTTCATAGATGCTCTGGGCACCGGGAGGACTTCTCTTGTAGAGATGTGGGAGGTCTTATGGCAGGTCATGACTCTTCCCCACGGCGGCCAGAGAGAAGCATTGATGGCCGTACTCGATGAGTTGCGGGAAAATGGCCTTGTCGAATTCCCCAAATCCAACAAGTTGTGGGACAAGAGTGCTTTGCCCCACCTCCCCGCATGGGTGAACAAACTGCAACCGAAGAAACAGGCGAAGGATGTAGCAGGGGTGATTTGGGCACCTGAGTTGGCATTTCTAGCCGAACAGGTCATCTGGCAGGATTCTCCTTGGGTGGAAGTGGACGCCTGGCTGAAAAGGTGTCGGGGGAAAGAACTGGCATTGAAGCCGATTAGGGAGCGGTCTCTTGACATTTTTGGTGATGAGAAAGCCCTAGACAGGATAGTTGGACTTACCCCATTCAAACAGGGACAGATCAACTTGGGAACCCTCGGGTGCTTCTATGTCCCCGAGCCAATCCCGTGGAAACCGGGACCACCTGGCAGTAGTGGTTTCACCGGCCTCTGTGTGGAGAACGCAACGACCTTTGATACGCTATGCCGCTTCAACAGTGAAACCGGTTTCTGGGCTTTTGTGGCATACGGCCGTGGCAACAATTTTGTTTCCATGACGGATGGTCTGGTTGCGGTGGTCAATGAATATGGGCAAGACCGGGTCCAGTATTTTGGTGATGCCGACCATGAAGGGATAGAGATCGTAGCCCGGGCGGAGAAAAAGCTGAATGAGGCCGGGGTTTCAATATGTCTCGACCAAAGGCTTTATAACCTTCTGTTGAGTGTCGGCAGGGTGGCTCCTTCGAAGACAGGAGGTCGTCTCTCGGTGGCTGCGACCAGGCTTCTGGAGGAAGCGGCACTGACAGTTTTTCAGGATATGTTCCGCCGGCAGCAAAGGATTGCTCAGGAGTGGGTTTGTCTGGATGTATTGAAAGCTAAAATACCATAAGTTGGGCCATTTCTGGGATCGGATTTGACTTTCTGACATTTGAATGCCATGACGAAAAAACGGGACGGACCCTTGCATGAGACAATAACTATGGAAATTGCCAATCAACTAGACTGCCCCTTCTGCACTCCGGATAACTCCAAAGTCATCATCGCCAATGACCATGCAATGGCCTTCCATGACGGCTACCCCGTCACCCCCGGCCACACTCTGATCGTCCCGAAGCGCCACATCGCCTCATTCTTCGAGGCAACAAAAGAAGAACAGGCAGCAATGTTTGATCTGCTGGCTGAAATGCGGCAACTCCTGTTAAATCCCCCCCAGCCCCCCTTTGACAAAGTGGGGAGTTTGTCAGTGCCCGACGGCTTCAACATCGGCATCAACGACGGCAAAGCCGCCGGCCAGACGGTCATGCACCTCCACATCCACCTGATCCCCCGTTACGCGGGCGACACGGAAGACCCTCGCGGCGGCGTGCGCTGGATCATGCCCAAGAAAGCTCAATACTGGACGACGTTATGACCGAGCTCGCGACCTACATACGGCAGTTTGCCCATCTGCGCAGGGCACCAAATGCCGTATTTACCGAGGCCACTAAGAAACAGGCACCCCACAAACCGATCCTGCTGCTGGCTGTGCTCGACCTGGTGGCTCGCGGCGTCATCACCTCACCATTCATCGCCGTCACCGGCGATCTTGTCGAACTGAACGAGCTGTTCAATCTCTACTGGCGGCGCATCATCCCGCTCGGTCAAACAAGCAGCATCGCCTTTCCCTTCTCCCGCCTGCACAACGAGCCGTTCTGGGAACTTGTCCCGCTGCCGGGAAAAGAGATCACCCCGGCAACCATAAACAACATCACCTCGGCCAGCCAGCTGCGTATACTGGCACTTGGTGCCCGCCTGGATGAAGACCTCTTCCATTACATGCAGCAACCAGAAAGCCGAAACGCACTGCGCGAGGCTCTGCTGCGGTCATGCTTCTCGGAAGAGGCGAGGGGGGCACTTGAAGAACAGGCCTGCATCAATGCCGAAGCCTACAGCTACAGCATCGAACTGGAGCAGAAGGCCCACCTGCCGCTGGTGAAGGAAACATTGGATGCCGACAGCTACAAGGCTGCCGTCCGTGACCAGGGATTCCGTCGCATCGTGGTCAGCACCTACGATCACCGCTGCGCTCTGTGCGGAGTGCGAATCATCACCCCGGAAGGACATACCGTGGTGGACGCTGCTCACATCATCCCTTGGAGCAGAAGCCGGAACGATGATCTCCGCAACGGTATGGCGCTCTGCAAAATCTGCCACTGGGCCTTTGACGAGGGAATGATGGGCGTGTCCGAAAACTACGACGTCATAACCTCGCGTCAGATCGCCGCCAATCCCAACGTTCCCGGTTTTCTGCTGACGCTTACCGGTCGAGGCATAATTCCGCCACCGGACCGCGACCTCTGGCCGGCTCAGCAGTATCTTGCTGAACACCGCCGGGAATGGTGGTTGTAACAAGAAATATTCCAATACAAAAGAGGTAATCATGCTGATTAAGAGCAAAGACGGACGTCTGGAAGATATTCAGGAACTAAACCGGCTTCTGACACTGAAAATTACTGCAAAGCAACGCTTCTCCATAGAACGGGAGCTAAAATGTATCGTCTCCGGAGAGCGCAATGAGCAGAACTCCGCCTACTACCTCGATTTCCGTTACAAGGACTCCCTCCACTGGGCTCTGATCCATGACCTGCGTATCGAACATCGTGGCAGGGTGGCTCAGATCGATCATCTGTTGATCAGTCGTTTTCTAGATGTCTATGTCTTGGAGTCGAAGAATTATTACTACGGTATAAAGATCACCGAAGAGGGTGAGTTTCTCGTGTGGGACGGCAAGAGCTATCAGGCCATAGATCGCCGTATGAGCAGAACCAGCGGCATATTCAGGCCTTGCAATTATCTGTGGCTGACAGGAATATAGCCCCCAAGCGACTCGGATTCGACATTCCAATCAACTACCGCAATATTGTTCTGGTATCGCCGACCTCAAAGGTGTTGAAGCCGAATGCTGCAACATTTGATCTTTCCTTGGTAATAAAGGCGGATGCATTTGTATCCGTTGTGAGCAAGGATATAGAGAAAAAGTCCATCATCGAGGCTCCAAAAATTGTGGGGAGCGATACTTTGCAGAATTTCAGCGAAAAACTGGCGCGACTACATCGTCCCGGATCAATAGACTATGCGGCAAAGTTTGGAATCGGTAATAACGGTACGATCAACGACGTCCAAGCCGCGACAATCGTCGCAACTCCTGCCGCTCCCGTATATTCGTTGAATTCATGTGAAAAAGCTGACAAGCATGCTTGCAAGCATTGTAAAAGTAAGAACTTGGCAGTCAATTATGGGAAATACGGCTACTACTTCAAGTGCGGTGATTGTGCGGGGAATATGCCCATCAAGTTGGCATGCGGAAATATTGGCCATAATGAGCGGATTAGAAAGGATGGAAACAGCTTCTACCGCGAATGCGCCGATTGCGGCAGCAGCTCACTTTATTTTGTTAATCCGTAAGGGCAACTTCATCCATGCTCACCCATTACCTCAAAACCTTCTCCACCCTCCGCTCCGACACCAGCCGCTCCCGCTGGACAGTCGCAACCAAATTCCGCGCCCCGCGCAAACCGCTCTTGCTGCCGGTATTACTATTTCTGCTCTAAAAACTGCGCCGGAGTCATAATGGGAATATTGCGATAGGAGCCAAGGCCTAGCAGGTGCGGATCTCCGGAGATAATAGCCGAGGCGTTGGCGGCGACGGCGCAGGTCAGGAATTTGTCGTCGTCCGGATCATCGACAATTACGGCGACTGGTTCCTTCGGTTGCACAAAGCGCGACCAGGAAAAGACAAATTCAAGTATGTTTACTTGCAAGGTGGAGGAAAACTTGAGTTTGGGGTAGGCAACGACACGCTGGAGCTCGGCGTAGATGTCGTTGGTGATGCAGTTGACAACCTTCCGCTGCTCCATCAGACTCAGCACAGCTTCCGGCTTGCCATCCCAGGAAGGCCGAGATGAAAACATTGGTGTCGATGACTACTTTTGTGACCGCGCCCACAAGACCGCCTCTACAGCTGTTTCAGGTGCCAGTTTTGACCGTTTAACCGTCCGTGAGGCTTCGCGGGTAATTTCTGCCAGCGGGAGTGGTGAATAGAGCTTCTTTTTGAAGAGCTGATCGATCAGTCTCTTCAGTCCTTCGGGAGGAAATTGGGCCAGAGTTTCCACGAGTTGGCTGTTATTCACCTGAATGGTCGGATTGTTCATATCTTCTCCTATAAATGAGTCTACTGAGAAAATATCATGTTCTACATATAAATCCATAAAAATAACTCGCTTCTCATCCACCGCTCCGACACCAGCCGCTCCCGCCGGACAGATACGCAGCAGGAATTCATTTCTTGCACATTGCCATGCATATTGATAGTATGAATATTATGCATACTATGGAGGTATAAAAGATGCTTACTGTGAATCGCTCTGTTGAGCGGGTAACAATTTCTGTGCCCCACGAGCTTGCCAGCGAAGCCGACAACTATTCAGCCGAGTTGAAAGTATCCCGTTCTGAGCTGTACAAATTGGCTTTGGAGCGTTTTCTCGCAGAGCAGCGGCGGGAGCGGCTGAAACTGATCGTGGCGGAGATGGCGGAGGAGTACCGCGCTGATAAGGAACTTACGGCGCTTACCGTTCTCGATGATGAGGAGTTTGTATGAGACAGGGGGAAATCTGGCTGGTCAATCTTGATCCGACGATCGGCGCCGAGATTCGTAAAACCCGACCCTGCGTCATTCTGAATGACGACGCCATCGGGGGCCTGCCTCTCAAGGTCATAGCTCCGCTTACCGACCTGAAAGCGCGCTACCGTGATGTCCCCTGGATGCTCTGTCTGGAGCCTGACAGCAGCAATGGATTGACCAAGCCATCTGCCATCGATTTGTTCCAGGTACGGTGTCTTTCCGAGGCGCGCCTTGTTCATAGGATAGGAGCAATCACCACCAAGGAACTTGCGCTGGTTCAAAAAGCGCTCAAGCTGGTTTTCGGAATGGAGTGAGCATTTGAACCTGACAGACCAAAACCAGCCAACCTGCGCTCTCTGCGGGGGGGGAATTCTGGCGGGTGAGCTTATTCAGGAAACGGTGGCGGTGGTCAGAACCTTTCGGGCCAGAGACGTGCGCCATGGAACACCCGGAGAATCTGGATTGCCTCTTTCTTTACCCGGTAGGCAACTATGTATGGAGTGCGGACAATCACTAACTCCCGCGTCCCCTTTACCCGGCCGGGGCGCCCCTGATGGCGGTTGTCAGGCAGTCCGGCCACCTGGTTTTCTATTTCATCACCCTGCTCGATAGCGGCAACCGGATTATCCTCGGCGATGTAGTCGATGATCTCATCAAAATCATTCAGCGCCTGGGGAAGCCATTCCAGTCTCATGATGCCTACTTACCGGCCCGTTTGGCCAGTGCCTGGCGCTTGGAGGCCCACTGGTCCCGGACGACATCGTGTGGCACAAATGTGGTTTCCGGCTTGTTCGCCTCGGCGAGCGCTGCCTCTACCTGGCTGCGGAACCAGCGATCATGCTCCAGCGCCTCGGCTTTTGGCAGCTTGACCTGAAAAGGGAGCCCCTTTTCGATCACTACCTGGTGCAGAAAAAGGCGGATGGCATCACTCATGGTAAGGCCGAATCTCTCCAGAAGCGACTGGGCCTCAAGCTTGATGCTGCTGTCTATGCGCGAGCGAATAACGGTTTCCGACATGGTTCAATCCTCCTGCAATTGTAGCTACAATGTAGCGCAATCTGTGACAATTTTCAACCGCCTTTTAAAAACCTTCTCCACCCTTCGCTCCGACACCGGCCGCTCCCGCTGGACAACAGCAATCAAATACCGCGCCCCGCACAAACCGCTCCTGCTGCTGGCCGATATCGACCTCATTTTTTTCTAAACCACAACTTCAATGCAAATGTAAACTATGACTTTAAATTTATATTGAAGTCCCGCGAGGTTACGGCGGTCACGTTGGACGACTATTTTGCACGATTGGAAGGCTAAGTGGACGTGGAAGATGACGCTCTTTCAACATAATCACTGCTGATTCATTTTTTTTGGACACATTGTCAACCTTGGTATAATATGCCGGTTGACGACTCGGGGCTGACATGAACAGAACAATACAAAACGAACTCGAAGAGATCAGAAATCGCGGGCTGCTGCGAAGTACCAGGCTGATCAGCGGCCGCCAGGCGGCTCGCGTTACCTGCAGCGGTCACGACGTGCTGCTGCTCTGTTCCAATAATTATCTGGGACTGGCCGATCACCCGGCCCTGGCGGCTGCTTCAATCGCGGCAATCCGGCAGTATGGAACATCGAGCGGCGCCTCCCGGCTGGTGTCCGGAACCATGGAGCTGCACGAACGCCTCGAAGCTGCCGTCGCCTCCTTTAAGAAGAGTGAAGCGGCGCTGCTCTTCAACAGCGGGCATGCCGCCAACACCGGCATCATTCCGGCTCTGGTCGGACGGGGCGACGTCGTCTTTTCCGACCGGCTCAATCATGCCAGCATCGTTGACGGTATTCTGCTCTCCGGTGCGCGCCTGGTGCGCTATCCTCATAACGATCACCGAAAGCTTGCAGCTCTCATGGAAAAACATACCGGCGGGCGTTGTCTGATCGTCAGCGACGGCGTTTTCAGCATGGATGGCGATATCGCCCCCCTGGCTGAACTGGCCGATCTTAAACGCAAACACGGGGCACTCCTGATGGTCGATGATGCCCATGGCTGCGGGGTTTTGGGGGAAGGGGGAAGGGGGAGCGCCGAGCTGCTGGGTGTCGGGGGAGACGTAGATATCCAGATGGGAACGTTCGGCAAGGCGCTGGGAAGTTTCGGCGCCTATGCCGCCGTGTCGGCCGAGCTGCGCGATCTGTTGATCAATCGTGCGCGCAGCTTCATATTTTCGACCTCCTTGCCTCCGGCTGTGTTGGCCGCTTCGCTGGCTGCGGTCGAGCTTGTGCAGACGCCGGAAGGGGATGATTTGCGGAGAAAACTCTCCGCTAACACCCGCTTATTCAGAAACAGCCTGGCAGAAGCCGGTTTCAGAATGCCTGACGGCTCGACCCAGATCGTGCCGATCCTCATCGGCTCCGCCGTCACCACCATGCAGTTTTCCGAGGCGCTGCTGGCGGAGGGGCTCTTTGCCCAGGGGATACGTCCGCCGACGGTTCCGGCGGGCACCAGCCGTCTCCGCTTTACCCTGATGGCCACGCATACCCACGCCGACCTGACAGGCGCCGTCGAGATAATCTCCACTGTCGGCAAACGCCTCGGGGTGCTGTAATGCCGTGGTACGAGAATCGCAGAGGGGAGCCGTTGTGGTACGAAGAGGTGGGGACAGGATGTCCGGTCGTGTTGCTGCACGGCTGGTGCATGTCCTCGGAAGTATGGAGGTATCAGTATGACGGCCTCGCGGGGTCGCTGCGGCTTCTGGCGCCCGATCTTCGCGGTCATGGCCGCTCGCGGAAAATATCCGGTGGTCTTGATTTCGACACTCTTGCCGAGGATCTTGTTGACCTGTTTGAAACGTTGGAGCTTGCGAAGGTCGTTCTGCTCGGCTGGTCAATGGGCGCGCAAATCGCGCTTCAATCGTTTTTAGAGCTGTCAGGCAGACTTTCCGGCATGGTGCTGGTGTCTGCAACCCCCAGTTTTACCGCCTCTGATGATTTCCCTTACGGACTCGCCGGTAAAGAAGTCAGCGGAATGCGTCTCAAGGTACAGCGCAACGTGCAGCGCGCGTTGGATGGCTTTTATTCGCGCCTGTTTGCCGAAGGTGAACTCGATGGCAACTCTTCCGCATCTGAAATCAAACAATTGCTCTCTGCAATACCGTCGCCTGATACCGGGGCCGTGCTGGAGGCACTCGATGCGCTTGCTGTGGCTGACATGCGAGATTTATTGACCGCAATTACCATTCCGACTTTAATTCTAAATGGTGCGTTGGATCGTATCTGTCTGCCTCAGGCATCAAGCTATCTGAAAGAACACATTTCGGATGCCCGGCAGACTGTTTTTCCGCTCTCCGGGCACGCACCGTTTCTGACGCAGAGTCATCAATTCAATACCGAACTTATCCGGTTTGCACGGAGCGTATGTGATCAAAATGCCTGATGCCGGCAGGGTAGCTGCCGCGTTTCATAAAAATGCCGTTGCATATGATCGGCATGTTCTTGTCCAGAACCGGGTTGTGACGCGTCTGGCCGGATCAGTCGGACAGCATCGGAACCTGCCTCCGGCGCATCTCCTTGATGTCGGAACAGGTACGGGAGCCATGCTTGAACGGCTGCATGCACGTTATCCGGATGCTCGTCTGACGGGAGTTGATATCGCCCTGAATATGTGTCTCCGTACGCGGCAAAAACTTGGTTCAACCTGCAATGTTGTTAATGGTGATGCGGAAAGCCTTCCGTTCAGAACCGGGGCCTTCGATCAGGTCGTGTCGGCGTCGGCATTACAGTGGGTGGGTGATTTATCTGCTGCTCTGCATGAAATGTGCAGGGTCGTGAGACCGGGGGGAGACGTTGGGATTGCTTTTTTTTGCGATGGCACGCTGGGTGAGCTGCAGCACTGTTTTCGGGATGCGATCAGTCGGCGCACTCCGGGCAACGGTCCGGGGATGTCCCGCCTGCACGGTTTCCGGACTGCTGACGACGTGAAGTCAATTGTAGATAAAATGGATTTAGCTT
>WNGR01001326.1_pt1 | contig 27717 bp, 33 predicted proteins | sample 5407581 | NCBI WGS metagenome assembly WNGR01 (sample SAMN13153383, study PRJNA577476) | soil metagenome | isolation source: 80 cm soil or saprolite under Garry oak tree replicate 2 | place: USA:California | collected 2016-06-15
AGTCTCACGCGAATGTGGGTTATAGGATGAACCCTTTCATATACCCCAAGTCCAAGCATACTGTAATGGGGACTGGTCATACTGGGATCCAAAAATTACGACCCCTCCTGGGCTGTGAGACCCTCAGACTGTTCGTTGCATACGCTCAGTGCTGACAGTGCTGACCGGTTAAATGTGGACCACAGTTATATTTTAACCGTTCTACTCAAAAACCTGTTCCTCTTCAAGTGTAGACTCTCGACTCTCCGACTTACGCCTCTGCTCACTCTGCTCCTCCTCCCACTCGCTCTCACGCGTCTTATATGCTATCACAAGCGCCTCCGCCCCCCACCTTCCTTGTTCACACCAACTCTCGATGCAGTGATACTCTCTACCTTTCCAATCGCGTGGTTCTTCGGGTTTTTGTATTACACGGACGTGCCCAGCCTCCTGTCTGTCATTTTCACCGTTATCGCTGCATCGCAGGGACGGCACTGGTTTGCTAGCATGGTGCGTGGTGTGCGCACATTTCAGGAGAAAGTCGCCAGGCAAAGTTAGAAATGCAGTTAGGCTTTATCAGCTGCACGTTCCGCCAGACAAACATAATCTGGGTACTATATGCGTATGCCTCCAGCCAGCTAACGTACTTGCGCTTCCGGCGTGCACTACCAGGCGCTGAGGCGCCTGAAAAGCTGCATGATCCCCCTGCGCTGGATGCGGGGCCCCGTTCGTCCCCTATATCCGTATTTCTCAGAGACGGACATTCACGTTGGTTGATGGTTTTTAGTGGATCTTGCTCGATCAGTGTTCAACGTGCCCCGGATATTACCCGATATCTTTCCGGCACTTGTTCCGTATACACCGTTACTCGCCGCGTTTGGCGGATTTGTGGTCTGGAACGGTGGTGTCGTGCTTGGTACGTTCAACGCCCTACCTTTGGCTGTGACTGAGCCATCCTTTTCAAGGGGACAAGTCAAATCACGTGCCCACGCTCCACATCCCACAGTTGTATTACTTCATCGCGTTTGCGACGGTAATGGGCTGGCCTGCTCTGGTCAGTGGGGATGGAGGTTGGAGAATGTTATGGGATGAAGTCCGAAAACGGACATTGGGCAGCAGAAAGTATGTGTCCTCATTGTAAATGCATGTTGTGAGGATCTGAAGCATTCCTCTCTGATCAGGCGCGTGATGCTACACGTAGCCGCCTCGGCTGCCATGGGACTATCGATAAAGCTCTTCACGTAGGTGCAAGTTGATGCTGAAATGGTCACCCTAAATTCGAGCTTACTTCCAGAATTCACCATCCTTTTCTCCTCTCGGATAACCGGCATTACACATTCTATGTCTGGAGACGAGTATTCTTGCTGCACCCAATAGTCCCGTATTTGTTCATCCCAGGTTACATTGTATGTGCATGGGTTTGGTTCCTACGTGTCGGTGAGTAGGGATGTGCCGCAATGGTGTCGATCGATGGGAAATCATTGTTCCTCTAGGGCGCGAACAAACGCTTCTACAGACCCTACTCCTGCCTTTGTGCACACTCCCGGTGCTCCTTCCGACACCCCTTTTGGAGCCTCGCTACTTTTTGATTCCCTACGTGCTGATGCGCGCGCAGCTTGTGAATGTGGCAAAGAGGGGATTGTTGTTAGAGGGTATTTGGTATGGGTTAATCAACGCGGGTACTATGTATGTGTTCTTGTACAAAGAGCGAGAAGGTGTTGTGCGGTTCATGTGGTAATTCGAGACTTTGGGTGCTTTCGAACGATGTATGACGTAAGCTAACGCGACGCGACGCGCTGACCAAGCATGGCCAAACAAATTGCTAACTGAACTTACGGTTTCATTTATTTCCCGTCTTCTTTGTGACCTACACACAACACCATTAAAACCGCCCTTCATGTCTAAAGAAGCAACTGTTACACGCTCGCCCAAGTCGGCCGCCAGAAGGACCACCACTCGCTATTCTCTCAACGTCCTTGGTAAAGCGCTTGCAGACGTCATGAATAAAGATACCAAGGATTCCTCTCGCGAACGCGCCTCCAAAAAGCCAAAGGACAGCTCGCACAGCATTCGCAAGGTTGGTACGGTATCTGCCGCTACGACCAATGGCGTTAGCCATCGCAGTTCTATTGGAGAGCGACCTCTCTCGCAAGAGGACACTTTTTCTCCAGGGGAAACTATTACTCGCACTTCTCGTAGACGCTCCGCTCTCCTCAAGGACACCACCTCTCCTGCCACTTTGGGTGCCTCAGCCAAAGCAGGTACCCCACTCAGTCCTGCCGTACCTACGAGGAGGTCAACACTCCGACCACGCACTCTCGCTAATGCCTCTGCCCTCCCTAAATATCGCCCAAGGTCCGCCCTTGTTGAATCCAGCAAGCTCCCGCCCTCCCCTCCCCGCCTAGGCACGCGAAAGCGGGTCAGTAGTTCGGACGAGGAGAAGGATGCATCGGAGGGTGCCTCAGAGAAACCGGCATCCGAAGCTTCTGTGTTACAGAAGGCTGCGCGGCCCATCAGTCCACTCCCTCCGAGAGCACTACAAACTGATCTTCCTGCCAATCATTCTCCCTCTACACCTACAAAGTTGCCCACTCATGTTAGGTCCTCGTCTGTACGGAACACCGTCACTCCTCCGCCAAATAAGGTAGAACGAAATTCGAAATTGGGCACGCCGACCCGCTCAGCCATCCCCCGACCTCCGTCCTCTACTTCGTCTTCAAGTTCTTTGTCCACACCTCGGACACCAACTCGGCACAATGCTCGGAGCAATGATTCCCCCACCAAGAAGGAGGCATCATTACGCAAGCCAGTCCATAGGCAGCCAGAATCCCCCTTGGGGAAATTCGTCAAGCAAGACCGTATCCCCACAATCTCGAAAGCCGAACACTATGATCGTTCGCTTTCGGAGTCAGGCTCCAGTTCCGCTTTCACAGAAGGGGATAGTGCTGACGATATCGAATACATGCTCGGGTCAGTTGTCTCCCCCACGGCGCCAACACCATCCTTACCTCGTCTCCGAATCCGACATGAGCATGACGATACTCCGCAAACACCTTCACGCCTGTCTAACCTCCCCACCCGCTCCAACCTCTCTTACCTTTCACCCCTGCCACCACCTGCGGGTGCATCCCCTTCCCACAGGCTGATGCGTGGTGGTAATGACAGGGGGTCCTTACTTTCCTGGGATCAGCTAGTCGCCGTTGGGGATAGGACGTTGGGCGAGGGGGAAGTCGAAAGTATGATTGCGGACATTGCTGCACCGTTCTCTCCCGCCTCAAGCACGGCAGATCTCGAGTCTAACGTGCCAGAGAGCCCTTCCCTTAGTGCACTTCCCTCCCCCGCAGGTTATGGCTCCATATCCCGTGTCCTTCTGCCCGATGTGACACCCTCGCCTGCTCCCGCCAAGCACATTCAATCACAGTTCGTTCCGGAACATAGCCGACCTGCCGCTGCCGATGCATCGCTCGTCGTGATGCTACGTCTGCAATTGGCGTCTATGGAGAACATTGCGAAAGAGCGTCTTGGTCGGATCAATGCACTTGAAGAACAGCTCGGCGCCGCGAAGGAAGCACGGATGCGTGAGGCTGCAGACCTCGCGGCTCAAGTATCGGCGCTTGAGGAGCAGATGCATGCCTCGTTGGAATATCGTGAGCGGGTTTCCGAAGAGCGTGCCACGCTCGAGGAACAGCTACGTGGCGCAGCCGTCACGAGGGAGTCTGCTGTACAAGAGGCAGTCAAGAGGACTACGGAAGACATGGCGCGGACTAGACTCCGTGCGGAGGCAGCCGCGCGTCGCAGATGCGAGATAACCGCTGCGGCACATGATGCGGCAACGTCGTGGATGTCTGTTCGCGACGTGGCAGAGGGCGAGCTAGACTTCGTCAGGTCCCAACGTGAAACCCTGAGCTTCTTGCTAGCAGGCATGGAGCAGAATTATATCTTTTAATGAGCGCATGAGTGAGTGAGACCCTCTTCGTCCTACGTTCAAATAGGTCTAATGTGAGCGATTGAAGTAACACGATATTTACGATGATCTATTTTTGATCTATCTTATGACGACGAACTACGTACACGACCTATGCATTGTTTTATGGTAGTCCTTCCTTGGCATTGTAATATATTTTGTATTATGTATTAAACAATAGCGGTACAGCGATGATGTCCAATAATGATCGATGAAACTAGAAAAAAACAATTGATCATTCGTCGTATTCCATGGTGGCTTCGATGCAGGAATCTAAGAAGCAAGCGTGATTATTGTCTGGCGTGGATTGTGACATACGTCGAAGGACAGCGGTCCGGATCTTTTCAATGCTAATCGCGTCTGTAAGCCAGTGTCGCAAACAATATTGTACAGGAAAACATACTCGATCTCAGGACCGTAGGCTTTCTTGATCCTACAGTCGACATTTCCGATCGAAGTAGGCCACCCCCAAAAGGTATCGATATCCAAGACAAACGACACAAACAACTTGGCTCTGACGCTGGGCAACAGCACCGTTGCCGTCGCGATGAGCCCCTGATGTTGGCCATCATCTCGTGGGGGTTGGGGTTCGACAGAGACAGGATACTTGATAGAGAGGAACGTGAAGTGTGTACGTAGTTGGGCGCATCCCGACCAAAAGTCTCCTAGACCCTGGACAATCTAACGAATATCAATCAGTATATGTACACCACCGAGACGACATCGCAAACTGTACCTGCTTGATGCCCGGGTTAGGAGACGAGACAAACCGTTGCTGGGCCACTTGGACCATCAGGTCAGTAAAGCGGGGGAACTGATCTTTTTTCAGTCGAAGGGGCATGTCCTTTGTCTTCGTGATTCGTATTTGGTCCTTCAAGGGCTTGAACCCGACACAAGGAATGGAAACATGGAAGCGCGAGGCATACACAAATTCGAATAGATCAGGTTGGACCCGACTGGTGTGCCAAAGGTGTAGCTCTTCCAACGCGGCTAGTTCTTCTACTCGTCGACAAATGGTGAAAAAATCGCCCGAAAGACCTTCCCGAAAGACATACCTTTCAATCTCAAAGCCTCAGTTTGGGTGCTGTTCTCTAGAATATGTAGCTTTTGCTGAGAAGCCTCGATAGATGCCATCGTTTCGGCCTTTTCTATCTCGAGGTCCCTGAGCTTCTCTTCTAAGCGTTCCAGTTTCGCGTTTGCCTCTGAGACTTCTGCGCGAAACTCGTTTAGAGCAGCACTGATCGCCCGCGTCAGTTGCCCGTCTGCTACTAGGAACGATGCAACGATACCCTTGTTCTGCAATAGTGGCCTTCAGTTCGCTCAGGTACGCCTGATCACAGTTTGCAATTTCGGCGGCGATGCTCTCCTCTTGCTCTAACTCCTTGATGACTTGAGCATGCTCTTCTCGTAATGATGGTAAGAGATTTTCGGCTTGATGAATTACGGACTCTAAGATACTGGCGTCCTATGCGACGGTCAGACCAAGCTGTTACTAGCGCTGGGGTGTAGCCTTACTTGCTCGAGCTCCGCGAAGCCCTGATTGGCAACATCGTACAGTTGTTCTACCCACTGCAGCCTCCAATCGTACCACTGGGATCTTGCGGTGGCATGATTGTTGGCTTTGATAAGTTTGAGTTGTTGCTAAACGCACGTCAGCCCTCAGGACATAGGTAGAATGAAAGAAGACATACCAGCAATTCTCCCTGCGTCTGCTCGTCCGCCATCATATATTCTCGGAACAGCATGGGGGTAACTTTTACTGCTTCTTCCTCCGCTTGACGGTAAATTTCCTTGCTGTGTTCGATCCAACTTCGTAAGTCAGCTGCGACATGGGAATACAGTTCGAGTTGAGGCGCATCAACAGCCATCGCCACCACGTAGTCGGCCAATGTTGTTCCGGCTCTTTGAGAGGCCTGGTGCTGTGTAGACTGGAGCTGGTGTATTGTTGAGCGCCGGGGAGCAGCAAGTTCGTCCAGGAAACGGATACCGGTCACATTGAAGAATTGCTCTATGGATATGGGAGGCTATCCAAACGAACCATCAGTGCCATTTCATGGGTCATTATGGGACGTTTGCTTACGCCCTCGTCCTCTTCCACAAGGCTAGACGTTCGGACGTTGTTTCTCCATTCTTCTGCTGCATCGGCGTGGGTAAGAGCTTCAGTTGGGTGCGTCGCTGGTGGCTCTGATTCTGGAGTTGGCTCTATTTCCACAGGCAATGGTGATGGTATTGGCGAGGGTGAATTACTTGGACCCGACACGCTAGGTCTTTTCGTTGCGTCTTCTACGGGAACTGGGGGATGTTGTAGAGAGGGCGATGGTTCGACGTTCTCTCGGCCAGTGTTTACCAAGTCCTGGTCTATCCCCGACGATTCGGCAACATCAACGCTCGCCAAAGCGACCTTCTTTCTGGGTGATAACGGCCGAGGCATGTTCAAGACGTCAGAAGGCACAAGGCTCCTGCGTTGAGCAAAATATCCAGAAGGCCGACGCAGCCCTCCGGCACTAGATCGCCGGACTGCAGAAGATGTTGATACTGATTTTGCTAGCCCAGAAGTACTCGCAGCCTCCGGAGGATTGTGCTCAGTTGGTCCTTTGGCAGAGTTCTCTTGATCTTCGAGGCGGGAAGAGACCTCATCGTCTACACTAGCAGGTAAAGCCTGTTTCTTCGGTTGTGGACGCGTAACGGGCAGAGCGAAGGCGGCGGTGCCTGCCTTCCGAGGAGACGCAGGGGGTTTCGGTTTCGATGGGGAAGGGGGAAGATTTTTCGGCGCTGAGAATACAGGACCGGGCTTAGAAAAGACGGGAGGTGGACGGGGGTCTGCAGTGTGACGAGGCAGATCAGTTACGTTTGCGGATGTTGTCGGTGTCGGTTCAGACTGTGCATGAGAATCATGTTGTCCGGATTGTCCAGCGGGCTCAACGTCAAACTTGTGCGGGAGAGCTCTAATAACTGCTTCGTCTACACTGTTTTCACCAGAGGCACCTTGAACACTCGTTAGGTCCATCACAGAGCTCGAGTCCGTCCCAAGACGCCAGGCACTAGTTAAGTTCACAGTCTGATTGTCGCCCGCGTCAAAAGAGCTTCCCTCTGAACTTGTGAAACTGTCCTCCTGCGGAACATTCGTAAGGCCGAGAGACTCACGCATCCGCCTGAGTCTGGTTTCGGCTTCAGTAAGATCCATGTCGCCCTCACCCAGGTCGATTCCATCTCCACGATTAAACGACTCATCATCCATATCGGATGGGGGAGGTTCGTAGGGACTATCTTCACCTGCGTGGGTCATGGCACGCAAGGCGAGCCATTCAGCGCTTGGAGGCTCTGACTTGCGCAGGGATTTGTTGAGAGGAACTGTGAACTCGGTTGGCACGGTTTGTACCCCAGATAAGTCACCCGTAGAACCCTGTGTCACGTCTTCTGAATACGGGTCGTCATCGAGAGCCGTGTCTTCCCCGGGATGGGGAAGGGAAGAAAGCCCAAGCGAAGATTTCCTTGACCTACTTGCAGGAATATTTGTTGTCGTAAGATCCATATCTACTTCTTCATCCCAGTTTCCAGATACATCGCACGACTCTTCGTCTTGTAGAAAAGACCCTTCTGTCAAAAAATTAGCTGGAAGCGGCGAAGATTCTAGGTCCGAGTCCATATCCATGGATGCCTCCCCGTTTTCGCTGAAGGCTACAGAACGTCGTCTCAAAGAACTCCGCCTGCGCGCCATGGATGATGCACCAGGGTAATTGTTCTCGTCGTTGACAAGAGCTCCAGTCTGGGACGAAGGACCCGCTACGGCAGACGAGGGAGACGTGTCCCCGCGGTTCTGATCCTTCTCGAAAACGCGTACTTGCGCGTGAGAAGCGAAGCTAACGCGCCGTCCTAAACTCTTGCGAGCCGCATGTTCCTTTATCGGACTTTTGATATCACGAGTGAAATCCATAGTCTGAGTGACATCATCTGCATCTTCGAGGGCTAAAGAGGGACGAGCTTTTAGTATACTCTTCCGAGGGCCCTGAAAGTTGTGAAATCAGACATGTCTATTAAGAGAAGTATGAGCAACAAACAATTGATCGGCGCGCTCTCGATACCGGGCTGAGCTGCTTGAGGACAGAGTCTCCAGGCGTGATGCTGTGGGGTCTCCGCTTATGAGCGGGCCTTGCTTTGTTTACTTGATGAGTTACGGCGATGGACTTGCGACGGTTGGGAGTAGGAGACATTTGTGTTCGTGAGCGATCTTCGCATCTGCATTGTAACCCCAGATGCACGTGACCGCGTCATTGTCACATGATATACACGAGACTGACGCGTGTCGACCGCCACAAAGAGAGAAGGAATTGAACGACTTCAAGTTAACCATTAGTACCAATGAACACCAGAACAAGAGCAAAGCCAACAGCAAATGCTACCAGATCCTCTACTCGAGCAACGAGAGCAACATCCCAGCTTGACAATTCTCTTCCACCCCCTACTGGCGGAACCCGTGCAGCGGCGACAAGGTCATCTCGTGTCAAACCCGCACAACCAGTACCAAGGCCACTCGTTTGAGACGCAAAGTTACTGACCACCTTCTGCAGACAGAAAAGAAAGCTTCCGCTGTTGCTTTATCCAAAGGGCCGATCTCTAGAGTGGCAACCGAGACGGCGGTTCCCGTTGATGCTGAGAGAGAGCCTATCAAAGTAACGGTCACTCGCAAAAGTTGATTTCGATCTAACGCATGGTCCATTTTGGCAGGCGTTTCTAAGGATAAGACCTGATACAGGTGGGGACGAGTCACGAAGGGCGCCCTACTTGGAGAGCCTTTCTGAGAAAGCCGTTCGCATGCTGGATCCATCGCGCGATGACTCGCACAGTTACTCGGGCATCCCTCGTTTCCGTCTCTCAGCCGCGCCAACTTCTTCAATTTACACATTTACCCACGTCTTTCCACCCAGCACCCAGCAAACCGAGTTTTTTGTTAAGACTACTTTACCGCTTGTGAGAAGCCTTCTCGACGGCGAGGATGGCCTATTGTTCGCGTACGGGGTGACTAACTCGGGTAAAACGTATACTATGCAAGGAGGTTCCCACGAATTGTCTGCTGGCATCTTGCCCCGCACCATTGATGTGCTCTTTAATAGCATCGAAGGCTTGCAGGGGAGCTCTAAGGTAACCCTTTACTTTTCATATCTTGTGGTCATATTCGTCACCTTCCATCTGCAGTACAGACCCGCTCGTTTGAATGGCATTGAATTGAACGATCCATCGTCGATTTTCTCTCGTGCACCATCTTTGGACAATTTCACATTGCCCGCACACCAGCCAGTCTTGGGTGATATTCTCGCAGATCATTTTGAGAGTACTACGACTTCAGAAGCGGATCACGACTCTACGACGCTCAAGGTCGACCGTAACTATGAGTATTCAACATGGTTGTCCTACGCCGAAGTGTACAACGAGAGGATTTATGACCTTCTAACGAATGTAGAGGGGGCAGGAGCTGGCTCTTCACGTACTCAGCCCATCCTTCTAACTCGCAAGGCCCTGTCCATGAAACCAGCTCCACCTTCGGACAATCTCGATGCCGACGGGCCCGCGGGCAAATACATCTCAGGACTGACACATGTCCGCGTAGATAACGCAAAAGAGGCAAAAAGATTGGTCAAGCTGGGTCAGCTGCATCGACGAGTGTTCGGCACGCTTGCAAACAGCCAGAGTAGTCGTAGCCATGGAATTGTGACAATCAAGCTTCTCAGGAAACATCGAGGAGAGAAAGACGTGAGTCACACCTCACAATTTTCCCAGCTATCCCGACGCCCATCCAGGAACCTTCTTCCTACATCACTTCTCGTCTCACACTAATCGATCTGGCTGGCTCGGAGAGAAGCAAAAACACGCAGGCGACTGGCGAACGCCTCAAAGAAGCAGGCAATATCAACAAATCCTTGATGGTCCTCGGCCAGTGCATCGAGGTCATGCGTGCCAACCAGAAGCGAGTCGCTCAGAGCCTCGCAGCATCACAGAGTCAACGCTCTGACACAAGAGATGTCAAGAAATCGCTAGCTGTGGTGCCCTTCCGACACAGTAAGCTGACCGAGATCCTTATGGACTACTTTACTGGTGAAGGACGCGTGGTAAGCACATCGCCGACGATCCCCCTCACATCTCGGAGAGTTGACTTTATCTCAGACGATGATAATAAACATCAACCCATATGATACCGGCTTCGATGAGAATTCAAGCGTTATGAAGTTTGCTGCCCTAGCGAGAGAAGTATCAATCGTCGCACCAACTAAACACGCACCGCCAAAGGGACGCGCCAACACACCGACGATAATGGGCGATCTGCAACCAGTAAGACCAAGAGAGTCTCATCGCCGAAAGGTGGTGCTGTCCACCAGCAGGGGAGGAGAGCGCAAGCTCAGCGAGACTCAACTCGACGTTGTTGAAGGTGGGATGCGCAATATTGTATACGAAATCAGTATTAATCATAAAACACGCAGAGGACGAGGATGCAGAAGACGGATCAGACGAGGAGCCTCTGAATGGGCTAGTAGGGGCTTTGTTCGACGAAATCGAGCGTCTTCGATTGCAGGTTCGTCTCCATAGCTTAGCCATAGCTCCCTCAACCCGCTGAAAAATCCCAGCTCTTTGAGTCCGAAATGCGTAGCGCGGTTATTGAGGCGGAGACCCGCGAAGAAGTGATGCACGAGATGGAGGAGCGAATCCTGGAGATAGAGAAAAGATTCACCAGGAGATTGATGAACGAGGTGCGTTTAGGAGATATGATGCGGCTAAGAACCCATACGACATCTCCACATTTACAGGTCGAGTCGAACGAGATGAGAATGGATGCGAAGATCGATATGCTTCACCGTTCCGGCCTGATAGGTCAGGCATCCAGTAAAGCGGAAAAGCAGTCGGGTGGGGATAGCACCCGAGTCGCAGGGTTAGAAGAGGTGAGTAGAATGTTGCTTTGCAAAGATCTTCATTGCAAGTCATTCTCCTGCATGACAGACTAGAGAGGACGACTCATCGGAGGATGACCGCATCAGTAAACTAAACTCGATCCGCTCGCGGGCAGAGTCACCGCTCGCAAGGCGCGGCAAGGTCCAGACTAAAGAAATACGCACTGTGACCCCTCCACGGCAGAACAAAGCGATCGAGCCAGACAGCCGAGTGAACTTATCCCCATTCGACGAAGAGGAAGAGGGGGAAGCAGACGAGTCGGAGGGTGACGAGAGCACGGCCACCAAGACAGAATCTGATGGTTCGGACGAATGGGTCCCGGCATCAAGTCGCCCTTTGTCCACAACGTCAATCGCACAGAATGCTTTATTACCTCATCTCGATCAGGCGCCATCCCCAGTATTCGAGAAAGACGTGAAGGCGGGACGTGCCCAAGCACGGCCAAGTAATAAGACGTCGGTGTCTGAGCTGACTCGTGATCTGGAAGGGCTCGAATTAAGCCACGAAAAGGCTTCCGGACCCTCAACTCGAGCTTCCCGGCAATCAACAAGGATGTCAGTAGTGGTGGAAGAAGAAGACTCGGTGATCGTTGTCCCAAACGCTAAGGCTAGCGATGGACATAAGAAGAAAAGGTGAGGATCGGTCAATTGCCATCAACTTTCATTGAGGCTAGTCACGCCAGGCAACTCGGAAGCAAGCGTATTTACACCGATGAAGGTATTGAGCGGGCGACAGAACAGCTTGCAAAGTCTGAGAGCCGAACGAGTATCCGGCGAATGAGAGGAAGCGGATAGTGCTAGCACATTCACTGTACTACTTTTCCACTCGGTTTACTCTGCGGCAATTGAACGCCGGTTCTGTGCTCTCTCTTAGCCTGGCCACTGTAGAGCAAGAAACCGACACGGTGATGATTCCAACTCCAGATCTTTCACACCTAACGAAGCCTGATTATGAGATTGTCTACGAACCAGCAGGTGAGATCCCTGCCACTGGTCCCTTTTTTGGAAGACAACACAGTTCTTGTTGAACCCGAACCGACAGAAGATACATTTATCCTCTTGGACGCTCTCGAAGCAGAAGCCGACGTCATCCGCAGCCTCGCTCCTCGTGTCTGTCTAGAAATAGGGTGAGGCCCCCTTGGGTGAATTACTCGCCCGTTGATAACAAGCGCTTCATCCTCACGCCTATGTTAAGATCGGGAACTGGTGTCGTCTCAAGCTTTCTTGCGCAGATCGTCGGCGCGTCCAACTCCCGTCCGTGCTTCATGGGACGCAAGGGACTAGTCTAATCTCCCCAAAAACATCAGTCTTTCTTTGTACAGACATCAATCCGCACGCAGCGACGTGTACGGCGCGTACCGGTTCACGAAATAAGGTACAGCCAATTCACCCTACCTATCGGTCGTGTTCTATTCAACAAACCGTGGCGACCCAATCAGGTAACCAAAAACAAGCCCTCCCCCTCTTTTTGACGCCTTTTGATTCTAAACCTTTCGGTACATATGATATAAGATTCCGCTTGACCCAGTCGTCACGTCGCTCACTCGTCCACTGACGGGCCGCCTCGCGCACGCGGTCGATGTCCTCGTGTTTAACCCTCCATATGTGCCGACATACAATGACGAGATGAACGTTGCACAGCGTGGTGCTGGCATTGCCGGGTCCTGGGCCGGTGGAGTCGATGGAATGCAAGTCACGAATGCCCTCCTCGGACAAGTCGATGTGGGTAATTCCCCGAGTAACTTTATGGACGTGCATTCACCCTCGTTACGTTTTAGGGTCTCCTCTCACCTCGTGGGCGATTCTACCTGGTGGCTGTAAAACAGAATAATGTTCCTAAAATTCGGGCGTTCATGGAAAACGCCTTTTCGCTGCGGAGCGAGGTAATGGCTATCAGCTTTCCGAGTCTCACTCTCTTGACCCACGGGAGCTAGATTGTATTGCAACGCCGAGCCGGTCGCGAACAACTCTTTGTCCTACGAATTTCACGGTAGTCATATCATGGGCTTGCTGCGAGGACGAGTAGCATTTTATCGAAATGGTTAAATAAGACACGTGTAGGCCACGTATAAGCTTATAGTACAACGGGCGTGCAAAGAGATGATAACGAACGGCTGGGATAAAGTCATTAAAGCAGCAGCGGATACCACGCCTTATATAGTAAGATAATTTGGACCATCCATCCTAGATAAGGTACCTATATAAGGTATGCTTGAAATCTCGAAAAGATGTAGGGTGAATGGTTAACCTATTCCTCTTTATCTTGGACAGGCCGCCGACCTCTCAAGCTGAATCGTGAAGGCGACGTGAGTGTACCGCCGGCGCCGTGATCCGGAGAAGAAACACTAGATTTACGCCCAACGGGAGCGGGTTCAGGCCTGAAGTCGAGATGTAGATTCATGGTTCCTGAACCGTTCTTGATCTCGACAGAAACGTCAGCGGCAGAGTTGCTTGTTGGTTGAACATATTGCAAGATCTAGGGGAGAGGGATTCAGGCTCAAACGAGCGGGCAATAGGATAATCTACTTGCATCGACTTCAGCCTCTCCTAAAGATTTATCTTTGCCGAGGGTCTTGTGGTCGAAGATGGAAACATAGAGCTTGGAAGTAGCAGGCCCAACAGGAAAGTCAAAGATCTCGTTCCTAGGGCGAATGAAGCAAGCTCAAACTGCACAAAGAGGGGCGTACCATTCGGGAGCAACCGTTTTCCCAGCGTGCTTTGTTTTGTGTTCCTTGTCACCAATGCGTACAATAGTGTATGGCTTGACATCCGGGCCACCAATCAAATCCTTTGCTTCCAGGACCGACACTTTCAGAGTACCATGTTCTAAGGGTGCGTTATGCCCAATCACTCCCGAAGAGGTGACGGCAGGAACCCCCAAACGCTCCCCGTCTCTAAGAGGCTGAGATACGTTTGTTCCGGGATTGTCAGGGATGACGGCTTTGGATTCTGGCTGTCCCAAACCAAAGAGGCTGTGGTCGTCGTCACTATCCTTTCCACGCCTGAAAACGCCGGCGACACCATGGAAAACACCTTTTCCCGCGTTGAGAGGTGCGCTTCCGATGGCAGTCATGGTGCGTCCGGCAGCAGAAAATGTTGAAGTGTTTTTGCGAGACTTGACGATAATTCCGGGTTGGAAGACCATGCTGATGTTGAGTTGACCTTTGTTGCCACGCTTTTCTGAGGACATCATGAGGGTGCGTTCGGTAGCAACGAAGGGTTCGATATCTTCCAAATTGATCTTCGCACTTCCAAGAGATTTTGATTGATCTAGTTGATTCCAATCGAATATCTCAACCTGAAAATTGGCACCGACGCGCGATGACTGCGCGAGTCGTCGCGCAGTCATAGTTATGATTTACTCAGTCTTCCTTAACGTGAAAGTACGTACCACAGTAATCATGAAATCCTCATGCCACTCGGGATTGAGAGTCTTTTTCTTGGTTTGGGATTTGTATACACGCTCTCCGTTGAGAGTGAAAACGGCGAAGGGGTCGGATTTGCCTCCTCGGTCGACCGCATGGATGTCATGACCGCTCAGCAAGGTCACACGAAGAGAGCCTTGATCTGAAAAGGAAAATGAATAGAAGTTAAGTGGTTATCACTTCGCATGGTGCAGAAAAATGACATACTGTTAATACTCTCGCGCGCTTCTAACACCGTAGGCACTGGAACATAACGGGTCTCTATCTCCACCGTGCCCGTCACTCGGTCGTCTTGATTGACTAGTTGGAACTTGGCCGGAGTACCCTACAAGTAGTGTTCAAGGCTCTCACCTATAGCTCGGGGAACGCAAAAAAGGATGGCGCACTAAAGTTTGAGACAGGAACGGTTTCGCGTCGCCCTTCCACTCGCCGAAAATGTCATCCTTCTCTCCATCATCAGCTTCGTTCAGCCTGAGCCACACCCGTCCAAAATCGAGCTCCTTGAGGAAGCCTTCGCCAACGTGTTGCCACGACGCACGGTGACCAGTAGCGCGAATAGTGCTGAAGGCGGGCCAGTAGCCATCGTCGAGAAGGACTTCGAGACGGCCTTTCTTGGAGAGCTCGCCGGACTTCACATGAAAAATGATAATGCCAGACTCTTGCAAGCCGAAGTCAGAAGAATCGGCTCACACATAAACGGACACTACTTACGATGTGTAAGCAACTCCTCCTTTGATATCTTGATGCCTTCTTTCTCGTTCTTCGCATTATCTCTTCCATCGACCGACTCTGTCTTCTTGCTTGGTGATTGTCTCTCGCCGCCGCTACCCACCACCGTTTTGGTAGCTCCAGTAGCGTCGGTTGATACTGCCGTAAACGCCGAGTCTTCTGATTGTTGGTTCTTCGTGTGACCGTTCGGCACACCGACCGGTTGGGTGGTTGTGATTGTTCTGGTCACCTCTTGCTCCTCGCTCGAACTGCTCGACGATGAAGAGGATGTGTCACTACCATTGTCGATATCTTTTACCGCTGATTGGAGCTCATCCGGACCGCCGTCAAATTTCAGACCTTGCAGTGCGAACGCAGGTAGAAACTCGGCAACGTAGTGCAGCTGACCCTTGTACTGGTTACCCTGGTCAAGGCGGATAGGCTCAGCTTTTTCCACCTTGCCCGTGGATTCGAAGGAGAAACGAGGATCGCCTGCGTCTTTCGTTTCCCGAGCGAGCTCACCAACTTTGAGCTCAACAATGCCAAGAGAACGATCTTTGGTGAGATTTTGATAATCCATCATTTCCAGAAGAAGGGTTTCTTTGAGCGAGTGTACTGGTGTATAGATGATCTGATCCCACTCTGGATTGAGGTCTACGAGTTCGGTGAGCAATCACTTTGAAATACCCCGTCAATTAGTGGCGCACTGTTATTAATGACCTCTGTTCGTGCTTCAACGGTGTTGTTGATCAATACACGGACGTACGGGTCACTCTAGAAGTAACGTGTGAGCGGATGGGCGATCGAATCCCGGAATTTCAAGGCGCACCTTGCCACCAAGAGCTGCCTCGACATTCTTCACATCCGTGGCCTTTTTCAACCATAGTCGTACAGCCCCTATGGGAGGGACATATTGATCTGCGCCGTGAAGACCCCCAGCCATGCTCAATGGTTTCCATTCCACCGTCAGGCGCAGACGACCAGACTTGCATCCACTGAGCGGCCACCAGTCACGTCCCGCCTCTTTGCGTGCTTCCAACAGATCCTCTAGGCGTACCGACAAGGACCCAACGACGGGATCCTTTAGAAAGTCACGGTCGTCGATTACGTTGACAGTAACGATGGAAGACGCGCGGTTGGTGCAAAGGAATTCAGTCGTGGATTCCCAGATGGGTTGCACAGTGTGCTTCACACGAGCAGTGGTATGTATTGGCACGGAGGAATTACCAAGGAAGACCTTGGCGTAAGGGTTCAAATCAGCGGTACGCGGCTTGGATGTATCGAGGTCCTTGGCCTGATGAATTGTGAATCGCACGATGCCGACGCCTGCTCGCCGGGTTACAGATCAACGAAGGATCACGGAAGAACGAAGGCGACGTACTGGATTCGGGGAGCTCTTCAACCCCAGACTCATCGACCTGGGGCTTAAGTACAGGGAAGTATGATACGTCAAAGCGAAGCTCTCCCCTTTCCTTGCCGTCCTTCAGAAGTGGGAGGGACAAGTCTTCCTGAGTAGCGTCCTCATCAAGTTTGCCGAGTTCGAATATGCTCGCACCGAGTTCGGTATCCTTTCGGTGTTCGTTATAATCCATGACGGTAAAGACAAGGTTGTCCGTGAGACGGTTGATAAGCAAGAATTTGGTCTCATTCCATGTCGGGTTGTACCTAGGGAAATATTAATGAGTATTTTCACGAGTGAATCCACTGCCAGGAGACCTACGTGCTGTCCTTGTACTTGGTTTTTGTCAACTCTGTACGGTTGTTTATACTGAAACTAACGTATGGGTCAGGAGTTCCGCCACCAATCTTGCTCGCCTTGATATTGCGCGCATTGTACACTGTGACTTTAATGACGCCAATCGCCGCGTCCACCGGAGCCCCAGAAAGGAGCTGTTCGAGATTGAGGGTAAACACGTTGGGTTCGTACATCATGGGGCCAAGAATTGAGTGGATCATGTCAAGAATGAAGGAAGACAAGCCGGGAATCTGCATGCATAGAAGGTCAGGCATGGAAGAGAAGATCACATAGCGCAAGGCGCCGCACGCGCGCGTACGTTCATCATGTCAAAGCCAAAGGTCTCGCCTCCTATGGGCTTGAGAACATAGTCGATAACAGGCTTTTCGAGGAAGCTTGCATCCACGACTTGGACGTGAGGAAAGCTGCTCATGAGTTTGAGTCGAATACGTAACAGCCCTGAGACAGCCACGTCTTCTACTAAGACTGGGAACTTGGCGGAGGCCGGTCCCTTGCCGACTCGAATGCTGAGAGCGACTTTAGGATTACTCTTCGTGGCTAGCTGACGTGGGGTCAGGTCAGACACATCATTGGGAGTGAATGAGAAGCCCCAGTCCATCAAGACCTCATCTTCCGCCGTCCTCGGGAACGTGCGGACTTTATCGATTCTAGGGGCCTTATTTCCAAGTGTGAATTCAGTGAGACGGAGAGAGTCAAGGAATGGTGGACAATTCGTGCTTAGAATCTGGTCAGCGAACGAGACGATCGTTGCAGAGAGGACAGGCTCGTAAATGAGCCAGAAGCGATCCAAAAAATTGTTCATCCATTCTGCGGACTCGTGCTCGGACGCCAGCCTGGTTTTGACGAGCTCTCGTTGAATCTCGTCGCGTGCGCGTTGTCGTATACGAGCCATGGAGGTGGTGTAGTATGTGCAGCACGAAGCCAGAAGGATAAAGAGCCAGCCCCAGCCGAGGTTGAAGAGGGTCATAAAATGAGATGCGAGCACGGCCTTGTATGGTCCAGGGAGGGGGTGATCGTCAGCTCGCTAAGAGAAAGTACGCAAGAGAGACATACAGAGATGACGAGCGCAGCATTGTAGTACCATTCACCGTAATACTGCTGGGAGATCCAGGAATTCATGAGACGAAGCTGCTTCTGGTCCTCCTCTTCCAGAGGTTTATCAAAATCGGTGAATGCCCGCCAGCCGACTTTGTACCAGTCGGGAATCCCGGCAACCTCTGAGGTGGGGAGGGAGCCTGGAAGCTGTTGAGGGATATCTTCGGGTTGTTCCTTGTCCACGTCTTGGATAGTGATGGTCGGGAGTAGACTAGCGTTTCCGGTGTCGACAGCGACCTCTGGGAAAGGGTGTCGATACGGAGAAGGAAGCGCCATAGGAGATGGACAGACCTTGACCACCACCATTTGAGTTTTCTGGAGAAGCGGTAGTTGTACTGTTCAGTTGGGTTCTTGCTTTGCCGGCGGCTGCAGCCTTTTCTGTAGGGGACGCATCTGGGTTAAAAGAGTGAACGGGCACATTTCCTCTGGCGGCATCTCTTTGAAGGATGTCATTGGCTTGGGAATGCGCCCGGATAGTCGAGGATGGACCATTTGGAGGTAAAGAGGAGGCCATTGTTCGGGGGAGAAAGAAGGAGAGTCGGAGACGGAGGCAGACAGGGTAGGCGTGTTATGTGCATACACCTGCTCCGTTGATGTCATGTCCTGTTCTAAATCGAGCCACAATTCCACGCGAAACTTCCAAACACTCCATGCTTGCGCGTCAATTCCAGACAAATAAACCAAAATAAACAGTGCCTTACAGTCGGTTCGAAATGATCATAATCATCGTTCCCCTATGAGCAGCCCGTCGTCTCTTCGAGATCTCTACAGCACCAATCCACCAACATGGTCCTTTACTACGCCTCCGAACTCGACCCGTTCACCGCCACCATCGTCCTCCAGCATCCCACCTCACACTTTCTCTTCACGTCCGATACAAAACTCCGTCTTTGAACTCTCTCCGGGGCTCGCAGAGCCAGGAGGGTTGGACATGGGTCTACTACTCAAAACCCTCGTTGCCAGCGCCGTACTAGAATACACCACTACGGTTATCGCAATGCCATGGGAAGTCGGAAAGTGTCTTTTGCAAGTACAATGGGTTCCAAGAGATGCTGGTCAGATGGACGATGTGGAGCTTGCAACGGAGGAAGTCACAGAAGAGGTACGTCATGGGACCTTCACATTTCGTTCGCTTTAGACCTATCTTTTGTAGCCAAGCGACGATGAATCTGGCGAAGAGTCGTACTTCGCTGATCCACTCAACTCGGGGCCATCGCGCTATCCTGTACCACGCCCAGCGGACGAGCGCGGATATGTTGTGCGAAAGGACGTGATGGAGGAGAGCACGCGTCCAGACTATGTTATTCCGGTTGGGAGTGTGGACGGAGTGTGGGCCATGATGAAGACGCTCGGTCGTTTTCGCGGCGAAGGCTGGCTTGCGCTATGGAAAGGTCTGTGTCCCGACCATCTCGTCGACATGAGCGCGACGCTGAGGCTTTGACGAACAACACTTGATCGAAAAGGGCTGCTCACTGAGTGCATCACCGACATGCTTTCCTCAACGATGCAACCGTTAATCCACAATGCACTGCAGAGCCTAGCCTCGTCGTATATATTCCCTGGGACTTTTACCTCACTCCTCATTCCGGTGGCTTCTCATCTTGTCACCGGTTTTATTCTATCACCTCTAGATCTCGTCCGGACGCGTCTCATCGTTCAGTCATTCGACCCACAACACAGAACGTATACAGGACCGATTGATGCGTTACGGAAAATCATACGGGACGAAGGGGGGCTACGGGGTCTGTACCTGCACCCACACCTGCTTATCCCGACGGTGCTGGACAGCACGATGCGACCATTAATGTCGCTAGGGTTACCACCTGTGCTCGCTGCCCGATTGTTCCGAGGAACGCTCGTTTCGATGGAGAACAGCCCGGTGGCGTGGGGGGTGGTTGAATTTACGAGCAGCTGCATCGGTTTACTGGCGACTCTACCATTTGAGACAGTGCGACGACGACTTCAAGTACAAGTGCGAGGGCGTGCGCAGCCACTGAAGACGTGCATAGAGAAACGGCCAGTGCCGTATAACGGGGTCGTGGACGCGTTGTGGCATATTCTCACAGAAGAGCGGTCGGACTTACCTGTTCGGCATCAAAGGAAGGACGAACACGTGAGCATTTGGCGAAAGACAGGATTAGGACAGCTGTATCGGGGGCTGGGTGTGAGACTCGGGGCAGGTGCTATCGTCTTCGTTCTGGGAATACTCACTGGGGATGGGGACGAGACTGGCTGGGCTGAGTTATAGCGATGATGTCATAGCCCCAACCAATTCAATTATTAGCATACACACGCCCACGCGCATACATACACAATCGCTCTTTCCACGACAATGTCGTCTGATCATACAAACTATTCAACCAATCTCCTGTCTCGTGCGCTCCATCGCATTCGTTCTACTCCTCCAAGGGTCATCACCTCTCCTCCAACTCGTAACGTCTCTTTTCCATTTCCCATTTTCTTTCTAGGGCTCAACAACTTCTTTAGAACCACGTCGCGCTGCGGTAGCTCTTATCCTTCGCGTCGTCCCTCGTCATAATTTTCATCTCCCTCCAAAACCTGTCACCCCTCCTTCTCTCACTCAATTTTTTGACCTTGACTGGGTAAAACATCCCGCGGCCCGTCCAGAGATCCTATTCGTCCGTCGTCAGAAACCAGATAATGCCGAGACTAACGAGAACACCCGTGATGCCCACGTCGCCTTTCCCGGCGGTCGTACGGAGGAAGGGGACGAAGGTAGCCTGTACACGGGTGTGTTTTCTTTATCTTCACTCCCAATCCGACCAATTTGCTGAACTGTCGTCTAGCCATGCGTCAAACCTGGGAAGAAATCGGCCTTGATCTCGCCGAGAGTGACTACACCTGTGTGGGGCAGCTCGACGACCGAGAGATAACTACCTCTCTTGGTAAACGACTTCTTATGATTCTTTCTCCCTTCGGTTAGTTCCACTCTGTCTCATCCGGTTGTCTGCTCTCTGCTTACATCGCTCAGTATTCCTACAGCTCACCCCGACTGAAGCACCCACAGAACCCGTTCCAGAAACTAGTCTTCATTGGGTACCGCTGAACTCGCTTTATCCCGAGCGCACTGGTTCAGACACCACCTCTCATCCTCTCTGGTCAACCGTTACAGTTGATACCGCTTCTCGCCTTACACCCAGACACTCCCACATCCTTCGTCCCCTCATGCGTGTCCTTGTTGGCACTATGCAATTCCCCGCTCTTGTCCTCTCCAATGTCCATCCACCTACCCTGGGATCACTTGACCAAAAGTTTTCGCGTCGCCCACTTGTGGCAGAAGCAGGCGTTCTCAATCCTGCCCTACATCCTTCTGCGTCGCTGTATCCGTGTGTCAAGAGTGCTGGACCCCAGGATCTCAAACTTTGGGGCCTGTCACTCGGAATGACACTGGATCTTCTGTCTTATATGTCTCCTTCCCCTGGCGTACCTCTTACCCCGTGGGACTCGGATGAACTCATGGGCGTGGAGGGTGTTTTAGAAGAGGATTGGGATGAGAGGAGTAAGCGCAAGGGGGTAAAAGGGAGGATCAACGCACCTCCCAGCTTGACGAGTGTCTTTCCTCGGTTTTCCTATCCAGACGTCAACTTTTGGATTTGGTACGCTTACCGTCACTCCTGCACGATCGTTCTTTTCTAAATGAACTCTGATCATTGTATCCTTGTCCATCTAGGGTGTTTGGGAAACGTTACCGTCAGGTCATCCGTAGTTGGGAAGCGTCTCTCCGAGGTGGTACAAATGATACACGGTCAGTTACTGTGCTATTATACTTACATGATTATTCATCACCATCTGGTCGTATCTAGAGTCAATTGGACAGGTGCCGCACTGACGACATTTTATGCTGCCGTTCGCAAGGCACTTGTCGTCGTGCTTATTTTGCGCGCCATCGGTGTGCTCTGTGGGGTTGCTTTCGGTGTCTGGTGGATGCTTCGATGACAGGCAGGTGGCACAGCCCTAGCTAGAGCGACACGGGCAGTCCCACCGAAAGTCATGCCCAAATTAACTTGGCTACAACAATGTTGCCCCTTACGGGCGCGCATTCAGATTACACTTCTAATCCTCATCCTATGACCAACTCCATTCACTTTCGGTGTCTCTGTGTTTTGATGTCAGCGCTCCAAGGAGCTCCCCATGTTATCTTGCGCGGGTTGTGCTCGTGGGTAAAGGGTTCTCAACGACCCTCGACACAATATAACGTCACGCAATATAAAGGAATTTTATCAAGGTAGGAGTCATCAGGAACCCAGACTTTTAAGAGATACCAGTCATCAAAAACGGCTAAAATTACATTGCTACTACAAAGGGCCAAAAACCTCATACTTTCGCAACCTCGTCGTCGTTCCAGCCGTCCATCAGAGGTCGGTTGGTGTATTGTTGGGCAATCGGTTGTACTGTTGATAGGTTAGCTTGTAGGGAAATTTAAAAATTCGCTGACAAAAATTATACCTGAGTTTCAGGGACGTAAAGGCTGTTTCAGTGGTTGCATCGGCGTCGACGATCGAGTTGTCCTGGCGCAGCGCCTCCGCATCCTGAGACTTTTCCAACGCTTCCTCAGCAAACTTGAGCACTTTATCCGATGAAGTTGCCTTTTGATATCGTTGTTAGCCAGCTTATCGCCTCGTTTTCTCTTGCACGTAGTCGTTGATGAAGAAACATTGATGAGAGAGCCGCTGCGGAGTATGATGATGTCATGTCCCCACGATCTGCCCCCCGATCTGAGTGAAAAGTGATGCGGGGCTGCGGAAAATTGGTCATTTTGAGGGTTTCTGTTTTAGCTCTACTTTTGACGGCCACAAACCAATTGCAGAATCTTTGTAAGGAATGAGAATAGATCAGTGGGCCGATACGCAAGACCTGCGAGAGAGATACCAACGTTCTACTCTTTGGTTACGAGTCGAATTACTGACTGACATTCAAGTTGGGGTAATTCATTCCTCTACGTTCTTGATAATCAGTCTTCGAAACTTAGTCCCTCCGGTTCTAGAACTCACCTAAATCCGGAGCAGCGTACGGGTTGGTGTAGTTGGGGGGTGCTTGAAGCCGAAACAGTGGCTCAAGAAAGAGTCCACCTAGCTTAGGATCGATGTACATGAACGCCGGGAATGCAGAATACAGCATCTCTACGGCATTGAACCAGCTTGACAGGGTCAGGATCTATTTCCACTTGATGTACAAAGTCAACTCACTTTGTTTTCAACCCACCGACATTCTTTATCAACCCCATCACGGCCGACTTGTTGAAATTGCCACTTGCGTCAGTCCCAATAGTCAGCTGAGTGCTGCCATACACCTGTGCGGTCGCAAGAGAAACCAAATCAAGCAGTCCAGAGATGGGAGCAGCGTCCTGGAGTATCTTCAAGTCCAGTTGCTGGGCTCTATTGGCGAAATCATTAAGGAAGTCAACGATCTTATCTAAGATATGAGACACACTATCTATTGATGAATGCGGATACTGACTAAGGACGTGTCATCAGGATATTGGATCTTGTAGAACAAGCATTGTTGAGGGGCTGTAGATAGGCCAGTGTAATTGATGGCCGGGTCTGTGATGTACCAGACAGCCCAGACGATGAGATGGTGCCGAGATTGCGTGATATGGCAAAAACCGCGTAGTTAGGGCTGATGGGACGAAAATTCGTGTCCGTTTGGTTGTCCAACACCCCGTTACTGAATAAATCACGGGGCTAAGGCGGCATTTCTGACCAGGGTTTCAATACATACAACAATGCTACGCTACTACTTTCTACGAATTAAGCACCGTCCCAATTTTTCTGCAGTGTTCTCCCGCAAGTTTTACAGGGGCAGTCCGCAGACATCGCAGTCGTTTCCGCTATCAGTGTTCTCAAACGTGCAGTGCGGACACACACGTCCACCGGCAGTCCCCCCGCTGTCGCTGCCTCCACGAGTGGACGCGGCAATCTCGTCGAACAGTTCGGGTGGTATGTCCTTGTCCTCGTCTAGGAAACGGGCCGGTGGGCCATCTGGTGCAGGTTGTGTGGGACGTGGAGGCGCTGCAATAGGGTAAATGTAAAAGTAATTGTGAGCACAGACAGCAACCGCGACTAGGTGAGAAGCGTACGCGCGCTTTCGCGTGCAAACGTTATGAGCGTTTGCCAGCTTTCTGTCACCAACAGCGAGTCCAGTACGGTGGGGTCGTCGAGGTTCGGCGCAGTCGCGACATGAACGAAGACGACTATGTCAGCCTAATTACAAAAACTAAGCATGGGAGACAGACAGCCCTCAGTCAGGGGGAAACCTACCTCGGAGAGGAGCCCGGAAGTACCAAGGAAGGAGACGAGGTGCCAATCGCTGAGCCACTTCGCGAGCTCGAGCCGGCGGTGAGTATTGGGATCTTGCTGACTGACTTGCACGTCTGGGGCGTCAAGTTCGTTGAGCGAGCGCATCACCTGCTCGATCGACTGGCCTTCGAGCCCCGGACGATTCTCGATCGCAAATTGATGTGTACGGAAGGCAGGCGAGGGATTTTGCGGAAAGCCATGCGTGACCTATTCACCACACGGCGGTTTTTTATTCATCGACGAAACGAGGACAGATAGGACGACAGGGACGTACGTTGACGAGCAGGTACTCGACTGGAAACGCGGGCTTGGCGCTCTTCTTGACTTCGATACCGTACTCATTGCGATAGCGAAAGAAGACGTCGGGTACGTATCGCGCTGTCCCGCCGTCCTCGCCGCGGCTGTCCTCTTTGACGCGCATGGAGCCAGGGGAAACGCTGGCTTCGATCATGTCCGCCTGCACCATCCCAACCGCCTGCTCGGACACCTGATACGCCGCAATATCCACGTCTCCGTCCTTAGTCGCGGTGAGCACCGCCGTTACAAGGCGGGAAGCGAAGTACCCGGAGGGCGAACTGCGTGACGGAGTGCGGTATTGTGACTGTAGGTGGGAGGCAAAGAGGACCTCGAGGGAAGAGAGGAAGAACGAGCCAGGGTGGCGCTTGTACACGTTCTTTGTACGGTCCTCTGGTGTCGGATCAAGGTCCGTGAAGATGTAGCCGACGATCGTGAGCGGCGTCGAGGCATACGCGGCTAAGGTCCGCACGCGGGCCTCGTCTTCCCACGGTAGTCCGAGCGAGAGTCCATCGAGCTCGCCTTCCTGTGGAGGCTCGTGGATAGCCTCCACAACAGCCTTCACACCCATCGGCACTTCGTCGTAGGGCTCGTATCGCCCAATGAGCCAGCCGAAGCGCTGCAGGCCCGTCGAACGCCACGCCTTCAAGAAGCGATCGATGGTGTCCGTCGAAGCAATCTCGAGGTGGTCTACCATGCGAAAGGGCTGGCTCTGAAGCGTAATTGCGGAGGGCTGGCACGCCGTACATATACCTGAGGGCCAGTTGGGGTGTCCACCCGTTGGACACGGGACCTTGACACGGTAATCGGGCTCTACCAATGGTGGCAAAGCAGCCGCCGCAGTGGATGAAGTCTTTGGCATGAGTTGGCGAAGGTAGGCGTGATAGGAGAGGTGCTTGATGCTGTGATCCTGGTGGTACTTCCGGTCATAGGGCTCCTGTGGCATGCAATAGTCGCACATAGCATTGGCTCCGTGCTTGCAAAAGTTGAGATCTCTACTTCTGGGAATTTTTCCATCTTTTGTCCGCCAATGTTGATCTACTGTGTCTTCTTGGACAGTCTCCCAGGGTCGGTTAGCGGCTGCGGCTGCGGCCGCGGGTGCTTTCTCGGGGACGCGCTCTTGAGGAGTGTTCGGTAAAGATTGCTTAGTATAGGAGACAAAGACAAGTTCGCCGTGCCTAAAGTGCTTCTGTTAGACAGAAACATGTCGACGAGTAATTCGTCCACTTACCTGATACCCAGGGATTTTAGGGTCCTTCCCCGCAGAGTGGAAACAAGAGTCTCATTTCCTCGTGGTTGGTTAGAGATTGAAAGTGTTGCTGGATCAGCATTATCTGTAGTTTCTAGTATCTAATAGGATTGGGACGGTTCACCCCTTAATTACACACAGAAATAAAGCGCACCATACCTTGGCCACAAGTTCCGATATGTCAGACGTGGGTTGTAGCTCGAAGCGAAAGTTTCCGTCCCTGGATCTAACTCTTACAAGCTGGATGCATTTTATGGAGAAGTTCGCGCGTTATCAACGACGGGTGTACGCACCATGGTCACGGCGAGATTGAGAGATTGACAAGGACGCGTCATGGCACGTGATGACGATGCCACATTATCAGGGAGGGAACTGTGTCTGACAGCACCACCGACACTTATAAATAAACGGGACAGAACCATATAAGATTGAAAACATTCAAACTCCATGATCAAGAGACCGCGTGTCACTATCCCCTTGGTGAGGAATCTTGCAACAGTGGCGCGTCATTGACAGCAGACTGCAAGACCGTTTTCACCACGCATTATCATGATAGGACTTTGAAAGTTTTGTCAGCCTCGAGCCCGAGCGTCAAGGAAACAGAAGTGGGCCTGAGGGAAAGAGAAGCTGGGCGGCGGAAAGTCGCACCGGTGGTTCAATTGCCTTTTCTAATGGTGTCGCAATCTTGGGTCTATATTGCGAATCCATCACACTCGCCATCACACTCGGTTTCAGCCTCGTCATGACATGCACGAGCTCGGCGAAATCTCTTGTTCGAAGCGGCGACCGACTCCCTGGTTTCATCTAGAAGGTATAGGTCTCCTTACATTTCTTTTACCATGCTAGATGTAAAAGAGTGAGCTAGCTACCCGCATAAACCAGGACCTCACTCCCTGGCCCCCACTCGTCTGACCGGACGTCTGGAAACGCCTCGTTTTTCATCTTGATATGGATAAGGACTCGCAACCTCCCCCTCAGCCGTCAACCGGAAGTGGTCGTCGCACTAGGTCCAGCAGAGCCCGCTCCGTCAGCACACCGTCAGCACCCACCATCGCATCCTCCATTTCTAGTAGTGTGCGTCGGCTGACTTCAGCATGCGCGTATTTCCTTAACCGCGCGGCTGATACGCATCCCAGCCTGCTTCTCAGAGTCACGCCGAACTGGACCCGGGATGGCATCTACAACCTCCTCCCGCACCACCGAGCGGACCACGAAGCTACGAAGAAGTGGCTCGTGCTCTCCAAACAATACAGGAAGCCTATCCGTTTCTAGTCCAGTCTGTGGCCTATCATCAGCAAGGCCTCACTCAGGACCCCAATAGGCTTCTACCGACTGTGCCGCCACAGCTATCTTCGCAACTACCGTGGCAGCCCGCTCAACCGTCTACATCTCACGGTGTGGCCATACCCCAGCAAACTCCGGACTTTGGACCGTTCTATCTGCCGAGCAGCGGTTATTCACCGGCCAGCCCTCCTTTTCTGACACCAGCACTCTCGACGCCGATCGCTTCGGTACCCGGAGAATCAAGTTTTCAAGCTTTCACCTCAACCCAGGAAGGTGCATCAGTCGATGCCGATGCGACTGCCGATGAGAAACGCAGAAGAAATACCGCTGCCTCTGGTTCGTTTACCCAGCTACGGTCTGTCTCATGGAGTCACGCCATAACCCGGCCATATAATTTTACACAGCACGCTTTCGAGTCAAGAAAAAGCTCAGGACGTTCAATTTGGAACACACGGTAACAGATCTAACAGGGCGTGTGGGTGAATTGGAGCAAGAAGCAGCAGAACTGAGAAGAGAAAACGGCTGGCTTAAAGAAATTGTCATGTTGAAGAGCAGTAGAGTTAGGGGAGGTGACCCTGTGGCAGGACCGTCACAACCGTCGGGCTCGCGAAATTCCAAAGACAGGGCTGAGGAGGGGCAGAGTTCTGGTGACGAAGAGAGAGGGTCTGATGCAGCATAGGATCAGGGCAGAGGTTTCTCAATCGA
>WNGR01002878.1_pt1 | contig 27693 bp, 29 predicted proteins | sample 5407581 | NCBI WGS metagenome assembly WNGR01 (sample SAMN13153383, study PRJNA577476) | soil metagenome | isolation source: 80 cm soil or saprolite under Garry oak tree replicate 2 | place: USA:California | collected 2016-06-15
GCGATCTGCCCAAGCGCGCGAGTGAGCTCGATAGTTCACGCGAAATCGTCGCCCACTGCCGCAGCGGAAAGCGCTCCGCCGATGCCGTGCAGTTTTTGCAGCAGGCCGGCTTCCGCAAAATCTGGAATCTCAAAGGCGGGATTCTGGCGTGGTCGGATGAGGTCGATCCTTCCGTGCCCAAGTATTGATCTGCATGGCTGTTCGCCACGAAGCGGCGATCACTTTGAAGTTGTCGTCCCGAGTCCGCCTGCTTTTGAGCCAAAGTCGCCGGCAAGGGGAGCTTTGGCGGTAGGAAAGGCGCACAAGTGATCTGCTTTTGCAAAACGAAGTGAACGAAGCAGACCCGCAAGGACTCATCACTCCACCGGAGGAACACATGGCACAAGTCAGAATCATGGCGAGAAAAAACGGTCCCTTCCGTGTGGAGGCTCCCGAAGGTTCCATCGAACTCGTGGACGCCGACGGCCACAAATATGATCTGACCGGAAAACCTACACAAATATGATCTGACCGGAAAACCTAATTTCGCCCTTTGCCGTTGCGGCGGTTCGGTCAATAAGCCATTCTGCGACGGCACGCATAGCCGCATCGGTTTCCAAGCCGCCGAAGCCGCCGTCCGCGCCGAGGAACAAAACAAAGGCCAACAAGCAGAGCAGCCGAAACCAAAACCCTGAAGCTCGCGCGGGTTCGCGCTGCTCGGCGCAGGAATGCTGCTGAGACGGTTCCGGCCTGTGGTTGTCGCCGAGCTAAAAAGCGTATGCCTGTCTCGAGATCACCGCACCCCAAATGATGTTCTGCGCTTGCGTATGCGGAGCCGGGTACCGTTGCAAGCGTACCGAAGATGGCGTTATCGCCACACCTCTAACGGTGGCCGGCCGCGCCCGGCCATACGGTATCGTCTGAATCATCTCGTAACTTTTCGAAACCCCGCCGCGGCACTTTCGGGATTCCGGCCAGACCAGCCTGCCCTCCGTACGTTCCCCAACGCCCTTGCTTTCAAGAGCTTGCTTCCTGGTTTGTAGGGGAAACCGGAAAGGTACAGTACTTGCTGTATCCATCAACACCCGCGTTTGTTTCGGAGCACCGTGGGGAATGATTTGGGGGGCTCGTGTTTGGCGCGCAAAAAATCCGCCGGTACCTTTCCCATTATCAATGGGTGCTTGGCATTTTGGCTCTTGGCGGTGTATTCGGACTTTCCTGCTGGTTGCGACAGCGTGATTTTTCTTCTGGATTCGTACTCTTTTGCTATCTCGAAATCGTCGGCAGCCTGCTTTGCTTCACCTTTGTCGCCAACGCCCTGGTGCATTTCCGCGGCACGCGCGACCGTTTGACGCTGATCCTGGCGCTCGGATTTCTCCTCGCTGGATTGATCGAAACCTTTGCCATTTGTGGGCTCTACGGCGGCTCCATCACAGGCGCGCAAGAAGCGCTCATCTTTCTCACCTGGATGATCGGCCAAACGGCGCTCGCGGCGCTGCTGGTGTCCGCGCTGGCGCTGGAGCATCGCATGCCGCACTCTCGCCACCCGCGCAGCGAAACTACCGTCTCGCTTGCGCTGGTCGGGGTGGTGGCTTACCTGACCAGCGCCGCTTATCTCAGCGGCGTTATCAACACGGCCACTCATCCGGCGGCCCGGCTGGCGCGCACCTCGGAACTGCTTCCGGCGGCGCTGTTTCTCGTAGCGGCGATCGCCTTTAGCCGCGCCAACCCGGCGCGCTTCGGATTCAAACCTGCGCTCTGCATCGCGCTTTGGATCAATGTCGCCTGCCATGTCGCGGCCACGCAATCCTTGCACGCCTTTGATGCCCCGTTCACTCTCGCTTTGGGCCTGCGCACGGCCAGCTATGCCCTGATTCTTGGCGGCACGCTTCTTGATAATGCACGCCTCTTCGAGCAGGTGCGCCGGCTCGCCGTCAGCGACTCGCTCACCGGCCTGGGGAATTACCGCGCCCTGCTGAACGCGCTCGAGGCTGAAATCCAGCGCTCCAGCCGCAGCGGGCGCAGTTTCGCCGTCATTTTGATGGACCTCGACAATCTCAAACAGATCAATGACCGCCATGGTCATCTCGCTGGTTCGCGCGCCATCTGCCGTCTGGGCAACGTTCTTCGCATGCACTCCCGCGCCATCGATACCGCCGCGCGTTACGGCGGCGATGAGTTTGCTCTAGTGCTTCCGGAAGCCGGCGCGCAGGCAGCCAGCCGCGTCGGCGAAAGAATTCGGGAACGGCTCGGCGCAGATGGAGAAGATCCGTCGGTTACCGTGAGTGTAGGGGCGGCCGTCTTTCCGCAGGATGGCCTCACGGTTGAGGAGTTGTTCGATGCCGCCGACCGCAGCCTCTACGGCATGAAGCGTGGCGGCAGGATTATGGGGTTGTCGCGTATCGCGGCCTGTTTGTAGGTCGGTTTTCCCGTTCGCTTGTCTGGGGGCAGCGTGCAGAAAGCCTATGACGTATCGCGTGTCGAGAAAAGAGTTCCGATGGCCATTGCCGTCCACATCTCGGGTCACCAGGAGCTGCCCGGTGTGGAGACCACCTTTACCGAAAACGTCAGCGCTCGCGGCGCGCGCGTCCTGTCCGTCCGCCGCTGGAACCGCGACGACCGTTTATCTTTCGAATCGCTTCCTGGCAATTTTCGCGCCAAGGCCCGCGTCGCTTATTGCGACCGCCTGCGCGACGACGGCTTTGCCGTCGGCCTCGAGTTCCTGGAACCAGTGGGCCATTGGGTTCTCGGCCCGCTGTCTGCTTCGGGAAATAACCTGCACGGATAAGGAGGACGAAGGCGAAAAAACTGGCGCAAGTAATTTCAGAGATTAGCGCCGGCGGCCCTGGCAGAGGGCATCCGGCGCTTTTTTCTTTTGCGCCTTCTCAAAACTTATTTGCCGCCTGCCCCGCCGATTAGCCGCTCAAAGATGCGAGCCGTGTCGTCGATCATGCGATCCGCGGAATATCGCGATGCGACCGTCTCCCGCGCAGCCCGCGTGAGCCGTTCCCTCAACGCGGTGTCCCGTAGCATTCGCGCCGCCGCCTGGGCCAAGGCCTCCGCGCTGGCTTCCTGCATCAAGACTCCAGTTCGTCCATCTTCGATGATTTCGGCCACGCCGCCCCGCGCCAGCGCCAGCACAGGCAAACCAAAAGTCATGGCTCGAAGCAGCGAGCTGCCCGCTCCTTCTTCGAGCGAGGGAAAGAGGAATAGATCGCCTGCCCCATAAACAGATTCCACATTGCGAACAAAGCCGGCAAAGAGAATCGCGGATTGGAGACCGGCCTCTCGCGCTTGTCGCTCCAGTTGCGCGCGCAAGCTCCCCTCGCCCGCGACGAGAAGCCGGCACGTCGTTATTTCCCGCCGCAATTTTGCGAATGCCTGGATCAAGAGCGCGTGGCCCTTTTCGGCCGTCAACGCACCCACGCACACAACCACCATTTCGTCAGCGCGAAAGCCCCATCGCTCGCGCGCGTGCAGGCGCGCTTCGGGGGTTATCGGGCCGGGAATTTCGACTCCGTCGGGAACCACCTCGATGCGCTGCGCATCCAACCCGGCAGCCAGAAGCTCGCTGCGCACGGCTTCAGAAATCGCCAGAATTCGCGCTGCGGCGCGATAACGTGCCAGCGAAATGGGGCTGCGCGAGAGCGGAAAAACCACGCGGCGCGCCGCCACCAGCGGCACATGGCGATGGCTTCGCGCCAGCCATGCTGCCGTGAGTGCGTGCGCTTCATTCGCGTGGGCGAGATCGAAATGCCTTTCCCGGAGCAACTGACGCAGCCGCCGCGCCGCGCCAATTCGGCGCGCGCTGTTGCTGATGGGGTGGACTCGAATGCCAGCGGCTTGCGCTCGCAGGGCAATCGCGGAATCTCGCACCGCCACGAGCTCCGCGCAATGGCCGCGGCGCTTCAGCCCAATCATGAGCAAAAGCGCCTGCTCCTGGCCTCCGCGCCATACGCGTTCCAGATCCGCCACGAGTATGCGCGCCACGTCAGACGTCCCGCGCTTGCGGCCAGACGCGCGCTTCGAGCTTTCCTCCCCGCACCAGCACACCCAGCTTGCGGTACTTCAGCCAGACGTAACGCGCCGAGGTCCAGGCGATCAGCGCGCCGCGATAGCCATCGAGAAACCCCAGCTGAAAGAAAAATCGCTGCAGCAGCGTCCAGGGTGCCGCCAGCCACATGCCGCCGCGCCAGTGGCGCCGCCCTCCGGCATAAAGATCCTCGGCTGCCCGCGTGGTGAACGCTTCCATCTTGGCATAGTGCTCCCGGAGCGAACGAATCGTGTAATGCAGAAGTTCGCCCGGCAGGCGCCCCACGCGCCCATTCACCTGCACGCTTTCGTGTAACGCGCCCACGAACCGCGCGCAATCACGCCGGTACAGCCTCACGCAATATTCCGGATACCACCCCGAATGGCGGATCCAGCCGCCCAGATAGTTCGGCTTGCGATTCATCTGATAGGCCGCGCATTCCGGCTCGCTTTGTTTCCAGGCGGCGACGGATTCGCGCAATTCGCCGCTCAGCCGTTCATCGGCATCGAGCGAGAGCAGCCAATCGTGCGCCGCCTGCCCCGCGGCAAAATTCTTTTGCTCGCCAAAATTAGTGAAGGGGCGCAAAACCACTCGGGCCCCGAGGCTTTGCGCAATTTCGCAGGTCCGGTCGGTGCTGCCGGAATCCACCACAACGATCTCGTCGGTGACGCCGCGGAGCGATTCCAAAGCCTCGGGCAGATCGGATTGTTCGTTATAGGTGATGAGGATAGCGCTGATCGCCGGCATGCTGGTGCGCACGAGCGTACCGTACAATCACCTCAGCCGCAAAATTCTTCCGGCCGGAGTTCCTATTGCACGAATCCGACGTTCGGAGGCGGCGCCGGCGTGGGCGATTCGCGAATGGGCCCGAATTGCGCTTCGAATCGCGCGATGTTCTCCCCCAGCGCCCGCCACAGCCTCTTGGCGTGCCCCGGACTGACGATCGTGCTGGCCACGAGTTTCCCATGCGTTCCGTTGGTAAACACGTAGATGAAGTGCATCGTAAATTCTTCCGGATTGTGGTGAATCATTACGAGATTGGAGAATTGGCCAACCAGGTCCTTCTCATCAACCTTGATTTGCACTTGCGGCGTTTGCTGTTCCGCCATTTTTCCTCCATGAGCCTCCGCTTCAAGCTATCACAAATGATGTGACGCAAGCACTGCACGCAAGCCAACTGCGCGGTCTATCAAAACGCGATTTCGACCGGCGCGTGTCTTTGACGCAACACTGCTGGAGAGCCCGTCTTGACGGTTTGGGATGTTAAATGTAGTTTATATTTAACCTTTATCTAGGTTAAGATCATTGAGTCCATCGTGGATCCCGTGTCCGAATCTTCGCCCAACGCTGTGCGGCTCGAATCCGAGGCTCCCGGTTTAAGTCTTCGGCCCGCGGCCAGCAAGAACTCCGTCGCGATGCTGCCCTCCCTGCCGGAGGTCTATCGCAGCGTCCCCATTGCCGGCGGCGCTTCGTTCCTTCGCAAAATGCTGGCGTTCGCCGGACCCGGCTATCTGGTGGCGGTCGGTTATATGGACCCGGGAAACTGGGCCACCGACATCGGCGGCGGATCGCAATTCGGCTACGCCTTGCTGAGCGTCGTGATTATCAGCAGTTTAATGGCGATTTTCGTGCAGGCGCTCTCCGCCAAATTGGGAGTCGCCACCGGGCGCGACCTCGCGCAGGCCTGCCGTGCATCGTACTCGCGCCCGGTGGGGCTGGCCTTATGGCTGCTGGGCGAAATTGCCATTGCCGCCTGCGACTTGGCGGAGGTTCTGGGCTCCGCGGTCGCGCTGAAACTGCTTTTCGGCATCCCGCTGCTCGCCGGCGTCTTGATTACCGGCACCGACGTGCTGATCGTGCTGGCCCTGCAAGGCCGCGGGTTTCGCTGGATCGAAGCGCTGGTGATCGTCCTGATCGCGACCATCGCCGCCTGCTTCGCCTATGAACTCTTTGTCGCTGAGCCCCTGTGGCGCGAGGCGGCCACGGGTCTCGTTCCTCCGCTGCGGCTGTTGCATGATCGGGACATGCTGTATCTCGCCATCGGTATTCTCGGCGCCACGGTGATGCCGCACAATTTGTACCTGCACTCCAGCATCGTGCAGACGCGCGCCTTCGGACTGAGCTCCCCTCAAAAACGCGAAGCCATCCGTTTTGCCACGCTCGACTCGACCATTGCGCTCGGATTTTCGCTTTTTGTGAATGCCGCGATCCTGATTCTCGGGGCCGCGGCCTTCCACCATCGCGGGCTCACCGCCGTTGCCGATATCAGCCAGGCCTACAAACTGCTGACTCCCGTTTTGGGCGCGGGCCTGGCCAGCACTCTTTTCGCCGCGGCCCTGCTCTGTTCCGGGCAGAACTCCACGCTTACAGGCACTCTCGCCGGCCAGGTGGTGATGGAGGGATTCCTAAGCCTGCAGATCAAGCCCTGGTTGCGGCGCTTGATCACGCGTTCTGCGGCCATCATCCCCGCGGCGCTGGTGATCGGTATTGCCGGTGAAACCAGGGCCATGGGCCTGCTCATCCTCAGCCAGGTCATTCTCAGCTTTCAGTTGCCGTTCGCACTCGTTCCGCTGGTGCAGTTCACGGGCGACAAGCGCCGCATGGGCGAGTTCGCCAATTCCTGGTGGGTCGCGGCGCTCGCCTGGTTCACCGCGGCTGTCATCATCGCGCTGAATGCCTTGCTGATCTTCCTGATCTTCCGCGGCAATTCTCAAGCCGCATAGCGTACGCTAAAGCCGCAACCTCCCGAGCGCATTCAGGCCCCCAGCCCTCACTGGACCTTCGAGAGCGCCTGCGAGACTTCCTTCATGTCCGGCACCGTGGGAATCTCATAATTCTTCAGCCAGGCAATCTTGCCGGCCTTGTCCACGATCGCAATCGCCCGGCCAGTGATCCCTTTATCGGCCAGATAGACGCCGAATTTCTCCGCCACCGCGCCGCGCGGTTGGAAATCGGCCAGCAGCGGATAGCGAATGCCCATCTTTTCGGCAAACGCTTTATGCGACCAGACGCTATCCACGCTCAGCCCCAGCACCTGCGCATTCAATTTCTCGAACTGCTTCAAATCGTTTACGAAGCAGGCATGCTCGTTCGTGCACACCGGACTCCAATCCAGCGGATAAAACACGATCACCACATTTTTTCCGCGATACTCAGAAAGCTTTACGTCTTTTTGGTTCTGGTCCTTCAACGTGAAATCCGGCGCCGGCTGTCCCACCGCAATGGCCATAATTCCTCCCGATGAATGAGATGTTTCGGCTAATCCGCTCCGGCGAGCGGTTCGCATCGAGCGGCGTCCATCATCTTATCTGACCTCTCTGCCGCCTCCAACCTTTAGACTTTTGCTTCCAGTTTGTTACTATCACGGAAAGCATGCGTCTCGAGCAGGCCTATCCCGAAATTCGTTTTCGCTGGCGCTCCCGCAATTGGTGGGCACGCCTCACGCGCATGCCTGCCGAATGCGAGCACCTCGAGAATGACGGCGCCTGGATGGCCACATTTATCCCCGACACTCTCTATTTGCGTGGCAAGGCTTCCCACCGCCGTCGCCCCGTGCGTCCCGAAGTCTCGCTCTGTCTGGCTTGCCTAAAACAGCAAATGGAAAAGGAACTGCAGCGCTTCCCGGGCCGCGTCATTGCCTTTGAGCCCGATGGCGCTGAATTCAGTCAATATTTCTTTGTCGGCAGCGACGAATTTTCCGCCGCGGGTCTGCAACCGGAAGTAGCCGCCGCAATGAGCCGCCGGTTGGATCAAGCCATGGATGACTGTGCATCCTGCGATCGCCCCGCGACCTGGCTGTGGTTTTCGCGTGACGAAGTGCCCAGCCTGGATGACGTCGCCCGCATCGCCATGGCCCGTGCCGAGACGCTTTGCTCCTGCCATGGACCTCGAAAACTGCTCGAGAGCTTCGCGCGGGCCCCGGAGGCCAATTTGTTTTACGTCAACGTGCCCTACGGCGATTCGGGCGCCTATGTTTGGATATAGATATGTTTGGATATAGAGAAGTGGATATAAAAATCCGTGGATATGAGTAGCCGGATATGAGCATCGCGCCACGTCAATCCATGAGCTTGCGTGACGTGGTCGAAAAATACCGGCAGCTCGCGGGCGGCTTTGGGCGCCCGCTGGCCCTGGCCGCTTTTGGGCTATCGCCCGAAGAGACCGCGCGCGTCTTCGGCATCTTCGACGAGGATTATCACATCAGCCGTTTTCTCCATTTCTCTTTGCAACCCGCCGCTGTGCCGCGCTCCGTGCAGACCTATCGCATCAACGGCTTTCCGCAATCGCACGTCGCCCTGGATGCCGAAATCGAATCCATTCTCTAGACCTATTGCTCCGCGGCCGCCTAATCCAATTCCCCTTCCTCGGCGCTGAACTTACCTGCGCCCAGATTGTGCCAGAAGTACGGCATGGCGGCGGTGAACGAGAATGCCACATCGATCCCGCCGCCCAGCCGTACGCCCAGAAACACGACGATGCAGGGCTGCGCGCACTCATTTCTCTGATTAACCACCAGCAGGCGCTGTCCAAGCTGTACATTCCTCTCCATGCGCATCGATCCCCCATGGACATTCACCGCATTCGTGAAGGTCTCCTCATAAAATGGGTGGCCTTCGGGCGTGTGGCCATACACGAAGAGCGGGATCGGAAGAGGACGGCGCGGCGTGCGCCTGCGCTCCGGCCGTATCGGAGTGCATAACTCGGCGGGTTTCGACTCTCTTTGTGGAATGAAAATTCGCGTGATTCGCGTAGCTAAGATTTCGCTCACAGCGGCTGGGCTAGCCTCTCTGAAGTAGAAAATTTCTTGGGGAGCATACTTGAAACGCGTGGAGTCCGTAAAGACTTCGGGAAGCCTTTTGTCGCTCCAGTTAACCCGTTGGAGACGCGGCTCCAGCGGCTTACAAAATAATCACTCGCTTCAATTTCAGGTGAATTGTGAACGGAACGCTTGAGCCCGGCCCTCACCCCTTTGCGCTGCTTACCAGATTGAGCCGTTCAGTCAGATGGGCCTGCTCCGCCCGCAGTTCCGGCGGCAGACGGTCCCCCAATATATTGAAGAACGTGCCAATCTCCTCCGCTTCCTTCTGCCAATCTGCGGCATCCACGCGAAGCACTTCTTTCAGATCCGCCGCCGAGATCGCGAGACCATCCAGCGTCAAAGCTTGAGGAGTGGGAACAAATCCAATGGGCGTTTCCTCCGCTTGACCCTTGCCGTTCACGCGCTCGAGAATCCACTTGAGCACCCGCACGTTTTCGCCATAACCGGGCCACAAAAATTTCCCGTTCGGGCCCTTGCGAAACCAGTTCACGTGGAAAATCTTCGGCGGGTGCGGAATGCCCCGGCCCATCTCCAGCCAATGGCGAAAATAGTCGCCCATGTGATAACCGCAGAAGGGCAGCATGGCCATCGGATCGCGCCTTCGCACTCCCACTTCCCCGGTGATCGCCGCGGTCGTTTCCGAAGCCATGCCCGCGCCCACGAAGACTCCATGCTGCCAGCTCAAGGATTCGTAAACCAGCGGCGCCACACGGGCGCGCCTTCCTCCGAAGATGATCGCCGAAATGGGAACCCCGGCCGGATCTTCCCAATGCGGCGATATGCGCGGCGCCTGCCGCGCCGGAACCGTATAGCGTGAGTTCGGATGCGCCGCGGGGCCTTGGGCGCCGGCGGAGACGTCGCGGCCCTGCCAGTCCAGCAGGTCGGGCGGTGGCTGCGGCGTCATCCCTTCCCACCAAGGTTCGCGTGAAGCCGTCATGCCTACGTTGGTGAAGATCGTGTTTCGTTTCACCGCGGCCATAACATTCGGATTCGTCAACTCATTTGTTCCCGGCGCAACACCAAAAAATCCCGCCTCTGGATTGATCGCATGCAGATAGCCGTCCGCTCCCGCTTGCATCCAGGCGATGTCGTCGCCCACGGTCCACACGCGGTAGCCGGAATCCTCCAGCGTGGAGACCATCATCGCCATATTCGTCTTGCCGCAGGCGCTCGGAAACGCCGCCGCCATATAGGTGACTTTGCCGGAAGGATCTTCGAGGCCCAGGATCAGCATGTGTTCCGCCATCCAGCCCTGCTCGCGCGCCAACCAGCTCGCAATGCGCAGCGCGAAACATTTCTTCCCCAGCAGCGCATTGCCGCCATAGCCGGAGCCGATGCTCCAGATCAGCTTTTCTTCCGGAAAATGCAGAACGAATCGCCGCTTCGGATTCAAATCGCCGAGTGAATGCAGCCCCGGCACGAAGTCACTCGTTTTGCCGATCCGCTCGAGCGCGGCCTTTCCGATACGCGCCATGATATGCATGCTCACGACCACGTAGGGACTGTCGGTCACCTCCACGCCCACACGAGTCATGGACGAGTCCGCAGGACCCATCAGGTAGGGCACCACGTACATCGTCCGGCCGGCCATCGCGCCATCAAACAGCGCGCCGACCTTCTGCTTGGCCTCCTCCGGCGCCATCCAGTTGTTCGTCGGCCCGGCGTCTTCTTTGCGCCGCGAGCAGATGAACGTCACTTGCTCCGTTCGCGCCACGTCGCTCGGATCGCTCCGATGCAGGATGCAGTTAGGATAGGTCCGTTCGTTCAGGCGAACCGTCCGTCCCTCAGCAACCAGTGTTTCCACCATCTGCCGCGCTTCGGCTTCCGATCCGTCGCACCAGACGACCTGCTTTGGCCGCGTCCTTCGAGCGGCATCTTCCACCCACTCCTCGAGCGGTGTACCCAAGTTTTTCTCCCGGTCCGGATCTTATCGGAATCTGAGACGACGATTACAAGCGGCAGGGCTCCGACTGCGGCTGCCAGGCCATTGCACCGCCTTCTTCGCCACGAACGTGTCGCCACGAGAGCTTCGCGGCGCTAGAGATCAATTCTAGTTCCCGGATTCGGTAGCAGCAAGGAATTTGGTGTCGGACACGCATTCACCGCGGCCGGCACGCTATACTGTTTTCGTGTACGCTCAGAAGCTGTGCGTCGAAATCGTTATAGGCGCCGAGTGCCGTCCTTGTCCCCTCGAATGGCTTGACAATTTTTGTATGCGCAACTTCACCGGAGAAGCCGAGTTTGATGACACACTGCCTCTTGCCGAAGGCCTCCTGGAAACCGGTTTTCGCGTCCAGCCCGAGCGCCTGGCGGAAGCCATGAGCGCCTGGTTCACCCAGCGTGGCAAGGGCCTAGGCCAGCCGGTGCGCGTCCAAATCCGTCCGGCCTAGCGATTTCCTCACCTAGATCCTGCCATAGCACGCGGCTCTTCCGCAGCGACGCGCTTTCTTGCCGCTTCGAGTGCGGCTTGCACTCGCGGCATAGCCGCCAGCGTGGCCTCTTGGCCCGCAGCGATCAACTGCGGCGTCTTCGCGAAGTCATCCCACGCAAAATCCCGCACGCGCGGCTCGATGACCACGTCGGCCTTGGCCCGCCACGCCAAATCGGCATGGCGCTGAATAATGGTGAACGAGCGCCCGATCACATCGGTGAAGTTCGTTGGCTTGACCATCGCCTCCGCATCCAGGAAAACCGCGATGATCACATCGGCGCCCATTCGGGCCACAGCTTCCACCGGCACGGTCGCTCCGACAAATCCATCCACTAATGTTCGTCCCTCATATTGGACCGGCTGAAAAAGACCCGGATACGCGCATGAGGCGCGCAGCGGCGGCCCCAGCGGACCGTGATCAAAATAGACGGGCTCGCCGGTGATCAAATCCGTGGCAGCGATGGTGAGCGGAATCCGCAGCTCTTCAAACGTGCTGACGTTCAGATATCGCTTGGGGTAAAACTCCAGCCGTTGATTCGAGGCCAGGCCCAGCCAGGAGAATCTCCACTGCCCGAAATTGCCAAAGCGCAGCGCAGCCGCGCGATTTACCACTTCCTCGAAGGGCAGTCCGCTCGCATACGCCATTCCCGCCAAGGCCCCTGCGCTGGTGCCCGCAATGTAGTCGATGGGGATACCGTTCTGCTCCAGAGTACGCAGCACCCCGGCGTGTGCGATCCCTCGGGCGAAGCCGCCGCCTAGCGCTAGTCCCAATTTTGGGCGCACCGGATCCTTCGGCTGCCGCGCCGGGCGTTCTGCGTACGCAAATTCACGTACGCGTCCAAGTGCCGCCTGCACCCATCCCATTAGGGTTTCTCTCCTATCGGCTCCCATCCTATTAGACAGCATAAAACGACTTTGGGATGCAGTCCTCCTACGGGTTGACCGCCTTTGTCTGTTCTGTAACACTCACAGCGCTAGCCCGGCTCATAGTGCCTGACACTGATTCTAAAGGAGTTACGCGCAACCCTATGAAACCCGGCCCTCAGATTAATACCGCCGCTGTACTCGGCGCCGGAACCATGGGCGCCCGCATCGCCGCTCATCTGGCCAACGCCGGCGTGCATTGCTTTCTGCTTGACGTCGCGCCGTCCGAGCTCGCCCCGGAGGAAAAAGCGCGCGGTCTGATGCTTACGGATCCTCGCGTCCGCAACCGCGTCGTCCGCGCCGGCCTGGAAGCCGCACAAAAGGCACGGCCGGCCGCGTTTTTTACCCCGGCGGCGGCTAATCGCATCACCATCGGCAATTTCGAAGACAATCTCGCCTGGTGTGCCCAAGCCGATTGGATCATCGAGGCCGTGGCCGAAAACCTCGCCATCAAGCGGAGCCTGCTGCAAAAGCTCGCAGCGCATCGCCGGCCTGGCACGATCGTAACCACGAACACCTCCGGCCTTCCGATCCACCAGATCGCCCAGGGCTTCGATGACGATTTCCAGCGCCACTGGGCCGGCACGCATTTCTTCAATCCCCCGCGTTACATGAAGCTCGTCGAGCTCATCCCCGGCCCCGCAACTTCCCCGGAAGTCCTCGACGCGCTCGCCAATTTCTGCGATCGGCGTCTGGGCAAAGGTGTAGTCCGCGCCAAAGACACCCCCAATTTCATCGCCAATCGCATCGGCACGTTTTCCATGCTCACTTCGCTGTCTCTCATGGCCCGTTTCGCTATGAGCATCGAGGAAGTCGACGCCTGCACCGGCCCGGCCATCGGCTGGCCCAAATCCGCCACTTTCCGCACCGCCGATATCGTGGGCCTGGACGTCCTTACCAACGTCGTTCGCAATATCTATGAGAACGCGCCCGAAGACGAATCGCGCGAGCTTTACCGCGTTCCGCCGCTCGTCGAAGAAATGACGCGCCGCGGCTGGCTCGGCGAAAAATCCGGCCGCGGCTTCTACCAGCGCGTCAAAAAGGGCCCCGATAAAGGTGGAGATAGTGAAATCCTGGCTCTCGATCCCCGCACCATGGAATATCGTCCCCGGCAGAAAGCACGCTTCGGCTCGCTCGAAATGGCGCGCACCATCGAAGATTCGCGCGCACGCCTTCAGGCCATTCTCGCTCCCGTAATCGCCGGCCAGCCGGGCGATAAAGCGCAGCAATTCCTTTGGGGGCTCATCTCGGAGACGTCGGTTTACGCGGCCCGCCGTGTCCCCGAAATCGCCGATTCCATGGTCGACATTGACCGTGCCATGCGCTGGGGCTTCGGCTGGGACCTCGGCCCATTCGAAATATGCGATGCGCTCGGCATCGAGGCCCTGACGCGCCGCTGGACCGCCGACGGCCGCGACTTGCCTCCCTGGTTCACGCGCCTGCTCTCCTCCGGCCGCAAATCATTCTACGAATCGTCCGACGGCGAACTCTCCGTATTCGATCCGGGTGCCGGAACCTCCGTCAAAGTTCCCGAACCGCCAGGCATCATCGTTCTCAAATCGCTCAAGGAACGTTCGAAAGAAATCGCCAGCAATTCCGGCGCCAGCCTGATGGATCTTGGCCAGGGAGTCTTGTGCTGCGAATTTCATTCCAAAATGAACGCCATCGGCGACGACATCACCGCCATGGTGCATACGGGTTTGAAGCGCTTGAACACCGATTTCGATGCGCTGGTCGTGGCCAATCAGGCGTCCAATTTTTCGGTGGGCGCCAATTTAATGCTTCTCCTCGTCGCCGCGCAGGAACAGGAATGGGACGACATCCACGATGCCGTGCGCCGTTTCCAGAACGCCAATCTGGCCCTGAAGCACGCCCCGAAGCCCGTCGTCATCGCTCCGCAGGGAATGGCCCTGGGCGGCGGCTGCGAGATTTGCCTGCATGGGGCTCGCATTCAAGCTTCAGCCGAAGCCTATATGGGCCTCGTCGAGACCGGCGTCGGCCTGATTCCCGCGGGCGGCGGCTCCAAAGAAATGATGATCCGCGCCAATGAACACGCCGCAGGGGCCGAATCCCTCGATCTGTTCCACGCTTTCAAGCCCGTCTTCGAAACACTGGCCATGGCCAAAGTTTCCACGAGCGCCGAAGATGCCCGCGGCTTGGGATTTCTTCGTCCCGCCGATTTCATCTCCATGAATGGCGATCGCCTCGTCGCCGATGCCAAGGCCACGGCGCTCGCCCTCGTTCGCGAGGATTACCGCCCGAGTCTCCCGCCGCCCAACGAGCCCTCTATCCGCGTCTTGGGCGAAGAATTACTCGCGGGCGCAAAGCTTGCCATTCACATGATGCTGCGCGGCGAATACATCTCCGAATATGACGCCCACGTGGCGCGCAAGCTCGCGAATGTTCTTGCTGGTGGGCCGTTAACCGAATCTCAGGTCGTCAGCGAACAATATCTGCTGGACCTTGAGCGCGAAACTTTCGTCAGTCTGTGCGGCGAACGCAAAACTCAGGAACGCATCGCCCACACCCTGAAAACCGGCAAACCCCTGCGCAATTGACGATCGGGCTACAGTCGACCCTGCCAACTCGGTCTATTTCTCTTTGAGCTTGAGCTTGCCCTCTGCCTTGTTCTCTTCTAGAAACTTCCGCAAATCGCCGGCGGCGTCGAGCAGGCGAACCCATTGTTCGTAGTAAAGTGTCACCGGGAAGCGCCCCAGCCCGTAAACGCTCACGCCGCCTTTCTCCCCGACCCGGAATTCAAGTTGTCCTCCCCGGCGTCCCGTTTTTTGCTTTTCCAGTTCCGCCACGCGCGCCCGGAGCTCTTCATACGATGGTTCCGCCATTGTGCCTCCCTCCGTCAATCAGAAGAGGAGATCATAGAACACGCGTCACTCGTCTTCCAGCCCTGCCCCTTTGCACCCGGTGCTAAAATAGAGGGCGACGCTGCTAGCAACGGTCACTGCTGTGGGTAGTCGTGGCGCGTATGGGCGCGGGACCTTTACGTCCGGCGTCTCGCGAACAGCAGCTGGGCCTTCAGGAGCCGAAGGTCCTGGCGAGGAGGTGCCGCTTTGCTCGTCTCCCGTCAGGTCGGCGACTTCAAGAGGGATTCAGAGAGGAACGAATGGAACTTGGAGATGCGGATACGGCCCCGGAATTATGGTTACGTTCCAAGCTCTCTGTTTTCAACATTTGCAACAATGTTGAAATGGCGCCGCTTAAGCCCCTTTAGAATGCGCACTTATCTAAAACAGGGGAGGGGGGTACCCAGCCCACTGAAGCGCATCTAAGCACTCAGTTGTCGGGAGTCTAAACCATGAAAGAAGCTGTGCTCGCGAGTGCCGTACGTACCGCCGTCGGTAAAGCCTACAAGGGCACGCTCCACGCCACCCGCCCCGACGACCTGGCCGCGCTAGCTATCACCAATGCGATCGGGCGTGTCCCTGGGCTCGACCCCAAGGAAATTGAAGACGTTGTTCTGGGTTGCGCCATGCCCGAGGGCGAACAGGGCATGAATATCGCGCGTATCGCCTCCTTGCGTGCCGGTCTGCCCGTGGAGTGTTCCGCCATTACCGTAAATCGCTTCTGTTCTTCCGGCTTGCAAGCCATCGCCATGGCTGCGGAACGCATCATGCTCGGCAATGCCGAAGTGGTGATCGCCGGCGGCGCGGAGTCAATGAGCATGGTGCCCATGGGCGGCAATAAAACGTCCCCGAATCCCTGGTTGATGGATCATTATCCGGACACCTATTTGGGCATGGGGCTCACCGCGGAAAATCTGGCCCGCAAGTATCAAATCACGCGCGAGAAAGCCGACGAGTTTTCCTATTGCAGCCACCAAAAGGCCCTCGCCGCAATCGCTGCGGGAAAATTCAAGGATGAAATCGTGCCCGTCGAAGTCCGCAGCACAATCGTCGCTAATGGAGACGGCCGCGGTGGCCGCGCCAAAACGGCCACCAAGGTCTTCGACACCGACGAGGGACCACGCGCCGATACGTCGCTCGATGCGCTCGCGCGGCTCAAGCCTGCATTTCATGCGCACGGAACCGTCACTGCCGGAAATAGCTCGCAGATGAGCGATGGCGCCGCGATCTCCGTGGTCATGAGCGCAGACCGCGCCCGCGCCCTCGGCGTGAAGCCTCTGGCTCGGTTCGTCTCCTTCGCCACAGCCGGCTGCGCCCCGGAAGAGATGGGCGTGGGACCGGTGTTTGCCATTCCCAAGGCGCTCCGCCTGGCCGGTTTGAAGCTCGATCAGATCGACGTCATCGAGCTGAACGAGGCCTTCGCCGCGCAGTCGCTTTCCGTGATTCGCCTCGCGGGCCTGGATCCCGCGCGCGTCAACCCGAATGGTGGCGCCATCGCTCTCGGCCATCCGCTCGGCTGCACTGGAGCGAAGCTCACCGCCACGATTGTGCGCGAACTCCAGCGTCGCAAGGCGCGCTATGGCATGGTTACCATGTGCATCGGCGGCGGCATGGGCGCCGCCGGCATATTCGAGCGCCTCTCGTAATTTTTTGGAGGAGATATGGCTACTACGGCGACACCCGGAACCCTCGCACCCGGAGGCGGCTTTCTCCTGGAATCCCCGCGCGCGGAAGACGTCTTTACTCCCGCTGAACTGACCGACGACCATCGGCTGATCGGCCAGGCCGCCGAGGAATTCGTTACCAAGGAAGTCGCTCCGCTCATCCCCGAACTCGAGCAGCACAAAGAAGGGCTGATGGCCCAGTTGATGAAAAAAGCGGGAGAGATCGGCCTCTTGGGCGGGGGCGTGCCGGAAGAGCATGGCGGCTCGGGACTCGACCGCATCTCCTCCACGGTCCTCTCGGAGAAGATTTCCTCCTACGGCTCCTTCAGTGTGAGTGTTGGCGCGCACTCCGGAATCGGCACGCTGCCCATCGTTTACTTCGGCACCGAGGAGCAGAAGAAAAAATATCTGCCCAAACTCGCCACCGGCGAATGGCTGGCCTCTTACTGTCTCTCCGAGCCTCAGGCAGGCTCCGACGCGCAGAATTCCCGCACCCGCGCCGTGCTGTCTCCGGACGGCCGCCATTGGATCTTGAACGGCCAGAAAATGTGGATCACCAACGGCGGATTCGCGGATGTATTCACGGTTTTCGCGAAAGTGGACGGCGAAAAATTTTCCTCCTTTATCGTCGAGCGCGGCTTTCCGGGATTTTCGGTCGGCGCCGAGGAAAAGAAAATGGGCTTGCGCGGCAGTTCCACCGTCCCGATCTTCTTCGAGAATTGCCGCCTGCCCCGCGAAAACCTGCTGCACGAAATCGGCCGCGGGCACATCGTCGCTTTCAACATCCTCAACGTCGGCCGGTTTACGCTCGGCGCCTCCTGCTTGGGATTTTCCAAAAACGAGCTCGAATCCGCCGCGCGCTACTCCAAGGAGCGCACGGCTTTCGGTCATTCCATCAGCGATTTTGGGCTGGTGCGCGCCAAGCTCGCGGAGATCGCCATTCGGACTTTTGCGCTGGAATCGATGATCTATCGAACAGCGGGCACCATCGATCAAGCCATGAAGGCCGGCGCTACCGGCGGGAACAAGGCCACGCACACGATGAAGGTTCTCGAGGAATACGCCATCGAATGTTCCATCGCGAAAGTATTCGGCAGTGAAGTCCTCGACTACACCGTGGACGAAGCGGTGCAAATCTATGGCGGCTACGGCTTCCATGAAGACTACCCCGTCGCGCGGGGTTACCGCGATTCGCGCGTGAACCGCATCTTCGAGGGCACCAACGAAATCAACCGCATGCTCATCATTCAGATGCTGATGAAGCGTGCGCTCGCCGGCACTCTGCCCCTTATGGCAGCCGGCGCAAAACTTCAGGAGGAAATTCTCAGCGGTTCGCCGGTGGAAGATTCGCCCGACGGGCCGTGGGCGGAAGAAAGCCGCATCGTTCGAGGAGCCAAGAAGGTATTTTTGCTCGCCGCCGGCGCGGCCATGCAGAAATATCGGGATCGTCTCGCCGATCAGCAGGAGATCATCGGCGCGCTGGCCGATATCGTCCTGGAGATCTACCCCATGGAATCTGCGCTCGTGCGCGCCCAGAAAGCCGTCGCGGCGCGCGGCAAAGATTCCTCCGGCGCCATTGCGGCCGCGGCGCGAGTCCTGCTGCAGGATGGTGCAGCGCGAATCGAAGCCGGCGCCCGCACGGCGCTCGCGGCTTCGGTCGAGGGCGATATGCTGCGCACCCAATTGGCGGTGCTGCGCCGGATGATCAAGCGCGAACCGGCGGACACAATCGGGCTGCGCCGCACGGTTGCCGATGCGGTGATAAATGCGAATGGTTATCCCTTCGAGGGACGCTAAGTCCATTGAAGCCGCAACTTGCAAAAGATAATGCTCAGCGCGGGCGGTCTCTCACTGGCTCGGAAGCTCCTGCAGACGTAAATTCGGATGTTCGGTCGTCCCAGTGGAGTTGCGCCTGGATTCCTTCGCTGGCGGAACCATACCTTCGCGGCTACGCGTCGACCTTTGAAAGCGGCAACTCTCTTTTAGGCTGTCACTTCCTGGCGCAGCGTTCCGCTGTATCGCCGCCATCCGGCAAAAAAGTGCGATCCGCCGCCTCGGAAAAAGCGTCAGCGGGATTTTTTATCGGCTATCTGCTGGACCATCGCGGGCTGCCTTTTCTCAAGTCCACGCCGCCGGAATTTCTGGTCTTCTGTTTTGTTGGGCCGCTCGGCGGCCGCTTGCATCGGCGGCTCGTCAGCGAGCCAGACAGCCTGATGCATCGCACCGCCGAATATATACGCTGGTTGACGCACCACCCGCCGCGCTTCGAGCTATTCACCGAAGAAAAGGCCGCGCTGGTCCGTCATGTTCCCACGCAGCAATGGCCGGCCAGCCGAACCGAACACTACGCCCGAAATTTCGCCATCGAAACACTGGCTTGGCTGGTGCGCAGCGCGCTGGTGCGCCGGCTGCCCAGCGAGATCACCGCATTCTCCCATCCCTCATCCAAGAGGCACACCGCGCGCAAATAGCCGCGGAAACAATTTGTCGATGTCTCCAGTCTTTCCTGTATTTTTGGATTAGGCACGTGGCCACTCCGATTTTTCCACACTTAAACCCCTCTTTGCCGGTCCCGCATCTAAAATAGCGAGAAGGGCGAGGACAACCTCAGATTTAGAGGTCCGAATTCAGGCCCCGAAAGGATTCCCGTGTTTTCCCCTTGGTCGGTTCCAGAGCAGAAAGCTCGCAAGTGGATGTGGATAGGTCTGGCAATTGTCGCGGCGCTGCAATTCTATTACGTGCAGGAGGTGATCGCGGCTTTCGTGGTTCTGGGCGTGCTGTTTGCTCTCGTCGCGGGAGCAGGCCTTCTGGTCTTCCTGGTCGATCGGGCCAGCGCACGAACCCTGACCCGGGCCGAACTGTGCGTGCTGGCTATCCTGCGCACTCCGCGCCGCGGCATGAATTTCGTGGCCACGCTGACGGCGAGACGGCAGCCGCACGAACGCACAGCTCTCCCTCAATAGAACGCAGCTCCGCCATCCACGTTTAGGGATTGCCCGGTGATGGCACTGGCTTGATCGGAAGCGAGAAACACGGCCGCGGCGGCGACTTCATCCGCCGTTTGTCCCCGGCCTTGCAGAATTCCCTCCAGAAACTGCCGCAGTTGAACCTCCGGACTGGTTTCCAGGCGAGCCGCCAGCGCATTCCCGAGATCCTGAGACATCTTGGTTTCCGTAACTGGCCCCGGACAGATCGCGTTCACACGCACGCCGCGACGGGCGGCTTCCGCCGCGGTCACGCGTGTGAGCCCAAGCATGCCCGCTTTTGCCGCCGCATACGGCGCTCCCCATGCAAACGCAGCTTTCGCGGAAAGACTGGAGATATTCACAATGGCGCCTGACCGGCGCTGATACATACCCGGCAAAACGAGCCGCGTGAGGAGAAACGCGCCGCGCAGATGCACCGCGATCACGCGATCCCATTCTTCCGGGGAAATCTCCTCGACAGGTTTCACCGGCCCGTAATCACCGGCATTGTTAACGAGAAGGTTCACGGCTCCCAGCCGATCCTCGGCGGCTGCGACGATGCGAGCGCAATCCGCTTCGCGCGAAACATCCGCTGCAATCCACGCGGCTTTGCCGCGAGCCTGTTCGATTTCCCCGGCGACGTTGCGGAGTTCCGCTTCCGTGCGCGACGCAACCAACACGGCTGCGCCCTCGGCAGCGAATCGCTTGGCGATCGCGCGGCCGATTCCGCGCCCGCCGCCGGTTACCACCGCAACTTTGCCCTCGAGAAGCATGGATCTTGCTGATGAGCTCGCGAGCAAGGAGCATAGCATTGCACAGAGCCGTCTCGAAACCGTGGGCGAGCGCAACGCGACGCAAAATCGTGCGATAAACTGACTGTATGGCGGCGCGAAGGAAAATTGTGCTGGCGATCGGTCTTCCTGGAGCAGGGAAATCCACCTACTTTGTGCGCAAGGGAATCGTGCCGCTCTCGAGCGATTTGATTCGCGAGCTGCTTTATGACAATGCCGCCGATCAACGCCACCCGGAATGGGTGTTTGCTGCTCTTCGGGAGCTCTTGCGGCGCCGCTTAGCCGCGGGCGCCCAGACAACGTACATCGATGCCACGAATCTCACCCGATTCTTTCGGCGTCCCTTCTTGCAAATCGCACGGGAATTTGGCTGCGCTGCCGAGGCACTCTATTTCCATGTGCCGTTGGAGATTTGCCTGAAACGAAACCGCAAGCGGGAGAACCTACGAGCCGGCCCAGGCCGGGACGCGCGCGTTGTGCCGGAAGACGTTTTGCGCCGGATGGCACGGCGGATCGAACCTCCCACGCGGGAAGAAGGCTTCTCGCGCATCGTTGTGGTGCGGAGCGGGGCCAAAAAGTCGCGTAGGCGGGCGAAGCTGGAATGAGGTATGATGTGCGTTTTCATGGACTCCGGGCGAGGTGTAGCTTTGCCAAATAGTGTCCTGCCGAAGGGAAAGAAGCTGTTGCGAATCCGCCCCCGCGGATTTTGCGCTGGCGTGGTTCGGGCGGTGGATATCGTGCAGCTGGCCGTGGAAGCCTATGGTCCGCCGGTTTATGTGCACCATGAGATCGTTCACAACCGTTACGTGGTCGAGCAGCTGCGGCGCCGGGGAGCGATCTTTGTCGAATCGGTCGAGGACGTGCCGATCGGGGCGGTGCTCATCTTCAGCGCTCATGGCGTCCCCCCAACCGTGCGCGAAGAGGCGCATCTGCGCAAACTTCGCGTGATCGACGCGACTTGTCCGCTGGTGACCAAAGTGCACCTCGAGGCCCTGCGCTTTGCACGCGAAGGGCGCACGATCATTTTGATCGGTCACAAGGATCACCAGGAGATCGTGGGGACTTCGGGTGAGGCTCCGGAGCAGACCGTGGTGGTGGACAGCGTGGAAGCAGTGAACCGGCTGGTGGTGGAGGACCCCACGCGGCTCGCTTACTTGACGCAAACCACGCTCAGCCTCTACGACACCAACGAAATTGTGACCAGGCTGCGGGAACGCTTTCCCCAGATCGCCGGGCCCGCATCCGACGATATTTGCTACGCCACTCAGAACCGGCAGGAGGCAGTTGAGCAGGTGGCGCGCGAAGTGCAGCTTATGCTCGTTGTTGGATCGCCGAACAGCTCGAACTCCAATCGCCTGGTGGAAGTAGCGCAACGCTGCGGCGTAAAGGCACGGCTGATCGATGACGCTTCGGCCATTAGCGCAGATTGGTTTGAAGGAATTGAAAGCGTCGGGCTGACGGCAGGCGCTTCGGCTCCGGAAGTATTGGTCGAACAGGTGAGCGAACGCCTGGCCCAGTATGGCTTTACCGACCAGAGCGATCTCGACCTGATTCGCGAGGATGTGCGATTTACATTGCCGCCCGAACTTGCCGTTATCGCGCCAGCGGCCAAGAGCAACTAGTGCCGTTCCAACTATTTCGAATAACGGGCTAGCTGGAGTTCGTAGCAACAAGTTGGAACGGTACTAGCAGTCAGAAGCGGCTGCGGGGGATCAGCCGCTCCCCAAAAGATAGTCAAGGAGAAATCTTGGCGGTCAAGATTGTCCGTCAGGTGAAGAGCATTGCGCTCTTGGGCGCGCCAACCAGTGCGGCCGGATTAGCCAGCGGTCAGGAGGGCGCTCCCGCAGCCCTGCGCTCGGCCGGTCTTCTCGACCGCCTCACCAGCGCGGGATTCCAAGTCACCGATTACGGCGACTGTGCGCCGCGCGTTTACAAGGCGGATGACGAACATCCCAGGGCCCGCAACGTAAACGAAGTGCTGGCGATTCTCGAAGAATTGCGGCCCAAAGTGGAGATCGCCGTGAAATCGGGCGCGCTGCCAGTGATATTGTCCGGCGATGATTCGGTGGTCCTTGCCGCGATTGCCGGAGCCCGCCGGTACTATCGCCACGTCAGCCTGATCTCCGTCGATCGCGACGCCGGGCTGAACGTGCCCGCCATGACACCCTCGGGGTGCGTGGATGGCATGGTCATATCCCATGTCACCGGCCGGGGAGCGCCGGAATTGCTGCGCTTCTGGGGCGAGCCCCCGCTGGTGCGCGAGCCGGACGTGGCTGTGTTTGGGATCGACCGCATAGACGAGCCTGAACAGAGATGGCTGGTGCGCTCGCCTCTGCACCGTTATCTGGCTGTCGATCTGAAAAAACGGGGCCCCGCTGTGGCGGCACAGGAAGCGCTCGAAACCATGCATGGCTCTCGGCACGAATTTGTGCTGCTTCTCGATCTGGATGTCGTCGCTTCTGAGGATTTTGCGGCGACGAATTATCCGGGGTCGGGCGGATTGAGTCTGGACGAAGTGCGGCAGGCATTGGCCGTTTTCGCGCGGCAGCCCAACCTCGCCGCACTGGTTCTTGCCGGTTACAATCCCACACGCGATGCTGATGGAAGCGGGGCGAAGACCGTCGTCGATTTGCTGGTGGATGTGTTAGCGCCCCGGTTGCAGGCGCCGCCAGTCGAAGCAACCGAAAGTGCCACCGCAACGGAAAGCGCCGCGACCACAGAGGAAGCTCCTGCGAATGTGCGCGGAAATGTTGAGCCGGCAGCGGAAGCGACCTCTGCGCCCGCGAATGCTTCCTCGGAGCCGCCGGACATCGCCGCACCTGTATCCGAATCCGTTGCTCCAGAGAAAACTGCCGTGCCTTCGAGCGACGGCACGCCGGACAAGCATTCCGATGTGGTCTCCGAAAGCGAACCGCCCGCCGAGTAGCAAGCAGCTTCCCGCGACCAGGCTATCCGATAACGGTCAATCGATCAGGCTGAGTGTGATCCCGAAAGCGCGGCTTTGACGCGCGCCGGGGTAAGCGGCGTCTGGCGCACGCGAGCGCCTGTGGCGTCGAAGATAGCATTGGCGATGGCCGCGGCCGTGGCGCGGCTGGAAGGTTCCCCCGCGCCGCTCGGCGGAAGTTCGGGATGATCAATCAGCACGATATCGACTTGCGCGGGAATGTCTCGAGCGCGAGCGATCGGGTAAGTGGTCCAGTCCACGCTGGTGACGTTGCTGCGGTCGAAGGTGACCTCTTCCTTCATTCCGCGGCTCATGGATTGAATCAGGTTCGCGGCGATGGTACCGCGCAGGGCTTCGGGGTTGATGATCAGCCCGCAGTCGTGGGCGCAGACGAAGCGCGTAACGCGCGCGGCGCCGGTGCGCCGATTCACTTCCACTTCCGCGATGGTGCCCACGTAAGTGCCGCCGCGCGTGCTCAAACCCACGCCGCGCCCGGTCACGATATCGCCCGAGCCTTGGTTTGATTTTGGCGACGGCCGCCGCTCCCAACCCGCCTTTTCCGCCGCTGCCGTTAATACTGCTTTGGCCCGCGCATTATCGAGATGGCGCAGGCGGAATTCGATGGGATCAGCTCCGGTGGCGGCGGCGAGTTCATCCATAAATGATTCCACGGCGAAGCTGGTCTGCGGCCCTTCGGGATCGCGCAGATGCGTGGAGCGCAGTGGCGAGGCCCCGCTGTAGAAGCCGGAGAGGACGTGCGAAACAGCGTGGACATTGGGAAAAACGTACGCCGGCGCCTGCACGCCCCACTGGGCGAATTCGTTCACGCCGCTCGTATTGGGAATGCCGGTGAGTTGCGCGCCGAGATAATTGTCCGCCGTGGCGGGCACGAACATGATCTCGCCGCCTGAAAAAGCACGCGAGGTGAAGTCGACGGCGCCGATTTCTCCCCGCTCATCAATCGCGGCGGCGAGGTCGCAGACTACGGCGGGGCCTTTGGTTCCCCATGCCGTCATATCCGCGCGGGACCACTGCACGCGCACGGGCTTGCCGACGGCCTGAGAGAGCAGAACGGCGTCGGCTGCGGTGTCCTCGAAACCGGGACGGCCGTAGGAGCCGGCATCTTCCACCCAAATCACGCGGACTTTGTCGAGGGGCACGCGCAGCAATTCGGCGAAGCCCTTCTGAAGGGCATGGGGTTTCTGACCGCCCGACCAAATCGTGGATAGGCCATCGGTATGAATGTCGGCCACAGCGCATCCCGGCCCCATCGTCGCATGCGATTGAAAGGGTACTTCGTAGCTGGCCTGCACTTTTTTCGTCGTGGACGCCAGCACCCCGGCAGCATCGCCTTTCTTGAGCGTTTCTTTTGTCGCCTTGGGAGCGACCGAACGCATGTGTTGATACAGATCTTTCTGCTCGGGGAAGGCCCTTTCGGGCGCACTCCAGCTAACCCGCAGGGCTTTGGCGGCGCGAATGGCGGCCCATTCGTTTTCCGCGACGACGCCGAGGAAATTGCCCTTGGTCACAGTCTGCAGGTAACCGGGAATTTTCTTGGCTGCGGAGTCGTCCACGCCCATCAGCTTGGCGCCCACCCCGGCCGGACGAACGACGCGGCCGTGCAGCATTCCGGGCACGCGCACATCCGTGACGTATGGCCACTTGCCGAGAATTTTGGGCGCGAGATCGACGCGCGGGACGGGCTGGCCGACGACTGTGTAGGTCGAAGGATCTTTGGGTTTGCCGAGGCCTTCCACATTCAGCGCGAAGCCTTCGCCGGAAACCTTCAGCGCATCATCGAGATCGCCGGAAGCAGCGAGCTCAGCATAAGAGACTTTTCGGGCGGGATCGGCTTTCACGCTCACGACGCCTTCGCGAACCTGGAGCTCGCCGGGAGAGGCGCCTAGATTCTTTGCGGCCAAACGCAGCAAAAGTGCACGCGCGGTGGCCGACGCGTTGCGCAGCGGCTTCGAGCCGAGTGCGATGGAGGTGCTGCCACCCACGCCGCCCTGATCGGCGGTGCTGGAAGTATCGCCCATCACGAAAACGACGCGAGCGAGCGGCACGTCCAGCTCCTCGGCGACGATCTGGGCGAAGCCCGTCTCCACGCCCATGCCAATTTCCGCCTTGCCAGTAAAAACGTGCACGGTTCCATCGCGATCGATGCGCAGCCAGGCATCCAGGCGGTTCGGGGAAGGCGTCGGGGTGACCTCGGCCGCTGCCGCTAAAACCTGCGGCAGAACCGCGCTATCGGCCAGGCTGAAGCCGATCAAGAGCCCGCCCGTATCCTTCACGAATTCTCTTCTGGAGAGCACGTTCTTCGCGGCCATGGCTATGCGCTCCTCTTGGTTTCATCCGCGGCTTGCCGAACGGCGGCAAAAATGCGCACGTGGCTGCCGCAGCGACAGATCAGGTTCTCAAAAGCGGTTCGCATCTCCTCATCGCTGGGATGCGGATTTTTGTCGAGCAGGGCTTTGGCCGTCAGCACCCAGCCGTTCAGACAGTAACCGCACTGGAAGGCCTGCTCCTGGATAAAAGCTTTCTGCACGGGGTGGGGATTGCCGTCGGTCGCCAGCCCTTCGAGTGTGACGATCTCTTTTCCCGCAGCGGCGGATACGGGCAGGGTACAAGAACGCACCGCGCGATTATCGATCAGCACGGTGCAGGCGCCGCATTGTCCCAGGCCGCAGCCGAATCGGGGATTATTCAAAGCCAGATGGTCACGCAGCACGTAAAGCAGCGGACAATCCGGCTCGACGTCGACGGTGCGGGATTGACCATTTACTTTTAACAATGTGCGGCTCATGAGGACCTCAGGCGCGGAATGGCTTATCTCGCGCGATTCTGCCCCGTATTTTACTCCTTTGGCAAGCCCGGGAAGAAGAGAACTAGGATTGTGAGGGCGCGTCGCCGCCTGCCCGAAAGAATGATCCGGAGAATGCAGGCAAGACTGGGACCGTAGTACGCGCTGTTGCCCGTTAGGCAATATCGGTTGCGTCGTATGTCGCGAAATTGGCAATTACTCCGATGGCGGCGCCGGGCTAACCTGGGTAAGGGAGGCAAAGCGCCATGTCCCGTAAAGTGCTCATTATGCTAGGAATGCTGTGCTTGCTATCGACTGCTAAGGCTAAAGCAGACGACGTCGCCTATGCATCTTGCCCGTCGGGAGAAGGATATGTATTTCTCTATGACACGGTGACCGGCTTCCAGGTGTTAGCCAACCTGAAATGCGGGCAAAGGGTCACGGTTCTGGATGCGCGAGATAACGCCAGAACCAGGGTGCGGACCGCGGATGGGAAAGAGGGCTATGTACCGAAGCCTTCCCTTACTGCCCCTGCACCTGCGGGGCAACGGTCACCCGCGGCGCCCACGGCTCCCGCAGCGGCCCCGAACTCCAGCAGCGAACAGCTAAAACCGCAGGCAAAAACTCAGCCGCAGACAAAAACTCAGCCACAACGCCAGACAGAATCACAGCCAGAGCCGCAACCAGAGCCACAATCGCAGCCACAGTCTCAACTACAACCATTACAACCACAACTACAACCGCAATCGCAACCAGAACCACAGCCACAGGCGCAACCACAGCCGCGTACACAGCCACAGCCAGAACCGCAGCCGCAGTCACAGCCAGAACCGCGATCGCAACCACAACCACGGCAACAAACAGCCTGCTGCAACAGCGTTTACACCGTTTTCCAGTTTAGGCTATGGAGAGAACGTGCCGCGCCTGGAGGCTTTCGCTGGGTTTTCGTATTTGAACGCGGGCACAAGCGGATTGACTTCTCGCCAAAGTGTTGCCGGGTTCGAGGGGTCCGTGTCGATCAACGTAAACAGGTGGCTGGCGGGCGAGGCCAATTTCGGGGCCTATTACAAGACCCTCAACATCCTCACCGTGGGGACCTTCGCTTTTCACGATTATACGGCGATGGCCGGGCCGCGCTTCATGATGCGTAAAGCATTTTTTCATGCGCTGGGCGGCATCGACCATCTGTCGGGGAGCACGAACTTTTATGCAACTGGCGCCACCTCGTCCGCTAACGCTCTCGCTGGGGCCGCGGGCGGCGGCGTGCAATGGAACATTTCGCGGCATTTGGCCCTGCGCACATCAGCCGATTACGTCCTGAGCCGCTTTGGAGGGCTCATGCAGAATAATTTTCGGGTGACGCTGGGCATCGTGTTCGAGGCAGGATCTGTAAACAGCCGCGGCTTATAGTCCGACTTTACGCGGCGGAAACTCAGATGGCGGGTCAGTTCTGCCAAGCTCTCTTGTGATGTCCTATC
>WNGR01009261.1_pt1 | contig 27687 bp, 24 predicted proteins | sample 5407581 | NCBI WGS metagenome assembly WNGR01 (sample SAMN13153383, study PRJNA577476) | soil metagenome | isolation source: 80 cm soil or saprolite under Garry oak tree replicate 2 | place: USA:California | collected 2016-06-15
ACCAGGTGAAGTGATCCAAGGAGTGCCAGTTATTCGTGTAGCTGGCGCTTTACTAGGAGGCCGGGAGAAACTACCAAGGCCAATTCAGCGGCTGTTGTACTTTTTAGCCCTGCTAGTCCTGGGCTGGACACTATGGCACCAGCGCCAGTACTACGATGTGCTGCACGTTTGTCAGCTCAACTTGACGGCGTTGCCTGCAGCAATAGTGTGCCGGTTGACGGGCAAATCAATGCTCATTGTAATAGTTAGTGCAGCAGGATCGGGCTTGGGTAAGGTAACAAAGTCGCACGACAAAGCCTCACTTATTGCCGGGCCGCTTGATGCTACCACATCATGGCTGCAAGTCGATCAGCAGACCCCGAGCGGCGGCGATTTGGAGGGATTGGAGCGCTTTGGGAAGCCAGTTGTACGACTTGTTCACTCTCTGCTACATCGGACACATACCTCGATAGTCATACTTAGTTCGCGCATGAGGGACTACCTTGCGGCGCACGACTTTGACCTGCCTGATGTACAGCTCATTCCTAACGGAGTAGACGTCACCCGTTTTACCCCTGCTCATGGAGATACTTCTATCGGTGCGCGAGAGCAGGTCGTCGTCTGCGTCTCTAAATTGCGCTACGAAAAGGGCATTGATGTGCTACTGCAAGCATGGCAGCTGGTACACGAGCAGGCTCCACAGGCACGGTTGATCATGGTGGGCAGTGGTTATCTCCAAACCCAACTTGTATGTATGGCGAAGGCACTTGATATCGCAACCAGCGTAGAATTTGCGGGGTTGCAGAACGATGTACCAGCACAACTCCACCGAGGCAGTTTAGCAGTACTTCCCTCGCGTTGGGAGGGCATGCCTAACGCCCTGCTGGAGGCCATGTCTTGCGGCCTCCCTGGCGTGGCAACACGCGTGAGTGGCAGCGAGGATATTATTCAGCATGGAGTCAATGGCCTGCTTGTGGAGTCTGAAGATTATCAGGGCATGGCGCAGGCACTTCTTACACTACTACATGATCCGCAGTTGGCCCAAAAGTATGGTCAGGCTGCCCGCGAAACGGTCGAAAGGCACTACTCATTTGAACAAATTATGGATAGGTATGTAGAACTTTATCAAAGAATTACAAAGCACCGGTGTCAGATCGCAGGGGATGTATCGTCCTCTAGAACTTGCTAGCTGTCGTCTATGTGTACACCTTGTATGGTTGAGAAGCAACCGGCGCTTCTAAGATGTGAAAGGATTGAAGTCAATGTGTGGAATAGCTGGATTTATTGATGTAGAGCGCAGTAGTGACAATGCGGGGCAGCTCATCGACCGCATGTGCCAGGTCATTCGCCACCGTGGGCCAGATGACCAGGGGGTCTGGGTGGGTGACGGTGCCGCGTTAGGCATGCGCCGTCTCTCGATCATCGATCTTGCCGGCGGTAGTCAGCCGATTTTTAACGAAGATCAGAGCATCCTCGTCATCTTAAATGGCGAAATCTATAACTATCGTGAACTGCAAAAAGAGCTTCAGGAGCGTGGTCATCACTTTCGTTCTAATAGTGACACCGAGGCCATCGTTCACACATACGAGGAGTACGGCGACGAGTGTGTCAAGCACCTGCGCGGTATGTTCACCTTCGCCATCTGGGACAGGAAACGCCAGCGCCTGCTAGCAGCTCGTGACCGCTTCGGGAAGAAACCGCTCAATTACTACTGGGATGGGCAACGGTTGATCTTTGGCTCAGAGATCAAATCCATCCTGGAGGCTGGCATCCCTCGCGAAGTGAATCATATCGCCCTCGACGAGTACCTCGTGTACAGCTGTGTTCCTGCACCAAATACCCTCTTCAAAGGCGTCATGAAACTGCCTGCTGCCCATATCCTGGTCTACGAAAATGGGCAGATCAGTACGAAGCGTTACTGGGAGCTGCCCTTCACACCAACTTGTAAGGACGATGAAGCCACAGCGATTGAACGGACAATGGCGCTCCTGAAAGATGCCGTGGAAGTTCGTTTAATGAGCGATGTTCCCCTGGGGGCCTTTCTCAGTGGCGGAATCGATTCGAGCATTGTGGTCGGACTGATGAGTTCGATGATGTCACAGCCCGTCAAGACCTTCTCCATTGGCTTCGAGGAAGATGATTTTAGTGAACTTCCCTACGCTCGGCAGGTCGCGCAGCATTTCGGTACCGATCACCACGAGTTTTTTGTTCGGCCAGAACTTATTTCAGTGCTACCACAATTGGTCTGGGCCTATGACGAACCCTTCGCGGATGCCTCGATGCTCCCCACGTATTATGTCTCCAAGCTGGCGCGAGAACACGTCACCGTCGTCCTTACCGGCGATGGCGGTGACGAAATCTTTGGCGGCTATATACCCTATAGACGTGAATGGTTAATCAGCCGCATTCCTCCCATTCTACGCACCTTGCTAGCATTTGGCAGCAGGTTTATGCCTGATGGCATGCGTGGCAAAAAGCGGCTCGGTAGCTTGCTTCGTGACCTTCCTACTCGTACCGTACAGTCCCAGATGCTTTTCGCTGCTGACTCGCGTTCCTCGTTGTATAGTCCGGAATACTTCGCTCAGGTGCGTGACCATAATCCGTACGAACGGCTCACCAGTGAATTCCATGCAGTATCAGATCTCGATGTAAGGGCACAATTGCAGTACGTTGACGTACGCGCATATCTCGCTAACGATATTCTGGTCAAAGTCGATAAGGCCAGCATGTTCAACTCACTGGAGACACGCGCTCCCATGCTCGACCAATATATGGTTGAATATGTCGCATCCCTGCCCTCAACCATCCGCACACGCAATGGCGTGCTGAAGTACCTGCTGAAGAGGGTCGCTGCAGATCTCTTGCCAGCCGAAATTTTGACGAGACGTAAACAGGGCTTTGGGGTACCCATCAAGCACTGGTTCCGTGGTGACCTGAACGGCTATGCCCATGATATGCTCCTTTCGACACGGGCACAACAACGTGGCATCTTAGATCCTCAGTTCATTCGGGAGATGCTGAAAGCGCACACCAGGACAACACTGGTAAACCACAGCAGTCCTATCTGGACCTTACTTTGCCTGGAACTCTGGTTCCAGATTTATATGGACGAGCCATCCATTTCCGTTGAGCAGAGTATGCAAACGCAGATAACAAGTAATCCATAGCGGAAGGAAAAACCTATGTGCGGTATTTGCGGTGTGTACGATATGCGGAGTAGAGAACCTGTCTCGCGAGAGTTGATTGAGCGCATGACGGACCTGATTTCCCATCGTGGGCCTGATGATAGTGGTGTCTATCTCGATGGTGATATAGGGCTGGGCTTTGCCCGTCTTAGCATTATAGATCTAAGCGGTGGCCATCAACCCATATCGAACGAAACTGGCGACATCTGGATCGTCTTTAACGGCGAGATCTGGAACTATAAGGCACTGCGCAAAGAATTGATCGAGAAGGGTCACCACTTCCACACGAATAGCGATACTGAGACCATAGTCCATGCCTATGAAGAGTATGGCGTGGATTGTGTTGCCCGTCTGCATGGTATGTTCGGCTTCGCTATTTGGGATAGTCCAAGGAAACGATTGCTACTTGCCCGTGACCGCGTTGGCAAAAAGCCTCTCTATTATACTCGTGTTGACGGTGACTTCCTGTTCGCCTCTGAAATTAAGTCGCTACTCTGCCATCCACGCGTTAAGAGGCAAGTTGACGCGCAGGCATTGGCCGACTTTCTCAGTGTGCGCTACGTGCCAGCGCCGGCCACACTTTTTACGAATATCCACAAAGTACAGCCTGGTCACTGGCTACTCTGTGAGCAGGATACCATTCATGAGGAATGCTATTGGGACTACACCTTTAGTAAGACCGAGCAGCGTCCTGTAGAAGAGTACATCCTGGGTATCCGTGAGCATATTCGTCGTGCTGTCGAGGAGCGAATGATGGCCGACGTTCCGGTGGGTGCGATGCTCAGCGGAGGAGTAGACTCCAGCATTATCGCTGGTACTATGAGCCAATTGACGAGCCAGCGTGTCCAAACGTTCTGTGTTGGCTTCGACGTGCCAAACTATAGCGAGCTACCCTACGCGAGGCTTGCTGCGGAACACTTCGGCACCGAACATCATGAACTGGTCGTGACATGCTCAGACCTTTCGAAGTACTGGCCTCTGCTCACCTGGCACCGTGATGAGCCTGTTAGCGAACCATCCGACTTAGGCGTCTATCTGGTCTCCAAGCTTGCACGACAGTATGTCAAAGTGGTACTTTCTGGCGAGGGTGGTGATGAACTCTTTGCGGGCTACCCCAAATACGTCGTCGATTGGATAGCAAGATATTATCACGTCCTTCCAACTCCAATCCGCGACCAGCTGATTACGCCGCTGCTTGACCATCTTCCCTATAGTATGCGCAAGCTCAAGATGGCAGCACGTTCTTTGTCGCAACCAGCGCCCCAGCGCTGGATGAACTGGTTTGGCATTTTCAATGGCCAGTTGAAAGTAGACCTGCTCTCTGCCAGCACTAAGGCTAGCGTCGATATCGACGCAAGTCGCGCTTTCAGCCGCTGGCTGGGAAAAAATCCGCAGAGAGACGACCTCTCGTCGATGCTCTACCTGGACACGAAAATTTGGCTACCCGACAACTTGCTCATGAAAGGCGACAAGATGACGATGGCTGCCTCACTTGAAGGTCGTATTCCGCTCCTGGACTACAGGCTGATCGAGTACGCGGCGAGTATTCCCTCAAACATCAAAATTAAAGGGCTTAAACCAAAATACTTGCTCAAGCGCGCCTTCGCAGACTTCCTTCCCGACGCTATTCTGACACGCAAGAAGATGGGTTTTAACGTTCCGACGGGTACCTGGTTCCGCGAAGGTCAACGTGATCTTATCATGCAATTGTTGCTTTCCGAACGTGCTCGCAGTCGAGGCTATCTGAATGCTGCATTTGTGGCACGTTTAGTACGTGACCATCTGGAGGGAAGGGCGAACTATCAAGCACAATTGTTTGCTCTCGCCAGCCTGGAGCTCTGGTTCCGCGTCTTTGTCGATGCTCACCGATTAGAGCGTCCTTATGGAACGGTTGAAGAATTGCTGGAGTCTGGAGAAAAATTGGCAGTTCCCGGTTTGTAGATCGCAATTGTAGAGAGAAGGAAACGTGAGTAGTATGTCCTCCACACATTCGAGACAGCAGACAGCAGAGAAACCTTTTCGCGTCTTGTTGGTGACGGGAGTCTATCCAACAGAACAGAAACCGCATTCGGGCACGTTTATCAAAAGCCAGGTCGATTCGCTTATCGCAGCGGGTCTCGAGATAGAATTGCTCCTTCCAAAACCTGGTCCGTCACTCGTGCGCTATCTAGAGGCAACTATGCAGGTCTTCCTCAAGACGCTAACAGGCGGCTTCGACATCGTACATGGACATTATGGCCTCTGGTGCCTAACTGCGCGTTTGCAATGGACCACACCTGTTGTTGCTTCCTTTATGGGAGACGATCTGTTAGGCACTGTGACTGCCGACGGTGGCTACAGCAATAAGGGCGCTGTTGTTGCAGGTATCAGCCGCTACTTATGCCGTCGTGTTAACGCCGTCATTGTCAAAACCGAGGGTATGAAAGAGGCAGCGTCAAGGGGAGATAACATCGTCGTTATTCCCAACGGCGTGGACTTTGAGTTATTTCGCCCTATACCCCGTACAGAGGCCCGCGCTGCACTGGGTTGGGATCAAGACCGCTACTATGTTCTCTTCGGCAATGACCCACGCATACCAGTGAAAAATTATCCACTGGCGCAGGCTGCTATCGAGCGTCTGTATGCTAAAGGAATAGCCGCTGAACTGGTGGTTGCTAACGGCTTGCCGCAAACAAAAGTTGTACAGTACATGAATGCTTCCAATGCACTCATTCTCACATCGATCGCCGAAGGGTCACCGAATGTTGTCAAAGAAGCAATGTCCTGTAACGTGCCAGTGGTCGCTACAAACGTAGGTGATGTGGCTCAAGTCATAGGTAAGACTAAAGGATGTAGTGTTTGTCCTAGCGATCCCGATGTTATTGCAACAGCGCTTGAAGATGCATTTCGACATACAGAGCCGACTACTGGCCGAACTGATATCGCGCACCTTGATAGCGCAGTGATAGTGAAACAAATTCTCGCACTCTATGAGCAAGCAACACGCAAAAAGATAAAACACAAATAAGGCACCTTCTTGCCTTAGAAGGGAAAGTCTCTATGGCAAAAATCCGCAAAATACTCATGCTGGTAGAAAATCTTTCTGTACCTGCGGATTCCCGCGTCTGGGCTGAAGCGACCACGCTGCGAGATCAAGGCTTTCAGGTGAGTATTATTTGCCTAAAGGGTCCTCCCAGTATCGAGAGTCGTATGTTTGCATTGACAATATATCTATTTATCGATATCAATTGCCCACAGAGTAGTTGGTACCTTTTTTTCAGCGAGACTCCAAAGAAAGCGAAGAGGCCCTGCAAGTGGCCGCCATTCTCTCTTTGTAACCTCCTGACCGGCTTCTCACCCATTTCTACACGCAAATGCTCACCACTCCTACACCAGCAGCAATTATGATGCTAGTGTGAAACACTTTAGAGGACCACCAATTCCCCTTTCTTCTTAATTCGACATCAAATGTAGAGGAGATGAACTGTCATGACGGCCCGATCACTGTCAATTCAGAAGAGTAACAGGATGAGTGCAGGCGATCCGAACGCCAAGGGCATCTTGATGTTGGTAGAAAATTTGCCTGTTCCTGCTGATCGCCGCGTCTGGTCCGAAGCGGAGGCCTTGCGAGACGCAGGGTACCGGGTGAGCATTATCTGCCCTAAAGGTTATGGACAATACGAGGAGGCGCAGATTTGTATCGATGATATCACAATTTATCGGTATCGATTACCTGTAATTGGGAATAAATACCTGGCTTACGTTGTCGAATACGGGGTTGCCTTTCTGGTGACATTCCTGCTGAGCTTCAAGGTATTGTTCCAGCGTGGCTTTGACGTCATTCATGCCGCCAATCCCCCTGATACCTTCTTTCTCATCGGCGTGTTCTATCGGCTCCTGGGGAAGAAATATATATTCGATCAGCATGATCTCTCGCCAGAGATATTCAAAGTGAAATTCGGGGGCCGCATGAGGTCGCTCTACAGGCTTCAGCTCCTCCTAGAAGCGTATTCTTACCGAACAGCCCACCTGGTCATCACGTCAAATAGATCGCAGAAAAAATTCGCTATCGAACGCGGTCGCTGTCGTGCCGACAGGGTGTTTGTAGTTCGCAACGGGCCAAATTTGGCCCAGATGAAGCCGGTCGCACCCGAACCTGAACTGAAAGGAGGGCGGCGGTATCTGCTGGCCTATGTGGGCGTGATGAGCATCCAGGATGGGGTTGAGTACGCTCTTTATGCCCTGCATGAGCTTGTTCACAAGCGTGGACGTCAAGATGTTTCGTTAGTTCTGATGGGAGACGGCGATAATGCTCCCGCACTACGGGCACTTGCCCATGAGCTCGAACTTGATGGCTACGTCAATTTCGCCGGCTGGACGGAAAGCCAAGATGTTTTACGCTATCTTACCGTGGTAGATGTGGGGCTCTCGCCAGATCCACAAAATGGGCTGAACGAGTTCTCCACGATGATTAAGACCATGGAATACATGGCGATGGGCAAACCTGTTGTAGCATTTGATCTTGCGGAGACACGGCTCTCAGCACAGGAGGCAGCCCTCTATGCCGTACCAAACCACATAGAGGATTTCGCCGACAAAATCGAAATGCTGCTCGATGATCAAGAACTTTGCAGCAAAATGGGTGCCTTTGGGCGCAAGCGCATCGAAGAAGCACTGAACTGGGATTACAGCAAAAAGCATCTCTTGTTAGCCTACGAGACGCTCTTCCCGGCGGAGTCCAGTTCGCTGGTTTCCGATACTATGACGTCGCCGATCCAGAAGTAGCCATCCAGAGGCGCTATCATGTTCTACAGCTCTATTTTTTGTCGACGGGGTGTCATGAATCTTGTCTCCTTCTCACTCAAGACCAAGGGGCCACACAACTTTGCCAGGCGCCTCTGGACGGTGTTCACCCGTTTTGGCATTACAGAGGCACGGACACGACGGGCTTTGTATGCGGTCATAGATCTCCTTCGCAAGAGCGATGGGGCGCCAACATTTTTCATTCCGGCAGTCGTCCTCGGTAGACATCCCCAGCTCATCACGGAGGTAGTCAATCGTGGTGCTGAGGTCGGTATCCATGGCTATGTTCACAATGATTATCGTTCTTTGAGCGAAAGTGAGCAGTACGCGCAGACCAAGCAGGCCATTTCAGTATTTCAGAAAACACAGACTCCCTACGAGGGATTGCGCAATCCCTACCTTGGATGGACGGAAGAATCGCTGCAGGTTTTTACTGCGCTCGGTTTTAGCTATGATAGTAATGAAGCCGTCTTCCACGATGTTATCGATCTTGACCGTTTGCCGCCACACTTGAGGAGCGGCTATGAAAAGTCGCTCGTGCTCTTTCAGGCGATTCCATGTAACGCCTGCACAGTGCGTCCTCATTTTGAAGGGGCACTGCTACGCATTCCAACAAGTATCCCAGATGATGAAATGCTTTTTGATCGTCTGCGTACCACCGATCCAGAGGAGGTTGGCCACATCTGGAGCAGAGTTCTGGAGCGTGTCTACGACCTGGGTGGCATCTACACGCTCAATCTTCACCCGGAGCGTGCCCTTCTCTGTAAACGCGCCCTCGATATCCTGCTCTCCTGCGCCCGCAATCGACCGCTGCCAGTTTGGATAGCTCGCCTGATGGATATCGCACAGTGGTGGAAGGAACGTAGCCAGTTCAGACTTCAGATTACCCACGAAGGCGGGAATCGATGGCGAGTTGAAGCGATATGCACCACTCGTGCTACCCTGCTCGCACGGCATCTCACTGTAGAGGATCAACCGACAAGCCCCTGGTTCGGTCCCGATGTACGCGTGCTGTCTCATTCCTGCATAGTCAGCGCAAAACAATGCCCGTGTATCGGCGTCTCGCCACAAACGCCTCAGCAGGTCGTTGATTTCCTGCTTGAGCAAGGATACCCCACCGTGCCTTGCTCACTGGAAGAAGCCCATACGTATGCACGGTATCTTGACATGCCTGAAGGATTGGGAGCAACGCGCCAAGAGCAGCTAAGACAGCGTAGTACGCTTGTCCAGCAGATCGAAGACTTGCAAGCGCCTTTTCTCCACTTTGGGTGTTGGCCAGACGGTAGGCGCGCGGTTGTTGCGATCAGCGGGGACATTGACTCTGTGACTATACAAGACTTCTTTCTGCGCATCCTGGAGGTCATACGGAGTGCATAATGAGGTTCAATACACGTCGGCTTCTGTTTTACCGACTGTATGTGGAGCGGTATGGAAAGAAAAGGGGGAACGATGATAAAAGGAGAGCAAAGTCGCGGCGATGCGGAACCAGTCTCAACCCTGCGCGTCGCTGAGGTCGTGAACGCTCAGCCAGGTAGCCTGGTTTATCACCACCCAGCCTGGCTACAGGTTCTGGAAGAGGCCTACGGCTATAAGCCCGTCAACCTGATCTGCGAGGACGCCGATGGTCAGCTTCGTGGTATCTTGCCGCTTTTCTCGATGCGAGGGCTGCTTACTGGTCGCCGGCTATCATCTCTACCACGTACGCCGGTGGCCGGTCCACTTGCCTGCGACAGAGAAGCGGCGGCCCTTCTGGTACGCGAAGCCGTCGAGCGAACCCGTAGCGAGAAAGGGACACAGTTCCAGCTCAAGATGACGTCGAATGCACTCGATGGGCTCGTGGAGGGCGTGGTCGGTGTGCCATGGAGGGAGACGTACGTGTTGGAGTTGCCTGAAAAACCAGAGCTCATGCGCATTGGCAACTCCCGCAATCACGCCCGCATCAAGTGGTCTGTTAACAAGGCGACCAGATTAGGTGTGCAGGTTCACCAGGCGGAAACCGAACGCGAGCTTGAGGCCTGGTACAAACTTTACCTGGAGACCATGCGCTGGGTCGCCGTGCCCCCGCGCCCTTACCACTTCTTCAAGGTCGCCTGGGAACGACTGCAACCGCATGGTCTGCTGCGACTCTTGCTGGCGAATCGCATTGAGGGGGGACAGACCAGGTTGCTGGCTGGTTCACTTCTCTTGATGTCTGGTCAGACCGTCTTCTATGCCTTTACCGGCTGGCGACGAGAGGACCTGTCGCTACGGCCTAATGACGTCATTCAATGGCGGGCGATCCATGATGCGTGCGCCGAAGGCTATCGCTACTATGACTTTGGTGAGGTAACGAAAGATAACCGGGGCCTGGCCGAATTCAAGAGCAAGTGGAGCGCCCAATCGCAGTGGATGTATCGCTATTACTACCCTGCTCCTCGCGAGTTAGAGGTCGGCATTCTCGACTCACCTAGCCCCGCCCGCCGACTGGTGAGCGCGGTCTGGCAACGGTTGCCGATCAAAGCGACCGTTCTGTTGAGCGACCTTGCCCACCACTATTTCTAGGAGGATGCTTTCATGAAACACATCGCCGTCGAACAAGCGACCGAGCAACAGACGAAAGAGCTTCGCCCCAGGGCATCGAGCCGACGTGTGGCACTTATCGGTGGAACGACGAACTTTGCTGACTGCCTGGTCGCCTTGCGCTATCTGACTCATCCGCGCCAGCTTGTCGATGGGGATGCTATCGCTGAGTTCGAGCGTGCCTTTGCCCAGCAGATTGGCGTCCGCTATGCGTACAGTTTTTGCCATGGACGAGTGGGACTCTACGGCCTGCTGCTCGCCTTAGGGATAGGTTCAGGTGACGAGGTTATTCTCCAGGTTCCGACGCACATCGTCGTGCCCAATGCGATCCGCTACACGGCTGCGCGACCTATCTATGTCGATTGTCGGCTGGACAACTACAACATGGACCTTGAGCAGGCCGAGAGGCGCATTACTCCCAGGACGAAAGCACTAGTCTTGCAGCACACCTTCGGCATTCCGGTAGACCTTGACGCTGCGCTTGAGCTGACACGTCGGCATGGCATCACCCTGATCGAAGACTGCGTACACGCGCTGGGTGCCACCTACGACGGGCGGCAAGTTGGCAGCTTTGGCCGGGCCGCTTTCTTCAGCAGCGAGGAGACGAAGACGATTTCGACCACGATGGGGGGGATGGTTGTGACCGACGATGCAGAACTGGCAGCACGGTTGCAGGAGTTTCAGCAGAGTTGTACCCGCCCATCTGCCTGGCAAACTTTTCGCTATATCCTGAAGCTGGTCCTGTATCACTGGATGACTGAGCCACATATCCATCAGTACACGCGGGCTATCTATGAGCTGGTTGGGAAACGCAACCCGTTGCCGCAACCAACGACGGATGAGGAGATCTACGGCAAGCGTCCGGCCATCTACGAACAGCGCCTAAGCAATGCCCAGGCGGCCCTCGGTTTGCGCCAACTCCGCCGTCTGGAAACCAATGTGGCTCACCGTCGTGCGGTTGCCGCTGCATTTCAGGAACGGTTAGCTGCGAATGGATTCAGGGTGCCCATTCCTCCGGCTAAGGCGGAGCCAGCCTTCGTGCGCTATCCCGTTTGGGTAGACGATCCCACTTCGACGGTGCACGGTGCTCGACGACGTGCTACGCTGGGAACCTGGTTCTCATCGGTGCTCGAGGAGGCCAGCTCTCCGGCCTGTGGCGATTACGAGTTGGGTTCCTGCCCGCGAGCCGAGGGGGCAGCCAGACACCTGGTTAACCTGCCTACCAACCCGAGGGTGAATGAGCAGGACGTAGAGGCGATCGTCTCAGTGCTCATACGCGCGGAGACAATGGCGAAGAAGTAGAGCCAGGTCGCTTCTGCAAAAGACGCCACAACCTGACTGGCAGAGATGAGGAGAAAGATCCATGGCACAATCGATCCCCTTGGACGAAGGCTGGAGTGCCTTCGTCCAACAACAAACGACAGACTCTTTTTACTACAGTCGGGCATGGCTGGACCTGATCACTGAGTTGTACGGATATTCGATCACCCCGATTACCACCACAAACGCGGCTGGTGAGATCACCGGCTTCCTCCCGCTCTGCTCAGTGCAAAGTCCATTGACAGGGCGGCGTTTAGTTTCTCTGCCGTTTTCCGACCTTTGCCCATTGCTGGCGAAAGATGAGGCCAGCGCGAATATGCTCATCGACCAGGCTGTAGAACTGGCCAGGAAGCAAAAGGTGAAATATCTGGAATTACGTACTGGTATCAATGAGGTGCTCGCTAAACGCTTGGATCTGGTTGAGGGAAATTTATATGTACGTTGGCTCATGCCTCTCTCTTCTAATCCTGATACTATCTGGGCAGGTTTACGTAAGCCTGTGCAACACCAGATAAAAAAGTCGCAAAAGCTGGGTGTGCAGGTGCTCGTAGCGCAACATCGTGAAGAGATAGAACACTATTATTGCTTACATTTCCAGACACGTGCCAGAAAACATGGTATGCCATCGCAACCACGCAGTTACTTTTACAACTTATGGGATGCTTTTGCCTCCAATGGAGTGATGCAACTCTTGCTGGCTGAGTATCAAGGTGTGGTTATCGCAGGTATGATCCTGATGGCCACCGGGTCAACAATACGATATGCTTATGGCGCATCCGATGAGCGGTATCTAAACCTGGCTCCTAATAACTTACTCATGTGGACAGCTATCAAGATAGGATGTGAGCAAGGATATCAAACATTCGATATGGGACGAACCGCTCGCGATAACGATGGGCTGATGGAGTTTAAGCGTCGTTGGGGAGCCATTCAAGAGCCGCTCCCGTACTACTACTATCCACAAATGGCAGGATTGGCTTCCACATCGGAGAGCAGTTGGAAATTTCGTATGCTTACTTCATCTTGGAAGCGACTTCCACTACAAGTTGCAGATCCGCTGGGAGGGTATCTCTATAAACATCTGGGCTAATTGCAGATGTAGAATTGAGGGAGTAGACTTTCACTCCATACATCTGCAATCTCTACAGCTTTCATCTTATGCCAGTATCGACGGAGTGGCCTTTTGCCTTACCCGCTTCTCCGGTGCTGCCGCCAGAACTTTCACTGCCGCTAACCCCACTTCTCCACTAACTCGTGGTTTTGTTCATGCTCTGTTACAAGCCTGCTATACCCGCCAAAACGCTTCTCTCGACGTCATTCACAACGCTCAGCGTTTGTTCTGTAGTAAGTTCAGGATTTCAAACCAGGCAGTAACTCATATAGAGGTTGCCAGGTTTGCTAGAATAGGGCTATGACAGCAGAGGAACGCATAGCACAACTGCAGCGCAGCGAGCCAAGAACGCGGCATTGTAAGCAAAGAATGCGCTACTGCACCAATCTGAAAGAGTAGGAAGTTTTCCTGACAATGAGTCTGACTGTATGCTTGAAAACGCTGCCTCCTGCCCACAAATGGTTTGGGTTGGCGCTCGTGCTGCTCGCCCTTTTTCTGCTGTATACCGCTATCTTCTTGACCGGCGCATTGCTCTCCCCTGCTCTCTCCCTGGAACAATGGCTCCTGCATCGACCGCCGACAGGAATTGACTGTGTTTTTCATCAGTGGAATCGATTCGGCGAAGTACCAGTAAGTCTGTTCTTTACCTTCATACTGGGGATTGGATGCCTGTGGCTAGGATACCGCCGACGCGTGCTGCCTTATCTTCTCCTCTTAATGCTGCTGTGCATAGGTAGCGAGATTGTTGGCAAACAAATCTTTTCCCAACCAGTACCCATCAGTCTAGAATTGGGGATGAGTAATTTAGGCTGTCAACAAATGAGCGAGCAAAGCCCGCTTTCTCTAGAAATGAGGCTGGTACTTGGCATGTGGTGGGAAGCTCCTCGCGCTCCAGCCTGGAGTATTCAGCAGACACGTGTCAGTGCAACCACGCCATTCACGCTTTCTGAAACAGCTTCCCATCATGGATATCCAAGTGGACATGCAACTCGCTGCATGTTTCTTGGGCTGATTCTCAATTGGCTTGTATGGAAGTACGTGAGAAAGCGCTTGCTGCGCAGACTCTTGCTGGTAATAACACTCGCCATTGCCTTCGGTGGCGGTCTGTTGCTTGTCTACACAGGCAGTCATCTCGTCACTGATCTGCTTGCAGGGTATCTGATCGGAGCTAGCGCCGCCTGCTGGGCCATCGGTCTTTTGGCACAGAATGTGGAGCGTACAGCAGCACAGGCGAGCGAGTGGAAGAGCCGGGTAAGTCAGCAGAGGCCATGGAGGCCGAGACTGCGCTGATCACGATCACGTATGGCTATTCGCGCGATCATCGGGAGGAACACACCGCAGTGGATGTTAGCCCTGGCCACCACCCATGAGGGGGATGTCCCGCTATTCCTGGCCTCCTCGGTCTTCGTCAAGAAACCGGAGCGCATCATCGCCTAGAGTTTGATCATGGTCCTCTGCTTGCTGGTCTATCGTTTAGCTGAATACCGGCTGCGGGCACGCCTGGCCGAGACAGAGCAAACCATTCCCGACCAAGTCCGGAAGCCGACGGCACGCCCGACGATGCGGTGGGTCTTTCAATGTTTTGAGGGTATTGAATTGCTACATGTGCAGACCCCCACCACCTCACTCACCATCGTCTTGCGTCTGGAGTCGGCCCATCGACTCATCTTAGCCCTCTTGGGACCGCTCCATGAAAAAATCTATCATCCATCCGGCTGAAACTGCGGAATGTGGGATACAAGGCATCTATTTCGGCATTGAGCACAGGCCCGCATTTCTGGATGTTCGTGGTTCTTCCCCATGGTATATGAGGGATGTCCGGAATTTTGCCAGCATTCAAAACAACCTATCATCAAAGTTCCATATGATAGTGCTTTGGCTGGGAAGCGTTAAATTTCACTGTTATGCCCTCCCCAACGTGATGTTTTGGAGGAAACTTGAGGTGGGGGCTACGAAAGACGAGTGTCTGTCCGCTCTGCGTATCTGACCATTGCGCTATCACAACCCACCAGTTGCTCATCGTAGATGCTTCTACCTTGATCTGCGTGATAGTGGCAACAACACTCTTGTTGAAGCGCCTCGTTCCTCGACTCCTGATGAGGAGAACCAAACAGATAATGATGACAAGAGTCGAGACTGATACGGCAATAAGTACAATTCCTATGTCCATACCATCTTCCTCCTACCAGCGTACATTTATGCATGCAAAACGGGTGACAGAGTAAGTGTACACGAATTCTGTTCCATATGCTATTAAAAGAGGATTAAAAAACATCAACATCATTCTTTCCTATCTGTATCGGAAGGTTTGGAGATTTTCACGCGAGTAGTAGGGATAGCGTTGGTGATTCTAAAATGAGAAAGAGAATTCGGTTTGTGGATAATTCTTCGGGGAAGGCAATGCGAAAGGCGCGGTATCCATCTCCAGAAGCCGCGCCTTTTACGCTTCGTAATCGAGTATCCACAGGGGCAGATTTAACAGCAGGTTTATAGGAACGCGCTTCATTATCGCATTTCGAGCGCCGGACGCCAGAGGATTCTTCCACTGCACAACCCGGCCCATGAGCCCTGCTATTTGCCCTATGCTATTTGCCCGTTTGACCCGTCGCGTTTCATAGAGCTTGAGGGCAGCAGCGACATCCCTTTCAACTTCGAGGCAGCTTGCCAGCACCACGCCATCCTCAATAGCTTGACAACCCCCCTGACCAAAATTCGGCGTCATGGCATGGGCCGCATCGCCGAGCAGCGTTACACGCCCACGACTCCAATGGCGTAAATGCTTATGCTCATAGACATCGTTGCGCAGTATGTGTGCCTCTTCTGTTGCCTGGATAACCCTCGGAATTGGGTCATGCCAATCATGGAACAGTTCGAGCAATTCACCCTTCCTTCCGCAAGGCTTATCCTGAGCGCCCTCGGGGACGTAGCGTTGAGCGAACCAGAATGTCCGCCCATTGGTCATGGGGGTCATGCCGAATTGGTAGCCCTTGCCCCATGCCCAGGTCTCCAGTCCTGTGATATCGATGTCCGCAACGCCGCGCCAGCATGCGTACCCGACATATTTCGGCTTTTTTGCACTGAACAACTGTGCCCGAGTGAGGGAGTGGAGGCCATCTGCGCCAATCAATACATCACCTCGCACCTCTCGCCCGTCCACCAGGCGAGCGCACACTTGTGTTTGATCTTGCGTAACGCCTATACATGTAGCTCCCAGCTGTACTTTTTCTGCTCCAAAGGCTTTGAGAAGGACTGTGTGGAGTTCTGCCCGGTGCACGACACTACTAATCGTTCCCAGCCTTTTGACGAGTTCGTCGGTTCTCAAATCAGCCAGTATGTCGCCTTTCCAGGTGCTGATAGTCCCGGAAGATACTGATGTACCTATTGACTCAAGTTCCTCGGCTAAATCAAGCTTTTGTAATGCTCTCAACGCATTTATAAAAAGCGGCAAACCGGACCCTACCTCTCGCAGTTCTTCGGCTCGTTCGAGCACAGTGACGTCGATACCCACTCGCTGTAAGGCTATGGCTGCCGTAAGTCCACCGATGCCTCCGCCAATAATGATAGCTTTAGTTTGCATACAGCATTACCTCCTGTTTGTCCTGATCTTTATGATATCATAGAGAATCCAGCGTTTCTGAAACGTTTCGTTCATCTCAGCCTTCTATTTTGCCTGGAGCTTGAAAAGCGTCTTGCCAACGACGCTAGAGCGTCTAAATTCGTCCAGGCAAGACAAAAGGAAGTGCATGCATAGTAAAAAGAATTCTTCACGAAACGTTTCGGAAACGCCGAATACGCTACACTTCCAACAAGTATGATGTACAATCATTATTCTGATCACGTTCCAACCGGTCGTGGGAAGCCTCGGCCCTCATTGCCTGAAATAGGGCAGAAGGAAGTATTATGCCAGTTGATAATGAACTGTACGACCGCCTTGCCTCGACATGGTGGGACGAGAACGAGACGCTCTTCATGTTGCGCACCGTGATCAACCCTGGTCGCTTTGGCTACTTTCGGGCGGTACTCCTGGAACAGCTTAAGATCGACCCCCGCGGCAAACAGACGCTTGACGTTGGCTGTGGTGGAGGACTGTTGGCAGAGGAGTTTGCCCGGCTTGGCTGTTGCGTGACAGGTGTCGATCCGTCGGAACCCTCGCTAGTCGTCGCACGAGACCACGCACAACAGGAGGGTCTTACGATTGACTACCGCAAAGGTTTTGGCGAAAACCTTCCCTTTGCTGACGCATCCTATGACATTGTGTACTGCTGTGATGTATTGGAGCATGTGAAGGACCTCGAGATGGTCATCTCAGAGATTGCTCGTGTACTCAAGGAAGGTGGCATCTTTTTCTACGACACCATTAATCGTACCTTCATGAGTAAGATTGTCACCATCAAACTGCTCCAGGAATGGAAGGCGACGAGTGTTATGCCGCCCAACCTCCACGATTGGAACATGTTTATCAAACCGCGAGAGCTGCAAGCACTCATGGAACGGTATAGGCTCGACCAGAAAGAAATCGCCGGGTTAGCTCCCAACATCAACCCTATTATACTCATCAATCTACTCCTTAAACTGAAACAGGGCAAACAGTCCTTCAAGGCAGCGGCATCCCAGATAAAACTCATCAAAAGGAAGGACACATCAAATTTGTTTATGGGCTATGCGATAAAGGTTTCAGATTCAAGAAACGCTTGATGAAACGGTTAAGAAACGCTCCTTAGTTTATACTCAGATTGTTCCAGTCTGGTTCAGTCTCCTGCTCGCCTTTTTTCTGGCTCCGATTGCCTGGCGAGAGCTACAGTGGCAGATTATAGGCATGTCTGAAGGTGATGCTCATGCGCTGGTCCTGCACTGGATTGGCTCTGTCTTACTCATGGCGCTGCTTGTCCTGGCAGGTGTGCTCTCGGCCACCAGGAGGCCGGGCTGGGAAGCACTCGGCATCATTACCGGTGTCACGTACTGTTTCCTCGGTGTGACCGCCATGATACTACAAGATGCCTATGCAGGTAGCTGGAGTGGCGGGTTAGGATTGATCGCGATCATTGCCGGCGTCTGGTATATCATCATCTCTTTAAGGGAACCCATATGCTCAGGGTGGCTGAGAGAACACACACAATCGCTTCAAAGTCAGCTGCGCAACTTGTGTTCAGCAGCAAGACAGGCACTTTGATGGCAGCAGGAGATGTTCCGTCCGTTATCAGGACTGCCCCTCTCCCCGAGACGCGGGTATTGCTTGAAGCACATTCCTAGCACGCTTCTGATGAGAATGGTGTGAAAAGATAGATGATCCGGCGGTAGCAGTGGTGCCCCACCCTGCCCCACGTGGGACGTGATAAATCGGGTTCCTGCGCTGCCGAAGGTCAGATAAAGAGGATATAACATTATGAAAATCGTGATTTTCGGTGCCGCTGGTGGCACTGGTCGGGACGTGGTTGAGCAAGCACTGGCACAGGGACATGAGGTAACGGCTTTCGACCGTAATCCATCAGCTCTTACTATCAAGCATCCTATGCTCACCCTCGTACAAGGCGACATTTTCAATGCTGACCAGGTTGAGGCAGCGGTTGTAGGCCAGGATGCGGCGGTTTGTGTGCTTGGCGTGGGACCGCAAGTAACGAAACCGGTCTGCTCGATCGGAACAAAAAATATTATCGATGCTATGCAGAAACGCGGCGTAAAACTCTTCATCTGTCAGTCGGCCTTTGCGGTCGCAGCGCTCGACGGAGAGTGGCAGGAAGTTCCCTGGATGGTACCGATCTTGCCATTCTTCCCAAAGGTGAAAGCCATGTTTGCAGACAAGATACGCCAGGAACAATTCGTCCAGCAGAGCAATCTCGATTGGGTGATCGTGCGGCCTGCACAGTTGACGAATGGTCCAAAAACGGGGAGATACAAAGTCGGCGTACCGCACATTATTGGTCCGAAAGCGAAGATCTCTCGAGCAGATGTCGCGGACTTCATACTCAAGCAACTTGGTGACAAAACCTACCAGCATCAAGTGCCGCGACTGCGCTACTGAGTTTCTGATTAGAAAGCGTAAGCTTTGCCTTTGCCAGATAAAGTAGGAACCCGATCAGGACTTTTAACAAAATAATCTGGCAACCGTAGGGGCCGATTATGCAATGTAACAAATTGGTCCAGGAATCTGTATGGGTCGCAGCACTGTCATGCTGAGCACATTCGTGTATGGATTACCCACATCGTTACCTGGTCAGGGCCAGCACATCGTAGCCAGGCATCGATGGGTGGGCCGCCACCAGAGGCCGAAAAACGGCTCTCGGTGGGCTACGATGTGCTGACCCTCCGGGGGTGACGATGTGGGTAATCCATACACATTCGCTCCGCTCAGTGTCAACTCCGCGAAGCATCTCGACGCCTACCGAGACAGGCCCTACGCTGCGCTCAGGGTGACAAGAAGGGGCCGCCCTCGCCCTCTGGAATCCTGGACCTGTGTCTTAGGTTGATACATATCAGCGCCGATTATGCACATTAACAAATTGATTTACCAACCTTTGTGGTTTCGCATTGGTAGGTTTAAAAGTTAATGTTCATTATCGGCCCTTTGTGGATTTTCCGCTCTCCAGATGAATACGTTTAACAGCATTATTACGTCCCTGTAAGAACTATTTCACAAGAGATGGCGCAAAGCCGCCTGGGCAGCAAAGTAGCCGCACATACCGTGCACTCCCCCGCCAGGAGGCGTGGAAGACGAGCAGAAATAGATTTCCCGCGCTGGTGTCGAATACGGTACGAGGCGGATTGTGGGGCGTGTGAAGAGCTGCCAGAAGTCCTGGACTCCGCCATTGATGTCACCCCCAATGTAATTGGCATTGTATCGCTCAAGTTCTATAGGGGTGGTGACGTGTGGTGACGTGACGCGCCAGGATGCGGTCGCGAAAGCCAGGTGCGAAGCGTTCAATCTGGGACTCAATACGCTCTGTCATATCGAACGATGAGCCATTAGGAACGTGGCAGTATGTCCAGAGCGTATGTTTCCCCTCTGGTGCCCGCGTGGAATCGAACAGACTTTGCTGGGCAACGAGCACAAAAGGATTTTCGGGAGGCTCTCCTCGCCATACCGCGTGCTCTGCGGCAGCAATCTCCGCCAGCGTGCCACCAACATGGACCGTTCCAGCGCGGCTACATTCCACGGATTTCCATGGGACCGGACCATCAAGGGCGTAATCGACCTTGAACACCCCTGGACCGTAACGGTAGCGCCTGAGACGACGTTGATATCCACCCGGCAAACGCTGACCTGCGATACGCAGCAACTGGCGGGGGGTCACATCAAACAAAACAGCGCGGGCAGAGGGCAGAGCATCAATGGACTTGACCTCAACGCCGGTGACGATTTCACCTCCTAGCGAGCGAAGGTAAGCTCCTAGTGCGTCAGCGAACTTCTGCGAGCCTCCAAGCGGCATTGGCCACCCAACGGTATGTCCAAGGATGCCCAGGGTCAGACCAAATGCCGCGCCTGGCGACTGATGAAGACGCAGCATAGAGTGCGCACTCAACCCGGCGAAAAGCGCACGAGCACGCTCTTCCTGAAACGCGCTTTGCGCAAGTCCTTGGGGCGAACGAATGGCCTTCAAGCCGAAACGGACGAGCACGAAGGGATGAGACATCGATTGCAGTCGGAGTGGGCCGAGAAAGGCGTCCGCGAGGGTATCCCAGTCGGCAACGAGTGGTGCCATGAGCTTTTGATATGCCTCCGCATCGCGCCCAAGTCCCGCACCCGTCTCCTCCACTGAACGCTCGAGGAGGACGGCCGGACCATCGTCGAGGGGATGGGCCAGGGGGGCCGAAGGGTGAATCCAATGCAGGCCGTACTGCTCAAGAGGCAGAGTGCGGAAGAACGGAGAGCCAAGCCCAAGGGGGTGTATGGCCGAGCAGACATCGTGTATGAAGCCCGGGAGCGTGAGCTCCATCGAACGGGAACCCCCACCAATAGTATCTCTGGCTTCGAATACGACCACTGACCGACCAGTCTGAGCTAAAGTGATCGCTGCGGCGAGACCATTGGGTCCAGAACCAACTACAATTGCATCATATGCATCTCGTCTAGACATCACTACGCTTATTCCTCACTGTACGATTGATTTTTGCCTGGTTTTGCCGCCTGGTGTCCGCATAGATATGGACCGCATGGTTGGATGGTGTGGCACAGACCATTGTATGTATCATATTACACGGTCCGTCCGGATTGTTGCAACAATTTGAAGAATTCTGGCATGCTCTCTCCTTTCTACGTTCAGATCGGATCGCTGAGTTCCGGTAGGATTCGAGTTTTACTATCCTTCGGCAGGATGGGTGCACGCATCCACAGGAAGACTCGGGAGGGCTGCATCGTTTCCTGGATCACTGCCAACAAATGTTCGTTGAGTTGATCCAGGTCAACTTCCCTGCGCAGCGTCTCGCTGAAAGCGGTTATGGTGCGAGTCGCGTCATACTTGTGGCGGTAAAAGCGCCGGTCAATAATTACCTGGATGTGTCGCCGCAAGGGGTGGAAAGAGACTGCAATGACCAGCGTCGAGACCACGACCACAGGTTCGGACTGATGCTGGCTCGTAAGGATAACAAAGGCCGCATGTAAGAGCATTACAAGCCCCAGGTAGAGGAGCGCCAGCGTCGCCGTAAGAGTGCCGTAGACCAGTGTACGATTGATGAGTAGATCGATATCCCACAGTTGGTAGCGCAAGATTGCTATTCCAAGGGTCAGTGCGACGAGTAGTCCGGGCAGAGTCAGGCAGACTGGAACGCTGACCACATTACCGAGTATATGAGCCAGGCCAGGCTGGTTAAGTGGCGAGAAGAGGAGATGAATCAGGACGTAGACCACCCCTCCGAGCACCAGTATCCCCAGGCTGAATACGACCCATTTGGTCTGCTGTTGCTGCCCCGGGGTTGAGACATACTTGTACCGGTACAGTTGGGCCAAAGCTCCTACCGCGAACAAGCTCACCATCACTACGATCTCGAAATGATCTAATGAGAATGGAGTAGTCTGGATGAAAAAGGGACGGATGAGGCTCCACAGTGTCCAGCCAAGCGCGAGAAGCCCCGTCCAACGCGGAACAAATCGTCCATTGGGAAAGAGATACAGGAACATCACCAGACAGAAGGGGGCGAGTTCCTGCACAAACAGGGCGGGGAACCGCCAGGCGAGCTGCTCCCTCGCTAACGCCTCGATGACAGGAGGGAGGGTTGTTCCCAGGGCAACAAATGTGAGTGAGACGAGGAGTGCCATCCAATTGTCTGAGTGCCGCCAGAAAATGAGGGCAGCGACAAGGATATAGCTCAGTGTATAGGTGACTTCGAGCGATAGCATATAGGTTGAATAAGCACTGAGTGAGAACGTTACCTGCTTAAGGGCAGGTATATCACCAGGAGAGAGCTGCAGCACATTGCACATGCCTGGGACGCAGAGTTGTTGCAGTTCGTGAAAGCGAACAGGGATGGCAACCACGAACAGGCATATGATGAAAAGGGTAAAAGTCACCCAAACGATGCGTGCGAAGACAGCCCAGTTGCCCTGTAAGCGCGTGTTATTCTCGTTTGGCGAGTCAGCGCATGGAGTGGCCTCTGACGATGTTGGGTGCCACCGTAGCTGCTGTATTTGTGCGACCGACGACATCTTTTTCAAATTCCCTTTCCTCTCAGAGGTGGGCTATTTTCACCTTCCCTCCTCTTTGTAGAGGAGGATGCTTTACGGTTGGATGCTTCGATTGTCCACTAAATAGTAGTGTAGCGTATAGAGCGTTTCTGGAACGTTTCTTCTCTGAACCTTTTTGCTCTTTCAGCAAAAGTTCAGGAAGTTTGTCGCACTTGTCGCACTTGTTGCAGTTGTCGCAGATGTAACGCATGTAACAAGCGTGTTCTTTTATTGGAATAGGAGGCAATAGGGGTTCCTCCAGTTCCAGGTATGATCGGTCAAAAGTGGTTCATCGGGTGTACGTACGATTTTTGCAAGCAGGGCGAACAAACTTCTTTTCAGAAGTCCGAGCGCGAAAGCCCCCGGGATTGATCCGGGGGATGAAGCGCCGTTCCTTGCTGGTAAATTAACTGAAGGGTGGACCGATTTTGCACTGAAGGATGGGAATTTACACTGAAGGATAGAACTTGACGCTTCGATGCCTGGAAAAACCACTTCCCATCAGGTATACTTTTCACTGAATATGTAATTTGTGCTTCTCATCAAGAGCTTGACAAACCGTTGGAATGCGGAAGCCAGACGCACCATCAGATCGACGAGGTTGCTCATGGTCGCACCGGAAGTACAAGGCATTGATCTGTTCAAAATAGCGAACCGCTCCATTTCAGGATGGATTCCGAGCCTCAAAACAGGCACCACTGTTAGGCAGCCGTTCTGTAGCCAACTCGAAGAACGCTTAATGCTCTGGCTTGAATATCATCCCCTGGTTGTGAACTACGCGCGTGGCGACATTGACCCGCAGTTCGCCACGAAGTACCGGCTGCCTATCCCAAAGCACGCACCATTCACCATTGGCTACACATTTGAAGACAAACCCCATCACTACCTGCCTGATGTAGTGGGCACGCTCTCCAACGGGCAGCCGTTCATCGCCGAGGCGGGCATGGAGGATGACAAACGAGGGGATCGTAACCTCGCCAAAGCGGAGGCCGCACGAAGACTCGCTCGCCTTCAACAAGGCGTTTTCTGGATTGGCACGGTGCGCCGTGTCGGCGTACATAGAATCCCTACCATAGGTAGGAAAGGTTGGGGGCAATGACCTTTAGGACGACGGCTTTACTTAGAGGGGAAACCCGAAGAGGAAAACAGCATGCCGGAGAAAGCAGAACGTAACAGAAGGGAGGTATGTTACGGGTCTGCGAGTCCTGTGCGCATGGTGAAACTGGCTAATTGTTGAACCTGAGTCCCCGTGTGATACCATCCATATCCGTCTTACCCTCCATGAGAAGACGATGCTGGAAACCCGCGTAATCGGTGCCTACGTGAACAAACCATTGAGCATTTCAACGGTGGAACGCCCTCTTTCAGCAGACAGCAAGGAATGACCTTGATAGGGGACAAACGGGCACCTAAACGCACTCCACGTTCTATGTACGCAAAAGCGGGATCGCCTACAAGCGGAGACGCTCATGGCGACGGAACCCTCATACTACCTGGCAAAGAAACAAAGATGACTCTTTACCAGGGAAGGAGCAGCCCTCGAAGGAGGGTCAGAGCGTGCCCTGATACAGGCACGCAGGGAAGGTAACAGGAATTCTCTAGCAGGAAGAGGTATGCGAAATTGCAAAACGCCGACACCTATTTAGGAATTCTCCGTGAACGAGGCAAACGCGGTTTGCCTGTAGAGCGCGTCTATCGACAACTCTTCAATCGAGAGTTGTACCTGAAAGCATATGGACGCATTTACCGCAACACCGGCGCAATGACGCGCGGAATCATCGAGGAAACAGCGGATGGAATGAGCCTGGAGAAAATCGATACCATTATCGAGGCCCTTCGCTATGAGCGATACCACTGGAAACCAGCGAGACGAGTCTGGATTCCCAAGAAGAACGGGAAAAAGCGCCCACTTGGAGTGACTACATGGTCAGACAAGCTCGTCGCTGAAGTTGTGCGTATGATACTGGATGCCTACTTTGATATCCAGTTTAGCGAACACTCACACGGTTTCCGTGAGGGGCGCGGCTGTGGTAGTGCCCTGCGAGAAATCTACTACACGTGGCGAGGGTCCACCTGGCTGATCGAAGGAGACATAGCTGACTGCTTCGGGACACTCTCGCATGAACTGCTCATCTCAGCGCTGAGTGAAAAATTTCATGATGGACGCTTCATCCACCTGGTGAAGAAGCTCCTCGATGCAGGCTATCTAGAGGATTGGCGATTTCACCGGACGCTCAACGGCGTACCGCAGGGGTCCATCGTGAGTCCCATTCTCTCAAATATCCTGCTGGACAAGCTTGACAAGTACGTCGAGACGGTGCTCATCCCACGCTACAACAAAGGGACCAAGAGGAAGGCCAACCAAAAGTACAAAAACCTGATGGAGCGCGCAAGGCGCAAATTCAAAGCAGGGAAAAAGGAGGCTGCTGTTAAGCTCAGAAAACAGGGACAACAACTCCCTTCCTATGATACCCAGGACCCAGAGTATCGGCGACTCAAATATATCCGGTATGCCGATGATTTCTGCCTCGCGTTTATCGGGCCGAGATCAGAAGCAGAAGAGATCAAACGGCAACTGAAAAGGTTCTTGAGTGAAGACCTCAAGCTCAACCTCTCAGAAGAAAAGACGCTCATCACCCACGCGAGGAGCGATGCCGCGAAATTTCTCGGATATGAAATCATGACCCTGAAGAAAGACATGAAACATTGTCTGGACAAGGCAGGGACGGACAGAAGAAGTATCAACGGTCTGGTTGGGCTTCGTGTTCCACATGTCGTCATTCTGGAAAAATGCGACCGATACAAAAAGGGCGGAAAGCCAATTCACCGAGCCGAGCTGCTCAATGAGAGCGATTTTACCATCATCTCAACATACCAGCTCGAATATCGGGGAATCGTGGAATATTATCGCCTAGCGTACAACCTCCATTCCCTGGACCAACTGAAATGGGTCATGGAACAATCGTTGGTGAAAACGCTCGCCCACAAGCACAAAACTTCGGTGAGAAAGATGTACAAGCAGTACCGAACCGAAATCGAGGTAGATGAGAGGAAATACAAGGTACTGCAAGTCACCATCCCACGCGAAGATAAGAAACCATTGGTCGCAACCTGGGGAGGAATCCCTCTGATTTGGGATATCCAGGCTACCCCCGATGATCTACCCCACCTCACATGGAATGTTCGATCTGAACTGGAAAAACGACTTCTCGCACAGGTCTGCGAAATGTGTGGAGCAACACGTATGACTGAACCAATCGAAGTTCATCATATCAGGGCACTCAAAGACCTGAACAAATACGAAGGCCGCGAAAAACCGAGTTGGGTGAAGATCATGGCAGCCAGACGCCGCAAGACGCTGGTGCTTTGCCACACGTGCCACATGGACCTCCACGCGGGGCGTCCTCTGAGGCAAAAGGTATCACGCTCACGGGCGGAGTCACTCCGATGATGCTGGAAAGCTGCATGCAGTGAAAGCTGCACGTGCAGTTTGGAGGGGGGCACACAGAAACCTGGCTTGGCAGCAGGCTAAGGCGCTGGGTGCCTACCCTACGAGCGCACACTTACCAAACGTCGCTACTACAACCTGGTCTTTTTGCATGCCAGGCGCAAGACGTTTCCCGCCTTCGCTGACGTTGCCGCCGTGGCCGAGATCTGGCCTTGGGGAGAAGTCGCCAGCGTCGAAGAGGTGGCAAGCCGACTTTCACACCAGTTTCCCGCCAATCTGGTAGAAGCGGCGATCTGGAAGGTGGTGGGAGAAGCAGCTGCCCAGGGACATTTACTGCTTGATCTGGAGCAGTTCACGCTCTCTCGCACCCTTCCCCTGGCCTTGCTCCATCCTTCCGCTTCGGTACTTGTGCCCTCACCACTCCCTGACACGCTCCTGCCTGAACCAGACACACAGCCAAAGGCTCCTGTCTCACACACGCCGCTCGCCCTCGTTCCGGGACCGACGTTTGATGCCTCCCGTCTTCCAGAGCCACAACGAGAGCAATTTCACCGCAATCTGCGGGCCGTGGAGCAGGTGCTTGCTGGGGCACAGCAAACCCAGGTCGCCAAAGAAGCAGGCATCCCACGCTCAACGCTTTCGCGCCTCGTCAAACGGACGAAGCTGCTTGGCACCATCGCCTGTGTGCCCTATGGCAGCTATACCCGAAAAACGGCTATGCACCCGGCCTTCCAGGAGTGTATCCGTCGGCTGTATTTGCTGCCTACCCGTCTGTCCATGACCGCGATCCGGGAGCATACCGAAATGCAACACGTGGCAGCACGCTTATCGGAGGAAACAGGCAAGCCGGTCAAACTTCCCTCCTATGCTCAGGTGCGCAAGGAGGTGCAACGCCTGAAGATGGAGCCGGAACTGGTGGCCGTGCGCGAAGGGGCCAAATCCGTTCCACGTGAACGCGAGTCTGCCTCCTCGTTTGCGCTCTCCATTCCGGCTCCGGCCCTGCTGACCTAGGTCGATGAGCACACAATGGATCTGTATGTCGTCACTCCCGATGGGACGACGGTTGCCAGCCGTGTGCATGCGGCGGTGCTCATTTGCGTCAAAACGGCTGCTATCCTCGGCGCTGTCCTGGCGTTGGGACCACTCAAGGAGGAGGACTATATGCGCTTGGTCAAGCAAAGCCTGGAAAGAAAAGATCATCTGGTCGGCATCAATGGATGCGAGCATTCCTGGCCCTGTTTTGGCAAGCCCGCAATTATCTTCCATGATCGAGGGAAGATCTTCACCTCTGAGCGAGCACGGCAAGTCCTCGTGGATCAATTGGGGATGATCACGGAGCAAGCCCCACCTACGCGCCATCAGCGAACGATTTAGTTGCATACTGCACTCCTTGCGCATGATGAGCGTGTTGTTTGATATTTGTGAGCATGCTTCACAGGGGCATGCTCATCGGGCGGCGGAAACACAGCTGTCCCTTGATCATTGATCCGATACATAGGGAGCAGTCCCGCCCGTCCCCAGGCCATGAGCGTTTCTCGGCCCACCCCGTAAGCGGAGGCCGCTTCTTCGGCGGAGAGCAAGCCCCGCTCAGCGAGTCTGGTGCCCTGCGTTTTCAACTGCTGCTAGCGTCGTAAGGACAGCACACGTG
>WNGR01009684.1_pt1 | contig 27684 bp, 25 predicted proteins | sample 5407581 | NCBI WGS metagenome assembly WNGR01 (sample SAMN13153383, study PRJNA577476) | soil metagenome | isolation source: 80 cm soil or saprolite under Garry oak tree replicate 2 | place: USA:California | collected 2016-06-15
TTGTCCGCTGGGCCCGCAGAAGAGTGCGGTATCGGCTTATTGAATTGTGGCTTCAAGCGGAAGCTTCCTACCTTGCCAGGAAAACTCGGGCTGCGGGCATCAAATCCACCAAAAGGCGTCGCGCGCCCGTTACTGGTAAGCTCGCGGTCGCGGCTGAAGATGTCAGCACGATCGTAGAAATCGGCAATGACCAGGATATCGGTCTTGTCATCTCCTACGCCGGCCTTGAGCCAGCCCTCCAGCTCACGCGCGTCGTTGGACGAACCCATGTTCGTGTTTCCCACACTGCCTCCGAGCTCAAGACCACGGAATTTGTGGATTAAAAAGATGTTGAACACACCCGCTACCGCATCGGAGCCGTAAACAGCCGAAGCGCCATCCTTCAGGATGTCGATGTGATCAATCATCGGGAAGGGAATGAGGTTGATGTCCACACCGAAACCCTCCCCCTCCAGGGCGACGCGTTTTCCATCGATGAGGACCAACGTCTCTTTGGGCAGCAACCCACGCAGGCTCGGGATGACCGCGCCGTCACCGCCATTGGCGATGTTCTGGTTAATGGTCGCACCCGCCTCCGCTGGCAGTTTATTGAGCAGATCGGTTGCGTTGCGCACACCCAAATTCTCGATGTCTTGTGGTCGATAGGTATCCACCGGGTTCGGCCCGGTCTCTTCCGCCGTTGGAATGTTCGAACCGGTCACGATCACTCGCTCGACCTCCGCAGCGCCTGGCGCTGCACCCGGGGCAGCCCCCGGAGGCGGTGGCGCCGGCGCCTGAGCAAATGCGCCCGACACGAAAATTAACGGAAATCCGACGCTCGCTACCAGAGCAACGCGAAGGAATCCAATCTTATTTAGCACGTGTTTTGTCATTAGTTTCTCCATAGGTTTGGTTAGGTTTCGCTAGGGATTATTGAATATTTAAAGGGCTGACAAGCTTTTTTTTCAGTTTTTTCAAAATATTTTTGAACGGCTGAGCCGGCCTGTTTGTCGCCGCAGATTCCCGTTTATTGAAGATTCAAAACGCTGACAAGCTTTTTTTTTCACTTTTTTCAAAATATTTTGAACGATTCCAGAGCCTGTTCCTACTGTATTTCTCATGGTGTTAGCGGATTCCGTCGCGCTTGCCAAGCAAGAAAATTAGGGAAATTCGGCTGATCGGAGCAGCTTCGATTTAGCAACGCGAAGAGGACCCGAGAGGTGGGGTCGTGATCTCCGAGCACGACGTGCTTGAGAGTAATCCGCGACCGGCGCCAGACCTTACATCGCGCCCGGACAGCGCGATCCAATCGTGACAACTACAAGGATCGCACAGTTCCGGCAGTCCTCATTTAGCGCGGGGGACGAAATCCGAAATCAGTCTCCAATTTCGCCCAAAGCCAATCAACGAACCAGTCTTTCTTGATTGAGCCGGCATTGGCCGCGACGAGCGTTTCTGCTTTCTCGACGCTGCCGTTCAAACAGTATAGGTAAGTGAGCAGGAACATCTCATTAAGACCAGTCAATCCTCGGTCTCTCTCACTCTCCAATAATCGAATCGCTCCGCTGATGTCTCGCCGGGCAAGGGCTCCTGCAACCAAATCCGGCAGGGTTTCCGCAGGCGGCGTCTCCGAGTTGTGAGCAACTCTCTCTGCGATCGCGAGCCGGATTTCATCGCTGCCGAGGACTTCCAAGACTGGCGTTCGCAGGCGCGAATGGCGTAAGTAAAGGTCGAGTTCGGCCAATCTGTTGCTTCCAAATATCTCAGAGAGATAGCGCGACTCGCGAACGATAAAGAACGATTCAAGTGATTTGTTCAACGTCTCGGGCCAAATTCTGTCGATTAGTGGAGACCAAAGGAAACGGTGAGCGGCGGCCGAGGGTTCCATATAAGTGGAGGCGAAGCGGTGGCTCGCTTGATCATCCCAACGCGCATCGGAGAGGCGCTTGGGGTAAAAATCTGTCAATGGCGCAATCTCGCGCGTGATGCGGTCGATTTCTTCGCCGTCCATCAGGAATAGGGCGCCCAATTGTTGGGGTACCTCCATACCGATGCGCCTCAAATCTGCGCCGGTGGCTGTGTCGCTCCACAAGCGCTCAATCTCCTCTTCATTCGCTCTGCGTCCCGGGCCCTTAATGCCCATCATAATCCATTCTTGATCAGCGCTGGCCCAGACCGACGCATTTGGGAATGCATTATGAAACGCGCGGAGAATTGCTTTCGCTTCGTCCACTTTCAGTTGGTTAATTGGGAGCCAAAAAGTGGCACTTCCGACTTCCTTGAGGCGGCTATTAATGAGCGAGAAAAATTCCTGCGTATAGAGATTGACCGAACCCGCTACCTTCGGAGGTGGCGGTTCTCCCGAAATAATATCGTACTGGCGCGCACTGGCTTGAAGGAAAAAACGACCGTCCTGCACAAAGGTGGTCACGCGCGGATCGTGCAACGGATTGGAGTAATTAATACCGGAATAAAAGCCAGCGAGGTTGAATACTTCCTTCGAAATATCCACGATGTCGATGCGCTTGAGACCGGAGTCGTGGACGAAAGCGTCCGCCGTGACACCGCAGCCATAACAGATAAGGAGCACGTCCTCCGATTCGGGGCGGAAAGCCAACGGAAGATACGCAAACAATCTCATGTAGCGCTGGCTACGGGGGGTTGTGGCCGACATCGAAAATGCGTTCGTCAAGAGCCGATAGTAATACGGTTCGCCAAAAAGATCGCGCTGCAGTAATTGCAATGTGTCAGAGGTGCCCTCCACCTTTTTTACTGCATGTGCGAGCACCTGTCCGCGATCGTCCGCTTCGTAGGGACGGCTCGCGTGTGCGAAATGCATCTCAGCGCGATGATACGGGAAAATTGCGAGAAGGAGAACCACGGCCATGCAGAGCCCAACGTTCACCAACAGGATTGGCCTCCGAAACGACCAGCTTGAGCGTTCGCTCACAAGGATACCAAGCAGAGCGTAACCCGCAGCACATACTATCAGGCTCCATTGGTAGCCGATGCCCGGCAACAGCACGAAACTGGCAAGAAGCGGACCCGCCGCCGCCCCAGTCGTATTGAACAATGTCGTAATTCCGGTGCTATTCATCCGGTCTCCTACTTTGGCTTGAACACGGGCAACGATGGATGGAAACAGAATTCCAGACAGAAATGCGACCGGGAACATTAACGCGACGCAGAGCAGCCCAATCTCCCGCCACGAAGCGATGTCAAAGGCGCCTGCGGGCGTTCGAACCAGTTCACCCGGAAAGAACAAATATGAGAGAAGTGCGGCAATCGCGGCCAGCAGCAAAAGAATAGGAAGCAGTTGATTCATTCGCGCCGAGCGGCGGTGAATCGCGCCAGCCACAATGCTGCCAACTCCGATCCCCGCCAGCACCACCGCGAGCATGACGGCGAAAGTGGTTGAGGATGAAGCAAGATACAAGCGCAAAAACCGGAACCAAACCACCTCCAGGCATAGAAGGATGCTCCCCGTCCCGAAGCTGGTAAAAAGCAGACGCCACGGAGGCTGGTAGCGTACATCCAGGCGCAGCGGAAATGTTCGCTCCGGAATAAGCGCAGTCGTATCACCCTCACGTCTCGCCACGACCAAAGCGATGGCTGCCGCGATGCAACTCGCCAAGCCCGCAGCCAAACCGGTGCCGCGAAGACCGAAGGCCTCAATCAGGTAGGCTTCCCCGACCACAGCTCCGGCCACCGCACCCAATGTGTTTGCGCCATAAAGGAAACCGATTGCCCGCCCGAAACTTGCGCGCCGCAGAATGGGATCTTCCATTAGGACTGGCAGCGTCAAACCCATGGCCGTCGTCGGCACCAGCAAAATCACGAATGACAGCGTGAAACGCAGTCCGAGGAGCATCGGCTGATACTCCCACAGAGTTTGCCAAACGTGCCGCAACCAGCCGCCGAGCAGCGGCAGACCAAAGACAATTGTGCAGCCTAAGACTGCCACCGCCAGTTCCAGTACAGCGTAAAGATGCAGCGGGCGCCACCGCCGCACTTTGGACGATGCAGCGATGGCATTGCCCAGCGCCAGACCCGCCATAAAGCTGGAAAGAATTAACGCCGCGGCCCAGACCGAGTTGCCAAATGCCAAGCCGCTCAGCCGAAGCCAGACGGTTTCGAAAATGAGCGCGCCGATTCCCGACAGGAAGAGAATGCCCGAGAGAATCGCGATGCGCGTCATGGCATACAGGTTTGGTCGCGGATGAAAAGGCACGCCCAATGCGTGGGCACCCTTATTGACGGCGCTATCTGGCATATTTGCGCAACAAAGCCAACTATAACCCTGAGTGCCCGGACGGCGCCGATTGGAAGCGCGCCTGTGCTTTGTGCGGCGTATCGGCATGCCAATTCAACACGCCGAGCATGACGAAGAAGCCAATGACATACGCCACGCCGACCCACCAGCCATGACGCACCCATTGTCCGACGGATTTTGCTTCGGGATACATATTGGAAAGCGCCACGCCCGCCGATGATCCAAACCAGATCATGGATCCGCCAAAACCGACCGCATAAGCCACAAACCCCCAGTCATAACCGCCTTGCTTAAGCGCCAATGCCGTCAGCGGAATGTTGTCGAACACGGCCGAGACAAATCCCAGGCCGAGCGCCGTTCGCCAACTTGCCAGCGGCAATTTTTCCACCGGCATCATCGAGGCGATTAACACAAGAGAGAGGAGAAAGATGGAGCCTCTGAAAGCTCGGGGCAGCACGTCCCAATCCGGCCGGCGCGCCAAGATCGACAACAGTATCGCCACCCACACAGCTACGCCGATAAACGGAAAATGAGCCGCCTGCTCGGTGAACTTCATATTCACGGTCAAGTTAGTCGCGAGCGCGAGCACGAGAATCAGCCCTACAATACCGACGCGCATCGAATCCACGCGCGCATGCGGACGAGCGTGCTGCAAAATGGGCGAATACCTTTGTTGTTTGATGGCGGCTGGGATGCCGAAGATAAATAACGCCACGATCGTAGCGATGATCGCCTCGAACACTTGGCCCGGGGCGACACCGGCGATCCACATCATCGTGGTCGTGGTATCGCCTAACACACTCCAGGCGCCGCCCGCGTTTGAGGCAGCGACGATCGCCGCCAGATAACCGATGTGCACCTTAGCTCGGTAGAGTTCATGCGCCATCGCACCACCGATCAATGCCGCGGCGATGTTGTCGAGAAAACTGGAAAGGATCCACACCATCACCAGCAAGCCGAAAGCCGCCCTCCAGTCATGGGGAAGGTACTTCGGTAATACCAGCGGCACTTGGCTCTTTTCGAAGTGACGCGACAACAACGCGAAACCCGTCAGCAAGCAAAGCAGGTTCGCGAGAATGACCCACTCATGACCAACGTGAGACACAAATCCAATCACGCCGGCACCCGTCTTAAAGCCGGTGAAAGCGATTTTATAGATCACGATCGTCACCAACCCGGCTAGCGCCACGCGCATGGTATGATGATGGAACACCGCTACGCCGAGCAAGGTCAGACCGAATAGGAGAAAATCGACCGGGATGCCGAACACGGCCGGAGCTTGCGGCACAAATGCGCTTATTTCAGACATCACGGTCACAACTTATGTTGTAGCCGGGATCGGTGATCCCGGCAACGCGCGAACCTGTAGCCGCTTCCCTGCGGGAAGCGTGGGACTAAGATGTTAAACGAGCGTGCCGCGCACCTCGCACAGTCAGGCGGTTACAACATTTGAGTTGTCCGGCACGATCGTCTATGTCCTGATTTCGTTTTGTTTTCTCGAAGATATGTTCACAGGTCTGATCGAAGAAGTCGGGAACGTGCTCGAGATTCGGGCGAGCGAGCACGGGACGCAATTGCAAGTCGCTGCGTCGCATATCACGAAAAAGATTCGAACCGGTGACAGCGTGGCGGTGAACGGCTGTTGCCTGACTTTAAGTGCGCACCGTGGCGAGCGGCTCACTTTCGATCTGCTCGAGGAAACACTTGATCGCACGAATTTAAAGATGTTGCGGCGCGACAGTCCGGTAAATCTTGAGCGCTCTCTTCCCGCAAACGGGCGCTTCGGTGGACATCTTGTGCAAGGTCACGTTGATTGCGCCGCGAGAATTCTGGCCTTCGAGCAAAGCGGAGGTGACCATCGTTTGGAAGTCGAATTGCCTGCCGAGTTTGCGCATTACGTTGCCAGCAAAGGTTCAATCGCCGTCAACGGGATCAGTCTCACGGTCGCTGACGTCTTGCCCGAAAGGTTCGTCGTTTGGATCATTCCCCATACCAAACGCCACACCAACCTTCACTGTGCCGAAGCCGGCGACGTGGTGAACCTCGAGTTCGACATCCTCGCCAAGTACGTCGAGAGAATGCTTTCGCGTCACGTGCCGCAAAGATAAAACAGAACGGCAGCCGCTTTGCGCGGCTCCTAGATATTATAGTGACCGCGTTAGGCGACGACGTTTTATCAATAATCAAGCATACATGAGCCGCAATCAGACCCGCGATCCCGAAAGCACTAAAGTATGACAGCGCGTAAATCGCTCAAAAAACGCCGGCCACTTCCTCGCCTAGTTGGCGTAATCAGATCGCGCGGCGACCTGGACTTTGCCATTCGAATGCGGAATCCGCCGGGTTTGTTTGAGTTGCGGTTGGATCATCTCGTGCGCATCATTGACGAGCTGGAAAACAAATTGCCGAGGCTACGCGCACCACTCATCGTCACCGCGCGACATCCGCGGGAAGGCGGCGCCAATCGATTATCGATCCAGCAGCGGCGCGATCTGCTCCTGAGGTACTTACCCCGCGCGCAATATATGGACGTTGAGCTACGCTCGGTGGCGGCTTTCCGCTCGCTGCTTGAAATGGCCCACAGGAAAAATGTGCGGCGCATCGTTTCGTTTCATAGCCTTAAGTCCACACCAGATTCGCGCAGCTTGCGGGTTAGGGCGCGCAGAGCAAAGTCGCTTGGCGCAGATGTTTTCAAGGTCGCAACGCGGACCGACACGCCGATCCAACTCGCGCAATTGCTCGATTTCATCACGAACAAAGATGTCGATCTTGCTGTAAGCGTGACGGGTATCGGCAAACTTGGCGCAATTTCGCGGGTTTTGCTGGCGTATTGCGGCTCGGCCCTTGTCTATGGGTCGCTTGGCGAGGCCGATATCGAAGGTCAATTGTCACTCGAACAACTTCGCGCATTCGGAATTGGATCTGGTGCGAGAGCATCTTGACTCTGCTGCTTGCTTGCACTTTCGTCAGCACAGAAAGCTTACGAAAAGGGAAAGGGTCCGCGGCATGGCTACATCTGTGATTTTGCCCCAGCAAGTGCCGGTCATGCCGTTGCCTGGCGCTTTGCTTTTTCCGCATGCGCTGCTTCCACTTTATATTTTCGAGCCGCGCTACCGGCAGATGCTGAAACACGCCCTCTCTCATCACCGCATGTTTTGCGTTGCGCTGATCAAACCGCACTGCACAGCCTGGCAATCGGCTGCCGATTTTTTTCATACCGCCGGCGTTGGTCTTATTCGCGCCTGCGTCGACCGCGGTGACGGTACTTCAAACCTGATTCTGCAGGGATTGGAGCGCGTGCGTTTCACGGATTTCGAGCAAGAAGCGCCGTTCCCGATCGCAAGAATTGATTCACTTGAATCTGACTCCCTCTCCTCGGTCGAAACCGAAGCGCTCGCCACGAAGGTTCTGGAGCTTTATTCGCAACTCAAAGGTGATGCACGGCGGCAGCTTCCGCCGAAGGTCGATCGGTATCTCTCCGATTTGAGCGACCCGAAAATGCTCGCTGATCTTGTTGCCTCAACTTTCGTCAGCGACCCCCTACGCCGTCAGCGCGTTCTCGAAGAACTTTCCGTAAATCGGCGGCTGCGGCTCCTGATCCAATATTTGCGGGAGGAAAGCGGGAGCGGGGCCGCATAGCACTGTAGCCGCTGCCCTGTGGGCAGCGCAACGCGCCAAAACATGCTTGAATGATACTTCCGCGCAGCGAAGCAGCTACAGGGCTGCAATCCGCGCGTATTCTTCCATCAAATAGCGATCAGTCATTCCCGCGATGTAATCGCACACTGTGCGATGCAGTCCCTCCGCTTCGACTCGTTTTGTCGCCACCTCCCCAAGTCGATCAGGATTAATCAGGTACGCTTCAAAAATCTTTCTCAGCATCTCGCACGCCCGCCGGTTTACGTCCGCCACGCGGGGATGATAATAAACATTCTGATATAAAAATTTCCGCAGGGCGCGATTCGCTTGGAATAAATCATCGCTGTAACGAATGAGCGGCACCGGCTGCCGACGCACTTCCTCCGCGCTCTGCACATTTGCATCGGCAATCGATTGCGCGCTTGTCGCGACGACATCCTGAACTTCCACGTCGATAATATCGCGAATGATCAACTTGTGTAGCTCGGGCTCGCGGGCGTCAGGATAACGCGCGAGCACCGCGCGGTGGCTTCGTCGCCACACTTCATTTTCTTCCAATTGCATTGCGCTCAAGATTTCAAAGTCCACCGCGTCATCGAGGTCATGGCTGTAATAAGTGATCTCATCCGCCAAGTTAGCGATCTGCGCTTCCAGCGACGGACAATAATACTTCTCTTCACCCGGAGTGGGCGGATCATAGAAAGCCTGGTGCTTCCGCAAACCTTCCCGCACCTCGAATGTCAGATTCAGACCGGGAAAATTTGGATAAGCGTTTTCGAGCAGCTCCACCACGCGCAAGCTTTGCCGATTGTGATCAAATCCACCATGGTCGCGCATACACTCGGCTAGCATCTCCTCGCCCGAATGCCCGAAGGGCGAATGCCCGAGATCGTGCGCCAGCGCGATCGCTTCCGCGAGGTCCTCGTTCAACGACAACGCGCGCGCGATCGTGCGGCTGATCGAGGCCACTTCAATCGAATGCGTCAAGCGCGTCCGCAAATGATCGCCAGTCCCATTCAGGAAAACCTGCGTCTTATACTCGAGCCGGCGAAAGGCACGCGAGTGAATGATGCGGGCGCGATCACGCTGAAATTCGGTGCGATAGGAATGACTGGATTCCGGATATTTTCGGCCGCGCGAATCGCGCGATTTTTGTGCAAATGCCGCAAGCACGCGCCACTCATTGGCCTCCATTTGCTCGCGTGACCTGTAACCAGTTTGCTCTGCGAGGCGAGACGCAGATGCTGGCTGCTCCATTGTCCCATTGCTCACGTGCGATTATTCGCCGGTTCTCGACGTTGGTGAGACCGCATTTTCGGCCTGCGAAACTTTCTCCCGCAACATTCTCCCAGTTTTTCGGGCTTCTAACTTCACCACTAATAAATCGAAAATGGCCAGTAACATGGCGGTCAATGTCAGCCACGCGCAGGCAACCCAAAACAAAATGAACCAGACTGGGCGCTCACGCGGATTGAGCGCTGATTCGAAAAAGGTCGATCCGGAAAACAACAGTGCCAGCGCAACAAGAAGCAGAATGAACATCGTCGTACGCCGCCTATTTTGATCACGAATCACGCCGCGAACCGCCTGAATCACAAACGAGGCCATGCGCAGGGTTGGCGAATTGTTCGACACGATTGATTGAATTTGCCAGCGCATGTTACTGATCGATCTTACAATCCCGGAATTTCAAATCAAACATGCGGATGAAAGCCCTCAAGAAAGATCAAGTCACCCCCGAACGGCTCATGCAATTTGGGTTCGCTTACGCGCCGCCCCTGATCATTGGAGCAGCGGCTAGCAATAAAGTTTTCGATTTGCTGGAGAGCGAACCAAAAACCGTGGAGCAAATCAGCAAAGAGACAGGCGCATCGGAGCGCGGTTTGCGCGCGATCATGAACGCGCTCGTCGGCCTCGAACTTTTGAAGAAAAATCGACAAGGGAAATATTCGCTCACGCCGGAAAGCGCCGCGTTTCTCGTGAGCAACAAACCCGGCACGCTCGCGAAATTTTTCCCGATGAATATGAAACGCCTGGTTCCGCTCTGGCTGAAATTGGACGAAATCGTCCGCACTGGAAGGCCACCGGAAGCGAGAAATCAAGAGGCGCCGGGCACCAAATTCTTCAGCGAACTGGTCGAAAATATCCTCCCCATGAGCTACGGCAGCGCCCAGGCACTCGGCGATCATTTGAAACTCGCAAAAGCGAAAAATGAATTTGGGGAATTGCCCTCGCGCAAAAATCACCACACGTGCAAGTGACCGCAGTCGATTGGAGCGGCATGATTCCAACGACGAAACGCATCACTCAAAAATTCGGCGTCAACGACCGATTTACATTTGTTGAAGGTGATTTGTTGAAGGCCGATTTCGGCAAGGACTTCGACATTGCCACGCTCGGTCACATCTTGCACAGCGAAGGCGAAGAGCGCAGCCGTCATTTGCTCGAGAAGACTTTCGATGCGCTCAAGCCCGGCGGAACGATCGCCATCGCCGAATGGCTCGTGAACGACGAACGGACCAGGCCGCTGCCATCTTTGATGTTCGCCGTGAACATGCTCGTCAACACCGAGCACGGCGACACCTTCAGTTTTAATGAAATCAAAAGCTGGCTCGAAGAAGCCGGGTTCAAGAAAGCGCGCAAACTCGAAGCGCCAGGGCCATCACCGTTAATCCTCGCCACGAAACTTGGGTAGCGCACGCGTCTCGCGTGTCTGGTTTCGGCGCGCGCCGAAGCGAACTTTCCTTAATCGCGATTTCAGAGTTGGCATAGCGCAAAAAAGTTCACAATCGCGAGGACGCGCTTGTCAGACACGCGAGACGCGTGCGCTACCCACGAATCGGCTTCTCATCGGCGAAGTGGTATGCTTTCATAACGCCGGATGAAAAAGACGAAAACGAAATCGCGACGGAAGATAAGAACGGGCTCGCCTTCAAAGAAGGTCGAGAAGCCTGTCCCTTATCAGAAAGCTGCCATTCGAAGTGAGGCGTTCGCCAAAGCGATCCTCGATGCAAAATCGTACGCGGCTGATCCCGATCTTTTACGTGCGCTCTTCGATGGAGCGGCCAGCAAAGCGGCGTCAATTTCCAGGGAGCCATTTAAAGATAACTGGGCTTACGTCCAAGCCATGTTGCGTTTGATTCGTGCCTATTATCTCGGCGAATATCGCATGGTTGAGCAGAGCGCGTTATTGTCGATCATCGCCGCCATCAGCTATTTTGTGGATCCATTTGATTTGATGCCGGACGAGATTCCATTTCTCGGTTTTTTAGATGATGCAACTGTCGTTGCGTTTGCGGTAGAACGAACCAGGCAAACCCTCGATGATTTCATGACGTGGGAAACAGCAAAGCCGTAGTTCCTCCAGTCCTAGCGACAACCTCTAACATAGGCAGCCGTATGGCCGACGCGTCCTTCAAACCAATAGCAGCGCCGGGTTTTCGAGAAGGTGGCGCAGTTCTTTGAGGTACTCCGCGCCGAGTGCGCCGTCGATGACGCGGTGGTCGCAACTCATGCCGATGCTCATGCGATGGCCGACAATGATTTGGTCGGAGTTATCCACAACAGCTCGCTTTCTGATCGCGCCGATCGACAAAATGAATCCCTGCGGCGGATTGATAATCGCCAAGAAATTATCAATGCCGTACCCGCCAAGATTTGAAACGGTGAACGTGCCGCCTTGAAATTCCTCCGGCTTCATCCGTTTGTTACGCGCGCGATACGCCAGATCTTTCACCGCTTCGCTAATCTCGCGAAGCGATTTGTTTTGTGCCGCGCGGACGACCGGCGTCAACAATCCGTCTTCAAGGGCAACTGCGATGCCAAGATCGACATCGGCATACTGCACAATCGCGTCGCCGTCGAATGATGCATTTGCTCTAGGAACCTTCGCTGCCGCTTCCACCGCCGCTTTTAAGACGAAATCGTTGACGGTGATCTTCGACTCCTCGGCGCCTTCGCCGGCGGATTTCAATTCCGCGCGCGCGGCCATGAGCGGCCCGGCGTCGATGTCGATGTTAAGATAAAAATGTGGAACCGGACCAAGGCTTTCCACCAAGCGTTGCGCGATAATCTTGCGCATCCCGGAAAGATTGATGCGCGCGCCCTCGCCGGCTTTGATCGTCGGAGCAGGCTTCGGCTTCCCCTCCCGTACTCCGCGGTCCGCGACCGCGGCTGCAGTTTTCGCGGCCGCGCGCACGTCAGTTTCGGTCACACGCCCGTCTGGTCCGCTGCCTTTCACCGTCGAAAGATCGACACCTAACTCGGCAGCAATTCGTCGCGCGACCGGTGAAGTTTTTATGCGCGCTTCTTCGCCCTTATCAATCTTCACTGGCGGCTTTTCCGCTTCAGCCTGTGGTTTCTTTTCCGCCGTGGGGGCCGCCGCCTTTTTCTCTTCCTTCTTTTCGGCTTTACGCTCTTTCGGTTTCTCTTCCTTTTTCTCCGGTTCCTTTTTTTCTTCCTCAACCGGCGTTTCTTCCCCTTCCCCGCCAATGAACGCAATTTTGTCACCGACGTTTACCTTGCCCCCCTCCTCGACATAAATTTCGGTGAGCGTTCCATCTTCCGGCGCTTCCCATTCCATTGTCGCCTTGTCTGTCTCAATTTCGGCGAGCACTTCACCGGATGAAACTTTATCGCCTTTCTTTTTCTTCCACGACACAAGCGTGCCCTCGGTCATCGTGTCACTCAGCTTCGGCATTTGGATTTCGGGCATGTGATTCGTTGAAACGTTAAATCGTTGAACTGTTGAAGCGAGGATCGACAATCACGCGTAACAGACTTTTTTCACGGCCTCGATTAATTTATCCGAGTTTGGCAGGACTGCTTTCTCGAGGCGTTCGTTGTAGGGCATTGGTACGTCCTCTTGTGATACGCGTAGGACCGGTGCATCGAGCTCGTCGAAAATGTTTTTTTGAATTCTGTAACAAACTTCAGCGCCGACTCCGCAGAACGGGCGGTCCTGTTCGACAATCACGACACGGTGTGTCTTCGCAACCGAATCGAAAATCGCCTTTTCGTCCAGCGGCTTGATCGAGCGAAGATCGATGACTTCCGAGGAAATGTCCTCTTCTTCCAGCTTTTGCGCTGTCGCGAGCGCGAGCCGAACCGTCTGGGCGTAACAGATGATCGAAACGTCGCTGCCTTCGCGCTTCATTTCCGCTTTGCCGAGCGGAATGAGCAGCTCTTCGTCCGGGGGCTCGACCATTCCTTTCGAGCTGTAGAGCAGTTCTGCTTCCAGGACGAGCACCGGATTGTTGTCCCGCACGGCTGTTTTCAATAAACCCTTCGCGTCACGCGGCGTAGCCGGTGTGCAAATTTTCAGTCCGGGCGCATTGGCATAAAGAGATTCCGTTGCGTGCGAATGCGTCGCGCCGAGTTGATGCGCAGGTCCATTCGGTCCGCGGAACGTAATCGGGATGTTAAACTGTCCACCCGACATCGTGTACATATTTGGGGCGTTGTTCACGACCTGGTCGAACGCGACCAGCGAAAAGCTGAATGTCATAAACTCGATAATCGGCCGCAACCCGACCATCGCCGCCCCCACGCCAAGGCCCGCGAATCCATTCTCGCTGATCGGAGTATCGATAATACGTCTCGGTCCGAAGCGCTCGAGCAAGCCCTGGCTCACTTTGTAAGCGCCATTGTATTCGGCGACCTCTTCGCCCATGAGGAAAACGTTCGGATCACGCTCCAGTTCTTCCGCGAGCGCTTCGTTGAGCGCCTGGCGATAAGTAATTTCCCTCACGCCTTTGCTCCGTTTGCGTAAGTGTAATCGTAAAGTTTTTCGAGAGGCAGCTCCGGGCTTTTCTCCGCGAACTTCACGCTCGCAAGCACTGTTTCTTTGGCGCGCTTATCGATCTGGTCGAATTGTTCGTTTGTTATCTTTCCCTCACGCGTGAGTTGCGCCCGCAAACGCGTGATAGGATCATCGAGCCGATATCTCTCCAGTTCCTGTTTGGTCCGGTAACTCGCCGGATCGGACATGGAGTGACCGCGATAACGATAAGTGCGAATCTCGAGGAAGGCCGGATGCGGCTCTTTGCGAATGGAATTCACAATCTCCGCGACCTTGTCGCGCACTTCGCGAAAGTTCATTCCGTCGATAATTTCTCCGGGAATGTCGTAACCCTCGGCCCGATCAACAATCTGTTTGAGCGATGTCGATCTTTTCACTGAGGTGCCCATGGCGAAGAGGTTATTTTCGCAGATGAAAACGATCGGCAACTTAAAAAGCGCAGCCAGATTCAAAGCTTCGTGGAAAGAGCCTTGATTGATAGCGCCGTCACCGAAGAAGCAGAGTGTCACGCGATCTTCGCCCAGGTACTTGGTGGCAAATGCCATTCCAACGGCCAGCGGCACGTGGGCGCCGACAATGGCGTGACCGCCGTACATATGATTTTGCCGGTTGAAGAAATGCATCGAACCGCCCAAGCCTCGCGAACAGCCGGTTTCCTTCCCAAAAAGCTCGGCCATACACGCGTCCGCGCTCGTGCCGCGAGCAAGGGCGTGGGCGTGGTCACGATAAGCAGTGATGATGTAATCATCATCGCGCACGGCCGCGATTGCCCCGGCCACGACTGCTTCCTGGCCTATGTAAAGGTGACAGAAACCGCCGATCTTCTGCGCCTGATACTGTTGGCTGGCGCGCTCTTCAAAACGCCGGATCAACAGCATCAGCGAGAGCATCTCGACTTCGTCGCGCTGCTCTCCCGGCTGCATGGCGGTCACGCCGTGTGCGGAACCGGGCCATGGGCGCGCGACCTCTCAGCGCTTCGGCCGAAGTTCATGGAAAAAACAAAGAATAGAGTGAAAAGAAGATCGCTGATGAGTGAGTTACGGAAAAACATCCAGCTCGGCGTCGCGCTGTACTGAGGCAGTCCAACCGTCAGCGCCTGAATGAGCCCTCCGAAATTTTTCGCGTAGCCTGGATCGCTCAGCCAAGAAAACGCGTTCGTGATCGTGTAAAAAATTGTCGATCCAACAATGGAAGCTGGCAAAAGCGTCTTCAGCGATGCGCGATTCTGCACGAGAACTCCGATGCATCCGACCAAAGCAAGCGCGAAATAACGCAAGACAATTTGCGGGTCGAGCAGCGGCGCACCGTAACGAAAATTTATCACCGCATCTGAAATAAACAGGGTAACGAGCGGCACCGAGAACTTATATGTTTTTGGAAAGTACGCTGCGCTACAGAGGGCAACTGCCGCAAGCGGCGCAAAGTTGGAAAGCCAGCTTGCTCCGGAATGAATCAAGAGGCCCGTCGTGACTCGATAAACGATAGCTGACAAGACGAGGAGAAGAGCGGGAATCATTGGCAAGAATCTATCCGTCCGACGAGATATGCAAAGGCCATTTGGTCCAACGCTGGTTGGCCGGGCTCCGGATCACAATCTCGAGCCCGAGACTATTTCGTGGCTGCGGCTGTGAGCGCTTTGTTGAGTCGCGCTTTCCGGCGATGAGCAGCGTTTCGATGAATGATCCCGCGCTTAGCGGCCTTGTCGATTGCCGAGATGACTGCACGTATTTGCTCCGTTTTCGGTGTTTCTGAGGAACGTGCCTGCTTCTGCATCGTGCGCAGACGTGTTACAACACTTCGGTTGCGAAGCGATCGCTTTAGTGTCTGGCGCGCGCGCTTGGCAGCTGATTTCGTATTGGCCATTGGGTAATCGAAAGATTTGTGGATGTGGACGCTCGCGGTCGCAACCGCGATTGTCAAGATTGACTCGCACCGCCACGCCAATGGGCACGGACCGGCTAACCCTTATGCGCGTGGACTATTTTGGGCGGTTACAGCGCCCTTGTTCATCACTCGCGTGGCTTTGCGAGCCTGGCTTTTTTGTCGCTCTGCAGCGAGCGCTCCGGCCATTCGCATCTGCTCGATCGTGGGCGAACCGGAAGCCGATGTGGAAGCAAGCTGCTCCTGGCCCTGCGTTTTTTCAGCTTGCGCCACCAGGGTATCAGCCGATGGCACCGGCGGCGCCTTAGGCACTTTCGGCAAACGATCGGTAATAATTTGCACAATCGCCCCCAGCGGAACTTGATTGTAAAGTGCGGCGACGTCGCTCGATTTCATCCTGATGCAGCCGTAGCTGGCCGGCCGGCCGATTGTCTTTTCTTGCGGTGTGCCGTGAATGTAAATGCACCGACTAAAGGCACGCGAGTTTTGGGCTTCGAGCCCGCGCAGCCAAATAATACGCGTGATCACAGGATCGCGGCCGGGCGCATTCGGCGGGAGAATTTCGCCTGTGAAGCGGCGATTGTGGAACACGGCGCCGGTCGGTGCATGGTCACCGATTTTTTGTGCGACAAAAAGGTAACCAAGCGGCGTTGTCATCCGTCCCCAAAAATCGCCGAGCCCGAATTTCGAAGTGGAAACAGGATAAGTCGCGACCTTGCCGCCGTCCCGCAGAAGCATCAGCTTCTGATCCCGCACACTGATTATAAGGCGATTTGACGTGTCGAGTTGTGTCGCAAAGAGCGCGGGGGCGACTGAAATCAGACCGAAAATTACGGCCAGGGGTCGAAACATGCGCACTTTCTTACTCGAGAATCCGCGTCTTGTCACGCGGAAATCGCGGTAGCGGGGCGCGAGCCTCCGAAGCTGATTTTGGGCCAGCGATTCACCAATGAAGAAAGACAGACATAAAGAAAACCGCCTTGGAAACTGAGCAGGAATGGTATCGAGATGAACTGTCCATGCACGATCGCGAACCAAACGAAATAGCTGAAATAAATCGTGAAAGCCAGCTCGGCGAGTGGAAGGCCTGACTTCAGCGGTCGATACTTGCAGGCTCGCCAGGATTGTGACTTGCGTTCGATGCCATACTTGGGGGTACGTGTAAAATCGGATTTGTGATTGAAGAGAGCCTCGAGCACGGCGCGCGCATTGTTAAGCGAGAGACCAACGCCGAGGGCGAGCAGACATGGGAGAAAAAGAATTTCCTTCATCCATGTTCGTGGATACAGCTCGCGCTGGGCGCAAATATAAAAAATCGCAACTGAGCCGGACGCCGCAACGAAGATGGGAACATCGATCAGCAGCGTCCGCAGCCAGCCGCCTTGAGGCGCCCCGGCGGAGGGATGCAAGAGCAGGCACAAAAAAGCGAGCAGCAAATAGGCGAAGTTCGACATCAAGTGAGCCGTAGCCTCAAGCTTGATCGGAAATGGTAATTTGCTGCGCCAAATCGTGGGCAAGAGTTTCTTGCATGTCTGGATGGAGCCTTTTGTCCAGCGGTGTTGTTGAGACTTGAAGCCATTCATATCCACCGGCAGCTCCGCCGGAGTTACAACATCGGAAAGAAAGATAAACTTCCAGCCTGCCAGCTGGGCGCGATAACTAAGATCGAGATCTTCAGTGAGGGTATCATACTGCCAGCCACCACTTCCTTCGATACACGAGCGTCGCCAGAGGCCCGCGGTTCCATTGAAGTTAAAGAAGCGGCCGCTACGGCTGCGCGCGGTTTGCTCAAGCAAGAGATGCCCATCCAGAAAAATCGCCTGCATGCGTGTAAGCAGCGAATAACCGCGATTTAAGTGACCCCATCGGGTTTGGATCATTCCTATTTTCGGATCGGTGAAGAAATGGATCGTGCGTTTTAGTAAATCCCGTTGTGGAACAAAATCGGCGTCAAGGATACAGACAAACTCGCCTTCCGCAGCCTCGAGCCCTGCGGTCAGCGCGCCGGCCTTGAAACCAGTACGATCGACTCGGTGAATGCGTTGAACGTTAAAGCCTCGCTCGCGCAGCTTTTCCGCGCATGAGGCGGTAATCTCGCGGGTCTCATCGGTCGAATCGTCCAACACCTGGATTTGGAGAAGCTCCCGCGGATAGTCCAGTTCGCTCACGGAACGGAGCAAACGCTCAGCCACGTAAACCTCGTTAAAGATTGGCAACTGCATTGTCACTTTTGGCAGTCGTTCAAAATAACGAGCTGGGACCGGTGCGCGCTTCCGGTTTTTGAGATACAGATAGATGATGAAGTAGCGATGGACACCGTACGCCGAGAGGCCGATGAGCACACTCAGATAACAGACGGTCCAGATAATGTGTCCGAGGCTTCCTTGCATGGGAGTTTTCGCGGCTGCCGATGGTTAATACAGCAAGGGCGACATGATGCCGTTTCCAGCATGTGCGTCAAATCAAAAAAAATCGTACGTTTGCCTCTGAAAATGGCGACCGTAGCGCGAAAAAAGCATCCGGGCATAGTGCAGAGAGCGAGAATGTTGTGTTCATTGTCGATCTTCGTAATTGCGGGTGCGACTGGCTCTGTAACACCCGTGATGGCACAAGAGGAACCAATCACTGAACAGGGATACGAGCGCGAGGAGCTGGGGGTGAATGCTTACACTGCGCCGTCGATCGCGCGCATATTTCAGCAACTCGACGAGCTCAGGCCATTGCCTTTCGAGCAATTGCAGCGCGAGTTCCCGAAAGCAAGTCCTGCCAGTCGCGAGCAAAAAGGTCTCATCTTTGGAGGCCTGGTGGCCGATGGATTTCTGATTGTCGAAGCGGAGAGGAAAAGTGCAGTCGATAATCTGGGGCGCGTTCTAATAAGAGAAGCTCGCGGCCTCGGGGTGGCCGATCGGGTGACGCGCCACAGCGCAAGTCTCACTGAGTTGGCCCGCCGCAGCGATTGGCCAGCAGTACGCAAAGAACTGATTGCGACCCAGGCCGATGTCGAGCAGGCGATGGTCGAGTTGCGCGATCAAAAAATGGCGCACTTAATCAGTCTGGGCGGTTGGCTGCGAGGGCTGGAGATTAGCGCGGGAGCAGTCGAATCGGATTTTTCGCCGCAACGGGCAAAGATTCTGGCTCAACAGGATTTGGTCGATTACTTCGCTACCGAATTGAAAACATTGCCGCCGAGAGCAGCGACCACGCCGCTCTTTGAAAAGATTCGCGCGGGTGTAAGTGCCATTCAGGTTTCCTTGAGCAGAGCAACGGTAAACGGCTTGACGCTGGCTGATGTAAAAGCGATGCATGCGCAAGCGCGCGAATTAGATCTCGCGATTCGTCAAATCGATTGAGCGAAAAAATCCACTCCGGACATTCGCCTTGCCTGGGGCCGCGAGCAGGTTGATTGGTGATAAGCCAATTTCCGCAGTCAACGGGATGAAATTGCGAGAGAGACTTAAGAAAAAGCGACGGAGTCGCTTCAAACGCTTCACGATCGTCTTTCCGATCCTTTTGGCGGGATGGATCCCATCGATATTAACTCTTGTCGTTTCCTACACGATTCTTACCCGAACGCTCGAAACAAAAATCCTGCGCGACCGGCAGACCTTCGTGCAGCTCATCGCTCATCTCGTTGGGGACGACCTCGGCGGCAAAAGCACCATCATTGAGTACTATCAAACGCTACCGGGCGTTGCAAAAACTTTGACTGATCCGAACGCGGCGGCGGCGGGACAAGAATGGCTAAGTCAAACGTACTTCTCCCATCCACGCATCGACGGAATGTTCCTTGCCGATGACCGGACCGCGCAGTCATCGGATATATTGGAATATCCGTTTTAGTGGAAAGAATCGGGCGACGTTTGTCGGCGATCGAGTTCGCCGATCAGTCCATCTGCGAGGTGTTCGATCAAAGTGGCAGCGCCATTTTTGCAAAGGACTTTCAGCCGAACCCCGGGGTTGTTTCTCCCGAGAGTCAATTTTTGATGAAAGAGATCGGCAAAAGCAAGAGCGGGCATTTCGAGATGCGAGGCAATGTTTATTCCTTCAGCCCAGTCGAATCGACCGGCTGGGTGGCTGTAGTCGAACAGCCAACGGCGATCGCCTACAAACCCGTGCATGATCTGTTGAACAAGATGAACATTCTTGTCGGCTGGCTGCTCGTCGGCACCGCCCTGGCCGCATTGGGCGCAAGCAAACTCTACCGCCGCCAGACAGAGGCCACGCAGCGCATCGCGCGGGAAGTCATTTTTAACGAAAAGATCCTGGCGAACATGCCGAGCGGCATTGCTTTTGTCGATCCGACTTCCCGGCGTTTCCTGCAGGCGAACGAGGCTTTCAGCCATATGGCGGCCCGTTTTGGAGATCTGCCGCCCAGTCGCGAGATCACCGAAGCTACCTACGATGATGTGAAGATAGCTCCGAGCGGAGCGATCGAGAAAGTACTTGCGTTTGGAACACCTTTTCAACTGATCGAGCAGCCGTTAAAAGACAAAATGGGCATGACGCATTTTTTAGACATCAACCTTCTCCGGTTGCAAGGCCCGCACCAAACCATTCAAGGTGTACTTTATCTCGTCGAGGACAAGACGCGCGACGTCACGTTGCGGCAGGAACTGATTGGCGCAAACGCGGCGAAGGATCAATTCCTGGCGCTGCTCTCGCATGAATTGCGCAATCCCCTCTCGCCTGTGATTGCGATGGTCGGTGAATTGGAAGCGGCAGTGCCGGATTCCCCTGCGCTTCGGCAAGCGGTCGAAGTGATCCGCCGCAACGTTGAGCTGGAAGCGCGGTTGATCGATGACTTGCTCGATGTGACGCGGATCGCAAAAGGCAAACTTCAGTTAAGTTTTGAAATTATTTGCGTGCATCAAATCCTGCAACGCGCTTACGAAATTTGCCGCGAGGAGATTGCTGCCAAGCATCTGGAAGTGGAATTTCGCCTCCGTGCCGTTCACACGCATGTCGAAGGCGATCCAGCGCGTCTGCAGCAGGTCTTTTGGAATTTGATCAAGAACAGCGTCAAGTTCACACCGAAGAAAGGCCGCATCATTATCGAGACGCTCAACTCGACGCCCGAGAAGATTGAAATCCGAATCACCGATACCGGCATCGGGATCGAACCGGAGAAGATCGATAAAATCTTCAACGCCTTCGAACAGGGTCAAACCTCGATCACCCGCCGTTTTGGCGGCCTTGGTCTCGGGCTTGCAATCTCGAAAGCGATGGTCGATGCGCATGGTGGAAAAATCCGCGTAGAGAGTCCCGGGAAGGATCGAGGGTCCACTTTTGCGCTAGAGTTGAAGACGGTACCCACTCCCTCCGCGGCGGGCGATGGGGCGGAGGAGGGTCCATCTGCCGTTTCGGGCAAAGAACTAGCTGTGCCCAGGCATCGGCGCGTCCTCGTGGTCGACGATCATTACGATACTTGCACCGGGATGAAGATGATGCTCGAGCGCCGCGGCTACGAGATTACGCTCGCACATTCCGCTGAGCAGGCGGTGGAAAAAGTACGTACCGAAGATTTCGATCTGCTCATTAGCGACATCCGACTGCCGGACCGCAGTGGTTATGAGTTAATGCGTGAAGTGCGAAGCAGCAAAGCTCTGCCCGGAATTGCACTCAGCGGCTTTGGAACGGAGCAGGACGTGAGCGAAGCCCGAGCGGCAGGCTTTTCTGAGCACCTCACCAAGCCAATCAATTTTGAACGGCTGGAGGAGGCAATCCAGAATCTGCTCGATCTCGAGCCGATTACAAAAGCCTAACTTTGGCCGCGATCGTGGCCTTATTCGCCGTTGTGGCCAGACGCCGCCGCGTCTCTCTGCCGCTCGGAGGCCTCCTTTAACTCGCGCGAGAGCTTCTCGACCCGCTGCCGCATGATCTTGCCAGCTTTGAATTTCACAGTCGCCCGGGGTGGAATCACGAAACTGCTGCCGGGCAGATTCGGGTTTCGCCCGACGCGCGGTTTTGTCAGCCGGGGTTGGAAAACACCGAAGTTGCGCAGTTCAACCGCAATGTTGTTGGCCAAACTGTCCGTGATTTTATCGAGTGTGCGCTGGACCACGTCGAAGACTTCATGTTGAACCATGCCGGTTTGATTGCTGATGGCGACAACGATGTCGCGTTTGGTTAGCTTTGCCATATCTATTTAGTAATCGCTCCACGTTGCCATGGTGGTGGTCAATTTTGAAAACAAAAAAGAGATTTTTAACCGGCTAACCTCCTCGACAAGAACGTCAAACGCAATGGCAGCTTTTTCGCACTGACAGACCATCAGTCAGATCCGTCCTTGATAACGTTCACCCGTTTGCACGACCAATCAGGAGCTTTGCGAGCTTGCCGAATGGCGCGGGCAATCGTCATTTTCGCCAATTTCCTCGTGGCGCCGGCGCCGCATAATCGTCCGGCGCGATCTCGTGCGCGGTTCGGAAATGCACTTTCGCGACTTCGCGCAGGGTGTCCGGGCCGCTCTTTTCTACGAGTTTTTTTGCTGTCTCTTTTACGCTTGCGGATACCCCCCGCTCCAGGCGCCGGCCGAGCTCTTTCCCGCGGCGCTCTAACCAGTTGATAAATGCTTCGCGCGCCAGGATCGACGCCGCCGCCACTGCGATATCTGATTCCGCTTTCGTCCGCTGTTGAATATCGATCCTGCGCCCGTGCCGCAGAAGCGACTGGTCGACCACGCGTGCATCTGCAAACTGATCTGATAAGGCCCGCGGACAGTCGGGCTTTTTTGCCAGCAAATTCTCGATCACACGCGCATGTCCCCATCCGAGCAGCTTGTTCAGGTTGCCAAATTTTTCGTAAAGCTCGTTGTACTTTTGCGGACCGATCAGCACTGTCTCGGTCAAGCCGCCGGCAGTTTTCCGAATCGTTTGGGCAAGCGCACGAATGCGCGCATCCGAGGCGATACGCTTGCTGTCCTGCACGCCTGCATCGAGAAGTTTGCGCGCAATTCCACGATCGACGTAGACGCCCGAAATTACGAGCGGTCCAAAAAAATCACCTTTGCCGCTTTCATCCACACCGAAGTGCGGTTCGAACATCTCCGGCGAATGCACTTCTTCGTAACCGAGCTTCGCCTCGCCGAGAATTTTTGGCTCGAGTTCAAATTGCACGAATTCCTCCACGCCCTTGCCTTGAACGAGCACCTTTGGTCCTTTCTCGTACACCGCCACGCTGAGTTTGTTCTTTTGCGCAAAAAAAAGCGTGTATTCCTTGGGGCTGAATTGGAATCCCGAATCGGCGAGCAGAGTACGAAGCTTCGCTGCCTGGTCCTGCGTGAGAGGATGCGTGTACGAATTCACTGGGCCACAGATTAACACAAATGAATGAGAGATGGCATTCGGTTCGCGACGGCGAGACATCCTCAATTATCTGTGTTAATCCCTTTTCATCTGTGGCTTTCCGGAAAACTCCGTTCCGACGCGCGCTAATACGCTGGTATCGCAAAAGCGGCCGCAGCCTGCCTTGGCGCGATACCCGCGATCCATACGCCATCCTCGTCTCCGAGGTCATGCTACAGCAAACCCAGGTCGCCACCGTGCTCTCTTATTATTATGAGTGGTTGCATCGATTTCCAGACTTCGCGGCCCTGGCGCGCGCGCCGGAATCCAGCGTTCTTCATGCCTGGCAAGGACTGGGTTATTACGCACGAGCGCGAAACCTTCGGGCCGCAGCGAAACTGGTGATAGAGCAATACCGCGGCCGTTTTCCGCGCGACCTCGGGCAGATAAGGGAATTCCCCGGCATCGGAAAATATACCGCGCACGCGATCGCCACGTTCGCCTTCGATCAATCCGTGCCGATTGTTGAGGCTAACACTGCTCGCGTCTTGGCGCGCCTTTTTAATTTGCAGACGCCAACCGATCGAACTGCTGGCCGAGACGTGCTCTGGGAACGCGCGGCCGCGCTTGTTTCGAAGCGTCTCCCCCGCATTTACAATTCCGCGCTGACGGACCTCGGCGCGCTCATCTGTCTGCCGCGCCGACCAAAATGTGGGATTTGTCCGGTTAAAAAATTCTGCCGCGCAAAAAACCCGGAGAGTCTCCCAATCAAGCAGGCTCGTCTCCCAACAAGGCAACTCATCGAGACCCACGCATTTATCATTAAACAAAAGAGGATTCTGCTTCAGCAAGCGCATCATCGTTGGCGCGGGATGTGGATTTTGCCGTCTTTACAAAGAAGACCGGCGAACCAACGCCCGGTGTATAAGTCGATCTTTCCTTTCACAAACCATCGCATCGCGTTGAACATTTACGCTCGGCGCTCGTGTAAGATCGACAAGCACTTCAACCGTTGGATCAAAATCGAATCACTTGACTCAATTCCGATTCCGTCACCGCACCGGCGTGCGGTGCGGCAGCTTCTCACCGAAATGCGAGCAGCACCGCCACGCCCGCGCTTGTTGTGAGAACCGTGATTGGGATGCCGAAGCGCGCATAATCCCAGAAACCGACTTCTAAGTGTTCGCGCACAGACTGGACCACGATCATGTTCGCCACCGATCCAACGATTGTGAGGTTGCCAGCAAAAGTTGTCGCTAGCGCGAGTACTTTCCACATTAACTCCGGTTCGGCAAAACGCTCGACCCAGTGACCCGCGACAAGTACAAACGGCACGTTCGAGAAAACATTTGACCCGGCCACAGAGAACCATGCGAGGTTCCAACTCTGCGTCGTCACGTGCGATCCGAACACTGGTCGCAAGTGCGAATAAATTGTATCGGGCAAACCGGTATCGCTCAATCCATCAACAACGACAAACAGCGCCGCGAAAAATACGAGCAAGTGCCAATCGACCAGCTTGAGCACTTCATGCGTGTCTCGCCGCGCGAGAACCATCACGAGCGCGGCGCCTGCGAGTGCCGTCCATGCCAGGTTCAACCCAACGACGAATCCGGCGAAGATCGACACAAATACAATGCAGACGATCGCAAACAAACCGCTATCGAGCTTCGGGATGGTGTGAGGTGTTCGCTGAATCACCGCTTTCCGCAGGATCTTTCGAAAACCGAAACGCAAAATCACGAAATTGATCGCGAGTCCGACCAGCGCCACCGGCACCAGCGCGCGGGCAAATTCCGAAAACGGAATGCGAGAGAAATGCCCAATAATCATGTTTTGCGGATTACCCACCAGCGTGGCCACGCTGCCGATGTTCGCGCTAGTGGCGAGCGCGATAAGATACGGCAGCAACGGCAACTTTCCGCGACGGATGACGGCGATAACAAGTGGCGTCAGCATCAAGCAGATCGTGTCGTTGACGAGCAAGGCCGAGAGAATTCCCGACGTGAGTATGAGATACAGTAGCAGCCGCTCTGGACTGCGGGAGAATCCCAGGACAACGTCAGCGGCCCATTCGAAAAAGTGTGCGAGATAAAGATATGCGGAGATGAGCATCATCGCGAGCAACAGCACGATCGTGTCGTAGTTCACCGCGCGATAGGCGCGCTCGGGGGTCATCACCCCGGTTGAGACCATCAAGACCGCGCCAAGCAGGGCAGCGGCAGGGCGATTCAACGGCAGGATTTTGAGTTGCCGGCCACTGATAAGAATGTAGGTGATCGCGAAGATTATCGTTGCGACAAGCTCCTTTTCCCAGTGACTCACAGCGCGTGCATAGCGGATGACATGTTGCTTTTCAACGAGCAGAAATTTCTTTGCGGAGCTCGGCTGGAGTGCATAGCCTGTCCAATCATGGTTGACTGCTGCCCACTGCGCGCGGCTCTGTCTGCGGATCTAATGATAAGGCACCCTGAAATATGAGAAGCATGACCGGTTACGGCCGTGCCGACATCGATCACGCCGGGACAAAATTTAGCGTGGAACTCAATTCCGTGAACCGGAAGCAGAGCGATATCGTTATCAATCTGCCACGCGATCTGGCCGAGCTCGAGCCACGCATTCGCCAGACGATCAATGAAAATATTTCGCGCGGCCGGACTAATGCCACCATCACTTTTCACAACGGCCCAAACGGTGCGCGCAACCTCGCGCTCGATACCGAGCTCGCCCGCTCCTACCACGAAGCGATGCAAGCATTGCAAAAGGAGTTAAACGCGCCGGGCGAGATTACGATCGGCACGATCCTTCAAGCACCCGGGGTAATGCGTTTCCCAGAACAAGTCGTAAATGCGGAGGAAGCGTGGCCCGCGATCGATCGCGCGCTGCGCGACGCGCTGACAGATTTAATCAAAATGCGAGAGCGCGAGGGCAGGCATCTCGCCAAGGATCTGATTCATCGTTTGAAGGCGATGCGGAAAAAACTCAAAGAGATCCGCGCCCTTCATCCTGATGTGGTCAAAAGATACCGCGCTTCGCTGATCGATCGTATTCAAAAGGCTGGTCTGCCGATTGCCAGTGATGACGAACGTTTGCTGAAAGAAATTTCCTTCTTCGCCGATCGCGCCGACGTCTCGGAGGAATTGACGCGCCTGGAAAGTCACCTTGCGCAGTTCGCGCATCATCTGCGCAAGAACGAGCCGGTCGGTCGCACGCTTGAATTCATCACGCAGGAAATGTTTCGCGAACTCAACACGCTCGGCTCGAAAGCAAACGATGCCGCTATTTCGCAGCGTGTCGTCGCCTGCAAAGCGGAGCTGGAGAAGATTCGAGAGCAAGTTCAAAATCTTGAGTAAACGGTTCAGTCGCTACGGAATTCTCTTTGTCATTTCTGCGCCGTCGGGCGCCGGCAAGACCACGCTGGTCGAAGCACTTCGCCAAACTGCCAACCTCTTTTATTCCGTTTCCTGCACCACGCGAGCGCCGCGCGGCGGTGAAATTGAAGGCGAAGATTATCAATTTCTTTCCGACGCGGATTTTCAGGCGAGAGTGAGGGCCGGGGATTTTCTGGAGCGCGCGCAAGTGCACGGAGACTGGTATGGAACGTTGCGTGAGCCGGTGATTGCAAATTTAAAACGGGGAGTAGATGTTTTGATCGATATCGATACGCAAGGCGCGGCCGCCATTCGCAACTTCGATGATCCATTCATTCGCCAAGCCTTGACGGACATATTTATTATGCCACCCGATCTCGAAGAATTGCGCCGGCGTCTGATGAACCGTGGAACGGAAACGGCGCAGCAAATCGACTTGCGTCTCGCCACTGCGGCACGCGAAATGGAATTATGGCGCGACTATCGCTACACGATCATCAGTGGATCGGTGGAAGAAGATTTGCAAAAGTTCCGGAACATCATGGGCGCGGAGAGTTATTTGAGCCGGCGTTTGATCCAGAAATAACTCGGAAATGATTCGCGAGTAAATTGTCGATCTTCCATGGCAACAAACTCAAAACGAGCACGTGAAAAAACAAGCGCGCGAAAAGTAGTGCGCATTCGGCCCGGCACAAAATCAGTCGTGCTCGGAGTTACGGGGTCCATCGCTGCCTATAAATCCGCAGAGCTCGCCAGTCTGCTCGTCAAACAAGGCCATGAAGTTTTTGTCGTCATGACGCAAGACGCGACTGAATTTATCTCGCCGCTCACACTCCAGACTCTTTCAAAAAATCCGGTGACGACCAGCTTCTTCGATGAAAAGGAAAATTGGCGGCCCGGCCACATCGAACTCGCCGATCGCGCAAATTGGCGGCACGGCCACATCGAACTCGCCGATCGCGCAAATTTGCTTCTCATTGCACCGGCCACGGCACATATCATCGCCGAACTCTCCCACGGTTTGGCCGCTCATCCGCTTGCGGCGATCGCGCTCGCCACGCGCGCGCCGATTCTGCTCGCGCCCGCCATGAATGGAAAAATGTGGCAGCATCCTGCGACAATTGAGAATGTGGAAAAACTGAAAGCGCGCGGTGTCGAGTTCATCGGACCGGAAGAAGGAATGCTCGCGTGCGGTTATGAAGGTCTCGGCCGGCTTTGGAAGGTGGACGACATTGCGTTCCGCGCCGAGTTCCTGCTCGCGCGTCAGGACAATTTGATCGCGTGAGATTTCTCATCACGGCCGGCCCAACGCGTGAGCCGATCGATCCCGTTCGTTACATCTCGAATCGTTCCTCGGGAAAAATGGGCTACGCCATCGCCGAAGCGGCGCTCGAGGCCGGACACGATGTCATTTTGATTTCCGGTCCGGTGAATCTTGACCCACCGCCCGGCGTGAGA
>WNGR01001327.1_pt1 | contig 27682 bp, 25 predicted proteins | sample 5407581 | NCBI WGS metagenome assembly WNGR01 (sample SAMN13153383, study PRJNA577476) | soil metagenome | isolation source: 80 cm soil or saprolite under Garry oak tree replicate 2 | place: USA:California | collected 2016-06-15
CCGGCGAGCCAGTCGCGGGTGGCGGCGGAGACCGCGACCGCGGCGGTGAAGCTCAGCCAGCGGCCGGTCGGGTCGCCGGGCGGGGTGGGTGACTGGTATGAAGGCATGGCGAGGTCTCCGATGTGATGGTGTTCTTGGTCGAATCCATCGAAGTCGGGGACCTCGTGCTGTGGTGGGCGACACGCGGGCCGCACATGTTGATCAATTCTCTGTGTCCTGATCGTGACCTACCGGGCTGGACGCCCGGTTCCACTCCGGACAGTCAGGTGATCGAGGGGTTGAGCTGCCGCAACGCAGAATCACCACACCTGTCAAATTGGACCGTGAGCTGCCGCAACGCCAGGATGAACCAAGCTCAATGCATCAAACAGTGCGGGCGTGAGCTGGCCCATGCCCTGCACTCCGTGCTGGCCGCTGAAGGTGAGCAGCAGGCGCAGCGTCGCCGCCTCGGTGTCGAACTTGCGGCCCAGCGAACGCTTGTGTGCGAGGTAGTCCGCGACGACCGTAGCGAGACTGTCGTTCATGACAGGGCCTCCTCCCCATCGCCGAGCGCGACCTCGCGCAAGGCCTCGACAGCGACCTTGGCGTAGACCTCGGTGGAGCGGGCGGAACGGTGACCGACGAAGTCGCCGATGGTCTTCAGGTCGAAATTCGCGTCGACCAAGCGCTGAACCGCCGAGTGCCGCAGGGTATGCGATCCGGGGCGGGCGACCGTCACACCGGCCTTGAGCAGGTAAGAGCGGGCCACGGACGACACGGCCGCGCTGCCGATCGGGCGCCAGGGGGCGACGGCGCGGAAGAACACGTGACGGTCGGTTGTCGTCGGGCGGCCACGCCGCAGGTAGTCCACGACGGCCTCGCCGACTACAGGAGACAGCGGAAAGGCTGTTGAGTGACCGGCCTTGCGCTCCGGGATCGCCAGGCGCTCTCGCTTCCAGTCGATGTCGTCCAAGGTAAGCGCGGCGATCTCCCGTGCCCGTAGGCCATAGGTGACCAGCGGGAGCAGGATCGCGTAGTCGCGTCGCCCCGCGACGGTCCTTCGTTCGACGCTGGCCAGGACCCGGTTGACGTCATCCCATGAGATGGACCGAGGGACGTTCGACAACCGGTAGACCTGCGGCCAGCCAACGGCGTCGCTCAGATCGCTGGCGAGGATGCGTTGCCGGTGTGCGTAACGCAGGAACACCCGCAGCGCGCCAGCCGAACCACGGACCGTGCTCTTCGACAGCCCGGCAGCAGCACGTTCGACGATGAACGCGCTCAAAATGACCGGCGACAGCTCCTGGATGGATTTGACGCCGATCCGCCGAAGGTGCGCCTCGAAGACGCACAGGTAGTGGTGGTAGCTGACCACCGATGCCGGGCGAAGTCCTCGTTCCTCGGCCAGGTAGTCGAAGAACCCAGGCGCGACGTCAACGAACGGCTGACGGTGGTGAGGCCGGCCAGTCGGCTCGAATCCCACCACCGCGACCGACAGCATCTGTTCCACCGGGCCGCGGACCTCTTTCATCATCGGCCTCGACGAGTAAGTCGCGTGGTGAGCCGCCACACGGGCGGCCACGAACGCCTCGACGTGTGCCGGCAGGTCAGCGACGGTCCGGGCCCCCCGCTCCCAGGCGAACTCGCCGAAAGCGAAGCCGACAGGAACACGGCGCCAGACGGTCTTGGCCCCGTAGCCCTGCTCCGCCAACCAGGCGACGTAAGCCTCGATCTCGGTCGCGATCCAGGACCCTCGAAGCCGATCGATCGTCGACGGCTTGAAGAAGTACTGCTCCAGCATGGGACAACCTCCGTTCAACGGATGAACCGGCGGACGAACGATCCCAGAAGCCGCGCACGTTATGTGGCCATCCAGTGCGTCATGATGGCCCCGACACTGGAGTTCGGCGGCGTCGGCCACATAACGCGGTCGGCAAAGAACCCGGACAACATGCCGCCGGTCGTGGCCGACGCGGACCCGGTCAACCCGAAGCTGACGGTGGGCTGGTTGGACTACGCCCAGCACTGCGGCTTCGTCACGGACACGGCCCGCGTCGCTTCGCCAAAGGACAAGCCGAGGGTCGAAAGGACCGTGCAGTACGTACGCGGGAGCCTGTGGGCCGGGGAGGAGTTCATCGACCTGACCGACGCGCAGGCCCGCACCCGGGTGTGGTGTGCCGACGTGGCCGGGCAGCGTATCCACGGCACGATCGCGGCCCGGCCGGCGCAGGTGTTCGCCGAACACGAGGCCGGGGCGCTGCTGGGCGTGCCGGCGGCCTATGACGTGCCGGTGTTCAAGACGTGCAGGTCCACCGAGACTTCCACCTGGAGATCGGCCGGGCACTGTACTCCGCGCCGAAGGTCTACATCGGACAGTACCTGGACGTGCGAGCCGACTCGGCCCTGGTCAAGCTGTTCCACAACGGCCAGCTGGTCAAGGTGCATCCGCGGCAGCGGCCCGGCGGCCGGTGGACCGACCCCGACGACCTGCCCGCCGAGAAGGTCGGCTACGCCATGCGCGACCTCGACCGGCTCGTCGCCGCCGCCCGCAAGCACGGCCCCGACGTGGGCCTCTACGCGCAACGCCTCCTCGATGACAAGCTGCCCTGGACCCGGATGCGGGCGGTCTACCGGCTGCTCGGCCTGGCCCGCCGCTACGGCGACACCGCGGTCAACACCGCCTGCGGCAAGGCATTGGAGGTCGACGTCGTGTCCGTCACGAAGATCGCGTCGATGCTGGAACGCGGCACCGAGAACACCCCCGCGCCGCCGCCGCGGCCGGCCGCGGCCGCAGGCGCCCGGTTCGCCCGCGACCCAGGCGAGTACGCCACCGGCCGGGCGCATCTGCACCTGGTCCCCACCGCCGGCACCCCGAGTGAGGGGCCGCGGCGATGACCACACCGAAGAAGACCACCGCGCCGGTGTTGGCCGACCCGGTCAGCACCGACCTCAAGACACTGCTGCGCGCGCTGAAGCTCGGCAAGCTGCTCGACACCCTGCCCGAACGGCTCACCCTGGCCCGCCAGCAGCAACTCCCGCACGCCGACTTCCTCGAACTCGTGCTGGCCGACGAGGTCACCCGCCGCGACACCAGCTCCGCCGCGCTACGCGCCCGCGCCGCCGGCCTGGAGGCGGGCATGCGCCTGGACACCTGGGACAGCAGCGCCGCGGTCCGCTTCGACCAGCAACTGTGGAACGAACTGACCAGCCTGCGGTTCCTCGACGGCCCGCACGGCGCCCTCGTCCTGGGACCCGTCGGGGTCGGAAAAACGCATCTGGCCACCGCGCTCGGCCACATCACCGTGCGCCGCCGCGTCGGAGTGCACATGGCCCGCGCGGACAAGCTGTTCAAACGGCTCAAGGCCGCCCGGCTCGACAACACCGTCGAAGCCGAGATGCGCCGCCTCACCCACATCCAGCTGCTGATCGTCGACGACTTCTGCCTTCAGCCGCTCGACGCCACCGAGACCGCCGACTTCCACGGCCTGATCGTCGAGCGGCACCGCAAGGCGGCCACCGCGCTCACCTCCAACCGCGAGCCCAACGAGTGGCTGGCCCTGATGGCCGACCCGCTGCTGGCCCAGTCCACCGTCGACCGGCTCGTGAGCACCAGCCACGAACTCGTCGTCGAGGGCGACTCCTACCGGCGCCGGCAACGCCCCACCCACGGGCACAGGGAAGGGCAGCCCACCACGTGACCGACAACCACAGCAGCAGCGAATATCGTTACACCCCGCCGGGCATCCCCCGACCGTGTACCACCCACCCCGGATGCGTCGTCGCGCGCTGCCACCGACTGTTCTGCCACCAGCCCGTACACCTACTCAACCAGCGCGGCCAACCCCACCGCTTCTGCTCACCCGCCTGCCGCGTCGCCGAACACCGACGCCTCCGCTGACTACACCACCCGGCCCACCCGCGGCCGCGTCCCCACCCAGAGGGACGCGGCCGCGTCCGTTGACACGAAACCCGCCGATCGTCATGCTCACCAACGCGGCCAGGTGGTCCCTAGGTCGTGGCAACGCCCCGGTCCCATCACGGTGGCAAGCGACAGGCGAAGCTGCGGGTTTCCCCACCGCCTGGTCGGCCCGGTATCGACAGGTTGAGCGCGCGATGGCGGTTTTGGAGATCGACGCACTCGACTACTGTACGTGGCGTGGAGGACGCGGACAGGGATGATCTGGAGGTTGACCGTCGCCTTCGGCTGTTCGGGTTGTGCCCGGCGCATGGCACTGGGTTGAGGCGACGGGCCGTAGTACGCGAGGTTGATGCTCGGTTCGGGGACGAACATCGCCCGTCCTCCGCCGGCCATGGGCTGTCGTTCCCGGCTGGGAATCAGCAATGACGTCCGCGAGCGCCTCATCCGCGGCCTCGTCTCCCGCTCGGAAGACCTGGACGAGCAGACCTACCAGTTGCTGACCACCGACCCTAGCTAGCTGGCGGGGCTGCCCAAGCCAGGTGCGCGCCTGGCTGCAGCGGCTGCTCCTCCTCGCCGGGCTCTCGTACGGCAACCCCGCCGATACCGACCAGCGCGCACTCTTCGGTGTCCTGCGTGAGATCCGCACCGGATCGCTGCGACCAGCAGCCCACGTCCGCGCGGGATTGACCGCACTCGCGCAGGCATCCCAAAACTGGCTTGTGCGCACGGAGGTGAGCGCATCACCAGTACTCCAGGATCCGTGGCCGGGCGACATCCGGGGCCGCAAGGAAGCCTTCCGCCGCCTCCGCGACACCCACGCGATACAGGTCGCCCTCGACCTGCCCGACCTACAGCAGGCCATCGCCGTGGCCAAAGCGGCAGTCGCTGCCGGCGCCCGGTTCATCGAAATCGGCGACCCACTGATCAAGAGCGTCGGGGTGGTGGCAATCGAACACGTCAAACGGGCCGTCCCTCAGACCGCTGTCGTCGCCGAGATGATGTCCTCGGACTGGGGACGCGACCAGGTCATCCTCGCCGCCGAATCCGGAGCCGACGTCGTACTCCTGATCGGCCCGGCCAGCACCGCCAGCGTCGCCGCTGCAGTCGAAGCTAGTCAACGCCTGGCGATACCGGTTGTGCTCGACGCTCCCGCAGGACGACTCGACCAGACCTGGGTCCACTCGATGGAACGCACCGGCATCGACGGATTCGCCATCACCACCAACATCGACCTCGGCGTGGCCGGCCCGCACCCGCTCGACCAGGCCCGCACCCTACGGTCATGGACCCGGCTACCGGTGGCCGTCTCCGGCGGGTTCGGCACCGCCGACGAAGTCATCGCCACCCACCACGACTGGGACATCCTCGTCGTCGGGCGCAGCGTCGCCGAGGCCGTCGATCCCACGGCAGCCGCACAGCAGCTGATCAATCACATCACCGCCCACCCACCACGGACAGGGTAAATGATCATCAAGCCGCTCCACGTCGAGCACATCGCCGCCGTCGAACACCTCATCGGACTCGGCGGACCCTACGTCTGGCCGCGCACCCCCTCCGACTACTGGCTCTACGCCGAACTGTTCTCCTCCACCTGCCCCGTCGCCTTCGACGACCAGGAACTCGCTGGCATCGTCATCGCGTTCCGCAGCCAGAACAAGCCCGACGACATCTACGTCCAGGACGTCGTCACCCACCCCGACCACCGCCGACGCGGCATCGCCCAGGCACTGCTCGACGTCGTCCGCCACCAGGGCACCACCTGGGGCTGCCGGCGTCTCTACCTGACCTCCGAACCCGACAACCACGCCGCCCGCGCCACCTGGCTATCTCTCGGCTTCACCAACGTCCCCGGCGACCACACGGTGGACGGCGTATCCGTCATCTCCAACTACAAGGGGCCAGGAAAGCACCGCGCCGTCTATGAACTGATGACTAAGTAGTTTGCTGCGGGTTATCCGGGAACGCTCAAGCACCTCGCCAACGAGCGGGTGGCCTGCGCTGCGGGTACATTGCCGCGCCGGGTGACGAGGACATGTAGCACTTGACGGGCAATGCCTAAATCACCAGGCTGGCATCCCCGGAGATGCCTTGTCAGGGGCGCTGGGCTGCGCGGCAACGTCGATGCCGTAGCCGGGGCCGCTTCTCCCATCGCCACGCCCTCTCTCGACGAGCGGCTGTGCTGAGACGACGGGCGATCATGTACACGAGGCCCTGAGAGGTCCAGTTCCGGGCCCACTTTTGTTGATCGAGGTTGGTCCCTGCGGCGAGAGCGATCGTCCACTGTGTACGGTGCTGCCGGTGCGATGATCACTGTCTTGAGGTCCTGCTTCCGCACCTGGCCGAGGTGAGGGTCGAACGAGTCGAGTTCAGCACGGTCGAGGTGCGGATCTGGGCGCGCCCGAAGGCCGACCAGGTGCCCTGCCCGGGGTGTGGTCGCCCGAGTGCGCGGGTGCACCGCCGCTACCGGCGTCGACTTGCCGATGCGGCGGTGGGCGGTCGACGGGTGGTGATCGTGCTGCGGGTACGCCTGCTTGTCTGTCAGGATCGCGGCTGCTCGGTGCGCCGGTTCGCCGAACAGGTCGCCGGCCTGACCGCCCCGCGTGCCCGTCGCAGCAGCGGGTTGCGCGCCGCGTTGGAGGCGATCGGGTTGGCGTTGGCCGGCCGCGCCGCCGTGCGGCTGGCCGCCCGTCTGGGCCTGTCGGCCAGCCGCACCACGGCGTGGTCGTACGCGAGCTGCCGGCTGGCGCGGGTCGCCGCTGCGAGGGTGACCTATACCGCCTCGTCCGCGCCGCCGATCGGGGCGGTCTGGCGCAGGTGGTGGGCAAGCGGCGTCGCGCAGCACCGCCACCACGTCGTCGAAGAGCTGAAACCGGGTGCCGGCGGTGGTCGGCTCGGACAGCAGCGTCGCCGGCCGGCCCAGCTCGCGCAGCAGTTGCATCCACGGCCGGTACGCCGGCGCGCCTTCACCTTCAAGGCAGGCGGCCCAGGCCGTGGCCAGCCCGGCCGCCCGGGCCCGACCCAGTACCGCGTCGGCCAGCGCGGTCTTGCCCAGCCCGGCGACGTCCCGGTACCAGGATCAAGCTGCTGTGTCCCGCGCGGGCTGCGGCGATGAGGCGGTCGAAGTCCGCCAGCTCCCGGTCGCGCCCCACGAGCCCGTCGCCCTCCACCGCCCCACCGTAGAACTTTGGCGGCCCGTCACGGATCAGGGCGGTGGCTGAAGGGCCCGTGATCGTCGGCGGTTACCGCGATGACCGCATATGGCCAGTCGGGGACTGCCAGTCGCCAAGCCTTGATTGCGTCCACATCCAGCCAGATGATCAGCCGAGTCGAGGTGCCCGGCGGCGTCCAAGTTGGTCCGCCGGGGATCGCCCACAGCCCACCCCTGTCGAGCGGGAAGGTGCCCCAGCAGCGTGCCGGGGCACCTTCCTGGCGTCCGGGGCGCCCAGAGGATCTTGCTGGCGCAGGGTGCGCAGCGGCGAGTCGATTTCGCTGGCCGTCGGTCTTGACACCCCGTTCGGGTAACCCTAGTCTACTTCGCTATAAGGAAAAAGTTTTCCGCATTACGGAGACTCCCCGGCCCTCTGGCCCCGTTCCTCCCGAGGTGGCCAATGTCCACATCCACCGTGCCCGCGCCGCGGCAATCCGTCCGTGCCAAGCACCCCGTCGACCAGGTCCTGCCCGTCGGCAAGCTCGCCGTCTACGGCATCCAGCACGTCCTCGCCTTCTACGCCGGCGCGGTCATCGTGCCGATCCTGCTGGCCAGCGCGATCGGCCTGTCGACGCAGCAACTCATCCACCTGATCAACGCAGACCTGTTCACCTGCGGCATCGCCTCGATCATTCAGTCGGTCGGCTTCTGGAAGATCGGCGTCCGGCTGCCGCTGCTGCAGGGCGTCACGTTCACTGCCGTGTCCCCGATGATCGCCATCGGCCTGGCCGCTGGCGGCGGTACCCGCGGCCTGGTCGTCATCTACGGCGCGGTGATCGTCGCCGGCCTGTTCACGTTCCTCATCGCGCCGTTCTTCAGTCGCCTGATCCGGTACTTCCCGCCGGTGGTGACGGGGTCGGTCATCACCATCATCGGCATCGCCCTGCTGCCGGTGGCCGCGCTCGACGCCGTCGGCGGCGGCGCGAACCCGAAGCCCGCCAACGGCGGCCACCTGGCCTACGCCATCGGCACGCTGCTGCTCATCGTGCTCGTCCAGCGCTTCTTCCGGGGCTTCCTGGCCACGATCGCCGTCCTGATCGGCCTGGTCGTCGGTACCCTCGTGGCGTGGGCGCTGGGCGACGCCACGTTCTCGTCGGCCGGCCACGCCTCGTGGGTCGGTGCCACCACGCCGTTCTACTTCGGCTGGCCCAAGTTCAGCATCGCCGCGATCATCTCGATGATCGTCGTCATGGTGATCACGGCCGTGGAGACCACCGGTGACGTATTCGCGACGGGAGAGATCGTGGACAAGCGCATCACTCGCAAAGACATCGCGCGGGCGCTGCGGGCCGACGGCCTGGCCACCACGATCGGCGGCATCCTGAACTCGTTCCCGTACACCTGCTTCGCCGAGAACGTCGGCCTGGTGCGGCTCACCCGCATCAAGAGCCGCTGGGTGGTCGCCGCCGCGGGCATTTTCATGATTATCCTCGGGCTGCTGCCGAAGATGGCGGCGATCGTCGCCAGCATCCCGCCACCGGTGCTCGGCGGGGCGGCCCTCGCGATGTTCGCCACCGTCGCGGTGGTCGGTATCCAGACCCTGTCCCGGGTGGACTTCCATGACCACCGCAACATCGTCATCGTCGGCACCAGCGTGGGCCTCGCCATGCTCGTGACCGTCCAGCCGGACGTGTCGAAGGCGGTGCCGCAGTGGGCACAGATCATCCTCGGCAGCGGCATCACGCTAGGCAGCCTGACGGCGATCCTGCTCAACCTGGTCTTCCACCACATCGGGCGCGGCCGCGGGCCCGCCGTCGCCGGCGCCCCCGGCACCGGGCAGGTCCGCCTCGAACAGGTCAACTCGATGTCGCGGGAGGAGTTCGCGGACACCTTCGGTCCGCTGTTCCAGGGCCCGCGGTGGGTGGTCGAGAAGGCCTATGACCAGCGGCCATTCGCCGACACCCAGGCGCTGCGGAGGGCCTTCCAGGAGGCGCTGTTCACCGCCTCGCCGGAGCAGCAGCAGGAACTGATGAGCTTCTACCCGGCGCTGGGCAGCGACGCGGTGGCCTCCGGCGAGGAGGGGGCGTACTCGCGCATCGACCAGGCCACTGCCGGCCTGACCCGGCTCACCGACGAGGACCACGGCGCGTTCACCGAGCTCACCAACGCGTACCGGGAGAAGTTCGGGATCCCGCTGATCGTGGCGGTCCGCGACGCCGGCGACCGCAACCAGATCCTGGAGAGCGGATGGGCGCGGATGAACAACTCCCCGACCCAGGAGCACGCCACCGCGTTGATCGAGATGGCGAAGATCGCCAACCACCGGTTCGACGATCTCGTCGCCGAGGCCAACCCGATCCACACCGCGCGCACCCGGCGCTTCGACCAGTTGCGCTGACCCGCCGCATGGAAAGGAGGCCCATGTTCGACGCAGCGCTCGGCAGCGGGTTGGCCGCGTTCAACCGGCTGACCGCCGACCCGGCCCGCGCCGAGCTCCTGTCCTGCTGCGCGTCGCCGGCCTGGGCCGAGCAGATGCTGGCCGCCCGGCCCTACCACTCGGTCGAGGAGGTCATGGCGCTCAGCGACCGGGCGGTGGCCGGCCTGAGCGAGGCGGAGCTCGACGCCGCGCTCGCCGGCCACCCGCGGATCGGCGAGGGGGAGACCGCGGCGGCGTCCGGCGGGCGGGACTGGTCGAGCCAGGAACAGGCCGGCGTGGGCGGTGCGACCGACGGTGTGCGCCGTGCCCTCGCCGACGGCAACCGGGCCTATGAGCGGCGGTTCGGGCACGTGTACCTCGTGTGCGCGACCGGCCGGACCGCCGACGAGATGATCGCGCTGCTCCACCGGCGGCTCGGCAACGACCCGGCCACCGAGCGGGCGGTGGTCCGCGACGAGCTGGCGAAGATCAACCGGATCCGGCTGACGAAGCTCCTGGAGGGCACATGAGTAGCCTCTCGACGCACGTACTCGACGCGACGACGGGCCGGCCGGCGTCCGACGTACCGGTGCGGCTGGAGCGGCCCGACGGAAGCGTCGTCGCCGAAGCGCGCACCGACACCGACGGGCGGGTCGCCAAGCTCGCGACCGGCCTCGACGCCGATGACTACCGGCTGGTCTTCGACACCGGCAGCTACTTCCCGGACACCTTCTACCCGCAGGTCGTCGTGACGTTCTCGGTGACCGGGCCGGAGCAGCACTACCACGTGCCGCTGCTGCTCAGCCCGTTCGCCTACTCCACGTATCGAGGGAGCTAAAGCACATGGGTATCGTCTTGGGACCCAACCAGTACGGCAAGGCCGAGAACCGGGTGGTCCGGATCTACCGGGACACCCCGCGGCACGAGATCCGCGACGTCAACGTGTCCACGTCGCTGCGGGGCGACTTCTCCGCCGCCCACCTGACCGGCGACCAGGCCTGGGTGCTGCCGACGGACACGCAGAAGAACACCTGCTACGCGTATGCCAAGGAGAAGGGCCTGGGTGCGATCGAGGACTACGCGCTCACCCTCGCCCGGCATTTCATCGAGGACGTGGCGCCGGTGGAGGGCGCGCGGATCGAGGTGGACGAGTACTTCTGGGACCGCATCGAGGTCGACGGCCGCCCGCACGAGCACTCATTCGTCCGGCGCGGCCAGGAGATCCGCACCACCGTGGTGACCGTGGACAACGACCGGGAATGGGTCGTGTCCGGGCTGAAGGACCTGGTGATCCTCAAGAGCACCGGCTCAGAGTTCCGCGGGTTCCTCACCGACCGGTACACCACGCTGCAGGAGACCACCGACCGGATCATGGCCACGTCGCTCACCGCCTGCTGGCGCTACCGCGGCACCGATGCCGACTGGGACGCCACGTACGCGGGGATCCGGGCGGTCCTGCTGGCCCGCTTCGCCGAGGTACACAGCCTGGCGCTGCAGCAGACGCTGTGGGAGATGGGCAAAGCCGTCCTGGAACGCTTCGACGCCGTCGCCGAGATCAAGTTCTCCGCGCCCAACAAGCACCACTTCCTGGTCGACCTGTCGCCGTTCAAGGTCGACAACCCCGGTGAGGTGTTCCACGCCGACGACCGGCCGTACGGGCTCATCCAGGCGACCGTCGTGCGCGACGACGCCGAGGATCCGGGCCTGGCGTGCTACACCGTCCCCGCGTTCGCCTGAGAACCATCTGGAGCGCGACATGGAGTTCCTGCAACCGACCACCTGGCGGCAGGCCCTGGAGGCCAAGTCAGCCAACCCTAAGGCGGTGCCGATCCAGGGCGGTACCGACGTGATGGTCGAGCTCAACTTCGACCGGCACCGACCCCCGGCGCTGCTCGACCTCAGCCAGATCGAGGAGCTGGGCCGGTGGGAGCAGACCAATGGCACGGTACGCCTGGGTGCCGGGGTGTCCTACACCCGCACGATCGCCGAGCTGGGGGACCGGTTGCCCGGTCTCGCGATGGCCGCTCGTACGGTGGGGTCGCCGCAGATCCGCAATCGCGGCACGGTCGCCGGCAACCTCGGCGCCGCGTCGCCCGCCGGCGACTCGCATCCGGCGCTGCTGGCCACCGACGCGGTGGTGGAGGTGGAGTCGGTCCGCGGCGTGCGCCAGGTGCCGGTCGCGTCCTTCTATACCGGCGTGAAGCGCAACGTGCTGGAACCGGACGAGCTGATCCGGGCCACCCTCATCCCGGTCGCCACCGGCCCGCAGCAGTACAGCAAGATCGGCACCCGCAACGCGATGGTGATCGCGGTAGCCGCCTTCGGGCTGGCGCTGCACCCCGACCGCCGGCGGGTGGGCACCGGCATCGGTTCCGCCGCGCCGACCCCGCGCCGCGCCCCGGACGCCGAGGAGTACCTCGGCGAGGCCCTCGACGCGGGCGGGTACTGGGACACCCGGGAGCCGATCCCGGACACCGTGGCGACCCGGTTCGGCGACCTGGTCGCCGCGGCCTCCTCGCCGATCGACGACGTGCGCGGCAGCGCCCGGTACCGCGAGCACGCGCTGTCCGTGATGGCCCGCCGCGCCCTGCTCTGGGCCTGGAACGAATTCCGAGAGGGGTGAGGCCGTCATGCGCCTCAGCTTCACCGTCAACGGCCAGGAGATGAAGGCCGACGACGTCTGGGCGGGCGAGAGCCTGCTGTACGTCCTGCGCGAGCGGATGGGCATGCCCGGCTCGAAGAACGCCTGCGAGCAGGGCGAGTGCGGCTCGTGCACGGTGTACCTCGACAGAGTCGCGGTCTGCTCCTGCCTGGTCGCCGCCGGCCAGGCGCAGGGCCGCGACGTGCGGACTGTGGAAGGGCTGGCCGAGGGCGAGGACCTGCACCCGGTCCAGCAGGCTTTCCTCGACGCGGGCGCGGTGCAGTGCGGCTTCTGTACCCCTGGCCTGGTGGTCGCGGCGCACGACCTGCTGGGCCGCAACGGGCAGCCGACCGACCCGGAGATCCGCGAGGCTCTCGCCGGCAACCTGTGCCGCTGCACCGGGTACGAGAAGATCCTGGACGCCGTCCGCTTGGCCGCGGACCGGATGCGGGAGGTGGCGACGTGATCCTCGAAGGTGCCACCGTCGTCACGATGGATGGTCAGCGGTCCGAGTACGCCACCGGCCGCGTGGTGGTGGAGGACAACCGGATCACCGCGGTCGGTCCCGGTCTGTCTGATCTGGACGGTCCCCGGATCGACGTCACCGGCTGCCTGGTCACGCCCGGTTTCATCAACACCCACCACCACCTGTACCAGTGGGTGACCCGCGGGCTGGCGGTCGACTCGACCCTGTTCGGCTGGCTCACCGCGCTGTACCCGGTCTGGGCCGGCATCGACGCCGACATCGTGCGTACCGCGGCGACCGGGTCGCTCGCGTGGCTGGCCCGCAGCGGCTGTACCACCACGATGGACCACCACTATGTGTTCCCGCGCGACGGGGGCGACGTGTTCGCCGCCGAGATCGAGGCGGCGTCGCGGGTGGGGCTGCGGTTCCACCCCACGCGCGGCTCGATGGACCTCGGACAGTCGAAGGGCGGCCTGCCGCCCGACCGGGTGGTGGAGGACCGCGACGAGGTCCTGGCCGCCACGCAGGCGGCGATCGACAAGCACCATGACCCGGCGCTGGACGCGATGGTCCGGGTGGCCGTCGCGCCGTGTTCGCCGTTCTCGGTCACCCCGGAGCTGCTCACCGATGCGGCGGCGCTGGCCCGCCGGTACGGCGTCCTGCTGCACACCCACCTCGCCGAGACGCTCGACGAGGAGGACTTCTGCCGGGAGAAGTTCGGCTGCACCCCGATCGAGTACATGGACCGGCTCGGCTGGCTCGGCCCGGACGTGTGGTTCGCCCACGCGGTCCATCTCGACGACGGCGCGGTCGCGACGCTGAGCCGGACCGGCACCGGGGTGGCGCACTGCCCGTCGTCGAACGCCCGGCTTGGCGCCGGCATCTGCCGCTCCGCCGACCTGCACCGCGCCGGCGTGCGGATCGGGCTCGGCGTGGACGGTGCCGCCTCCAACGAGGCCAGCTCGCTGCTGGAGGAGATACGCCACGCGGTGCTGTTCGCGCGCGCCCGTGGCGGCCCCGAGGAGCTGGCCGTGCGCGACGCGGTGGAGATGGCCACCATGGGCGGCGCGCGGGTGCTGCGCCGGGAGGCCGAGATCGGCTCCCTCGAACCCGGCAAGCTCGCCGACCTGGCGGTCTGGCGCCTGGACGGGCTCGGCCACGTCGACGTGGTCGACCGGGTGGCGGCGCTGGTCCTCGGTGCCCCGCCGCCGCTGGAACTCCTGCTCGTCAACGGCCGTCCGGTGGTCGAGAAGGACCGGGTGGTCACCGTCGACGAGACCGACCTGGCCGCCGAGGTGGCGGCCGCCAGTAAGACCTTGTTGACCCGAGCGGGGGTGACGTCATGACCACACCTGTCGGTGCGCCGACCCATCTGACCGGCGTGACCGCCGGCGGCGGAGTGGGCGCCAGCCCGCTGCGCCCCGACGGCGTTCTGAAGGTACGCGGTGAGTTCGCCTACGCCAGCGACCTGTGGATCGAGGGCATGCTGTGGGGGTCGACCCTGCGCAGCCCGCATCCATTCGCGCGGATCCGGTCCATCGACGTCAGCGAGGCGCTGACGGTCCCGGGCGTGCGCGCCGTGCTCACCGCCGAGGACGTGCCGGGGGAGAACCGGTACGGCCTCGAACTCGCCGACCAGCCGGTACTGGCCGACGGGGCGGTCCGCTACCAGGGCGAGCCGGTGGCCCTCGTCGCCGCCGACCATCCGGAGATCGCCCGACAGGCAGCCAAACGGATCCGCGTCAACTACGACGTGTGGGAGCCGGTCACCGACGCGATGGCGGCGTTGGGCCACCCGACCTGGAACATGCTGCACGACACGTCCGCGCCGGCCACCGGCATCAGCAGGGAGGCCGCCCACCTGCACCCGCAGGGCAACCTGGTGCGCCACCTGCGGCTGCGCCGCGGCGACGAGGACGCGGTCGCCGACGTCGTGGTGGTCGGCGAGTACGAGGTGGGCATGCAGGACCAGGCGTTCCTGGGCCCGGAGTCCGGCCTCGCTGTGCCGGCCGAGGACGGCGGGGTCGACCTGTACGTCGCGACCCAGTGGCTGCACGCCGACCAGCGCCAGGTGTGCGCCGCGCTCGGGCTGCCACCAGAGAAGGTACGCATGACCCTCGCCGGTGTCGGCGGCGCGTTCGGCGGGCGCGAGGACCTGTCCATGCACGTACACGCTTGCCTGCTGGCGCTGCGCACCGGCCGGCCGGTCAAGATGGTCTACAACCGCGAGGAGTCGTTCTTCGGCCACGTGCATCGGCACCCGGCCAGGATGCGCTTCGAGCACGGCGCCGACCGGGACGGCCGGCTCGTGTATGTCAAGGCCGAGATCTATCTCGACGGCGGCGCCTACGCCTCCAGCACCCCGGCCGTGGTCGGCAACGCCGGCACGATGGGCATCGGCCCGTACGAGGTGCCGAACATCGCAGTCGACGCGTGGGGGGTCTACACCAACAACCCGCCGTGCGGCGCGATGCGCGGCTTCGGATCGGTGCAGGCCGCGTACGCACACGAGGCGCAGATGGACAAGCTGGCCGCCGAGCTGGGGATGGACCCGGTGGAGCTGCGCTGCCGCAACGCCATGCACGAGGGTGGCCGGGCGCCCACCGGCCAGCTCATCGACAGCCCGGCGCCGGTGGCCGACCTGCTGCAGCGGGTACAGGAGATGCCGCTGCCGCCGGACCGCCCGGCCGGACCACCGGACATCCGGGAGATGCCCGGTGGCGTGTCGAACACCACCCACGGCGAGGGCGTCGCCCGCGGCGTCGGGTACGCGGTCGCGTACAAGAACGTGGGTTTCTCCGAGGGGTTCGACGACTACTCGACCGCCCGGGTGAAGCTGGAGCTGCTGGCCGGCGAACCGACCGCCACCGTGCACACGGCCGCGGCCGAGGTGGGCCAGGGCCTGGTCACGATCGAGCAGCAGATCGCGCGTACCGAGTTGGGCGTCGACCGGGTGCTGGTGCACGCCAAGGACACCACGGTGGGCAGCGGTGGTTCGTCGTCGGCGTCCCGGCAGACCTACGTCACGGGCGGGGCCGTGAAGGCGGCCTGCGAGTCGGTACGCGAGGAGGTGTTCGATCGCGCCCGGCAGCGCAGCGGCCGCAGCGACCTCAACGGCTTGCGCCTGTCCGGCGGCAACGTGCTCGCGGGCGCCGATGTGATCGCGTCGCTGGCCGACCTGCTCGACGAGCCGGTCGAGCACACCGTCGAGTGGCGGCACCGCCCAACCCGGCCGGTGGACCCGCAGACCGGGCAGGGCGACGCGCACATGCAGTGGGCGTTCAGCGCGCACCGGGCCGTGGTCGACGTCGACATCGAGCTGGGGCTGGTCAAGGTGGTCGAGCTGGCCTGCGCCCAGGACGTCGGCAAGGCGATCAACCCGGACGCGGTGGTCGGTCAGATCCAGGGCGGTACCGCGCAGGGGATGGGCCTCGCGCTGATGGAGGAGATCGTCGTCTCCGACGGCAAGATCAGGAACCCGTCGTTCACCGACTACCTGATCCCTACGATTCTCGACATGCCGCCGATGCAGATCGAGGTGCTCGAGTACGCCGATCCGCACGCCCCGTACGGGCTGCGCGGCGTCGGCGAACCGCCGACCATCTCGTCCGGGCCCGCCGTGGCCGCCGCCATCCGGGCGGCGACCGGTCTGGACCTGCGGCGGGTCCCCATCCGGCCGGAGCACCTGACCGGCACCTGAGGACCGGCGTTGATGACCGACTTCGACCTTGTGTTCCGCGCCCGGCGGGTCGTCACCGTCGCCGGCGAGGTGGCCCGTTGTGTCGGCGTACGCGACGGCCGCGTCGCCGCCATCGAACCGTACGATTCCGACCTGCCCGGCGACAGCGCCCGGGTGGTGGAGGTCGGCCCGGACGAGGTCCTGCTGCCCGGGCTCGTCGACACCCACGTCCACGTCAACGAGCCCGGCCGCACCGAGTGGGAGGGCTTCGCCACCGCCACCCGTGCGGCCGCCGCGGGCGGCGTCACCACGATCGTCGACATGCCGCTGAACTCGATCCCGCCCACCGTCGACATCGCGGCCCTCGACGTGAAGCGCAAGACCGCCGAAAGGCAGGTCTGGGTCGACACCGGCTTCTGGGGCGGCGCGATCCCGGGTAACGCTGGCCGGCTGCGCGGCCTGCACGACGCCGGCGTGTTCGGCTTCAAGTGCTTCCTGCTGCACTCCGGCGTCGACGAGTTCCCCCACCTCGGCCCGGACGAGTTGGCGCAGGCGCTGCGCGTGGTCGCGTCGTTCGGCGGCCTGATGATCGTGCACGCCGAGGACTCCGCTGCGATCGACCGGGCACCCGGCTGCCACGGCCAGCGCTACCGCGACTTCCTGCGGTCCCGGCCGCGCGGCGCCGAGAACGTCGCCATCGCGCAGGTGATCGAGTTGGCCCGGTGGACCGGGTGCCGGGTACACATCCTGCACCTGTCCAGCTCCGACGCACTGCCGATGATCGCGTCCGCGCGCCGCGACGGGGTGCAGATCACCGTCGAGACATGCCCGCACTACCTCACGTTCACCGCGGAGGAGATACCGGACGGCGCCACCCAGTACAAGTGCTGCCCGCCGATCCGCGAGGCCGACAACCGCGAGCTGCTGTGGCAGGGCCTCGCCGACGGCGTCATCGACTTCGTCGTGTCCGATCACTCGCCCTGTACCCCGGAGCTGAAGCGCTTCGACGTGGGCGACTTCGGCGTGGCCTGGGGCGGCATCTCGTCGCTGCAACTCGGCCTGCCGGCGGTCTGGACGGAGGCCCGGCGGCGTGGCCATTCGCTGCGGTCGGTCGTCGACTGGATGGCGACCCGACCGGCGGCGTTCGCCGGGTTGCGGCGCAAGGGCCAGGTGGCCCTCGGGTACGACGCGGACTTCTGCGTCTGCGCCCCCGACAGCGCTTTCGTCGTCGACCCGAGGCACCTGCACCACAAGAACCCGGTGACGCCGTACGCCGGCCGTCCGCTGGCCGGCGTCGTGCGCCGCACCTGGCTGCGCGGCCAACCGGTCGGCGAGCAGCCGCACGGACGACTCATCGCACGAGGAGAGGCGTGACCACCATGGCCTTCACCGAGCTGCCCGACCTGGCCGTACGCACCCTCGGCGGCAGCGTCGTCGCCGCCAATGATGAGCTGTTCGCCGAGCGGGAGAACCTCATCAGGCCGCAGCCGGCGGTGTTCAACGCGCACACGTTCGGCCACAAGGGACAGATCTACGACGGCTGGGAGACCCGCCGCCGCCGGGAGCCCGGCCACGACTGGGCCATCGTCCGGCTCGGCGTACCCGGCGTGATCCGGGGGGTGATCGTCGACACCGCGTTCTTCACCGGCAACTACCCGGAGCAGTGCTCGGTCGAGGCGACGTCGGTCGAGGGGTACCCGAGCCCGGGCGAGCTCGCCGATGCCGCGTGGACCGAGATCGTGCCCCGCTCGCCGCTCAAGGGCGACACGCGCAACCAGTTCACCACCGCCGCCGAGGAGAGCTTCACGCATGTACGGCTGAGCATCTTTCCCGACGGCGGTGTGGCCCGGCTGCGGGTACACGGCGAGGTCGTGCCGGACCCGCGCTGGCTCGGCGGCGCGCCGCTGGACCTGGCGGCGCTGGAGAACGGCGGCCTCGTCGTCGACTGCTCGAACATGTTCTACTCCTCGCCCAACAACCTGCTGCTGCCCGGCCGGGCCCGGGTCATGGGCGACGGCTGGGAGACCGCCCGCCGCCGCGACGACGCCAACGACTGGGTCGAGGTGCGCCTCGCCGCCGAGGGTGTGGTCCGGCAGGTCGAGCTGGACACCACCCACTTCAAGGGCAACGCGCCCGGCTGGTTCCGGCTCAGCAACGCGAGTGGCGCGGAGATGATTCTCCGTACTCGGCTGCAACCGGACACCCGCCACCTGTTCCGGGTCGCCGCCGCCGCGCCGACGACCCGGGTCCGCGTCGACGTGTACCCGGACGGTGGCTTCGCCCGGCTGCGGCTGTACGGCGACCTCACCGCCCAGGGCCGCTCCCGGCTGGGGTTGAACTGGTACAACCGGTTGCCGGCCGGCCACCTGGCGGCGGTACTCGAAGCGGAGGCCGGGCTGCCCGTCGCGGATGCGACCGCGCTCGTGGCCGCACGGCCGGTGCGTGACACTGCCGGGCTGCCGGCCTCCGTGGCGCGCCTGCTCCTGGGAGCGTGACCGTGCGCATCCTCGTCGTCAACTCAACCCGCCGCCCGCGCGCCGGTGTCCCCGGCGGGCGCGAGCAGCCACTCGCGGGCGATCCGGGCCGCGACCTGTTCCAGCAACGGGCCGGCCCGTGCGATGCACCGGGCCACGTCGGGTTCCAGGTCGGTGAGCGGGTACGCGGCCGCGATCCCGGCGTCCGCGAGGTCCTCCGCGGGCAGGGTGTTGCGGCCGGCGACGGCGACGACCGGTACCCCGGCCGCGCCCGCGGCGGCGGCGACTCCGGTCGGTGCCTTGCCCGCGAGGGTCTGCGTGTCGAGGGCGCCCTCGCCGGTGACCACCAGCCGGCAACCGGGTAGCTGTTCGGCGAAGCCGACCAGGTCGAGCACGATGTCGATACCCGGGCGCAGTTGGCCGCCAAGCGCGGCGACGGCGGCGTACCCGACTCCGCCCGCGGCGCCGGCGCCCGGGGTGCTGGTCCGGTCCAACCCGGTCGCGGCGGTGACCGCCTCGCCCCAGCGGCGCAACGCCGCGTCGAGCCGGACCACGTCGTCGGGCGTCGCGCCCTTCTGCGGGCCGTACACCGCCGCAGCGCCGCGCGGGCCGGCGAGCGGGTTGTCGACGTCGCTCGCGACGACGAGTTCGACCTCGCGCAGCGCCGGGTCGAGGCCGGACAGCTCCACTGTGTACCGTGCGTCCAGCGGCAGCCCGGCGTGGCCCAAGGCTTCGCCGTGCGCGTCGACGAGCCGGGCGCCGAGCGCCTGCAACATGCCGGCGCCGCCGTCGGTGCTCGCGCTGCCGCCGACCCCGACCACCAGCCGCCGGCAGCCGGCCGCCACCGTGGCGCGGATCACCTCACCGAGCCCGAAGCTGCTGGCGTGCAAGGGATCCGGCCGGCCGCCTGGCAGCAGCAGAAGGCCGCACACGCAGGCCATCTCGACGACGGCGAGGTCGCCGCGCCGGGCGTAGGCCGTGTCCACCGGAGCGCCGGTGGGGCCGCTGGCCCGCGCCGGTACCCGGTCGAAGCCCGCCGCGACCGCCGCGGCGACGGTACCGTCGCCGCCATCGGCGACCGGCACCTGCCGGACCGGTACCTCGGGCGTCACCGACCGCAGCCCGGCGGCGACCCGCGCCGCCACCTCGACCGCGGTCAGCGATCCCTTGAACTTGTCGGGGGCGACCAGCGCGTGCACGGCGGCCAACCTAGTCGAGCAGCGCGATCGCGGTCGGCGCGTCCTCGGCGCGCAGGGCCAGGTCCTCGAACTCCACCACGTTGTCGAGTTCGGTACCCATCGCGATGTTGGTGACGCGCTCCAGGATGATCTCGACGACCACCGGTACCCGGAACTCGGCCATCAGCTTCTTCGCCCCGTCGAGGGCGGGCGCGATCGCGTCGGGCTCGGTCACCCGCAGCGCCTTGCAGCCCAGACCCTTGGCCACCGCGACGTGGTCGACGCCGTACCCGTTCATCTCGGGCGCGTTGATGTTGTCGAACGACAGCTGGACGCAGTAGTCCATGTCGAAGCCGCGCTGCGACTGGCGGATCAGGCCGAGGTACGCGTTGTTCACCAGGATGTGGATGTAGGGCAGGTTGAACTGCGCCCCGACCGCCAGCTCCTCGATCATGAACTGGAAGTCGTAGTCACCGGACAGGGCGACCACGGTCGCGTCCGGGTCGGCCACGCACACCCCGAGCGCGGCGGGCAGGGTCCAGCCGAGCGGCCCGGCCTGGCCGGCGTTGATCCAGTGACGCGGCCGGTACACGTGCAGGAACTGGGCGGCGGCGATCTGCGACAGGCCGATCGTGCTGACGTAGCGGGTCTCCGGGCCGAACACCCGGTTCATCTCCTCGTACACCCGCTGCGGCTTGATCGGGACGTTGTCGAAATGGGTCCGGCGCTGCAGCGTGCGCTTGCGCATGGCGCACGCCTCGGCCCACGCGCGCCGGTCGGGCAACGCGCCGGCCTGCTTTCGCTCGCGGGCGGCCGCCACGAACAGTTCGAGCGCGGCCCTGGCGTCGGAGACGATGCCGTAGTCGGGGGCGAACACCCGCCCGATCTGTGTCGGCTCGATGTCGACGTGCACGAAGGTGCGGCCTTCCCGGTACTTGTCGAGGCCACCGGTGTGCCGGTTTGCCCACCGGTTGCCGATGCCGAGCACGAAGTCCGACTCGAGCATGGTGGCGTTGCCGTAGCGGTGCGCGGTCTGCAGACCTACGAGGCCCGCCATGAGCGGGTGGTTGTCCGGGATGACGCCCCAGCCCATCAGCGTGGGAATCACCGGTACGCCGGTGAGCTCGGCGAACTCGACCAGAAGGTTGGATGCGTCGGCGTTGACGATGCCGCCGCCGGCGACGATGAGCGGCCGTTGCGCCGTGCCCAGCAGGTCGAGCGCCTTGTCGATCTGGGCGCGGCTGGCGGCCGGCTTGTACACCGGCAGCGGCTGGTACGTGCCCGGGTCGAACTCGATCTCGGCGAGCTGCACGTCGAACGGCAGGTCGATGAGGACCGGCCCGGGGCGGCCGGAACGCATGAGGTGGAAGGCCTGCTGGAACGCGCCGGGCACCTGGGCCGGCTCGAGGACGGTAATGGCCATCTTGGCCAGTGGCTTCGCGATCGCGGCGATGTCGACGGCCTGGAAGTCCTCCTTGTGCAGCCTGGCCACCGTGGCCTGGCCGGTGATGCACAATATCGGGATCGAGTCGGCGCCGGCCGAGTACAGCCCGGTGATCATGTCGGTGCCGGCGGGGCCGGAGGTGCCGACGCAGACGCCGATGTTGCCGGCCCGGGCCCGGGTGTACCCCTCGGCCATGTGTGCGGCGCCCTCGACGTGCCGGGCGAGGGTGTGCTTGATGGTGCCGTTGCTTTTCAGGGCGGAGTAGAACGGATTGATGGCGGCGCCGGGCAGGCCGAAGACGTTGGTGACGCCCTCGGCCTGAAGGATCGCGACGGCCGCGTCGATGGCGCGCATGCGGGGCATGGGGGTTCTCCTGTACGTGCGAGGTCAGCGGCCGGACAGCTGGCTGACCAGCTTGAGTAGTGCCGAGTGGTCGAGCCCGCCGTCACCCTGCGCGTTGAGCGCGGCGATGAGCTGCGAGACCACGGCACCGAGCGGGATCACCACGCCGGCCTCCCGGGCGGCGGAGGTGACAATGCCCATGTCCTTGTGGTGCAACGCGATGCGGAAGCCCGGCGTGAAGTCGCGGGCGAGCATCGCCGGCGCCTTGCGCTGCAGGATCGCGCTGCCGGCCAGGCCACCGGCCAGCACCTTCACCGCGGCCTCGGTGTCCACGCCGTACGCCTCCAGGAAGACGATCGCCTCGGACACCAGCTCCAGGGTGCCGGCGACGATGAGCTGGTTGGCCGCCTTGACGGTCTGGCCGGATCCGGCTGGGCCGACGTGCACGATGGTCTTGGCCACCGCCTCCAGTACCGGTTCGGCGGCCGCGAAGTCCTCGGCCGCGCCGCCGACCATGATGGACAAAGCGGCGTCGATCGCGCCCTGCTCGCCACCGGATACCGGCGCGTCCAGAACCCGTAGGCCGTGCTCGGCGCCCTGGGCGGCGAGCCGCGCGGACACGTCAGGGCGGATCGAGGAGAAGTCGATGACCAGGCTGCCGTTGCGGGCGTTGGCGAACACCCCGTCCGCGCCGGTGAGTACCTCCTCGACATCGGGGGAGTCGGGCACCATCGTGGCGATCACGTCGGCTTCCGCGACCGCTTCGGCGATCGACTCCTTCACGTCCACCCCGTCCACCGTCTTCGGGCTGAGGTTGTAGCCGACGACGTCGAAGCCGGCCTTGGTGAGGTTGCTGGCCATCGGCTTACCCATGATGCCCAGCCCGATGAACGCCACTGTGGTCATGCCGTAGTCCTCCGTTCGCGGGGCAGCCAGGCGAGGCTGGCGAGGGTGTCGCCGGTGGACGGCTTGTACTCCAGCCCGACCCAGCCGCCGTAGCCCTTCGCCTCGAGCGCGTCGAGCCAGCGGTCCAGGTCGAGGGTGCCGGTGCCCGGCTCGCCGCGGCCCGGCGCGTCGGCGATCTGTACATGGGCCACCTGGTCGGGGTAGCGGTCGATCGCGGTGTCCACGTCGTCGCCGTTGGTGGCGAGGTGGTACAGGTCGCAGAGGAACCCGACGTTGCCCGCACCGGCGGCGCGAACCCGGTCCACGACGGCGACCGCCTGGGCGGCGGTACGCAGCGGGTAGGGCTTCGGGCCGCTGACCGGCTCGATGAGCACGGTCGCGCCGGCGGCTTCGGCCGTCTTGGCGGCGAGCACCAGGTTCTCGGTGGCCAGTTCATCCTGCTGCTCGGGCCGCACGCCGTCGACCCGGTTGCCGTACAACGCGTTGAACGCGGCCGCCCCGAGGTCGGCGCCGATGCCGACGGTGACGTCGATGTTGTCGCGGAACTCGGTGGAGCGCGCCGGGATGGACAGCACGCCGCAGTCGGGTCCGGCCAGGTCTCCGGCGAAGAAGTTGAGGCCGACGAGCCGTACGCCGGCGTTGCGGACCGACCGGGTGAACGTGTCGATCTCGGTTTGCGGTGGTACCGGGCTGGCGAACGGCCACCAGAACTCGACCGCCTCAAACCCGGCCGCCTTGGCGGCGGCCGCGCGCTCCAGCAGCGGCAGCTCGGTGAACATGATCGAGCAGTTGGCGAGGTACGGCAGATGGTGACTGGACATCCAACGGCTCCAGTTCCGGAATGCGAAATTCTAATTCTGTATCGCGGATAGTGTAACCCCGGGTCGCGGATCGGGTCAATCCACGACGGCGTGTGGTGCTGCGCACGAGCGCGGGCGCATTCCGCCGCGCGCTCTGCCGACTTCAAAGAGCAGGCGGTCACCCCACGCGGCGCCGGTAGAGGCGGTCGAGGACGGCACGCTCGACCCCGGCGCGTTCGGTCACCTCGGCATCGTCGAGCGCCCCACTTTGCAGGCCGCGTACCAGGAGCGACGCCATCGCCTGGACGGTGGCCGGCTCGTCGAGGACGCCCGAGTCCGCGCTGCCGAGGTACGCGCGCAGCCGATCGGCCGCCGGCGGGAACCCTTCCCGGTAGAAGGCGTACGTCGCCGCGAACCGGGTCACGAGGTGCCCGGGATGCATGTCCCAGCCCTGGTAGAAGGCGTGCTCCAGGGACCGCCGTACCAGCCGCGCGTGCAGCCGGAATGCCGCCCGTACGGCCGGCCCGTCGCCGACCGGCAGGACGTTGGTGGAGCCGTCCGCGACCCGTACGCCGGTCCCGGCGGCGGCCACCTGCATCACCGCCTTGGCGTGGTCGGCCGCCGGATGCTCCATGCTCTGGTACGCCGCGGACACGCCGCAGGCCGCGCTGTAGTCGTACGTGCCGTAGTGCAGGCCGCTGACCCGGCCCGGCGCGGCGTGCAGCATCCGGGCCACGGTTGCCGTGCCGTCCGCCCCGAGAACGGCCTGCGGCGTCTCGACCTGGATCTCGAAGCGCAGCCGCCCGTCCGGCAGGCCGTTGGCCCGCTCCCAGCCCGCGCACACCTCGGCGAACGCCTCGACCTGGGCCACGTCGGTCACCTTCGGCAGGGTGACGACCAGGCCCTCGGGGAGGTCGCCGGCAGCCGCGAGCCGGGTGAGGAAGATGTCGAGGGTCCGGATTCCGCGGCGGCGGGTCGCCGCCTCCAGGCTCTTGAACCGGATGCCCACGTACGGCGGGGCGTCCCCGGCGGCCAGCGCGGCGGCGAGCGCGTCCGCGGCCCGCATCGCGACGGCGTCCTCCTCGGCGTCCGGATGGAGACCGTACCCGTCCTCGAAGTCGATGCGCAGATCCTCGATCGGCTCGCCGGACAGCTTGGCCGCCAGTCGCGGCGCGACCTGCTCGGCCAGGTCGAGAGGAATGCCCACGATCCCGGCCAGCGCCGCCGCGTCCGGGGCGTGCTCGGCCAGCAGCTTGCCGGCCTGTGCCCCCCACTCGGCGGGCAGCCCGGCGTGGTAGCGGTGGGCCGGTACGTACACGGTGTGGACCGGCTGTCGGCTGCCGTCGTCACCGGGGTACCGCCGGGCGAGGTCCTCGTCCCACGGCGCGAGCCGAGCGTCGAGGCGGTCGTAGTGGTCGGGTCCGAGCGTCGTGGGAGGCGTGTCCATCAGCCGGTGCTCCTCTCCAGCCGAGGGGTTGGAAGATCAGGATCCCGCGGGAGCCGCGGGCGCGGTGGGATTTCTGGTGTCGCGCGAAGGAGTATATTCTGTATCGCGGATAGTTAATTCCGCAATACGAAGGGCGCTCCCAACAGGAGGCCACCGCTCGGCCCTGTTACCCTTTCGCATTACGGAATGCATATCTCGCGCCTGCTGTCGGTATAGGAGGGGACGATGGCCAAGCAGGATGTGGACGCCGGCAACGGACGTCTGTCGGGCGGCGTGCAGTCGATCGCGCGCGCGTTCGACCTGCTGGAGACGATGGCCGACCTTGGCGGCATCGTCGGCCTTTCCCAGCTGGCGAGCCGGTCCGGGCTGCCGCTGCCGACGATCCACCGGCTCATGCGCACCCTCCTCGATCTCGGCTACGTGCGCCAGGAGCCGTCCCGGGAGTACGCGCTGGGTCCGCGGCTGGTGCGGCTGGGGGAGAACGCCAGCCGCCTGCTCAGCGACTGGGCGACGCCGTACCTGCAACGGGTGGTCGACGCGGTCGGCGAGAGCGCCAACCTGGCGATGCTCGACGGCTACCAGGTGGTGTACACGGCGCAGGTGCCCGGCCGGCATTCCATGCGCATGTTCACCGAGGTGGGGCGGCGTGCCGGGGTGCATTGCACCGCAGTCGGCAAGGCGATGCTGGCGACGCTGCCCGCCGACCGCGCCGGCGAGATACTGCGGCGCTCGGGACTACCCGCCCAGACCGAGCACACGATCACGTCATTGCGGGCGATGGACAGGGAGCTGGAACGGATCCGCCGGCACGGGTACGCCATCGATGAGCAGGAGCAGGAGATCGGCGTGCGATGCGTGGCGGTGACGCTGCCGGGCCAGCCCGCCCGCGCCGCCATCTCGATCTCCGGTCCGTCCACCCGGATGACCGATGCCCTCATCAGCACGGCCGTGCCGCTGCTCACCGATACGGCGGCGTCGCTGGCCGATGAGCTCGACCTCGCCGGGGCGACCGCCCGCAGCAAGGTCAGCTGAGGGGCCGCCGGCGCGGCAGCCTCAGCCGGGCCGGCTGCCTATTTCCACCGCGCACCCGGACGTACGGCGGGGATGGTTCAGGTTCGTTCCCCGGATGCGATCGCTTGATTCACTCGCTGACAAACACTCGCTCGTATGTCATCTCGCGCATGAGCCGCCGCAGTCCGGCACGGACCACGTCGCCGTGGGCCGTGCCGTGGGGTACCGGGTCGAGACGGAACGATGGCACCGCACCTACCGTGACGGCCCCGACCGGGAGCGCCTCGAACGCCCTGCGGGCAACTCCGGCGTCGTGGGTGAACACGCCGGCGCTGAGCCGGTCCGGCATCGCCGCTACGATGCCGGCCGCCTCGTGTAGCCAGCCGAAGCGCGATATTGCGGCCGCCGGACCAGACACGACGTCCTCGCCAGCGAACTGCTCGTCAGGAACGTCGGCCAGGACCGTGGGGGCGAAGGCGTTGCGTCGTCGCGTTCCGCCGGCCACCAGCCGCGCGCCAGCGGCGACCGTTTCCGAGATCCACGCGTCGAAAGCGTCAGCGACCCGCTCGTTGCACACCGGGCCGAGATCGGTCGACTCGTCTAAGGGATCGCCGGTGCTCAGGTCACCCACGGCGTCGACGAGCGCGTCGAGGAACGCGTCGTAGACCATGTTGTGCGGGAGTACCCGCTGAACCCCGATGCCTGAGTGCCCGGCCTGGTACCCCATGTACCCGGCGACGCTCCGGGCCGCGGCGCGTACGTCGGCGTCGGCCATGACCAGTACAACGGGGTACCCGCCGGGTTCGACGAGAAGCCGCTTGCGCAGTAGTTCCTCCTTGAACGCCCAGCCGGTAGCGGCGGGCCCGGCGTACACGACGACCGAAAACCGCCGGTTCATCACGAGTGCGTCAGACCGCTCGGGCGGAAGCGGCAGCACGGAAACCGATCCCGGCGGCAGATCCGTCTCGGCCAGAATCTCCGCGAGTACGAGCGGAGCCGCCGGGGCCACCGGCGAAGGGACCAACACGATGGGCGCCCCTACGCCGAGGGCGGCCCCGAGCAGTCCGGCCTGAAGGTTGGCCGGCGTCGCGTGTGCGCCGAGGGCGATCACGGCGCTACGCGGGCTCGCCACGACCGCCGACCTGTCCGCCTCGGCTGACCGATCGTGCCATTTCAACGTCTCGGCCGCGGCCCACCGCAGGACCGCACCGGCGCGTGCGACCACCTGCCGCGAAACTCGGATCGGCAGACCCTGCTGGTCGGTGATCAGCTTTGGGAGCTGGTCCGCCCTGTCACGGAGCCGGACGGCTACATGATCGAGGATGTGTGCACGTTTCTCGGGAGCGAGGGCCGCAAGTGGTGAACGGGCAGCATCAGCCGCTTCGGCAGCCTCCATGATCTGCTGCGGGGTCGGGACGCCAACCCTGGCAACCGGCCGGTGGTCGTACGGGGAGCGGATCTCCATCGTCTCGCGCCCCAGGGTTCGTCGACCGGCGAGCAGGAACGGGCGGATCTCCATGCCTCCCGGCGCTGGCGTTCGCGCCTCCATGGGCCCCCCAATTGCGGAGCGGCGAGTCCGTCTCCTGACTGATCGTGCCATCACAGAGTGCGGCGTTCCTAGCGTAGGAGGTCGTGGGATCGGGACCGCGATGGTGATCACCGCGACGAGGCTGGGCAGCTGGAGATGGCACCGAGGACAAGCACGACACCGAGGACAAGCACGACACCGAGGACAAGCACGACACGGAGGACGGGGATGGCGGTGAACGCGTTGCGCTTGAGCACCTGTTCCATCGTTGGGACGATCGCCGCCGGGTCCGTGCGTCTGGAGT
>WNGR01002632.1_pt1 | contig 27662 bp, 29 predicted proteins | sample 5407581 | NCBI WGS metagenome assembly WNGR01 (sample SAMN13153383, study PRJNA577476) | soil metagenome | isolation source: 80 cm soil or saprolite under Garry oak tree replicate 2 | place: USA:California | collected 2016-06-15
CCACCTAACGAAAGGTCAAGCATAAGATCCAGAGTTGCGGACCAAATATGAGTGGTGGACATACTAGAGTCAACAAGGCGGGCACCGTCGATAATGGAGAACATTCGTTCAACCTGGAAAGATCATCAAGGTTACAAACGAAACAGAGTCGCATAGTACAGAATCTCACGTCTTGGTAAGGGCCGAAAATACCAGGAGTGCCTCTGTGACCGTATGAGGGGCCCGACTGGGGGAGCAGCGACAAATTGCTCACATATCAAACAACGCAACAGAGTGATTGGAATTCGCTTGAGGGTATGTAGGCTCGAGCACAAAAGTCTGCGTCCCGACCTGCGAACTTGAGAGTGAGTAAGGTCGACAAAGAGCTTGCAATGGAACTAACTGTGATGTTTGAGATGGGGATGGTCCATTGCAGGTAGCTAGACACGTTGTTCTCGGAGCCGAATGGTTCGAATGGAACAACTTCATGCCACTCAATGAGACTAACGTTGGTGACAACCGTAGAATCCACAGCGCCTACACGCGCGAGGTCAGGAGAACCAGTGTTAAGAGGAATTGGTGGAGCTCACCAAGCGAAAGAGAACCGGCCGATCCATTCCGCTTCAAGTTAACGCCAAAGAGAGGATAATCCAGTAGGCCGTGTTGAGCTAATTTGGGGAAAAATGGTGTGGCTATTGGGTCTGACTGTCAGCGCCATGGAACAGTAGTAAGTCGACGGAGAGACGTACCGTTGGCTGCGAGGTGGGCGATGGTAGAGAGTCGGGGAAAACCAAGGCCGAAGATGCCACTGACTTGATCGACAAAGGAAACATTTGTCGAGTTCACGAGACCTATGGGGAAAGGGCTTAGAGTAAGCAAGGGTTGGATGAGGAGCCACCAACCAAAGGCTTGTTGAGGCACTGTGAAGCTTCCAAGAGCTATGGTCTCTTCGGCGACAAAACCGGATGCAGCTAGAAAAGAGTTAGGGTGTTAGAGCGGAAGTGCGCACCCGAAGCAGAAGATAAATATACCCACATGTGGTATCGGCGAAGCTCACATTGAACGCAGTCGCGTTGGAATTTACAGAGACAAATGACGGGCTTTGATAAAACAAGGGATACTGGGGCAGTGACTTGCATTGGGAAGTGTCGCATGCGGAGGAGATCACCCAGAGGTCTGACGACGCTGTGTCAAACGCGACACGGAGGCTGACGTTGCCCAAGGAGATCAAGGAGTAGTATGTCCTATGTAGATGAAAGCGCTCCGAATCTGCTGTGGGATGAGACGAACATTCAGATCAGACTCACTGCTTGTCGCTCGCGAGAATCAATGGAACAGTGGCAGCGGCCGTTGTAGTGGCATTAGCGTTGCTGGTTGAATTGGTGGTGGTGGTGTTCTGGCCGGTTTGACGCTTGATGAACCTATGTAGCGACGGTGCGAGTTGCCTCAGTCGAGCCGCGGAATCGAGAGGTTGTACTGCGCAAACCGCATCCAGCACGGCGAGGAATACGAGCAGAATGGGAAAAAGAGGGAACATGAAAGCTACGGGCAAGCTCCCATAAAGTTTTTGTAAAGAGCGAAACTGAATTGCGGTCACATCATTCAAATGGCCAAGCTGACGACACCGGAGACAATTCCCACGACCAACTCATATCATATTGTGTCCGCAGCCCACATTGCACAACGGTAAGCGAGGCCGCGAAACGGCAACTCCTCCACGCCCATCAGAGCATCCTTCCTTCGCAGTCGTTCAGATTTCCGCCTCTGAATTGATATCCTTGACTATGTCACTGGCTGCATACGTTGGCAGGTGCGTCAACCTCAATGTAGACTGCCACGAATTGTCCAGGCATTAGACCTTCGACACGATTCACCCCTGGTCACCAAGGAACAAATATCATGTAAAATAGGAGAGCCCAGGATACGAGCTTTGGCGCACTTATCGCATACGACGCAACGTCGGCCTCATCCGATCCTCCTATGGAATTAACACAGAACACCCTCTCGGTCTCGCACGCTCTTCCAGCAATCGCACAAATGCCCTCAATTCGGGGTGCTAACTTTTACTTTGCGTAGTTGGCTGTTATTCAGGTTCTGTGACGCATACGACCACCTACGGCTCTGCTTCATACATTGTTACCACGTTTTGTAGCACGCATGATACACGTCGATTTACAATGCCAGAAAAGTCTAATGTGTTGCATCTGTGCATTCATCCACCATGGCCGAGGGAGGATTGACGTGAAGAGGACCAAATTATCATTATCCACCCTTGTTCCGAAAGCCGCAATCTATAATACACCATGTCCACAGTACACGCGTTGGGTTATGCAAGAGAAAGTAGTTCATGCCTGGTATACGGAAAGACGGGACGAGCATCAGTGGTCTGCCGGTCACGGACAAATAAATGACTTGCCAGATAATTATATGATTTACGGTCTTCGCATCGCTCGAGATATTCTCTCTAATACTGGTGTTAGATGGCCTTTCCGAAGGTGGAGTGGGACCTCCTGCGCACCTCAATCAAAGCCTCGATCCGTTTCTTGATGTGAGTTGGGTCAGGCAAGAAGCGCGATGTCAGTTGGCGAGTGGCTTCGGTGACTAGGTCAATATGCGTCATGTGCTTGCGGTCCTTCATAATCCGTACAATGCATGCCTTTGCGCATGTTGTCAGACATAACAGCCGGTAAGGAAAGATAGCAAAGAAATACGCACGTCGGTTTGATAGCGACGCTCCTCCTCGACACGGTCCTGCGTTTCCTTGCGCTCCTCGCCACTCTCGACGCGCGCAGCAACAGTACTGATTTTGATCTTTTGCAGAGGGGATGAAAATTCTGTGTTGAACGAAAACGAGTCGTCCAGATTGACGTCCCGTCCAGGTGGGTGCTTTTTGAGAATCTTGAACTTCGCACATGCGAGCGATTGTAGGTTACGCTGGAGCTCGTTGTCCAGAATTGCTGTCGCGTCCCTAATCTCCTCGTATGTGAGGAACTCTCCTTCGCCAAGATCCTCGAAAAGTAGGAGAATGACCATCGCTAATGAGGAGACGTTAAGGTCGTGCTTGCGCGCCTTGAACGTGACGCGCACGTCCGCATTCCCCAATGACGGTTGCCATGTGAGCTTTCGTCCAGAATGCCGCGAGAGGTAGAATTGCTCAAACGATTTGCTCGCCTTGACTAACAGTGGCGGGAAAGTACACGGTACGGGCGCGTAGGACATAGGCCAAAACGTCGATGTCATAACAGTAACACTGATGTCGACCTCTGGAGCCTACACACCCGATGCGTTAGCTAGAACGACGATGGAAGGAAGGAGCAATGTACAGTCGTGTTGGCCACGTGATCCCGGTATGCCTGCATGGTATCCGCGGAGAGTTTCATGTCGTGGAACATGCCCTCGAGCTTTACAGTGAACTGGAAGCCACACTCAACCTTGAGCTTGGCGAGCATACCACGCTCCGCGTCATCAGAGACAGATCGGTTGTGAAGGAGGCGCTTTGCCAGATGAGCTTTATAATAACGCTCAAAGACGTCCTTTTCTGTGATGAACCTGAACAGGGTGATGGTTTTATCGAGGATAATTTCGACTTCAGCATCTGTTTTCTGCGTGCGCGTTCATGAGACGGTGCGGGGGTAAGGAGCATGCAACGCACCCCTTTCAGCCCTTTCTTTAGATTCTCGTCAATATAAAGAGATATAAACTCCGGAGCTCGTGGGCGCAAGTTGATAAACGACTCAAACGCCTAGAACAGGTCAGCCTCTCAACCATAAATTGAAGCCAAAATCAGTAACCTCATTCAGTCCGCTTTCGATATCGCGGTTATTCTTGAATGACATGTCCCAGATGCGGTCGAACTTGTCTTTTAGTTGCAGCACATCTTCGACCCATCGGAGTGCTAGTGCGAGACCCTGTGCACCAGCATGTAGTGGCCGCGCCTTTGCTTTGCCTTTGGCTTTTGCAGACGGATCAGGTTCATCGTCAGCGCCACCATCCCCGAACTGTCTCTCCTCGGCGCTGTCACCGCTGAGTTCTGCACCTCGCTTCTGTACTGAGTCCTTGAGAGAGCGACGTAAGCATGGTATCCCTGCAGCGACCATCGAATATAGTTGATATAGCCGAGAAAGGTCGTCGAGCCTCTCGTGATCGATCATGGTATTCAGGCCCGAGTTAGGCATATCAATGAGTCTTTGTAAGTGTGGTGCGAGGAGAGTATTCTGAAGAATAGTCTGAAGGGGGGCCGAGGTTTGTAAGGACAAATATTGATGTGCGCGTGACTCTTCCTCGGAAAAGCGGGTCTTAGCCTGAAAATGCGAACGTAGAGTTAGGCAAGCCAAGATGAACAAGAGAGAGAGAGAGAGAGAGCGTATACCCTGCGTAGGTATTCTGGAGTATCACAGGTCTCCAGTAGCCTCTCGGCCTCAGCCTTGTAGTACGCATCACTCAGTCGTAGGATTTCGGGCTCCAGATATCGAGTATACACCGTGATGCCATCCGGGTTGTCACTCAGCTGTAACAGCGCATCCACACAGTTCGTGACTGCAGACCGATTAATTACGAATCCGTCGCGTTCGATGCGCAGGAGACTCAAGATAGCAGTGATGACGTGATCCTTTATAGGTGGGCGCACGATGTGCTTTACGAAGAGATCACGGCCCAGCTCGACAACCTCGAGAACATTGGCAGACCTCACGTACACACGGTCCTGCGGAGAAATGTGCGCTCGGAGATTGGCGTGGGGAATAATGGGTAGTGCAACGTACCATGTATTTGAGGATATGGCTTAATTTGTCCATGCAATCCGTATGGTCACTCCAAACTTTATGCACTGCCTTCAGGAGCCTCTCCCCTTCTTGGCTCTGTTGCATTGGATCTTGCTCTAGTCCCGAAGGGAAAGCTGGGAGGATCACTTCGTCCGCAATGCGATTGAGGTTCTCGACGACAAGATCGCTGACCCCATTGTAGAGCATATGGCCCTGCTTGCTAACGACAAGTTGGTAACCAAGCCGATAGCATTCTTCAAAGGAGAGTCTGTGCGCATTGTGGTGCTGGATTTCACGGATGTTCAAGGAAAGCTTCGCCCATGATTCGTCGACCGCAATATTAGGACCAAGCTTGACGGAGAATTGTGAATTGGATAGAGGAAAGGGGCTAAATTGCGTGGTTACGGACCTTGCGTGGTGGTCTCTGCGGGCAGAGTCATGTTAGTAGCTAGCGCTCTGCGGCGGACGGGGTGGATGCGCACGATCTTCAGCTTTGTCTTTTTCGAGGCTAGAAAAAGTGAGGAAAATCGTTGATTCAAAGGATAAATGCACGTACTCGAGGCCATGCGGCGACAATGCCTTGGAAGAGAAGGGTATGTATTAGTTTCGGTTTCTGTGTTCGGTGCGCCCGACCTCGTCGTCCTCGCGTCGCGCCGGTGTCACCTGACTTGCTGTGATCCGATGATAAGATATTGCGGTGCTGTATTGCTTCGGTGCCTGTGACCATGGTTGTAGTACTACTAACAAATGCTACACTAATGAATGAACGCTCCAATGAATTCATATCTCGCCCCCCAAACTAGTTCAGAGCAAATCTCTGGTGGGAAGGGCATGCTACTATGACCCAGATCGTGAAGTCCGGACAAGTTCGGCGAAGTACTTGCGAAATTGCTTCGAATCTAAATCGCGTATTTTCGTCGTGAATTCTAGTGCAGTCTCCGCGGGCCAGTTTTGAGCTGGTAGAAAGACAGAAACGAAAAATGTGTATGCCTCTTGCCCACGAACTTTACCGATTGTCTGAAGAAGACCGGCGATTTCTTGGAGGACCTGAGGAGAAACATTGGGTGTCATCCATAAAAAGAAACGAAACTTCCGTACCACAAGGACTTGCCCATCCTTGATGTTTAGTTCGGGAAGCGATAGCACTCCAAAGGCAGTAGGCACGACATTTTCGTAGACGAATCGCTCAAATCCGGGCACGCCTTGCGATCCCGGCTCGATTTCTCCAGCGTTCCCATCAGGCAGCGGCTGTCCCCAAACTCCCACACTCTTGCTCAGGAAGGTAAATGCGGCTCTTTGGCTTTGCGGATCCGAGACATCTCCAGCGAGTTGAAGCATGGTTTGCAATAAGGGCTCGAAATTCTCTTTGTTACCTGAGTGTTATTTAAAGGTAAGTAGTCCAGAGAGGGAGTAACGGCCGACACTTACGATTAGACAGAAAAATGCCGGCCAGCTTTGAAGACACGATGTTATTAAGAAGTGTTAGGTAAGCTCTCTTGCTTTCGCTATGTGTGAGGATATCATCTGTTCCTGTGGCAGGCTGAAACATGAGGCTCGTAACGTGGGCATTCAATGGGCCAATAAGCTCGTCCAAAACGTCGAAGAGATCTTGCTATCATTAGGCGGGCGTGTAAGAGACGACAAACGATGTGCAAGGTGAAAAGGGCGGACCTGGAGTTTGTGGACAAGAAGATTGACGAAATTGATAAAGTCTACGAGCTCGCTACCTTCAAAATGAGCGAGTAAGTTAACCATGAGGGTTGGAATGAGGTCGGTGACCTCGGGACCTGTAGAGGCGAAGATGCGTGCGAAGGCAAACCGAGTCTGTGAGTATTGGACACTTAGCTGCTCGTCGATAGTCGACGAGGTATTGACATACAGCATCGCGCACGACCTTAAATTCCTTCATCGCTCCGAGTGACGTCAAAGTTGCTTGTGCGATGTTGCGGAATACATGTAATGGCGGGAGCACAAAGTCTTCTGGTACTGGCATAGGGTAGTCGGGAAATCCCTTTACGATGTTCCCTAGAGCCATGATGATATGGTGAATTTTGACAATCGGTAACACCTCTTGTGTCCCTTCGAATGCCTGGAGATTTGCAGAGAGATCTTCTAGGAGTGGTGTGACAACCGAGAGCAAGAGCGCGGCAGACTGTTCTGGTGTCTTGAAGAACAAGTGAACTAGCGTGCCGACAGTTTCGAATAGATAAAGTTGTGGGTCTGGGGTGGAGGTAGCCTCAGTTAGAGGGTCATTTGGTTCATTGGGATCGACTTCAGGAAGCTCGACGCGAATGATAAGCGTGTCCCGAATACCCTCGAGAAGGGTTCCTGCAAGTTCGAGTGATATCTCTCTTTGGTTGTCTTTGATAAATCGATGGAACAGATAGAACACTCTGGCGCGAACAGTAGATTTTGGATTGTGTAGACCCCTGGTACGACTAGATGAGGCAACACCGAGAAGAACAGAGCCAACCAGATCCTTACCTCGCATCCACCATAGCCTCCAGGGCGGGGACGATACATTGTTTACGCACTTTGAAGAAATCACCGTACCGTGCCACTGTTTCAAAGAATTGCATGATTACCGCTTGGTTCGGGTAAGCCGAGATTCCGGTTTCGAACAACGCTAGAAGCAGTTCGCCATGGGGTGTCAGGGGAAAGTCTGCGTAGTTGATCTCTTTTCGTCTCTCTTTGGGAACCTGGGGTGCTTGACTGAAAGCGGATCGGCCCTTCGTAGAACCTGTAACTCCGTCGGTATAAAGTGGGAGGTGGTGGTAAGGCAAACAAACTCTTGTTTATTTCGCCGTATATGAAGATGAGATAAATTGCTAGTTCCGCGTCGTTCCATTTGATGGCAGCACCTGACGCATATAGTTGGAGCGTCTGTAAGGCGTGCGTTCGAATGGCCCCGACGACCAAGTCTTGGTCAATGGATAGTACAGAGTCCATGAGCGAACGAAGCTCCTTCAAACCGTAAGTTAGGCAACGCATACAAATGTCTCAAAGGCTAACATGCCTTGCGAAGGACCTCGAACGCTGCTCTGTCATCGTCATCGATATCGTCAAGATCTGTGCTATCCTCCCATTTCATTTTTTTGAGGATGACAGCCTGTAGTGAAGCTAGGAAACCTCGTTTTTGCTCGTCAAGAGGTTCGGTTGAAAGTTTTCGGCTCCGCTTGTACTATCTGCAAATTAGCGTACGCGACAAACGAAAGAAAACGCAGTAACATACACTGGCAAGAACAGTTTGTAGCATTGGGAACACCGTCGAGCATGTATCGTCATATTCATCCTCCATAAATCTGAGCATGACGGGAAGGACCTGTTGCAACAAACCGGAACTTCCCGCTCGCACCTCATCAGCGGGAGCGTCCTAGGAGTAGGGTTAGGCCAACGAGTATCAACATTTTGAAATCAAGTGACTGACATCCGCGAGCTTGATAAGCTCAAGGCCAAGGACGTTTAACAGTCGCCCTAGTGCTTCCCTGTAAGACTCTTCGCCCTCATCTGTGTCGTCCCCCCTGGAAATCTGTTCTGCACGGGTCCGCTTTTCTAGCGAGTCGATGACTTGGCCGAGGGAGAGAACTTTGATGAGTTGAAGTTTATCCGCAGGCTCCTTTAGACCTTTCGAAACAATACGGCGAAGCGCTCCAGCAGAGGCCATGCGAATGGATAACGACGGATCCGACAACAGGTTAAAAAGGAGCGGAATCGTCGTAGGGGTCACTGTTAGATTGATGTCGACCCAACCTATCCGGTACGGAGTTAGAAGCGGTAACAGGCGGAGAAGCACCAGTTCTAAGACACACCTGCATACGAGCCAAATGTTCTGATGCCCCAATCCACCACTTCCAGGACTTCAGACGTTTCTCGTCCGGTGGCTGTTGGGGTTTTCATTAGAACTTGCAGCCTTTCCACGTAATCTGCCACGATCGTCAAAACGGCCTCGTTGATCCGTGCTGCATCCCTTTCCCGCACCGCATCTCTCACACGAGCATCGCGTACATGCCGATCGGTGTTGAACTGACGTGCGCCTTTGATAATCTGATCTGCGACCTCTTCAGAGATCTCTATTACAAAATGAAAGAAGAGTAGTGAGACATGAGGGTTGAATGATGTTTGAGAAGTCGATTCGGCGGGGCGCATGAGCGCAAAAAGGTCGGTGAAGAAAGTGGGCCACCGGTCAAGGTAGGTAGCAAGGAAAAGAAGAGTCAAGGTGTGCGAGAATTTGTTGCGTAAAACTAGATCAAACAGTTAGACGAATACAAAGAGGGGCGAATAAGACGTACATGGTGCGCTGGATTCTGCTGACCCATATGTGTATTCGGATCGTATGTATTCTAAGAGCGTTTGTCGCAAGGTAGCGAAGGATTCCTCGTCCAAAGGTTCAGACCTAGAGATAGGTGCCAAATTAGACAAGCAACAAATAAGTGAATAAAAAGAAGTCGGATGGTGTCGTGGCCCATCCGAGGCTATAGCGCGTCAGTCGAACGAGTGCTGCCTCGGAATGGGCTACGTTCCCGGTGACTTGTCATTCATCAAATGGACACTCACCTAGCCTCGAGGAAGTCATCCAAGACGCGCAATGCGAAGAATCTAGCCTCAGTGGGATGCTTTCTCTCACCAGTGGGTGTGGTGTCCACAAACAGGTTGAGTGCGAGGCTCCACGTTTCTCCCGCATTTTGCTGGATATTAGATAGATACTCTAAGGCTTGTTGGTGGAGACCGCCTTGGGTAGGATCAGACGCGATGAGGATGGCCCGTACAACCTGATCGGCTTGCTGTTCCATAAGAGAGCTGAGTGTGACTCGGGCTTCCCTGCAAATAAGAACGTGGGTGTTTTTATTGGATGACGAAATAGAATCGAGTAAGAAAGATTACAAGGCAACGAAGAGCGGGGACTGCGGAAGAGAACGTGTGTGCAGACAAGAGACACTAACAGTGCGATATCCAGGTGTTCAAAGCAAAAATCTGAGCGTAATCCACTCGCGTCCTGTGCGATCAGATCAGATCGGCGCGTCAGTGACTCGTCATATCCAATCACCCTTCTTGATATGTCTCAAGTCCATCAACCTCAAATATAATTTAATGCTGTCACGACCAATTTACACACAGTCATCGTAAGTGTACATTCGTTGTTATTACGCCCACGTTCGCCGATAGGCTAGATGCAGTGATGTCCTGCTGTATAAGGCGACTTCCTATCACTTGCTCTTCAACCCGTGCCATCTTTCGAATAGACCGGGGTGTAGGATCCTGATCGGCCAGAGCATGAGTTCCATCAAGTCAAAAGACGCTCATATCGACCATATAGTTGGTGCGTGCTTTCTTATCCAATTATCCAAAAGGGCCGCACAGCAGCATGTTGGAGCTGGAGCAGACTTGGAGGTAGTTTGCATGACAATTGTCTCGACTGCCAATAACAGGCACTGCGGGCTGAAAGTCGGTTTTAGGGCACTGGGGATGCTTTGTGCGGGAGACTAGGGGGAGATGGATCAATATCAACGAATGTGGTGGTGTGTCGATATCGTGAAGAGGAAACTTGCAGAAGCAGCGCTGGAATGGATTCCACCATCCTATTGCGTGGGGGCGTTGCTCACGTTTTACTGGGGCCACCGCGAGGCACTAATTGCAACGGGCACGTGAAAAATGCTGCGGGTGATCCGTTGCTGCTTCTTATGGACCGAGGACCGATTCTGACGAGGGTCATGGCTGCCATGGTGGATGCGCTGGCTAGCGGGAAGGGGCCCTTTCGATTGTAGCTGAGGTTCGAGGGTCACCGCGGTTTCTCAGGGCAGACAATCGATAGTTGATAGGAAAGATAGCTCGGAAGTATGAAAGGCGTGGAAAGCACGATCAGCCTACGTGGAGATAGGGCAGGTGAACACGATGTTGACGGAAGCACAGCGCAGCAACAGCCCAAGGAAAGCCATAACTAAAAGGACGGAGAGCAGGACAGATATCGTTTGAGAGGGTGAGTTCGAAAGAGAACGGGAGCAGATACGGGGAATGTTCTGTAAATAGGATGGTTGATGGATGGTGTGATAAGTGTAATAGGATCAGTTACAAAAGGAGTCAGCAGTGGCCGGTCACCCATCGATGCCGCCCGCGTTAGTACATAAGTGAACATGCGATTTACCACCCCCCCTTTCAATACAACTACATTGATGGTCAAACCACCACCACCTCTGACTCCCACCGATGCCCATGAAAGTAGCCTCTCCGAGATAGATAGCGTCTCTGACTCGGATTGGCTTGACATCTCAGCTTCTGAAGACGCTAATTCGACTGGCATCCCAGAGAGCGACCGCGACGACGCAGAGGACCGGCCTTTATCCCGGCGGTCCTTCAGCAGCCGTTCGAGCTCCCGAGATGGAGACCTCGACATTTGGGAGGGGTTGGTTGAAAGCACTGATGACGAAGCACTCGAGGAACCGACCGAGTTTCCCCTCGGTCCGTCGCCATTGGGTCGATCGTCTTTCACCAATGCCGATGGCTATTCCGCCGAAGAGCGACGCGTTGAGGATGCTCTTAACCAGAGCATGGTCAGCACACTCAGCACATCCCGCGCCAGCTCTATGAGCGCAAGCGGCACCTCCAACCATCTTGCAAGCCGAGCACGCGATTTGAGGCTGTCGTTCCCAGATCCTTTGTCGAGTTCTAAGGACGAATTGATTCGTCCCGCTGAGGAGTTCTGCCCATCACCTACTCCTTTAGATGTTCCTCAGCTGTCAGAGCTCTCAGACGACGAAGAATTGTCGGAAATCCCTCCCTCACCGCTGACCACTTTGTCCAACCTATCCAACTTTCCCAGCGTCGAATTCGAGATATTTTTGTATGGCACACCACCCGAACACAAGTGGTCCGTCATTGAAAGCCTGCTCGAGAAATGGGGAGCTTCGTCGGGTCTCACGGTCTCAGAACGTCATCCCCAGTGCAACAGGACGTCGACCTACTGGCTCCATCCGAAGGGCAGTTTACATCATCTGTCCCTAGGCCGCGCGGTGTCCGTAGTCGACAACATGGAAGCTCACCATGAGGTAGGTGTGGCTTTACCTTACTTGCTAACCGTTGATATTCAGCTTCATCAGTCGAACACGGAACCAGTCTTGGATAAGCAATCGTTGGCCATCGTTTTCCTGCCCACATATCGCTCCTCTTTGCCCTCGCATACTCTGTTCCTACCTGTCATTGCCACCACGTTCCACGGACTTAGTGTAGACGAACGCGAGCGTCAGGTGTACCAGCAGCAATGGAACATTTTCAATGTCCCCAAGAAACAACACCTTTTCCCGGGCGCAGCTACTGTTCTCGCAGTGGATGAGGTTAACCGCATTGATGCCTCGGAAGTTGCTCGGGCGTTTGAACACCTTCAGCCCCTTCGTCGGAAGATTTTCCGTGGCATCAAGAATCAAGTTGCGACTACTCCAGCCGTGACTATGTACGTCCTTGATCTCGATAATGTTTTGACAATACCTGACGCTCCGCTAATACAGTATGGCGATACTCTCCATCGTATTGGGTTATATTGTCACCAGCTGCTCGCCTTTGCCAGTCCCCACAATGACGTTCACAGAGAAGCCGGACCCTACATCCGCCATCGGACCTGTAGTGAACTTTTCGGAGCATTCGACCTCTCCTTTTGTGACACCGATCTCCTCGGCGATTTCTATCACTTCTTTAAGAGACATCTCCGTTGCCATCATCAGCACACCCCTATCTGATCTATCCACGACCCCCACGAGCCGGCGTCCACGAGTTGGCGCTGAGGAACATAACGACAAGCCAATCAACGTTGCGGTTGCCTCCGGATCACGAAGTCTTATTGTTGCCCAGCAGTCTCCATCGTCCTTGTCCGAAATACCCATTCGTTCGAAGGCGCTCGCAGTTTTTCAGCAGGCAGTCGAACAAGTAACGCCAAAGCCCACTGAAGCATCTACTCTCACCACGAAACCCAAGGGCGAAACGATGTACTCTTTGAGCACGCGTCTTGCCAGCTCACTCTCCGAGATGTTCAACGTAAAGGTGCTCGCTGGCATACTGCGTGCCGACATGAAGGAACTGCTTGACGCACTCGACGAGCTCTTTCAAGCTCTTAGCGCCCAGGCTGCTTCGGCAGTGCGCATGACGGAAGGTCTACGCGGCCAATTACGTCGCCGGAACCAGCACGCCCAAGAGAAGGCCCGCGCCATCCGTGAGAAGGGCGAACGCGTGGTGACATCGCTCGGTGAACGTGCGCGCAATCACGTCGAGCAGGCACGGTCTCGAGCTCGTGCGTTGAAGGAGGTGATCAGTGCGGAGGTTGCTGACGCGTACAAGAAGCATCATGGGCGCGGTTTCGTTCAGAAGATGCGCGAGCGGCAGCGGCGCCAGAGCCGTAAGCTGCGCCATGGGATGCGGCGGATGACGAAGGGTCGAATGGGCTTCTAGATGTCGCCATGGTTCCGTCCTTCATCAGCATTCGAGGTATGTGAGTTTTACTTAATGTTGAACCATCCATGTTCGTATTGCCCAATCTTCTTGATCGTCTCGCCATCTGGTTTGTTACACGTGTTGGTGTATCTTGTATGGTTTTTTCAAGCCGGCGTTACAAATAAAGTATGTTGTCACGGTACCATAGGATTCGGGCATGCGGAGTGCGTGCGTTGGTTCATGACTGTCGGATGCTCTCAGAACCCCTTGTGCCGGCACTCGGCAACGGCCGAGATGACAATTTTAGGATAATGAATGACCTGCATGCACTCTTGTTGGTGGTTCTTCCGTCAACACGTGTAGAATGGACTCATGTCATCCACCCTCTCTGGGCACAGACGCGGGCACGGGGGCACCCCCGAGAACTACCCTCAAGCTGGCGGTGATAATGCTTCAGCATCTTCCTCGACTCACTTGACTTTTCATTTCACCCCCTTTCAACCCCTACACCACCTTTTACAAGCTGTATGCGGTGGAGTTTGTGTTTCGGCCTCCTGCTTGGCTCGATTGCGGCGCCGGCGCTCGCCCAGCAATGCAGGCTCGTGATATCTTCCGCATCTGCGGCATCTACCCCACGACCCTCGACAAGTTCCCGAAGTCCGAATAGCCCTTCCACCGTCACTGTGAGCACCTCTACAGCCGCGACGCCCACGCAGACACCCTATGTCCCATTCGCCTACGGCAGCACGCCTGTCCGCGGTGTCAACCTGTATGTTTCATTTAATGCGCAGTGGGCGTGCCTCACTTAGATTTTCACAATGCAAGGGGGGGCTGGTTCGTACTCGAGGTAAATCACACCCCAGCTGCACAGTCTCAGTTCGATCGGGTACTCAAAATTACTCAATTTTGCGAATAGCCGTGGATAACGCCGAGTATCTTCAATAATACGAACAACAATGCGATTATTGATGAGTACACGTTCGGCGATTTGCAGGATAATCAGACCGCGGTTGGCGTACTTCAACGACACTGGGATACCTGGATTACAGAGGATGACTTTATCGCCATCGCCGCTGCGAGACTCACACACGTTCGGTGAGCAGAGACCGCTCCTTCTCTTCTCTTCTCTTCGTCTTTTTTTTATTTTATAAAAGAACAACAATGCAAACGAATCTGTATTTATGTACCGCAACCTCTTCCTCGTGTGCGCGTTGGCGCTCGTCTGTTTTACACTGAAATTCTTCGTTGATATATTTCCTAATGAACGAGATCAGTATTCCTGTCGGCTATTGGTCCGTCCCGACGAATGCTTCCGTTTTACCCTATATACCCGGCGCATGGCCCTACATCCAACGTGCGGTGGCCTGGGCGCGTTTGCACGGCCTGCACACCATCGTCGATCTCCACGGCGCACCTGGCTCGCAAAACGGGTACGATAACTCGGGCCAACGTACGAATTCGCCGCAGTGGGCACTCAATTCTACGAACGTCAACGCCACTCTTGCCGTCATCCAGGTGCTCGCGTCCGAATTAGGGCCAAACCTGGATGCAATCGAGCTACTGAACGAAGTCGCTGGATTTCTTGGGTCGGCGTGGGACTCTGCCGTGAGGCAATATTGGCAAAGTGGATACGCGATTGTAAGACAGGCGGCAGGTGACAACGTTATCGTGGTGATCGGAGATGCGTTTGAAGGTGTTGACGTGCGTGCGCTTCGTTGAGCCACTGAACGCGACGTTGCGCATTGACTCATTTTCTTGGGAGCAGAATTGGAAGGGATTCTTTCCAAATCCGCGGAGCAGCAGAGTGATGATGGACTACGTACATTTCACTGTTTTCCGCTCGCCACACGCATGTTTTTTCTGATCTATGCTTCCAGCACGAATACCAAATCTTCAGCACTTTAGAGTTGTCTCGTTCTGATGACGAACACATACAATTCGCTTGCCAGGATACCCTTCCCACGCTAGCCGGCTTTGCACCTAGCAACATGTGGACCGTGAATGGTGAATGGTCAACCGCGACAACAGACTGCGCAATTTGGCTTAATGGGCGCGGCGTCGGCGCTAGATGGGATGGTTCCATTAGTGGCGGCACCAGCGCTCTCGGCTCTTGTGAGGGACTTACGGGTGAGTGGACGACGTTTTCCAAAAACTATATTGCATATATGCGGAAGTGAGTCCTCCAGAACTGTTGTTCTCCCCAAGAGACTCATGTTCCGTGCAGGTATTGGGAAGTACAAGTGGAGGTCGGGGAAGCAGTGCAGGGATGGATCTACTGGACATGGAAAGTGTGTTCCCCTTTTTGGGCGATCCAATGCAGTAGAAAATTTCTAAGGAATTCCTTGGCAGACAGAGAGCGCGGACGAGTGGAGCTACCAAAAGGGCCTTGAAGGTGGCTGGATTCCACAAGACCCGACACAGCGACTCTATCCAGGGCTGTGCAACGGCACGAGCACGAGCAGCTGACCCGTGAAGAGCGTTGCAACCTCACACTTTTCATAAATTTTTCATTACTCTTGATGGCCGGTGATCTGCTAGCAGCTATGAGAGCTCAGGTAAGAAAGTTGGCAACTTCGTTTACCGCTGCATTGAAGGGTCCTGATTGGCCAGCAATTGAGATTCACTTTAGAACATCAGAGTTGGCGACGTTGCATTGTTAATTTTATTAGCGAACTGATACCGTATGTACGTTATTCAGGCACAGCGGCAATGACATCCAGCTTCAGAGTTCCTTAGCCCATTCTTGGCCCCCTTATGACCGTACGTTGCCATGCAGTACGTGACAACGCTTGGGTCAATTTTTGCAGCCCTTCGTACCCCTTGATGGCGTATCCAAGGTGGGGGAGTTCTGAGAGTACTTAGCCAGGTCGGCAGGGATCCGAACCAACATTCTACATTCCCCCTTCCCTCTCTCATCTGAAAGGCTTTCTCACTTCACCTACGGTGTCGTGTTCTTCTCTCCTTTACCGACCACATTCCTTTTTTTCCCCCAAGGGGTTCACAACTGAAGCTCCAGCGACCCGTTGTACAAACAAGAATTAAACGATATGGTTTCAGGCACCATTCTCGTTACGGGAGCCATAATCACTTTGGCTAGCCGAGTAGCTGCTCACGTTTGTACGGTCTCATTCTCCAAAGAGTGATTTATACCGGCGCTAACGTATTGCCAGGCCCGTGGCACCCGAGCATGTGGGGCTTCAACAAGACCGATAGCCCCCGTCCCCAGGAACCACTCATGAACTTGGCGTTCAATGACTGGTGGTTCGTGAGTAGCGCTTCGTGTTCTTCAAAACGAATATGTCCGTTATTCTAAATGCGTCGGTAGCACGGTCATCTCAACTACCCACCCCACCCGGAGGACATCATGCAGATGCCTGTCGGAGGCGAGGTTGACCTCGAGATATCCTGCGACAAGGACTCGACGTCCTATTGGCCCTCTGGTCCCGGTGGCGACCAGCGCGACCTCAACAACCCGAACTATCCGTGCCCCGGCCAGCCCACGTCGGAATTCCACACCAACGGCATCAATGACCTCGGCGGCTGCGCGTTGGGCGTCGCGTACGAGTCGGACGTCTCGAAGATCAAGCCGGAGGACTTCACCATATTCAGCGTGAACCACACCTGCGTGTGGTATCTACACACGGGCTTCTCTATCCCGCAGGACATGCCCAAGTGTCCGAACGGCAAGTGCACGTGCGCGTGGTTCTGGATCCACAAGGCGGACTCTGGCTCTGAGCAGAGTGGGTTTTCTTACCAAAGGATTATTTGAGTCCGCTGGCTGATCGGTGATGTGCAGTGTATATGAATGGCTTCCAGTGCAACATGCAAGGTGCCGTGTCGACCGCCCCGCTGCCTCCGGCTCAGGTCGCCCGTCGGTGTGTAACCTTTTTCTTTTCAGTTCTCGCAAGGGTGGTTGATTGACACTTATTGCGTCCATGCAGTTGTGGTGACGATCCGGATCTTGGCCTCCCTGCCAACCCGGCCAACTGCACGTACGGTCCGAAGCAGCCCCTGTACTGGTACCAGAAAGACGGCAACAACATGAAAGAGGGGACATACACCCCGCCGCTCTACAACAGCCTGTACAACTTCCAAGACGGCGCGCAAAACGACATCTTCCAGCCTGGCAATTCGTCCACCCAGCAGCCCAGCGGCACCACCACCTCGCCTGTGCCCAACGGGACTCCTCTGGGAGGTGTTGTTCTACCCCCGTCCTCGTCTTCGTCTTCTTCAACCTCGTCTTCGTCTCCGCCCGCCCCGCCGCCGTCGTCCCCGCCTGCTGGAGGTACTAGCACCTCGCACACCTCGTCCACGCACACCTCTCTATCTCATTCCTCGCCGCCTTATGCTCCCCCCGCGTCGCCCACGCACAAGCCCGCCCACACTCCCACGCCCAAGCCTAATCGCGGGTCTGAGCCCGAGCACAAGCACAAGCCCAAGAAGTCCAAGTCTAAGACGTGCTCGCATCGCCCGAAGCCGTCCAGCGTCGAATCCAGGGACCAGTTGAGTCGATAATCATTTAAAAAAAAAACTTTTACTGATGCCCGCCCGTCTGTGTTACAACAGCGGCGCACGTGCTAATCCGCCCGCGCCCCGTCACATGTCGCCCGCCGGGGACTCGCCAGTCCGCCGCGTTTGGGGCCATCGCCGCCGCATGGTTGACAGGCGCGACGCCTAATGTCCAAATGTCCAAATGTCTCGATCTCTTCTTTTGTTTTCTCCTTTCTTCCTTTGGTCCGTCCGTCCGGTCATCTATTCTTATCCATCTATTCTCGTCTCGACAGCGCCCAGCGCGCAAACTCTCTCTCCGTAGCCGCGAGCGGCACATGTCTGCCCAGTGCACATGTTCAGCGGGGCGTCATGCGTCCCTGCACAATTACTTGCTTATATGACTTAGGCACCAGTTTGCCCAAATGTAAAGCAGTGCATGCTGTTTGACGTACACATACACAATCGAAGTTCACTGCCGTTTGAATTACGTGTCCTTCCGTGAGAGACATATTCCGCATACAGGGGTATTATTGTACAACCCGCATCGTCCTTTCCGAATCACTATACACCGGGTCCACTTGTCCCAAAAAAAAAAAGTTCGCTCGTCTGTCCGTGCGGTCCCATCGCTAACTAGGTCACGTCCTCTATGAAGCGGCTGTCGCGATGTCGAACGATCTGCGGACCGCCTGGGAGCGCGCTCGTGCTACCCCCTTTGTCGTCCGCATCAGACAAACCGCCGGTGCCTTGCCGTGAGCGCTTTCTCTCCAGTGGCACCGTTAGGCCATCGTCGATATCTTGACCGGCCTCGTGGATGGTCCGCAGCTCATCGCCACGGACGCCGAGTCCCTTATCCGCCGGTGCACTGCTCTCACCGGTGGTCCTCGTGGCGCCTTCTCCACGCACGCGGAGAAACTCCTCGAGGAGTGCTGCGTTGCGCGAGTTGGCACGGTAGGCGGCGAGCAGCACGTCGCCGACGAGGGGGATAAGACCGACCGAGGTTGCAACGGCGAGGTTGAGGAACATGCGTTGCGTGAGCCACCAGGGAATCCTGGAGAGAGGGTGACGCGCGACGAGGGCGCGGTGTGAGGCGATGGTGACGGGGAGGGTGATGAGGCGGACACATACTCGGCACTGCGGGCTTTGCGGATGACGAGGTAGTAGCCGAGTATGGCGTCTGCTGCATCACCCACGCCAGGGATGATACCTGTGGTACGTCATAAGACGCAAGTGAGCGGTAAGCGCGGGAAGGGGTGGGGGTGTTGGGGGGGAAGGGTAGATGGGGGATTGATGGGTGCGAACCGATGATGAACGCCCAGCCAAAGCGGAGACCGCACAGGTTGAACCCCTTATCGAGGTAGTGCGCACGCCGCTTGACCGAGCGCAGAATGGCGGCGTCTCTGTCCGATAGACCTGGGGGGAGCTGGCGCTGTGTACGGCGAGAATCAGCATTAACTCATGCCGAAGATATGGGCAGTGCGACGGCGGGTGGGAAAGGGGAGGGCGGAACGAGATGAGACGTGGCGGGGCGGGGAAGTCGAACCTTACGGCGCCGAGTGCGGCCACGCTTGTCTACGTATTCCTCGTAGAGGGGGTCTGTTGGGGTGTACTGCTCGAGATGACGGGCAAAGAGCTTCTTTCCAGCCTTGTTTATGGCGCTGGACATGGTGCACAGAAGAACGGAGTGATGGAAGTAAGTAATGAAGTGAGCGATCCATGTACTTTGGGCTTACCCGTTTATAGAGAGTTACGGCGGCGGCGTGGAGCGCGTGCTCAGTCTTCCATCCTTTGGGTCGGCGTCCATCATGCTTTGATCTAGGACCCACTCCATCACGGCCCGCAACTCCGGGCTCGTACCCTCTCCTACACTCTCCCACACCGATGGCAGAACTCTCAAATAACCCCTTCATAGATCACACCGCCAGTGTCGCTTCCCGCTTCCCAGACATAAATGCTGTATCTCCTCCTCCCGGTCCTTCCTCCCCGCAATACTCTGTTGGCTGGCAGCAGTACCACTCACAGGCACAGGCACAGTACCCGCCTGCCAGTTATCAAACCACCTCGTTCGGCCAGCAGTTCGTTGGCCAAGTGGATACCCTCGCCACGGGCTACCCTCAACCCCACATGCAAGTGCAAGCACAATATACTGGTTACCCAACGCAACAATCAGAATATGGTTATCAACAGCCCCAACAACCCGGCTATGGCTATCCGCAGCAGCAGCAGCAGCATTTGCTCGCCCAGTTTGATCCCTACGCCAACCTCGGGCAGCTCTCTCCGACTCCGACGACACGGACATCAGCTTCCACGGCCAGTGGCATCGCGGGCTCACCTCCGCCTGGCATGCAGCATCCACGCATATTCATACGCTCGCACAAGGCCGAGCTCGAAGCGTGGGACCCGCCTACGTGGCGGCAAGTGCAGAACACATTCGAATCGCTCAAGGTGGCCTGGGAGGCGCGCAAGCGGACCGCAGAGTCCCAGGTACGCGCGCTCGGTGCTGCGGGCGCCAGTGCCGGCTTCTTCATGAATGGGTATGGCGGGTATGGAGGTGGGTACCAGACCCCGCAGGCCCAAGAAATCGATCGATTGAACGCGGTACGTTCTCCCCTCCTTCAACTCGCTTGTTTGTTTCGAGCCCTGATATCTCCCCGCCCATTGTTCCTCAGCTGATCAATGAAGCTGAAACGAACATCGGTAAGTTCTTCTTTGCACTCCTCCTTTCATGGCGTTATAACGGCGGCTTTGTCATCCCGTAGACACCATTGCGGCCGCTGCATTGCAGATGTCAGAGATGTTTTCTGGCTATCGTCAATCAGGTGATCTCGCCAGCAAACGGCGCGTGCGGGAGTCATGCAACGCCGCAGTCACAGGCCTGCCAGAGTACCCACCGCCGGCATTGTAATTCGAACCCGGGCATGGAATGGGAAGAATTTAAATAATCTTGTCTTTTTTGTTACTACTTGATCTCGGTGTTGTTGTGGATCGACTGTAATTGTATATGCTCATATACTGTATATAATCGGTCATCATGGGAGAATAAACAAAAGGCTATCTCCAGTTTTTGCATGCATGCCCCGTACATGGCGCAAAGGCGATAGCTGGACTCTGCAAAGAGTATCATGGATTAAACAAGCACCCACAACAAATCCAACCTCGTATTACGACCCCATAAATACAGATGCGCTGACCCGACGCTATGATCGTGAAAGATGTACGGACGCACACTTGTTTGCTTGCACACATCCACTCACTGCCGTGCAACTCTTGGAGCGGGAAGTAGTCCCATGATCCCAAAAGTGAGCGCATATAGCCCAGACCCTGCAAGACAAAAAAGAGGGAGAAAAGGAGGGAGAAAGAGAGGACGGCAAGCCGGCTATTAGTACCACACCCGTCACATACACAAAATATAATTTGCTTTTACGCACCTCCAACAGTGCCAAGTATGTACCCCAGACCGGAATATCGTCCCAGTAGGCCGCAAAGCACTGCCCAGCCCGAGATGGTCGACGCCGTCAAGACCTAGACAAACACATAAACAAACCCGTCGCCAATTGTCAAGTCCAAGGTGCTGCAAGGGTTGCCCAAAAAAAGAAAAAAGACAAAAGACAAACGCACAGGAATAACGGATGACAACTCTCCGGACTCTCTCCACGATCGATACTAACCAAAAAAAAAATTGCGCAGGACAGCGGGAGATTCAGCACGTATGTAACACGATTAGAATTGATGATCAGGGACGCACGTCTGGTGGAATTCCCTTGATCACAGGAATCAAAAGGATGTATAAAAACAGCGCGATCGTTATCGAGCCCGACAGTGCTGACACGCCCACCAACAACCTGTAACGTGTCAACGTCACGTAAATGGATGGCAAACAATGGCGGAGACAAACCGCGCGAAAGGTGCAGCCTCTGTCCAGATACGAGCGATTAACGAAGGGGTACGCAACCAGAGAGTGATACAGGCTCCTGGGACCACAAAGCGAAGCTGACGAGCAAGGTGATCGGAAGACATAGAAAGTAGGTGAGATGAGATGGCAACTGGTTGACCGTGGGTACTACTGGGCACAGTCATAATCACATGTCAAAAGCCACTCTTACGCTTTATATGACGACTAGCGCTAGTGCTACAACTAGAGCTACAACCGTTTGTATCTGATAGTTTGTCCCCTTTGCAAGTATCGAATAATGTACACCCTTAAGCCACCAAAAAAACAGCAACGCTCATTAGGCCCACTACGATCATTATGCCGGTCGCTGCGCTAGATGTGTCTCGTGCAGCCGAGTTGGCCGTTACACCAGGTGACTGACTCGATGGTGGCACATTGCTACCTGATGGGCGCGCCGCCGTCGTCTTTGGCGCAGTGCTTTGGGAAGGCGCGGTCGAGGAAGATGGGCTCCCAGCTGCTACCGGCGCGTGTGATGATGCAGGGCCCCCGCTCGAGGTAGCAGCAGCAACTCCAGGCTCAACCTTCGTAGAGCTGCCAAACGCGTCAGAATGATGCAGGGGTGTACGGAACAGTCGCCGCCTACCTTGACGAAATGGGAGAGCTGGTCTCCTTATCCTCAACGACTTCGGTGTTGGGGCAGCTAAAATTAGGAAGGGTAAGTGACATGATACCCGGGTATATATGCTACCAACACACTTTGTGTTACTGCCCGCCCGGACAGTTGCGGGTGCAGAGAACGCTTGATTGCCATTGCCATCCTTCAAGCCGACGGTGCTTCGTCAAAGTCAGTAAATGGCCGCGAGACCTTGTGATGTTAAGACATACAAGCTGGCGTTAGGGGGAAGATCAACCTTGTCCCACGTGAAGTTATCCCCGTCTTGGGGAGGGAACTGCTTGAGCTGTAAAAGTGTGCATAAAATCACGAACGGGCGATCAAAATCAACGCAAAAGAAATACTTACAGCATCTGACCCAGGTTGGCCAGCTGGGCGAAGAGTAATGAAGGTAAGTTAGACGTTGGAAGATAGTCACTAAAAATATCGGACCAGGAAAAACGGCAAGAAAGTATGGTGACTTGCTACCCTCTGCGTCCCAGGTGAATTTCAAAGGCTCTGGACACGGTATCAACACGTGGAAGGAAACCAGACAGTTAGGACAATTGCTCACCGCAGGTAACCACGGATGCCCTGAATTAAAAAAATTCAAGTCAATCCGACACGCCGGGTGATGAGATTCATAGGACTCACGGCGTATTGATGGTAAGAGCGGACGCCAAGGCAATAAACGCAGTGAGGAGGACAAAGGGGTTCATGGCGGGCTAAAAATGTCACGGGAAAAGGTCGTTAAACTAGGATATAAGTGTAGGTGTGAACGAAGAGGAAGAAGAAGCTTGTTGAAGGGGAATGGATGCCTTTCTTTCCAACTTAAAACGCGGCTAGTGAAGCGGAGTTTGGGTTTGGTATGTTGGAATCCAAGTCAAAGACCATAAGTTGTAAGAGCCGAGCACAAGAGAGAATAAACAAAGAGTAATTCCAGTGCAGAGATATCCGGCTACAAGGTAATACAATGAAATAAATAGTTCTCCCATGGATAAAGATCAGCACCCGGTCTATGCCCCGATAGAAGCGAGATCACGAATGACGAACACACCGTCCGTCTAGTCGAGTCCGAGCACTTCTACTGTGACATTGACTGTCATGATCACTGCATAGAAGCAGATGAGGAACACGCCCCACTTCCGCGGGAGGAAATAGTCGTTCATAGGGACGAATATCATAGTCGTGGCGAGAAGTGCAAGAAGCCCCACTGCGCTCACGAATAGGGTATTGGAAAAATGGAGTGCGTAGGGTTCGCCGGTCTGGTGGATTATATACGAGCCGGAAATGCCGACACCTAACAATATGTTCAGCATTGGCCCACCGAAGCAGGCCGAGAAACCCATAATGGGGGCAAAAACCTAAGCAAACATGAGGACGGGACACGATGTAATTGGAGTGAAGACGTACAGCCACGCTCATGTTGGCGACCAAATCAGCGAGGGAGTTTCCAGCGGCAAATATTGTCACACCGATTATTGCATCCGATAATCCAAAGATAAAGCCAAAGGTCTACGAATATATCAGCTGAAACCCCGTCACGTGCTCAGTTCACTGACCTGTAGAACATTAACGACCTCGTCTGCAATAGCCATGATCCAAATCATAGCAACAAGAAAACCCATCGAGCAGCGAGCTAGCAGCCAAACTTGGTTATCTCCTTTGTTGGCGAATAAGAACACCGGTATCCCTGCAGAGAGGCCCGCTATCCCTGCCCCGAGGAGGAACCACTGTTCGTGCCTGGTACCCTCTGTTTAGGATGTCGTATAAGTTGTCAGACCTGCCCACCCAATTGAGATCGGAACCAGATGGACGTACTAAAAAGTACAGTAACGCAAAACAACGGGCCCAAGATGCATTGAACCCCCATGAGCCACTTATTGAAGTGTAATTCGTGCATCTCCTCCTGCACCACCTCGTCAGCGATGAGAGCGCGCTCGATTCCATCCTCCTCAAAGGAGATAAGCGTATTGTTTGCGCTCAGAGCTTTTTCGTGTCGGTGGCGTGCGCTGACATATGGTCTCACCACAACGGGGAGAGTGATGGTCAACACGAACACCGCCGGGGCAGCAAGGACGGACGCAGTCTTTCCGAGTAAAGTCTTGGTGTGGAAGCTGTGCAACGTAGGGAAAAGGATGTGGAGCGCGCGGGAGAGAGCAAGGGCCACGCCTTGACGGCGTGTTGGCACCAAGGGAAGTGTAACGTCACTGGGTGTGTCAGAACGTGAAGGTTCAGGCAGGTGGGAAATCTCGGGATTGAGTGGTTCGGTATCACCATCGATGAGAATGAGAGGAGTTTCGGTCGGACGATGGTCCGAATCATCGATAGGATGGGAAGGCACAGGGGGCAGTGGAGAACGGTCATTTAACGGAACGTCCAACGAAGCTTCCCATGGATTTACACCTTCTCTGTAAGCGGAACCTCGGGAGAGCGATCGCGAGTGTGGATATCCGTGGTAGTGTCCACCGGGGTACGGTGTTAATGAGGGTTCGAAGGCATTCAGAGAAGACCCGGCAGCATCTTGATGCAATGACGAAATCACGCTCCGAAATTCGAGAGCCCCGACTAGAGAGAAGGATGGCATGGTGGACGGATGTGGGGATGGTGACGGAGACCTCGAACTGGATTGCGAGCTCAGAGAGTGTCCATGCGAGGGTTGTGCCTCGAATTCAAGGCGGGGCAATGGTGGTCGTCGATGGCCAACATCCAGAGGAACCAATAACGGGACGCTTGAGGGCAAGCGTGGGGCTTTTCACCACGTAAGCCTAAATCACGGACACAGACTGACACTCACGGTCATCTTGATAGGGCTCGTGGTCGCGATACGGCGGTACATCTTCATCGAATTCGCCACGTATTTGCGCGTCCAGCAAGCGTTTGTTCTCACGCTTGTGTTCCCACCAGCTACCTACGACCACGGTGAAGACGTACACAAAGTACAACAGGACAAGGATGGCCGCTTCCCACGCATATATCCACCCGTCGAGAAGAATGACCAGTAGCATGAAGACGGCAACAGTGAAGAAGGCGGAGTCACGCAAGAAAGGGCCACGATTGACTCGAAAGGGTTTGATGATGCACATGGATCCCACGACGCAGGAAACGATGAAGGATGCCGCGCCAAGGAGCTCCCCTATAGCCAAACTTCCCGAGTTGGTGCGCAGGGCAGAAAATGTCGCGAAGACGTCCGGGCTGCCGTTTCCAAACGCAAGAAAAGTGACGCCTGCGACATTCTCGTCTAGATTCAACAATTGCGCTATGGTCGCCAAATTTGGGCAAAAGAAATCTGAAGCGCTTATTCCGAGGGTAGAGAACAGGAAAACTAGCCATAAGAGTAGACCAATGAATACAAATGGCCGAGAGGTCGGACTGGCGCAAAAATAGGTTTGCAGGTATGGAATGGACAGGAACGTGTCAGATGTGGGACAAAAGTCGTGCACGACTCTGCATTGGTCTTCGACAGGGACGGCAATGGGCTGGCACTGAGACAGATTGAGGGAGGTGTAGCATTAATCCGTTGAACCACGTACCTCGTCCTCGCCCTTGCCCTCGAGAAGGCTACCGTATTGTCCGCTTGTTAGTAACCCAAGCAGGCTCCGCTGAGATACATAGGGGTCGGAGGATAAGAGGGTATGGCCGCCGGGTCTTTGGATATACGAGCTTTGCGACCACAAGACGGCGTTGAGGACGAGAAGCGCAACGAACACGACCCCGGCCGTGGCGTACGACTTCATTGGAGACCTCGGCTAAGTGGGGGTTTGCAAGCGCTCACTATGTCACAGCAACGCGGCCAAAGCGGCCCCGTTTGCGTGGGAATATTATGTCATCGACCCCTGAGAACCCTTTATCATTTGGGTGTTCTCATGGCTGCTTTTGACAAAGGAATCAAGAAAGGAATTCAACGAGAGCAGGTTGGGGTGGAGTAGAAAGGAGGGAGTAAATTAGAGAACACCACTGTCACCCAGGAAACGCCAGCCCGTCCAACAGCTATTTTAAATCCTCATCCTCTGCATTTGATGATAAGATCACGGGTTAACGACTGATTCAAGCATATAGTGGATCAAAAAACCTCATCCTCCAAGCCTTCGATAGCTCAGTTGGAAGAGCGTGGGACTGTAAAGGATACACACTATCCCAAGGTCGCTGGTTCGACCCCGGCTCGAAGGATTCTTTTTTCCTTGCCACGGCCAGGCGCGATCGATTTTGGTTGTGATTGCAGTCACTGACCGAGCAAGTAGTACAACGAGGAAACCGCAACAACACACCGAGCTGGGTGACAGGAATTTGCATTCACTAACCCGTAAGGAAATCGAATCCAGAGTTCTCAAAGTCCCATCCAGCTGCTCCTACCGCCGGGATTATGTAGCGATGTCTGCCCAATCTTGACGACACCGGTTTCTATTTTGGAGACCTCCTCCACTTGTTTCGTCACCTCCTTGAATAACCGATCGCCAGAAAAAAGGAAGGGATTGTCGATCGCATCAACCAAAGGACTTGGTGGGGCAAATGGCGTCGATGTCGCAGTTGCAAAGGAGCCACGGCCATCAACCGCGGGCATGGAGCCCACTTTCGGCGTTTCTGCGAGCGGACGCAGCACCGGGAGAAAGGATTCAGCATACCATTCGTACCACACTTGACGCTGGTTTGTCAGGCGCCACACGAAAACTTGAAGTTCAGAGTTGCTCGGTAGATATAAAGGTTCCTTGACGAAGCGTCCAAGTGAAAAACCATACAACAAGAATGCCACACGAACTCACTTTAAGGGGGAAAAACAGCGGGAACCAGCTTAACATATCCTTAGAAATTTGATCCTTCCGGTGGGGGTGAATGCTGAGCCCGATCTCTCCATACAATACAGCCTCGAAGTAGCCAGCAAGCCCGTGTAACACCCCGGCATGAGGGATATGAAAGGTTAACTTGGCTGAACGAACATTGTGGCTGTTGGTTACTGGTAACCCTGAAAAGAAAAGACACGTAAAAACTGTCAGCCCACGGGCGGGTAACCATCGACCAGTTGCAAAATCTGGTAGACGTGCCTCGCTCATCAAGCACTACGTCACGTCTCGGGTGTTCAAACTCCCAACACTCCTGTATTTGTGGCCTGCAACGGCCGCCATCATCGTCCCCCTGACCGCTGAGAATATTCACTGCCTGAAACATCACAACATATGGCGTCTCTGACGCCTTTTCATCTTTCCCCGCGCGGACCTCATTATAAAGTTTGGAAGAGGACAACGGCGCCATATGTGCAGAGTATGATGAGGGGATTGAGATACCATTTGCTAATGAGAAGGCCATGAAACTGGGCCATGGCAACAAAGGAAAAACTCAGGGACTTACGTTTCAAGAAACGCATTGCGCCATCCAGGCATTCCGGACTGAGCTCATTATCGCCAAAAGAGCCCAATAATTCGCTGACAATTATGTCCGCTGGTTCCGGAACAGAGAGGGACCGCATGTCACCAAACAGCAGGTG
>WNGR01003194.1_pt1 | contig 27660 bp, 17 predicted proteins | sample 5407581 | NCBI WGS metagenome assembly WNGR01 (sample SAMN13153383, study PRJNA577476) | soil metagenome | isolation source: 80 cm soil or saprolite under Garry oak tree replicate 2 | place: USA:California | collected 2016-06-15
CGGTGCGCAGCATCGTGACCAGCGTGGTGGGCGTGGCGATGTGCACCCGGCGGCTGAGCGCGTACTCCAGCAGCCCGGGATCCCGTTCCAGCGCCGGGGCCAGGAAGGCCTCGCCCGGGATGAACAGGATCACGAACTCCGGCGACGGGCTCAGCGCGGTCCAGTAGGCCTTGGCCGCGAGCCGGTCCACGTGCTCGCGGACGTGCCGCGCGTGCGCGTCCATCCGTGCCGCGCGCACATTGGCGTCGTCGGATTCGGCGGCCTCCAGGTACGCGGCCAGCGAGACCTTGGAGTCCACCACGATGTTCTTGCCGCCCGCCAGGCGCACCACCATGTCCGGGCGCACCGCGCCGTCCGGCGTGGCCACGGCGACCTGCTCGTCGAAGTCGCAGCGGGCGCTCATCCCGGCCAGCTCCACCACCCGGCGCAGCTGCAGCTCACCCCAGCGGCCCCGGGCCTCCGGCCGCCGCAGCGCGGTGACCAGCGCCTGCGTCTGCGCCCGCAGCTGGTCCGAGCTCTGCCGCGCGATGCTGACCTGCTCGGCCAGCGCGGCGTGCGACCTGGCCCGGTCCGCGTCGGATTCCCGCAGCTGCTCCTCGACCCGGGCCAGGGTTTCCCGCAGCGGCCCGACGAGGTGCTCGACCGCCGCGCGGCGGATCTCCAGCTCGCCCGCCGCGTGCGCGTTCGCTGCCCGCAGCCGTCCCTCGGCGACCTCGAGGAACCGCGCGGTGCTCGCGTCCAGCGCCTGCGCGGACAGCGCCTGGAACCGCTCCGCGAGCTGGCCCTCGACGAGCGCGGCCCGCTCGGCCGCGCCGCGCTCGATCATCCTGGCTCTTTCCTCGGCGCCCCGGGCTCGCTCGTCCGCGGCGCGGGCGCGCCCGGACAGGTCCGCGGCGGCGGCGGCGAGCCGGCCGCGGGCGAACAGGTATCCGATCGCTGCCCCGATGACGATCCCGAGCAGCAGTCCGGCGAGCAACAAGACCGCACCCATATGCAGCGATGATCTCACCGTAGGTGGCGAACCCGGTGGCGACACGCCCGCCGGGGCTGAAACCGCGGCCGCAAAGGCGACAGAATGGGCGATATGAGCGTCGAGGTCGCGGCGAGCGGGCAGCCGCTCATCGCTCTGCGTGATGTGAGCCAGCAGGTCCGGACCGGGGAGCTGATCCTGCGCGGGATCTCGCTCAGCATCGGCCGCGGCCAGCTGGTGGCAATCATCGGGGGCAGCGGGACGGGCAAGACCACGCTGCTCGACACCATGTGCGGGCTCCGGCCGCCCGCGGCGGGCGAGGTGCGCCGCGACGAGGAGCAGGGCAGCCACGGGTACGTCCCGCAGGACGACATCATCCACCTGACCCTGCCGCTGCGCCGCACCCTGCGCTACACCGCCGGGCTGCGGCTGCCCGCGGTCACGCCCCCGGATCAGGCCGAACACGCGGTGGCAGAAGTGCTCACGGTCCTCGAGCTCGCCGACCGGGCCAGCCTGCCGGTCGGCTCGCTGTCCGGCGGCCAGCGCAAGCGCGCCAGCATCGCCGCCGAACTGCTGACCAGGCCCGGCGTCTTCTTCCTCGACGAGCCGACGTCCGGCCTCGACCCGGCCCGCGGCGCGGAGCTGATGCGCACGTTGCGGCAGCTGGCCGCCGCGGGCACCACGGTGGTGCTCACCACGCACAACCCGCTGGACGCGGCGCGCTGCGACCGGGTCGCCGTCCTGGCCGACCACGGGTACCTGGCTTTCTTCGGGCCCCCGGAGCAGGCCTGCGACTACTTCGGCACCGGCAGCATCGCGGAGATCTACGAGCGGCTGGCCGGACCGGACACGGCCGAAGCCTGGGGCCGCAGGTTCGCCGAATACGCCCAGGCCCAGGCGCAGGCCCCAGCCCAGGCGCAGGCCCCAGCCCAGGCGCAGCCCCGTACCCGGGCTCAGCCTCAGGCCCAGTCAGAGCCCCAGTCAGAGCCCCAGCCCGCATCCCAGGCCCCGCCGCGCCCGGGCCCCGCCGCGCCCGCGGACCGGCTGCGCGGCATCGGCAGCGTCCGCCAGTGGCTGCTGCTGACCAGGCGGAACGCCGAGATCCTGGCCCGCAGCCGGCTGACCCTGGCCATCCTGGCGGGCTCGCCGGTCATGGTGCTGGCCATGTTCGTGGTGCTGTTCAAGCCGCACGCGTTCGGGCCGGGGGTGCCGAGCCCCGAAGCCACCGTGATGATCTTGTTCTGGGTGGCGTTCGGCGGCTTCTTCTTCGGCCTGACCTACGGGCTGCTGCAGATCTGCACCGAGTTCGCCGTGCTCCGGCGGGAGCGGTTCGCCGGCCTGCGCGCGGGTCCCTACGTGCTGGCCAAGGTGGCCGTGCTGCTGCCGCTGCTCGCGCTGGTGGACGCGGCGTTCCTGGTGGTGCTGCGGGCGCTCGGCCGGCTGCCCGGGGCCGGCGATTACGGCGCGGTGTTCGGCATCCTGGTGCTGTCCTCGGCGGCGGCGCTCGGCCTCGGCCTGCTCATCTCGGCGGCCGTGTCCGAGCCGGCCCAGGCCACGATCGCCATGCCGATGGTGTGCTTCCCGCAGGTGCTGTTCGTCGGCGCGATCTTGCCGGTGCCGGTGATGGCCGTGGCGGGCCGGTGGATCAGCTACGCGATGTCGAACCGGTGGGCGTTCGAGGGGCTCGGCCACAGCTTCGGCGTGGACCGGCTGTGGGCCGGCGGCGGCTCGCCGCTCGGCCCGCCGCTGCTCGCCTCGTACGGGAGCACGTTCTCCCACCCGGTGGCGGCGGACGCGGCCATCCTGGCCGGGTTCACGGTCGTGTTCCTCGCCGCCACCTGCGCCGTGATCGTCCGCAAGACCCGCTCAGCAGCGCAACCGGGGGGCAAGGCCGTCAGCTGACGGCGCGGCGTCGCGGTAGGTCCGTTCGGCGAAATCAAGGAAGCGGTCCAGGTCGCTCAGATCGGACGCCAGCCCGAGCGAGACCCGGACGGCGCCGCCGCTGGGCAGGCCGATCAGCTCCAGGTAGTCGTCCACGGTCTGCAGGCCGCGCCGCAGGAAGGCGCCCCACCAGGGGCCGCGCACGTCGCGCCGGCTCAGGCCGAACGCCCACTCGCCCGCGCCCGGGTTGCAGAAGCAGCCGGTCCGCACCGAGATGCCCGCCGCGCTGGTGTCCCGGGCCACGGCGCGCTCGTCCACCACGGCGCCGCGGGGATCGAGGAAGTTGAACGCGATCGTGCCGCCGCGCGCCCGGCCGTCCCGCGGGCCGTACAGCCGCACCAGCGGCGCGCCATCGGCGTGCTTCAGGCCGGCCAGGCAGTCGAGCAGCCAGCCGGTCAGGTAGCCGACCCGGCGGTGGATCAGGTCGATGCCGATGTCGCTGATCCAGGCCAGGCCGGTGGTGACGTCGGGGATGGACAGGAAGTTGAGCGTGCCGTCCTCGAACGCGCCCTCGTCGTCGAGCAGCCGGTGCCAGCCGCCCTGCACGCTCACGCCCCAGATCGTGCCGCCGGAGAACCACGGGCGGCGCAGCCGGGCCAGCGCGTCCCGCTGGGCCAGCAGGCAGCCGACGCCCGTCGGATAGCCGAACATCTTGTAGAAGCTCACCGCCACGAACTCGGGCTTGACCGCGCCCAGGTCGAGCCGGCTGGCCGGGACGAACGCGGCCGCGTCGAGCAGCACGTCGTAGCCGGCCGCCTGAGCCCGGCCGACCCAGCCGAGCGGGTGCTGGACGCCGCTGAAGTTGCTCTGCGCCGGGTAGGCGAACAGCCCGCGCCGCCGGCCGCCGCGCCCCAGGGCGGCGGTGACGTCCTCCTCGGCGATCCGCAGGTCTGCCGGGGACAGCCGGATGTACCTGGTCGCGGCGCCGCGGGCGCGGGCGAATTCGCGGATGCCGTTCACCGAATTGTGGTTATCCGCGGTGAGCATCAGGCGAGACGCGGGCCGGAACGGATAGGCCTCGCCGACCAGGCGGCACGCGCCGGTGGCGTTCGGCTTGAAGATGACCGCGTATTCGCCGGCCGAAGCGTTGAAATAGCCGAGCACCGCCGCCCGGGCCTGCTCGATGAGCCGGGTGGACGCGCTGGAGGTGGGGTTCTCCGAGTGCGGGTTGCCGAAACACCCGCCGCACAGCCGCCGTGCGTGCGCCCGCAGCTGCGCGTCCGCGGCCAGCCCGGCCCCGGTGTAATCGAGATAGGTGTGACTGCCCGCGTCCAGGTAGGAGTATTCGGTGGCGCGCAGCTCATCCAGCCGCGAGGTGGTCGCGTAATCCGGATAGGCGGCGCGAAAGTCCGACATATCCCTTACGATAACCCGCGCCTTTAACGGCAAATTGAGCCGTCCCGCGCCGGCCGGCCGCCGTGGCCACCCGGCCGGCCGCCGCCCAGCTGGCCTTTTACCGGGCCGAACGGTCCTCGGTGGCCGCCCTGGCGCCGCGGCATGGACAATGGGGCGATGGCACAGCTGCCCGAATCTGCCCCCGCGCCGGCCCCGGGCCCGGACTCCACGGCGGCCCTGCTGGCCGGGTACCTGCACGCGGCGGGCGTGCGGCACGTGTTCGGCTATCCCGGCGAGTCCGTCATCGACTTCATGGAGGCGGCCCGCCACCGGGGCATCGAGGTCGTGTCGGCGGTGCGAGAGGGCACGGCCGCCTTCATGGCCGAGGCGGCGGCGATGGTGACCGGGCGGCCCGGGGTCTGCCTGTCCACCCTGGGCCCGGGGTCGACGGCGGTGCTGAACGGCGTGGCCTCGGCGACCCTGGACCGGGTGCCGGTGCTCGCCGTCTCCGGCCAGATCGAGAGTTCCCGCGAGCAGTTCTTCACCCACCAGGTGGTCGACCACGGCCGGATGTTCGCGCCGGTCAGCAAGCTGGCGCTGCGCCTGGATCCGGCCTCGGCGGACACCGTGATCCGCAAGGCGCTGCGGACCGCCGTGGCCGAGCGCCCCGGCGCGGTCCACCTGACCGTGACCGCCGATGCCTGGTCCGCCGCCCCGGGCTCCGCCGCCCCGGGCCGCGGCGGCCAGATCAGCCTGCCCCCGCTGGCCGCGGCGGCCGGGTCCGTCGACGTGTACTCTGCCGACCGCCGGGACGGCGACCCGGTGCGGACGCTGGGCGCCGCGCGCCGCCCGGTGATCCTGGCGGGCATCGCCGCGCTGCGCTGCGCCGCGGGCGCCGAGCTGGTGCGGCTGGCCGAGCTGGCCGGGATCCCGGTGGTGGTCTCGCCGATGGCCAAGGGAGTGTTCCCCGAGGACCACCCGTACTTCGCCGGGGTCCTCGACATGGCCGGGTACCGCGTCGTCTGGGACCTGCTGGCCGGGGCCGACCTGATCGTGGCCGCGGGCTTCGACCCGGTGGAGCTGATCAGCCCGTGGTCGGTCGCCACCCCGGTGCTGCACCTGGACACCACCCCGAACACCGATCAGGTCTACGCCAGCGCGCACGAGCTAGTCGGCCACGTCGCGGCCATCCTCGGCTGGCTGCGCGCGCAGTGGTCGGGCCAGCCCCGGTGGTCCGAGGCCGAGGTGGCGGCGCACCGCGCCCGGCTGCGCGCGGCCTGGCTGGCCGGGCGTATCGAGGGCCGGCTCAACCCGTCCGACGTGGTGGCGATCGCCCGGGAGGCGGCCCCGCCCGAGGCGATCGTGACCACCGACGTCGGCTCGCACAAGATCATGGCGGGGCAGGTGTGGCAGGCAGGTGCGCCGCGTTCGGTGCTGATCCCCAACGGCCTGTCCGCGATGGGGTTCGGCGTGCCCGCGGCGATCGCGGCGAAGCTCACCCGGCCGGACCGGCCGGTGATCGCCCTGGTCGGCGACGGCGGGTTCGCGATGGCGGCCACCGAGATGCGGATCGCCTCGGCCCTGGGCCTGCCGGTCACCGTGGTGGTGTTCGCCGACGGCAGCCTGAACCGGATCGAGCTGCGGCAACAGCTGATGGGCTACCCGCCGACCGGCACCCGGATGGACGGGATGGACCTGGTCGCGCTGGCCGAGGCGATGGACTGCGACGGCGTGCGGGCGGACAGCCCGGCGGCCCTGGAGAAGGCGCTGGCCGGCTTCGGCGCCAGATCGCGCCCGCTGATCGTGGCGGCGCACGTCGACCCGGCCCAGTACGAGGCGCAGTTCTAACCGCGCCGCCCCGCCACCCCCAGCCCAGCCTCGCCCAGCCCCCGCCCGACCTCGCCCAGCCCGGCCTCGCCCCGCCCCGCCCCGCCCCGCCCAAGCAGCCTCGCCAGGTGCCCCGGCTGCCCGGCCGAGCTCAGCCGTCCCAGCTGCCCCGCCACCCCCAGCCCAGCCTCGCCGACTGCCCCGGCCGCCCCGGCCGGGGTTCAGTCGCCCCAGCTGCCCCGGTCGAGCCCAGTTGCCCCAGCTGCCCCGACTACCCCAGTCGAGCTAAGCTGCCCTGACTGCCCCGGCCGAAGTAAACCGCCCCGACTGCCCCATTCGAGGTCAGCCGTCCCAGCTGCCCCAGCCGAGCTCAGTCCTGGTGTCAGCGTTACTGGTGGTGCGCATGAACGCAGTCGGCGGGCGAGTACTCGCCCCTGCGCGCAAGTTGGACGGGGTGTGTGGGCCCCAGACCCCATCTATCGGGGTCAGGGGCCCACACACCCAGTGCGGCCGGAGCCGGAAGCGGGGCGCGTCTGCGCGCCGGGGGCGTGAGGTGGCTGACGATCGTGTCGCCGACCAGCGTCCGGGCGGTTTCCGTGGCGGGTGTGATGCCCGGGGCTGGACTGGTGCGGCACTGGCTCTTCGCCGGCTGCCGCCTACTAAACTGCGCGGGTGAGTCTGTCTATCGGGATTGTCGGCCTGCCCAACGTCGGCAAGTCCACCTTGTTCAACGCGCTGACCCGGGCCAGCGCGCTGGCGTCGAACTATCCGTTCGCCACGATCGAGCCGAACGTGGGCGTGGTCGGCGTCCCCGATCCGCGGCTGGCCGAGCTGGCCAGGCTGTACGACTCGGCCCGGATTGTGCCGGCCAGCGTGCGGTTCACCGACATCGCCGGGCTGGTTCGCGGTGCCTCCCAGGGCCAGGGGCTGGGCAACCAGTTCCTCGCCCACATCCGCGAGACCGACGCGATCTGCCAGGTGGTGCGGGTCTTCGTCGACCCGGACGTGACGCACGTGGACGGCGACGTGTCGCCGGAGCGCGACATCGAGACGGTGGTCACCGAGCTGATCCTGGCCGACCTGCAGACACTGGACAAGGCGCTGCCCCGGCTGGCCAAGGAGACCAAGTTCGCCAAGGACCCCGCGCGCGCCCAGACGGCCGCCGCCGCGGCGGCAGCGCAGGAGCTGCTGGATTCCGGGACCGCGCTGTCGGCCGGCGCCGCGGCCGCGGGGATCGATCTGGCCGCCCTGCGCGAGCTGCAGCTGCTGACGGCCGAGCCGTTCCTGTACGTGTTCAACCTGGACACCGCCGAACTCGCCGACACCGACCTGCGCAAGCCCCTGTCCGAGCTGGTGGCTCCGGCCGAGGCGATCTTCCTGGACGCCAAGACCGAGGCCGACCTGGCCGAGCTGGGTGAGGAGGAGGCCGCGGAACTGCTCGCCGAGGCGGGCCTGGGCGAGCCGGGCCTGGCTCAGCTGGCCCGGGCCGGGTTCCGTGCGCTGGGCCTGCAGACCTTCCTCACCGCGGGCCCGAAAGAGACCCGGGCCTGGGAGATCCGCGCCGGGGCGACCGCGCCGGAGGCGGCCGGCGTCATCCACACTGACTTCCAGCGCGGCTTCATCAAGGCCGAGGTGGTCTCGTTCGAGGACCTGATCGCGGCGGGTTCGCTGCCCGCGGCCCGCGCCGCCGGCAAGGCCCGCATCGAGGGCAAGGACTACATCATGCGCGACGGCGACGTCGTGGAGTTCCGCTTCAACGTGTAGCGCCGGCCGCCGGGAACGGGATCGGCGCGTCGCGGTGCGGCACGCTCAGAGCGCGCCCGGCGTCGGCCTCATGCCACGCGGAGCCCGGGCCCTGCATCCGGACGCAACCCTGGACCCGGAGCGGCCCGGCCGGTTCTTCCAGGTCTGGTGCGCGCGGAGCTCGGCGCCTGGCGGGCCGGCCCGGTCTCCGGGCAGCGCCGGGTCATCGCCGGTCCCGGCGTGCCGCCGCTGATCGTCGAGCCGGGGGCCGCCTGTCCCCGGGCCCCGCTGGATCCGCCTGGCGGCGCGCTTGTCGAGCCGTGAGTGGAGCAGCAGGAGACCTGCGAGTACGAGCACCCAGAACGGGCTGAGCAGCGCCACGGTCCCCAGCACCAGGAGCGGATTCGGGTTGCCGCCGCCGATCGCGGCGACCTCCGCCAGCCCTACCACCAGGGTCACGAACACGGCCGCCTTGGCTATCTTGCTCTCCTGCACCCGGGCCAGGCCCCGGCCTGGCCCGCGCGGCCGGGCCGCGGCCAGCCCGGCCGGGATATCGCCGGTGAGCGTAGCCAGTTCCGCGTAGGTACGCGCGGCGAGCGCCTGGCCGACCCGCTCGTCGAACTCGTCCTTGTCGAGCCGCTCCTGCACGAACGCGGCCTTGAGCGTATCGACCACCTGTTCACGGTCGGTGCGTGATGCCCGCAGGCGGGCGCGGCCTGCCGCGGCCGCCGCCGTCTGGTCTCCCGGCCCTGTCACCACGGGCGCCTCCCCACCAGCGGAATGCCAGGAAAAGCCTAACCCGGCCGCCCGGCGTAGGCCATCCGCCGCTCTACGGGCAGGAGCAGATGTTCCTGCCTATGAATAATTATCGTACAAAGATTTGATATACTGGCAAGGTTCATACTAGGATGTGAGCAAGTATCCGAACCAGGGTGGCTGCGCGATTCAGGTCGCCGCCGTAAGCAACCGTTAATGTTCACGTCGGCCGACGGCTGCTGATGATAGGTCTTCCCAGGTCAAGTGCGGGAATGGGGCGCCGCCGAGATGGCGGCGGCTCGGCCCGGCCCCGGCTTGCGATCTGGTCGCGCGCCGCGCACGCCTAGTCCCGTCAGACGGGAGACCATGTTCTGGAAGCATGATGACCTGCACTGATGCTGCTGTCCCGGCACTTTCCCTGCCGTGCCGTCACCTCGGCGCCCGGATGATCGCCGCCGGCCACCTGCCTGAACACGTTCCGAACCCGATTGAACCCTCAGCGTGGTCATCACGTATCAGGGTTGCTGGTCGTTTTGTCCGTGCAGATGTTCCGGTGATCCGCTGCATCCGGTTTCGCATCGAGATTTCTTGGCGCACAATGGACCGCGAGGCCAGCACGAAAGTGACGGCCGCTCCGGGCTATGCCGGGGCGGAAACGTGCGGAGGTGTGATGGTTCGCGGGCCGAAATCCGGTAACGGAACGCGGTCGCCTGTGTACTATCTTGACCCGGCGGGACTAGCCCCGCCGCGGCCTCGGGCTCGGGCGCTGGACAGCGAGACGGATCCGCTGGCCACAGGCATAACGGCCGATGGCTCGATCGCCGCTGATCCGGGGATCGGCAGCTGGCAGGGGGGCGGCGGCAGATGGCTGCTGTGGCCACTGCGGGTTGTGCTCTGGACGGCCCTGCTGGTCGTCGCGTTCCGCGGCATCACCGCGATCATCTTCGGCCAGGCATTGGCCCCGGCGGCCGGCGGGACGGGGGCGGGGACCGCCGGCGAGCAGTTTCCCGTCGCCATGGCTGAGGCCTACGCCAGCGAGTTCGGCCGGGTGTACCTCGGGTTCAGCCCGCAGAGTCAGGTCCAGCGGGAGCAGGCCCTGGCGGCCTTCCTGCCGGCCAGCCTCCTGGCCGCTCATCCGAACCTGGGCTGGAATGGCGTCGGTCAGCTGAACCTGCAGTCCTTGCAGGTCGCGGGCATCAAGGTGCAGGATCGGCAGGACGCCGTGGTGACGCTGCTGGCCCTGGTCAGCGGCCAGCTGATGGAGCTGGGCGTGCCGGTCGCCGCTGCGGGCGGCGGCGTCGTGGTGTCCGGTGAGCCGGCCTGGCTGCCCGGGCCGGCGCAGATTTTGCCGCCGGCGGCCCCGCGCGGTTCGGACCAGGTGGCCCAAAGTCAGCTCATGAATGAGCTGCCGGCCTTTTTCCAGGCCTACGCCGGCGGCGATAGCGCCGCGCTGAACAGGTTCGGAGTCCATGGCGCGGCGGTCAGCGGTCTTGGCGGCGCGGTGACCTTTGACTCGATCAGCGCGCTTCACGTCCCGCCGGGCGGCGCAACCAGGCAGATATCGGTGACCGTGATTTGGCAGCTCGCTGGCCAGCCAGGGTCGGCAGCCGGAAATCTAGGGATGGCATCGAAACTCGAGATGACATATGGTATGTCGGTTGTCGACCTGCAAAGCGGCAAATGGTATGTAAAGGAGATTGGAGCGTCGACCGAGGCGGTGGGAGCCCGATGACCAGGACAGGGCCAACAGACGTCGGCATGTCCGCTTGCGGTCACGCCGCACCGGGCCCGCCGGTCTCCGTCCCGCCCGGCTCCCGCGAACTGGTCTCCGTCTGGCCCGCCTCTGCCGAGCCGACCGTCGTCCGGGCTGTGTTCCCCGGTTGCGCCTGCTCCAAACCTGCCCCGGGCTTGCTGGCCTTCCGCTCTCGCCGGCTCCGGCCGGCCCTCCCGACGCCGCCGCGGATCAGGGGGCGGCGCCCGCCGTGCCGGCGCCCGCCCGCGTATCCGCTTTACTTGTACCTGCTCGAGTGGCCTGCCGCAGCACCACCCGGATGTCCATTTGATCCCGGAAGGGTCATGTTATGCATACGCACCTCACCGCCGCGATGGCTCCAGTGGCCTTGAGTACGCAGGGTCTCGTCACGTACCTGCAGGGTCTGTTCGGGCCATTGTTCCTCGGCATCGTCGGGATCGTAGCGATCTTCTTCCTCTTCACTCGCGAGATCACCCGCTTCGTGCAGTTCATCGTGCTTGCCGTGGCCATTGCGGTCGTTTTTTATACGCCAGGTATCGTGCACACGCTTGCCACCGGCATAGCGAACGCGCTCGGAGTCCACTGATCCCGAATCAGGAAGAAGGAGCGCGCAAATAGTGGATCTCCCCACTTATACGAGTATCTGGCGAATCGAAAAGCGTCTCTACAAGCTATACGACTTTCGGCTGCCAGCACCTTTGCCGATCACCTGGATCGGAGTCTTCGCCGGGATAAGTGTCCCTTATGTAATTTTCCTCATTGCTGTCGGAATGCCATTCAACCACAACTTGTTTTGGCTTTACGTGCTTCCTCCCGGTGTGCTCACCTGGCTGACGACCAGGCCGGTCATTGAAAGTAAGCGGCTGCCTGAGCTGGTGAATTCGCAACTCCGGTACGTTGCTGAACCACGGACCTGGTGCCGGATGGCGCCGTTCACGGAGAAGGACGAAATCCTGGTGTCGGCCCGGGTGTGGCACCGGCATCCGCCCAAGGCACGGCCCAGGAAGGCGACGAAGGCCCGAGCCAAGGCCGAGTCGAGCGTGCCCGTGCTGCCGCTCGCCGCGCCGGAGCCGGCCAAGGCCGGGGTGCGTCAGGCCAAGGCCCGCCGGACGATCGCGAAGCCGCTGGCGGCGCGGCCGGCGTCGTCGCCTACGGCATCACCGTCCGTGGCGGCACCGTCCGTGGCGGCACCGTCCGTGGCGGCACCGTCATCCGGGACGCCCGCCCCGCCGTCGCCGTGGCAGGTGCCGGTGCCAGAGCGAGTGCCGGCCCGCCGGCCGCCCAGACGCGCCCAGGCGGAGCCGGAGACCGACCCCTCGTGGTCCCCGTGGCCGCGCGGATCCGAGCCGGATACCGCGGGCGGCGCTGTCGCCAGCCAGAGGGGCGCCAGCCAGAGGGCCGCCAGCCAGCGGCCTGAACCGGGTCAGCGCCCCATGTGGACGGCGTCGCCGCCTCCCGGCGCGCCGGATCCCAGGGCGCTCGAGGTCGCGCACGATTCCGATCCCGGCTTCCGTGGCCCAGCCGAGCCGCCCGCGTCCCTGGGCCCGGCATCCTGGCCGTCACCCGAGGCCAACCTGCTCCCGCTGGTCCGCCCGCGTCCCGAACCGGCCCCGTTCCCGGAGGCCGGGCCGTTCCCGGAGGCCGGGCCGTTCCCGGAGGCCGGGCCGTTCCCGGAGGCCGGGCCGTTCCCGGAGGCCGGGCCCGTCTCGGCAGCCGATCCTGCACCCGAGCCGGAGGCCGGGCGCGAACCGGGTCCCGCCGCCGGTTCTGCCCGCTGGCACCTCTCAGGGCGCAGGCCCGGTCTAGGACGCAAACCGGATCGTTCCTCCGGCTCGGCCCCGCCGCAGGCCGAGGCTTCCCCGCAGGCCGAGGCTTCCCCGCAGGCCGAGGCTTCCCCGCAGGCCGAGGCTTCCCCGCAGGCCGAGGCATCCTCGGCCCGGCCGCAGCCACCCGCGCTCACGCCCAAGCCCAGGGCGCGCTGGATGCTCCACGCTCAGCCGCGTCCGGGCGCCGCTCCGGTCGCTGCCCAGCCCGCCCCGCCGCCCGCCGCTTCCGCGGTCCCGGTCCCGCCGGAGGCAGTGGCACCCGCATCGTCCAAGCCGGACGGCGGACCCGCGTCGACCGAGCCCGCATCCCAGGTCCGGGAATCCTCGCCCGAGGCACCCGCGTCAGCCGCACCGGCCGGTGCCGGACTCGCCGCCTCCGCCGCGCCCCAGCCCGAGGCCGCCGCGCCTGAGGCCGCCGCGCCCCAGCCTGAGGCCGCTGCTTCTCAGTCCGAGGCCGCTGCGCCCGCGTCCCGGGCGGCCGCGCCGGTCGCGGCCAGGTTCGTCGGCGTCGAGCGGGACCGGCCGCTGCCGTCCATCGAGCGGGCGCTCAGCGGCCCGGGCAGTCGCGGTGAGGTGAGCTGGCGCCGCCAGGTGAAGGTGGTCGCCGGCGGTCAGGGGCCGGGCAAGCGGGACCAGGAGGCACTGGATCGCGATCGGGTCAGGCTGCCCCTGGCGGGCCCGCGCCGGATAGTCGTGCTCGGCTGCACCCGGGGCGCGGGGCAGACCGTGACCGCCTTGCTGACCGGCCAGGTCCTTGCCGTGGTGCGCGGAGTGCCGGTCGCGGCGCTGGACCTGAACCCGGGGCCCACGTCACTGACCGCCCGCCGCGCGCCGGCCGCCACGGTGCAGGCGCTGCTGGCCGGCCAGGAGCCGGACCGCGCGGGCCAACCGGACCGCGCAGGCCATCCCGACCGCGCAGGCCAACCGGGCCGCGCAGGCCATCCCGACCGCGCAGGCCAACCGGGCCAGCCAGTCCAGCCGCCCGGCCTGGCCGCCCAGCCAGCTGGCCCGGCCGCCCGGCTGGACGTGATCGCCGACCTGCCAGGCAACGGCCTTGGCAATGACCCGGGCAATGGCAGTGTGCCCGCCCTGGAAGGCGACGACTTCCGGCGGCTCGCCGACCTGCTGGCCGAACGGTACCCGCTGACCATGATCGACCCGGCGCCGTCGGGCCTGACCCGGGTGCTCTCCGCGGCGGACCAGCTGGTGCTGGTCGCCCCGGCCAGCCCGGATGCGGCGACCTCGCTGGCCAACACCCAGCAGTGGCTCGGCGCGCATGGCCACGGCGAGCTGGCGGCCCGCGCCGTGACGGTGATCAACGGGGTGAGCAGGCGGACGATGGAGGACGTGCTGCGAGCCGAATCCGTGGCCAGGGGCCGCTGCCGGGCCATTGTCCGGGTGCCGTGGGATGACCTCCTGTCGGCGCGTCCCGCTCCGTCGCCGCATCCGCACACGGCCCCGCACCTTCAGCTGACACTGGCCCCCCAGACCAGGCTGGCCTACACGGCGCTGGCCGGCGTGCTCGTCGCGGGTATGGCCGCGACCGCGCCGAGCGTGCCGGGAAGGAATCCTGGTGAGCACTCGGACTAAGGGGTCTAAGGGCTCCCGGGGGCGTACCCGCCTGAGCATCCGCTACTTCGACGACCGGATCCTGCTCACCGACACCCACGCGTGGGCCTACTACCGGGTTCCCTCGGTGTCCTATGAGTTCACCACCGCGGAGGAGCGGGAGGCGCTGGCCACCAACATCACGGTGGCGCTGGCCGCGATCAGGATGGCCGATGCCGAGGTGCACCTGCGCATCGCGCACCGGGCTTACCCGGCGCACAGGTGGGCGACCGGTCTTGACGCGACCTCGGACGGGGGCCCGGGCTGGCGGGAGTACCTGGAGCAGACCTACCAGCACGTCTGGGCCAAGGACTTCTGGGGCAAGGAGATCTACCTCGGGGTCCGGCTCGGCCAGCGCGGCGTGCGCGCGCAGCTGTCAGGCGGCGTGCTCTCCCAGTTCCGCGGCGTGTATGCCCGCGGCGAAAAAGAACTCGGGCTCAACGACGAGGCGGTCGGCCCGGCGGAGATCGGCAAGTGGACGGACTCGGCGGAGCGGCTCGGCCGGGCGCTGAACGCGAGCGCGCTGGCCGCCCGGCACGCGACCTCCGGTGAGATCGCCTGGCTGGTGCAGCACACGCTCATGCAGACGGCGGGGGAGCCGCTGCCGTCCGCGACCAAGCGCAGGAGATGGGGCTCGGGAGAGATCGACACCCTCTTCGAGGGGCAGATCCACAACGGCCGGACCCTGCTGTGCCTGGAGCACATGTCGGGAGAGTCGTACGCCGCCTTCCTCTCGTTCGCCCGTTTTCCCGACGTGATGTCTTTCCCGGACGGGGAGCCGTGGCTGCATTTCGCCGATTCGCTGCCGTTCCCGGTGGAGATCAGTTCCCGGATGAAGCTCATTCCGCCGGCCAAGGCAAGCAAGGACGTGAGCCGGCGGCTGGCGCACGCGCGGGACATGGACGCGCATATCCGGGAGGCGGGCGCGGAGGCGCCCATCGCGCTGGCCGAGCAGATCGCGGCGGCCAGAATGCTCGAGCACGGCATCACCAAGGAGCGGCTGCCTTTTGTCTACGGCTGGCACCGGCTGATCGTCGCGGCGCCGACGAGAGAACTGTGCGTCCGCCGGGTCGAGGCGGTGGTCGAGCATTACCGCGATATCGGAATCGACGTGGTCAACTCCACCGGTGATCAGTTCTCGCTGTTGTGCGAGGCGCTGCCCGGTGAGCGGATCCGGCTGAATTCTTATGTGCAGCGGCAGCCGCTTTACACGATCGCCGGCGGAATGCCGACCGCGACGGTGGAACTCGGCGACCGGATGGATGCGGGCAGCGGCTGGATCGGGCCGTATATCGGCGAGACCCTGGGCCGGGCCCGCTCCATCGTGCATTTCGACCCGCTGCTCGCGGCCGCCCGTAACCGGCCGACCGCGGTGGCCATCACCGGTGAGCCGGGCGGCGGGAAGACCACGCTGGCCATGCTGCTGATCTACCAGCTGGCGCTGCGCGGCGCGACCGTCGCGGTGATCGACCCGAAGGGCGACGCGGAATCCCTGGTCGAGTACCTGTCCCGGCAGGGCAGGAAGGCGCGGGTGCTGCCGCTGGGCGCGGCGGCGCCGGGGCTGCTCGACCCGTTCTCGTTCGGTGTGGACCTGTCCGAGAAGCGGACGATGGCGACCGAGACGCTGCGGCTGCTGCTGCCGCGGATGAGCGAGGAGCGGGAAAGCGCCATGATCCAGGCGGTCGGCGCGGTGGCCGCGACCGAGCGGCCCAGCCTGGGCAAGGTCATCACGCACCTAGAGGAATCCGACGACCCGGCCTGGAAGAACACCGGCGCGGTGATGCGGTCGATCTCGGAGATGCGGCTGGCCCGGCTGTGCTTCGCCCCGTCGGTGGGCCAGCAGATCGACGCGGAGGGCTGGACCACGGTGTTCACGCTGGCCGGGCTGACGCTGCCGGACACCAACACCAGCCGGGACGACTACTCCTACGAGCAGCGGCTGTCGGTGGCGCTGCTGTACCTGGTCTCGCAGTTCGCCCGCAAGCTGCTGAACGGCATCGACCGGGCCGCGCCCAAGGCCATCTTCCTGGACGAGGCCTGGGCGATCACCTCTACTCCCGAGGGCGCCAAGCTGGTGCCCGAGGTGTCACGGATGGGCCGGTCGCGGAACACCGCGCTGATCCTGGTCTCGCAGAACGCCGGGGACCTGCTGAACGAGCAGGTGACCAACTGCCTGTCCGGGGTGTTCGCGTTCCGCTCGACCGAACGCGGTGAGGTGGCGAACGTGATGTCGCTGCTCGGGGTCGCGCCTTCTGACGAGCACAAGGCCGTGCTTCGCTCGCTGGGTAACGGCGAGTGCATTTACCGGGATCTGGATGACAGAGCCGGGCGGATCGGGATCGACCTGGTCTCCGACGAGCTGAGGGACTGGATCGACACCAACCCCACCCGGGTTTCTGGCTCCAGGCGCAGCCAGGCTGACCCGGCCACACGCAGGGAACCCATTGCGGACGGGCCATCACCGCCGGGCGAAGGCGCCCCGGCGGCCGGCCCGCCCGCGGCCCGTACGCGAGCGGCGGAAACGTCCTCGTAAACGCAGAACCAGGAGCTCCCTTACGATGGCTACCTTGCCAGCCACGCCCGAACCCCCCGGGTCCGCAGCACGAGCCAGCGCTGACGCCCAGCCGCCCGGCCGCCGCATCGCACGCTGGGCCGTCCAGGTGCTGCTGCTCGCCGTCGCATCGCTCGCGATCGCCACGCCGGCGCTCGCGGCGACCCACGCGGCCCACGTCACCCGCGCGGCCCATGTCACCCGCGCGGCCCAGGCGGCCGCGGTGCCCGCCGCCGCCGCGGCCCCGGCCAGGCTGGCCGCCAACCTCACCCCGGCCGTACCCAGCGGGGTCTGCCAGGTGCCGGGCATCGGGGACATCGGCGGCCTGGTCGGGCTGTGCACCTCGGGCTCGAGCGGGATCGTCGGCAGCCTGAACAACATCTGCGAGCCGGCGGTGCCGCAGCCCGAGCAGGCCACCGGCGGGATCAACGCGATGATCGAGCCGCCGGCCGCGGCGGCGGGCGGCAAGACGCTGTATGACAACTACGGGCTGGCCGGCCAGTTCTGGGCCGCCCACGGCCTGCAGTGCTCGGACATGACCTCGCTGATCGGCAACAACGTGGCCGGCATGGTCTTCGACGCGGCGAAATCCATGGACCGGGTGACGATTACCGTCTACCAGTCGGCCGCCGGGAACAACATCTTGACCTGGCTGCAGAACGCCGTGAACCAGCTGATCAGCGCGCTGGGCAACGCCATCTACTTCCCCTACCTGGCACCGGTGGTCATCCTCGGCGCGATCTGGCTCGCCTGGCAGGGACTGATCCGCAAGCGCGCCACCCGGACCATCGAGGGCACGCTGTGGATGGTGGTGGCCGCCACCGCCGCCATCGCGCTGATCGGCAAGCCCGCCGCGTTCACCGGCGTCGGGACCACCGTCTCCAACGGTGTCACGCAGGTCCTCAACACCGCGTTCTCCAAGCTGCCCGCCCCGGCGGGCAGCAACTGCCTGCCGGTGCAGGCGAAGGACCCGCAGAGCGTCACCGGCAACTTCGCCTTCACCTCGGGTAACGGCCTGGTGGACGAGAACGCCAACGAGCTGTGGTCGGTCCTGGTGTGCAAGCCCTGGCTGTACGGGGAGCTCGGCACCACCGCGTACACCGGCACCCCCAACGGCACCGTGGTGGACAAGTACGGCCGGCAGCTGCTGTGGGCGCAGGCGATCGCGGCCAACGAGACCCCGAGCGCCGCGCTGATCCAGGCCAAGCAGGACACCTACACCGGCATCTCGACCTCCATGCAGCAGGCCAACCCCGCCGCCTACCCGCTGTTCCAGGGCAACCAGTGGACCACCCGGCTGGAGATCGCGTTCGCCGCGATGTTCGCGGCGCTGGTGGCCGGGCTGCTCATCTTGCTGATCGCGCTGACCCTGATCGTGCTCAAGCTCGGCTTCCTGCTGCTGCTGGTGGCCGGGCCGTTCTTCCTCATCGTCGGGACCCATCCCGGGTTCGGCCGGGTCATCGCGATCCGCTGGTTCGAGATGCTCGTCGGCGTGCTGATGAAACAGGCGGCGATCGCGGTCGTGCTGTCCGTCCTGCTCTACTGCTACTCACTGATCATGGGGACGGCGGACGCCGTGCTGCCCTGGGCGCTGAAGATCCTGATCCACGCTCGACGCGGCGACCGCGGCCGTCCCCGGGATGTCGGGCTACCGGGCCGCCCGGTGGGCGCGCCGGAACCCGGGCCAGGCGGCCGCGGTGGCGGCCGGCGCGGCCGGCGTGGCCGCGGGCACCGGGGCGGCGGCCGACGCCGCGGCCGGGACCGGCTCGGCCCAGGCCGGGACCGGCGATGCCTACGCGTCGCGGCTCCGGCCGGACGCGCCGCCTGTGGCCGACGGGGACGGCGAGGCGAGTCCGGGTGCCCGCCGGGTCGTCAGCGGCGCGGGCTCGGCCCGGGCCAGGAACGCGGCCGAGGCCGACAGCGGCGGGCGGGTCGCCCCGCCGCTCGACCTGCCGCCACGAGCGGACGGCGGCGGACCGGGCGGGTCAGCAGGCGCGGCCGGCTCGGCCTCCGGCTGGTCTCGCGGCGCCGGCCGCTCGCCAGGCGCCGGTCCGCGGCCCCGGGCGGCGTCCGCCCCGGCGCCGGGGTCCGCCGCGCCGGTCAGGGGCCAGAGCCGCGCGGGCAGGTCGGCGCCGCCCATCACCCGCGGCGGACCCCGCCCGGCCGGGTCCGGCGGGTCGTCGGGGTCGTCGGGGTCGTCGGGGTCGTCGGGGTCGTCGGGATCCGGTCCGGCCTGGCCGGCCAGCGGCTGGCCGGCCGCGGGCGGCCGGAAGGCGACCGGACGGTCCGGCGGCAGGCCCAGGCCGACCCCGGCGCCGCCGCCCGCGGAGCCGGCGGGCCAGGGCGGCCAGCCGTCTGGCGGCCGCGGCCAGGACGAGCCGTCCGCCATGCCGTTCTGGCTGCGCCCGATACGGCGGGACAAGTAGCGGGCGGGCACCGTGGCTCTCAGCCCCGGCCAGCAGAAGGCCGTGTTCATCCTGGTCGTCGTGGTGCTGGCCGCGCTCGGCTACTGGCTCATCCTGCCCAAGGTGAGCCACTCGCACGGGCAGGCCGCGCCCTCTCCGTCGGCGGCCGCACCCGCCTCGACACCCCAAGGATCCCAGTCGGCCCCGCCCTCCACCGTGACGGCGTCTCCCGCCTCGACCGGCGGGGCCGACATCTACTCCTGGCTGCCGTTCACCCAGCAGGGCCTGTCGGACGCCGCCGCGGTGACGGTGAAGTTCCTCGTCGACTACAACACCTACTCCTACACCGAGAGCGCGGCTAGCTACGTCGGAACGATGAAAGGCCTGGTCACCGGGCAGCTGGCCGCGACCTTGCGGGGGCTGTACGCGACCCCGGGGGTGGCCACGATCAGGACCAGCCAGCAGCAGGTCTCCACCGGTGCTGCGGTGATCAACGCGCTGCGGGCCTTCGGCCCCTCCAGCCTGACGTTCATCGTCACCGGGACGCAGCACCTGGTCACCTCGAAAGGCACAAGCAACGCCAGCGAGCAGTACGCGATCACGGTCACCGGGTCGGGCAGCAGCTGGCAGGTCAACGACATCCAGCTGTCGAATGTGGGCCAGTCATGACGAACAGGCTCCTCATCCGGACCGAAACCAGGCAGAACACGACCAGGCAGCAGCGGGCGCCGCGGATCCTGGTGTTCGGCATCATCGGGCTCGCCGCCGTGGCGGGGCTCGGCCTGCTCGCCGTGCCCATCCTGGTCGGCACGAACGCGTTCTTCGCGACGGGCGCCGGCTGCTCGGGCCAGCAGACGGGCACGGCCGGGCAGCCGCCCGCCGGCGCCAAGGCCAAGTCGATCCCGTCTGACTACCTCTTCTGGTACAAGAAGGTCGGGCAGCAGTACGGCGTGCCGTGGACGATCCTGGCCGGCATCGGGACGGTGGAGAGCAACAACGGCCAGACCACCCTGCCCGGCGTGCACAGTGCCGCGAACGCCTTCGGCGCGGCCGGGCCGATGCAGATCGGCATCGGCGGCGCGGCCGGCGATGCCTGGGGCGGGGCGGCGGTCCACCCGGCCAGCCAGGTGGTCCGCGGCGTCGCCTCCGACGAGGACGGCAACGGGGTCGCGAGCGTCTATGACCCCCCCGACGCGATCGCGGGCGCGGCTAAGTACCTGCTCGAGTTCCAGGTGCAGACCAACCCGTCGGCGGCGATCTTCGCCTACAACCACCTGCAGTCGTACGTGCAGAGCGTGCTGTACTACGCCGGCCAGTACGCGGGCGGCAAGTTCGCGGTGGCGTCCGCGGTCATGCCGGCGGCCAATTCGGTGGCCGGCTGCGCCCAGACAACCGGGGGCGTGCCCGCCGTCCAGGCGCCGACCCAGGCGGTGGCCGCCGCCATCTCGTTCGCCGAGCAGCAGCTGGGCAAGCCGTACCTATGGGGCGGCACCGGGCCGGATGCGTTCGACTGCTCCGGCCTGATGATGATGGCCTACCGGACGGCCGGGATCGACATCGCCAGGACCTCGCAGGCGCAGTGGGCCACCGAGCAGCGGGTGCCCGCTTCCCAGGTGCAGCCAGGGGACCTGGTGTTCTTCGCCGGCGCGGACGGCACCGTCACCTCTCCGGGGCACGTCGGCCTGGTGATCGGGAACGGGAAGATGATCGAGGCGTACGCGACGGGCTTCCCGATCCGCGTCTCCAGCTACGCCAGCAGCGGCGCGATCGGCTTCACCCAGCCCTGGGCCAGCGCCAACGGCACCCCGAACAAGCCGGCCGCCACCACGGCGCCGCCCGCGGGCGGCGTGCCCACCCCGGGCGTTACCGCAGCGAAAGGACGATGAAGCAGGCCAGGCCAGCCAGCATGCAGTAGATCGCGAACGGCGACAGCGTGCGCTTGGGGTCGCTCAGGTAGCGGACCAGGGACCGGAGCGCGAGGTAGGCGCCGATCCCGCAGAGCACGCTGCCGAAGATCACCTGCCCGCGGATCCCGGCCCCGAGCGGCCCGGTCAGGTCGCCGATCTTCAGCATGCCGGCCGCCAGGATGACCGGAGCCGACAGCAGGAACGAGAACCGGGCCGCGTCCTGCCGGGACAGGCCGCGGAACATGCCGCTGACCATGACGATGCCGTCCCGGCTGATGCCGGGCAGCAGCGCCAGGATCTGCATCGCGCCGAGGAAGAAGCCGGTCACGAAGCCGACGCCGACCAGTCTGCGGTCCGCCTCCACCGCCAGGCTCGCCTGCTCCTGCCGCAGCGCCCGCTGCCCGGAGGAGTGCCGGCCGCCGCCGGCCGGGCCGTGACCGCCCGCGGCGACGGCGGCCTTCTGGCGCTCGGCCGCCATCTGCTGGTCCATGGCCACCTGCAGCGACTCGGCGTCGGCGCCGCGCCGCCGCAGCCGCTCGCCGCCCAGCAGGATCAGCCCGTTCACGAACAGGAACGCCGAGGTGAGCATCGGCTTGCTGAACACGGTGCGGAACGTGTGCTCGAGCACGAGCCCGGCCAGGCCGACCGGGATGGTGGCCACGATGATCATCCAGGCGAGCTTCTGGTCGGTGCCCTGCGGTTCCCATCGCCTGGTGCCCGGCGCGGGCGCGATGACGTGCCGGATCGAGGCGAAGAAGCCGCCGATGATCCGCAGCCAGTCCCGCCAGAAGAAGATGATCATGGCGGCGGCCGTCGCGACGTGCAGTCCGACGATGTACGCCAGGTACGGCGACTCGGACGCGGAAACGTTCAGGTCCTTGGCCCACTGCCCGCCGATGATCGCCGGGATGAGCACGGCGTGGCCCAGGCTGGACACCGGGAACAATTCGGTAATTCCCTGAAGAAGCCCGACAACCCCGGCTTCTGCGTACGTCAGATGCGACATGCCAGCCCTTCGCTCCCCAGTTAAACAAAAAACCATTATCCCGAACGAGCCCGGTGCGAGCCCTCACGGACACGTTCGGCGTAGCGCTGGGCAGCTGCAGCGGGTGGACATCAGCCCGGCCAGCAGCCATCCTAGCCCGGCGGCCGGCCCGCTCCGCCCCCCTTCATACTGTCTTAATCTGTGTTAGCCGGGGGGACGATCCCCCCCCAGACCCCCCCTGCTCCTGGGGGGACCCATCCCCCAGACCCCCCTTGGGGGGGACCCATCCCCCCAGACCCCCCTTGGGGGATTCCATCCCCCAGGCCCCGTGGCCCCCTTGGTCAGGCCGTGCCGGGGACCTTGGGCGTGTCCTTGGCGGTCCGGCGGCCGATCTTGGCGCCGAGCCAGACCAGCGGGTCGTACTTGCGGCCAGCCACCCGCTCTTTCATCGGGATCAGCGCGTTGTCGGTGATCTTGATGTGTTCCGGGCACACCTCGGTGCAGCATTTGGTGATGTTGCAGTAGCCGAGGCCGAAATCGTCCTGGGCGATCGAGCGCCGGTCGGCGGTGTCGGCCGGGTGCATTTCGAGTTCGGCGACCCGCATCAGGAACCTGGGCCCGGCAAAGGCGCCCTCGTTTTCCGCATGGTCACGGATCACGTGGCACGTGTTCTGGCACAGGAAGCACTCGATGCACTTGCGGAATTCCTGCGACCGGTTCACGTCGACCTGCTGCATCCGGAACTCACCGGGCTTGACCGCGGGGTCAGGGGTGAACGACGGGATCTCGCGGGCCTTGGCGTAGTTGAAGGACACGTCGGTGACCAGGTCCCTGATCACCGGGAAGGTCCGCATCGGCGTGATCGTCAGCGTCTCGTCCGGCGTGAAGACCGACATCCGGGTCATGCAGGCCAGCCGCGGCCGCCCGTTGATCTCCATCGAGCACGACCCGCACTTGCCCGCCTTGCAGTTCCACCGGATGGCCAGGTCGCCGGCCTGGGTCGCCTGCAGCCGGTGCAGCACGTCCAGGACGACCTCGCCCTCGTTGACCTCGACCTGGTAGTCGGCGAGCGCGCCGGCGCCCGCGTCCCCGCGCCAGACCCGCAACGAAGCCTTGTAGCCCATCAGTGGTTCCCCTCTGGCAGCCCCGCCAGCTCGTCTTCGGTCATGTACTTCTTCAGTTCGCCCAGGTCGAACAGCTCGAGCAGGTCGGTCCGCATGGGCACCATCGGCTGCCGCCGCAGCGTCACGCCGCCGCCGGCGTCCAGCGCGCAGATCAGGTTGACCTTCCGCCATTCCGGCGACATGCCGGGGTAGTCGTCCCTGGTGTGGCCGCCGCGCGACTCCTGCCGTTCCAGCGCGGCCTGCGCCACGCACTCCGCGATCAGCAAGATGTTGCGCAGGTCGAGAGCCAGGTGCCACCCCGGGTTATAGGCGCTGCCGCCCGGTGCGCTGACCTTCGCGGCGCGCTCGCGCAGTTTCTCCAGCTCCGCCAGGGCCGCCTTGATCTCGTCCGCGCGCCGGATGATGCCGACGAGGTCGCTCATCGTCTGCTGGACCTCGGCGTGGACCGCGTACGGGTTCTCGCCGCCGGATCGCTCGAGCGGGGCGAGCGCCTCGGCCTGCGCCTCGGCCAGCGCCACCTCAGAGATCTTCGGCCGCGCGCCCAGGGCGTCGAGGTATTCCACCGCCCCCTCGCCGGCCCGGCGCCCGAACACCAGCAGGTCGGACAGCGAGTTGCCGCCGAGCCGGTTGGAGCCGTGCATGCCGCCGGAGACCTCGCCGGCCGCGAACAGCCCGGGCACGAGCGCCGCGCCGGAGTCCGCGTCTACCTCGACCCCGCCCATCACGTAGTGCTGCGCCGGGCCGACCTCCATCGGTTCCCTGGTGATGTCGACATCGGCCAGTTCCTTGAACTGGTGGTACATCGACGGCAGCTTGCGCAGGATCTCCTCGGCCGGCCGCCGGGAGGCGATGTCGAGGAAGACGCCGCCGTGCGGTGACCCGCGGCCCGCCTTGACCTCGGCCCTGATCGACCGGGCCACCTCGTCCCGGGGCAGCAGTTCGGGCGGGCGCCGGTTATTGGCCTGGTCGTTGTACCAGCGGTCCGCTTCTTCCTCGGTCTCCGCGTACATCGGGCGGAACACGTCAGGCACGTAGTTGAACATGAACCGCTTGCCCTCGGAGTTGCGCAGCACCCCGCCGTCGCCGCGCACCGACTCGGTGACCAGCAGGCCGGCCACCGACAGCGGCCAGACCATATGCGTCGGGTGGAACTGCACGAACTCCATGTTCAGCAGGGTCGCCCCGGCTAGCAGGGCGAGCGCGTGCCCGTCGCCGGTGTACTCCCAGGAGTTGGAGGTGACCTTGAAGGTCTTGCCGATACCGCCGGTGGCCAGCACCACGGCCGGAGCTTCGAAGAACGCGAACCGCCCGGTGTCGCGGAAGTACCCGAACGCCCCGGCGATACGCCCCCCGTCCTTGATCAGGCGGATGATCGTGGTCTCGGCGAAGACCTTGATCATCGCCTCCGGGTCGCCGAACTCGGCCGCGTCCTCCTGCTGCATCGCGACGACCTTCTGCTGCAGGGTGCGGATCATCTCAAGACCGGTCCGGTCGCCGACGTGGGCCAGCCGCGGGTACTCGTGGCCGCCGAAATTCCGCTGGCTGATCTTGCCGTCCTTGGTCCGGTCGAAGACCGCGCCCCAGGCCTCGAGCTCCCAGACCCGGTCCGGGGCCTCCTTGGCGTGCAGCTCGGCCATCCGCCAGTTGTTCAGGAACTTGCCGCCGCGCATGGTGTCGCGGAAGTGGACCTGCCAGTTGTCCTTCGGGTTCACGTTGCCCATGGCGGCCGCGCAGCCGCCCTCGGCCATGACCGTGTGCGCCTTGCCGAACAGGGACTTGGAGATGATCGCGGTCTTCTTGCCGCATCGCCGCGCCTCGATCGCCGCGCGCAGCCCGGAACCGCCCGCGCCGACGACCACCACGTCGTAGGAGTAACGATCGATCTCGCTCATACCACAGCCCGTTCGGTTAATTAAAGATTCTTGGATCGGGGAAGGCCCCGCTGGCCACCAGCAGGATGTACAGGTCGGTCAGCATCAGCGTGCCGAGGGTGATCCAGGCGAGCTGCATGTGCCGCGTGTTCAGCCACGAGATCTTCGTCCAGGCCCAGTACCTGACCGGGTGCTTGGAGAAGTTCCTCAGCCGGCCGCCGGTGATGTGCCGGCAGGAGTGGCAGCTCAGCGTGTAGGCCCAGAGCAGGACCACGTTGGCCAGCATGATCAGCGTGCCGAGCCCCAGCCCGAAGTCCCCGTCCGGCCCGCGGAACGCCTGGGCCAGGTCATAGGTGTTCAGGATCGAGATCAGGATGACCGCGTAGAAGAAGTACCGGTGCAGGTTCTGCATGATCAGCGGGAACCTGGTCTCGCCGGTGTAGGTGGCATGCGGCTCGCGCACCGCGCAGGCCGCGGGCGAGCGCCAGAACGCCCGGTAGTACGCGCGGCGGTAGTAGTAGCAGGACAGCCGGAAGCCGAGCACCAGCGGCAGCGACACCAGCGCGTACGGGATGATCGGCGGCACCGCCGGGAACCAGTGGCCCAGGCTGCTCGAGCCCCCGACGCATTCGCCGCTGATGCACGGCGAGAAGAAAGGCGTCAGGTAGTGATACTTGGCCACGTAGTACCAGTGGCCGGTGAAAACGTGCACAGTGGCATAGGCAACCCAGATGGTGAGCAGGGTCGCGGTGATACGCGGCGCCCGCCACCAGGGGTCCTTGCGGAAGGTGCGTTCGGAAATCTGCGCCCGCGTCCTGCCCGGCGCTTCCGGTGCCTGTGTCATCCAGCGTCCTCGCTGCTTTCGATGGTAAGCGTAACGCGACGTGCCACCCGCCAGAAGAAGCCGGCTTTCCGCGTGCTGACTGAGAACTTATTCCAGTCGGCGGGATAATGCAGTGACCGAGACCTCATCGTGGTATGTGACCCTGGCTACACTGTGCTGGCTACAAGGGGATCAGGTGACGTTCATCTACCACATCGCGGTCGCGGCCGACTGGGCGCGGGCGGTGCGCGACGGGCAGTACACGATGTCCACGCGCGACCGGACCCTGGCCGAGCAGGGGTTCATCCACGCCGCCACCGCCGAGCAGGTCGCCCTAGTGGCCAACGCGTTCTATCGGGACGTCCCTGACCTGCTGCTACTGGTCATCGACCCGGCCCTAGTCGGCCCGGAGATCCGCTACGAGCCCGTGCCCGGCCAGGCCGATCCGTACCCCCACATCTACGGCCCCCTCAACCTCGACGCCATAGTAGAAACCCGCCCCCTCCCCCCTCCCCCCGGCCCCAATCCATGATCGTGAACAGTTCGGGGCAGATGGAGCCCGAAACTGTTCACGATCATGGAAGCGGAGCTGCCAGGGCGCGGCGGAGGAAGTCGAGCTGGAGCAGGAGCAGGTTCTCCGCCACCGTCTCCTGCGAGGCCATGTGGGTGATGCCGGACAGCGGCAGCACCGTGTGCGGGTAGCCGGCCGCCAGCAGCGCGCCGGACAGCCGCAGCGTGTGCGCCACCACCACGTTGTCGTCCGCCAGCCCGTGGATCAGCATGAGCGGCCGGCGTCGGGGGGGAACGGGGGGGCGGACAGCCCCCCCGTGCCCGGGGGGTCCCGGGGGGTCGTCCCCCCGGGCCAACACTGACATCAGCGAGGACCGCTCATAGCCTTGCGGATCCTGGGTGGGGTCGCCCAGGTAGCGCTCGGTGTAGTGGGTGTCGTAGAGGCGCCAGTCGGTGACCGGCGCGCCGGCGATGGCCGCGTGGAACACGTCCGGGCGGCGCAGCACCGCCAGCGCGGCCAGGTAGCCGCCGAACGACCAGCCGCGGATCGCGACCCGCCCGGCGTCCAGGTCGGCGAAGCGGGCCGCGGCCTCGCTGAGCGCGTCGACCTGGTCCTCCAGGACCGGCCCGGCCAGGTCGCCGGCCACCGCGCGCTCCCACGCCGGCCCGCGGCCCGGCGTGCCGCGGCCGTCCGCGACGACCACCGCGAACCCCTGCTCGGCGAACCACTGCGCGGTCAGGTAGGCGGACCTGGCCTGCAGCACCCGCTGCGCGTGCGGGCCGCCGTACGGGTCGAGCAGCACCGGCAGTTTCCGCTGCCCGGGCTGGTGCCAGGACGGGAAAAGCACCGCGGTGCGGATCTCCCGCGGCCCGGCGCCGAACAGGACCGGCCGGGGCGCCGGCAGCGCCGGGCGCTCGGCCAGCGAGGCCAGTTCGGCCGCCAGCGTCTGGCCGCGGTACACCCGGACCGTGACGCCGTCGTCGTCAAGCCCGCGGCGGGAGGTGACCATGGTCCCGCCGGCGCGGGCGGCTGCCTCGACCCCGGTGCCCGCGCCGACCCGGCTGAGGCCGCCGGGACCGTAGGCCCACAGCCCGATCTCGGTCGGTTCGGCGGACGCCTGGAACAGCACCGTGTCGCCGTCGACGCCGATGACGCCGCGCACCTGCAGGCCGGGCGGGGTGGCGGGCTCGATGCCCGCGCCGGGCTCGGTGCCCGCGCCGGGCGCGCCCACCAGCAGGCGGCGGGTGCCCTCGCGGTCGGCGGTCCACACCAGCCGGCCGTCCGCGGTCCAGGCCGGGACGCCGGGGACGATCTCCAGCCAGGCCGGGTCGGTGTCCTCGCGCAGCACCTCGGCCCGGCCGGTGCCGGCGTCGACGGACAGCAGCCGCATCGTCCGCTGGTCCCGGCTCTGCACGACCACCAGCGGGTCGTGCCCGCCCGCCCAGCAGGCCGTCACCAGGTAGGGAAACGCGTCGCGGCCGGTATCCACCTCGGCCGTGGTCCCGTCCAGCCTGGCCAGCAGGAGGGACACCTCGGCGTTCGGGCTGCCGGCGGCGGGGTAGGCCACCTCGGCGGGCGGCCGCGCCGGGTTGGCCGGGTCGGCGATGTGCCACCTCTGCACCGGGGTCTCGTCCACCCGCGCCACCAGCAGCGCCGAGCCGTCCGGGGACCACCAGTAGCCGCGGTGCCGGCCCATCTCCTCGGCCGCGATGAACTCCGCCAGC
>WNGR01001776.1_pt1 | contig 27654 bp, 25 predicted proteins | sample 5407581 | NCBI WGS metagenome assembly WNGR01 (sample SAMN13153383, study PRJNA577476) | soil metagenome | isolation source: 80 cm soil or saprolite under Garry oak tree replicate 2 | place: USA:California | collected 2016-06-15
CAGTCCCGTGATGCCCGGCTTCGCGCCCAGGCGCGCGAAGTGGTGGACCTGGTACTCCATGAAATCGCTTTCCGGGAACGGCCGCGGGCCGACGAGCGACATCTCGCCCTTGAGGACGTTCCAGAGCTGTGGTAGCTCGTCGAGACTCCAACGCCGTAGCCAGCGGCCGATGCGTGAGACCCGCGGATCGTTCGGGATCTTGAAGAGACGCGGGTCGCCGCTGTGGTTCAGGTGCGCGACGAGCGGTTTCATTTCTTCTGCCCCGTCCACCATCGTGCGGAACTTGAGCATCCAGAACGGCCGGCCGCCGGTGCCGACGCGGCGGTGCCGGAAGATCGCGGGCCCGCGCGAGTCGAGCTTGATGATCGCACACAACAGCAGCAGGAATGGCGTGAGCAGGATGATCCCGAGTACCGCGCCCGCGACGTCCACGACGCGCTTGATGGCGAACTGCTGCGCTTTGAGTGTTTGCGCCGTCAGCGCGACAAGCGGCTGGCCGCGCTTCCAGACGATGCCGGGTTGGACGCCGGCGACTTCGAAGGTCTGCGGGATGGAGAAGAGATGGCAGCCGGCGGTGATAGAGTGGTCCACGACATCGCGCAGCTCCGCGCCTGTCAGGTGGCCGCAGATCACGACGCTGTCGACGCGGTGGAGCTGAATGACCGCTGGGAGTGCACTCAGGCCACCAAGCGCCTTATGGTTCGGTGTCGGCGCGGTATCCACGAAGCCGAGGGCGACATGCTCGCCGCGGCCGGCGAAGGCGGAGCGGCTAGCCAGCTCAGCGCATTCTGGGGCCGTGCCGACGAGAATCGTACGCGAGGAGCCGGGGGTGCGGCGCACTACGCGTGCGTCGAGGGCCTCAATGCCGAAGCGCATGGCGACCAAACCGAGCCAAACGACGATCGTGGTTACGGTGAACTGCGTGGCGACGAGCGCAACGCCGCGTTCCCACAACGGCGCCCAGAGGGGGAGCGCCGTTGCCAGGACGCAACCCAGAAACAGGCGGCCGGGATCGCGGCGCCGGTCGCCGGCGCCGTAGTTTCCCGTGACGAAGAGGGCGACGATCAGCGCAATCGCATACTGCCAACCGTCGAGGTATCCCGCTGGGAGGAGCTGTTGGACGACGGTGCTCAACCAGCGGCCGAGCAGCTCGCCTTCTCCTACCGAGCGGTACAGCTCACGGAGGATGGCGAACGCGGCGAGGTCGGCAAGGAGCAGGACGGCAAAGCGCGCCGCGGCGCGCGCAAGGTGACGGCGCAACGTTGACGCCGCGCGCCGTTGCAGACCCATCGTGGCCTGCGCAAGGATGAGCGGTAGTCCCACCGCCGGCTCCACCAGACGTCGAACAGGACTACTGACCGCTTCGAGTGAATCGGGCCTTGCCAGCGGCTCGCTCATGATCCTCAAGGGCGCGGGTGTGAGCGAAAAGGGAACCGCAAAGATAGGACCAGATTGCGTGGTTGCCTAGGTAACCCGCATCCCGTCAGGACTAAATAGAAAGGCAGTCGGGAGTAGGTGAGGGAAATTCGGCCCTAGGTAGCCTTCAATTCACGTGCACACGACGACTGCTCGATGAGGTTGTCCGACTTGTTGCATCCTGATGGCGTCCATAACTTCGAATCCCATGAAGCGGAAGGGGATTATCCTCGCGGGAGGATCCGGCACACGCCTGTACCCGCTGACTATCGGCGCTAGTAAGCAACTGATGCCCATCTACGACAAGCCGATGATTTACTATCCGTTATCCACGCTCATGCTCGCCGCGATTCGAGACGTGCTGGTGATTTCAACACCCCTGGATCTACCACGCTTCGAAGCCTTGTTCGGCGATGGGAGCCACCTCGGCATCTCCGTCGAGTACGCCGCCCAGCCGCGTCCCGAAGGATTGGCACAGGCGTTTATCATTGCGCACGATTTTGTGGGAAGTGATCCCTGCGCGCTAATTCTTGGCGACAATATTTTTTATGGAGGAGGACTCCGGGCGCTCCTGACGGATGCCTCGAGTCAGTCTCACGGTGCGACGGTCTTTGCTTACTATGTATCGGATCCCGAGCGTTACGGTGTGGTCGAGTTCGATGAATCCGGTCGCGCGCGGACCATTGAAGAGAAACCTGCGATCCCAAAATCACATTACGCTGTCACAGGACTGTACTTCTATGACAACGCGGTGCTGGATATTGCGGCGTCCTTGCGCCCTTCGGCACGCGGCGAACTCGAAATCACCGACGTGAACAAGCTCTATCTCGAGAAGGACCAGCTGCGCGTCTCGATCTTGGGACGGGGAATAGCGTGGCTGGACACAGGAACCCCTGAGTCTTTGCTTCAAGCTGCCAGTTTTGTGGCGGCCGTGGAGCAACGCCAAGGATTAAAAATCGGCTCCGTGGAGGAGGTAGCCTATCGGATGGGCTTTATTGACGCTGCGCAGGTGACGCGTCTCGCGGACCGGATGGGGAAGACCTCCTATGGCAAGTATCTTCTTGCAATGATCAAGGATGGAAAAACGCCGCAACCAACGCAATGACGCGCTGATGTAGGTTGTTCGGCCCGTCTATCCCGCCGCCACAGACAGCACGTCCTGCGCCATGCGTCGACTGATTGCGGTACGAGTGTATTTCGCGACGAAGCCCGCACGCGGCGCGTCCTCCAGTCTCAATGCGTTGAGCGCCCGAATGGCACCAGCGACGTCGCATGGTCGAAAAACAGCGGCGTTCTCGATCTCCGATTGAACGAAGCCCGCAGCGAAACCGGAAACACCCGCCAAGACTGGTTTGCCCATGGCCGCGTATTCGAAGAGTTTGGAAGGGAGGACGCGCTCGAATGCTGGATAGTCATTCAAGTGGACGAAGAGCACGTCTGAGGTTCGATAAGCCTCCAGCAAACGACCACGGTCGACAGGAGGCAACACTTCCACGTTGGTGATCCGTCCAGCCTGCAGGGCCATTATGAGCTCTCCACGCCGACCACCATCGCCGAAGATCCTGAACTGCGCGCGCCCGCCCAACTGCCTTGCCAGCGCCGGAACGATTAGGTGAAGACCTTGCCCCTCGCCGATATTACCGGCGTACAGTACGGTGATTGTGTCGGCACCAGCGTGGCGCGGCGATGGGCAACTAGCAGCGGGTGCCGCTCTCGCGAATGCGTCGTCCACCCCGTTTGTGAAACAAGAGAACCGCTGTCCGGGATAACGAGCTGCGAAATAGTCGAGAAATGCGGGAGACACAAGGTTCACCTTGTCCGCTCGGCGCATAACCAATCTCTCTAACGCGCTGGACATATGCTTCAGAGGGCGGGCAACGGCCCTGGGAAGGACGTCCTTGATCGTGTCTACGAAGATGTCCCGAATATCCAGGTATAGTCGGGCTTTCTCTCGTCGGGCGACCCAGCCTGCCAGCGCAGCTGTCATCAGGCGGCTCGACGTGGCGAAAACAAGATCGTACTTGCGATTCTTTATTGTGACGAGGGCTACTCGAGCGAAACGCCAAAAAGCGAGAGACTGGTCTAGCATGCCGCTGTTGTGCCGTCTCAGCGCGATGCGATGTATCGAGACGCCGGGGCGCTCCTCATGAGACGGCGCGTCAGCTGCGAACGATGAATACCGATTTGGGAGCGTCGTAACCACATCGATGTGAGAACCCGCAGGCATTTGGTCGCGCAGTTCGTCTACGAGCGCGGCGATCCGGGGCGAACCCGCGCTCAGATCAGGCGGATAGTAGAAGCTTAACACCAAGATCCTCATTCAGCCCCGTCCCATCGCAGTTCCGTTTCGAGCACCGGCTTCGCAAAGTGCGCGACCAGACACACGTTCGGCTCTGACAAGCCGAACTCCGGATGCCAAGTCGACGGGACGGGCCGAACGAGGCCACCGGTCACACAAAAGGTCGCGAGTCGGCCATTCGGCCACTGGAGCCGCAACATTCCAGCGTCGCCCGGATGAACTCGAATGGCGGGATGGAGATGAAATCGCGCCTCTGCCTGGTGAAATTCCCCAGAAATCGAGTCGTGAACGACCAGGCGATCAGGACTCAACGCCCATTCGCGGGCGTGTCGCGGTCTACCGGCCAAGCGCTCATAGCCGTTATGGGCACAACGCACGATGAGCGTATCTCCCGAGAGCACCTCCAGGCCCGATGGTCGCGCCCTACGCCCCACCCGAAACGCCGACCAAACCTCGGAGGAGTCTTGCCTGTCGAGCACCACCGTGTTGTGTGCGGCGGTTCCCCGCTGGCGCAGCCGTTCGGCGCCCGCGCCGTAACGCGAGGTGCCCGAGTTCACGAACAAGCGCTGACCGAAAAGCGAAAGCTCAAACGAAAGCGTGTCGGCGTGCGCATGGGCCGGTAGGTATTCCGGACCAACCGGTGCAACGTCGATGAGCGCGACTGCCGGTCCTGTTTGGAGGCGAATGTATCCCGTATCACGCAAGTGGATGATCGGCGTTACGAGGGACCCTAGCGCGGGAAAGCCGAGCTGGCAGGCGTAACGATCCAGATCGCGAGGCGATGGACCCGCTCGAAACGCGGCGTCGTTGAAAAAACCAATGTCTCCATCCGGGTGACACATAGCGGCGAGCCACGTCCGCATCGGACCGATCTTGGTGTGCCAAGCCGCGATGGCCGCTTGCCACCGGCTGTCGATCGCTTCGCTGTGTGCCCTGACCGCATTGCAGAGATCGAGCATGTCTTCGAGTGCAAGCGCATGATACATGGTGCTGCGCTCGAATTGGCCGCCGTCAGGCAGAATCTGTTCATCCGCTTGGGTGGCCAAGATTCCGAGTCCCATCTGGAGCCATCGTTCTGCTTCCGAGCCATGGAAGTAAAGTCCAGCAAAGACGAGCGCTTTCGCATTGGCGAACAAATGGTTTCCCAGCACGTGACCCTCGAGACGTCGCGAAAGCCATCGGGCTTGGACCGCGAGGCTGTCGGCACAAGCGTGGGACAACTCATTTCCACGCCACGCCCACTTTACCCAGTTCACAATTCGCAGCGCAGTCGGATATGGCTCCCAGCCCGTGCCCTGTCGGGGCGGGTTATCACGCACCCATTGCTCGATCAGGGAGCTGTGCCACACCAGCCGACTCGCGGCATTTTTCGCGTTAAGGTCGTCAAAGTAGTGCTGGTGGTAGCGCCAGAGTTTATCGAGTGCAGGATCGTCCCAGCCGTGCGCCGCGAGTTCCCGCTCTTCGTGCAGGAACGAGAAGCGAGTGTGACTCAGCAAACTGGGAACGCGCTCGGCCCCGGGGACCCAAGGACTCGTGAGGGCACGAACGGCTGGAGCGGGTCGCAAACTCACGCGGGGCCGAATGAGATGAAACCACAAACGGCCGTAGATCTGGATGGGTCTCAGGTGACGGACCGTATGCCAGTACCTGAGTGCCTCGCTCATCAAGAGAAGCCCGCGTCACTCATCGCAGAGCGGCGGCAGCCTCCAGGGTCACGCGACCCACCTCCAAGAGCTCGCTGAGCGGAATGGGCCCGGCCCTACCCTGCCTGATCGCATCCAAAAAAGCCGCAGCACACTGCTTTTGACCCTTGTCCTGTCGCCAACTGCGTGCGTTTCGGAAACCAGGCCATCCAAAACCCGCCAAGCGCCGAAAATTGTCGAGTTGCAGCACCCGGCCCCCGACGAAGATCTCGAGTCGCTCCTTTGGAAACGACCGATGCCCGTTGGCCAGGTAGTGAATCGTTCCAATAGAGCCGTCGCGGAAGCGAAGTGTGATGACCGCCTGATCGTCATTAGCGACACCGGCGGCTGCCGAACGAATCGCGCTCGAATTCAGCTCCACAATAGACGATCTGGCAAGGAACCGCAGGAGGTCAATGAAATGACACGCCTCACCAACGATTCGTCCACCACCGACGCGCGGATCCCGAGTCCAGTGACCCGGCGGGACCGCGCCCGCATTGACCGTCATCACGAAGCCTTTCGGTTCCGTGATGTCCGCCAGCAGCGCGTAGGCGCGCTGCACCAATGGAGCGAAGCGACGATTGTATCCAACCATCAGCACACGCTCCGGTCGGCTCGAGTGGGCAGCCTCAATCGCAGCGAGCTCCTGCAATGACAGCGCGAGCGGCTTTTCCACAAAGACGTGCTTACCAGCACGCAAGGCCGCTTGCACAAGCGCGGCATGACTATCATGGCGGGTCGTGATCACCACGGCATCGATCTCCGGATCGCCGAGAACCACATCCAAATCCGTTGTGGTCATCTCAAACCCGAACTTGCGAGCGGCATGCAGTCCGCTGAGTCCCTTGGTCGACGCCACCACGCGCAGCCTTGCCCCGGCCGCGCGGAATGCCGGAATCAAGGTCGCGGTCGCGTAGTTCCCCGCTCCGATGAACCCCAATGTCGCTGGCTGATCGCGGCTCACCATTGGCGCGGTCGCAACGGGTGAGGCCTCTTTGAGCGCGATCGTGCGAGCACGAAGCTGAGTATCAGAAGCGTCGAGGGCGCCGGGATAGCGGAGCAGAATTCCGAGCGCGGGAGCCTGACTCATTACCAGCGCGTAGACGGCCTCGGCGTGGGTAACGTCGAAGCGGTGCGTAATCAGTGGCTCGACGTCCATGCGGCCGTCAGCCAGCATGTCGAGCACCGCCTCGAAATTGCGCTGGGCGGTCCACCGGACGAAGCCTACTGGGTAGTCCGCGCCCTTGTCTTCATAGGCGGGGTCATAGCGACCCGGTCCGTAGGAGCACGAAACCTGGAAACTCAATTCCTTCTCATAAAAATCCGCGCGGGAAAGCTCGAGCCCCGAGACCCCCACGAGAATGATGCGCCCTCGTTTACGACACATTGTCGCCGCTTGATGAACTGGTTCATTGCTGCTCGTGGAAGTCGTAATCAGAACGGCGTCAGCTCCGCGCCCGCGCGAGAACGTAATCGCTGCTGCCACCGGGTCGTCACTCGAGGCGAGATTCACAACATGGGCACCAAACCGCCGGGCGAGCTCTAACTTCGCACGATCATAATCGAGCCCCAGTACCCGACATCCATGGGCGCGCAACAGTTGCACCGTTAACAGGCCGATCACACCCAGGCCCGTCACCACGACCGCCTCGCCAAGCGTGGGTTGCGCCAGACGGATTCCCTCGAGCCCGATCGCTCCAAGGACGGCGAACGCCGCACGCTCATCGGACACACCGGCCGACACGTGTGCGCAAAAGTTACTGGGAACGTTCACGACTTCGGCGTGATTCCCGTTAGAGACGACGCGATCGCCGACCCTGAAGCCCACCACGTCCTCACCGACCTCTATGACCGTGCCGACATTGCAATACCCGAGCGGAATCTCCTGATCGAGCTTATTGAACACCGCTTCCCACGTGGCAGCGATGCCGTCGGTGCGGACCTTATCCAGCACTTGCTTCACCCGGTCGGGCTGAGCCCGCGCCTTGCCGAGTAGGGAGGCGTGGCCGAACGCGACGAGTGTGCGCTCAGTGCCGGGTGACACGAGTGTCGTTGTCGTGCGAATGAGGACATGACCACGCTTCACACTGGGGCAAGGGAGATCGGCGACTTCTGTCCTACCGCTGCGCAGACTCTGCAAGATTTGCTTCATGAAGAACCCACGAGTGCACCCACACGTCGCATGAGATCGTCTTTGACCTGTTGAGCGGGATAGTTGATGAGGACGGCCCGATACTGACCCTTGAAAACGAACAGGCTACCCGCGGCGGCGCCCACAACGCCACACACTTCAATCAACCGACCGATGTCGTCCAGCGATCCGGCGCCGCCAAGCACGGTCATCGGGAGCCGCGTCAACTCCCGCACTCGTCGCGCGAGGACGAGGTCATAGCCCTTCATGAGCCCGTCATTATTCACGGAATTCACGACAATTTCGCCGGCGCCGAGCCTTTCGGCGTCACGCACCACTTCCTCCAAGGACTTGCCGCTGTTGTGCTTGGCGTTGTGGGTCCACACTTGGTACCGCTCACCGACCACTCGTACGTCGCAAACGACCACCACGCTCTGGCTGCCGACCGCCTCGGCAATCTGACCGATCAGAGCCGGGTTCTCGATCACCGCAGAACTGATGGCCACTTTCTCCACCCCGAGCCCGATGATGCGTCTCGCTTGCTCCGCCGTCTTGATGCCGCCGCCGTAGCAGAGGGGCATCCGGCATTCCGCCGCCAGGTGACCGATGAGCTGCAAGTTTGGCGCGGCAGAGCGGACTGATGCGTCGATATCAAGAACGATCAGCTCGTCGGCTTCCTTCTCGTTGAAGATCTTGACGGCGTTGATCGGGTCGCCCACGTACTTAGGGTTCGCGAAACCTACCGTCTTCACGAGTCCGTTATTGTGCACCAACAGGCACGGCGTAATCCGGGCTCTCAGCATGTCACAGCACCGCGAAATTCTTGAGAAGTCGAGTGCCGAAATGGTGGCTCTTTTCTGGGTGGAACTGGACGCCGTAGACGTTGTCGTGCTGCACCGCCGCCCCAAACTCAGCGCCATAACGAGTGACGGCAAGCACATCCTCTTTAGCGCCACACTCGACAAAAAAGGAATGCAGGAAATAGAATCGAGCATCCGACGCGAGGTCCGCGAATAACCGCGCCTCGGTATTTGGGTAGACGTCGTTCCATCCCATATGAGGCACGGGTAGGCGGCAGGCGGGCTCCCAGGAAGAGAAGGCCCGAACGTGCCCGTCAATCCAGCCGAGCCCGGGGCGCGACCCCTCATCACTCCCATGCGCGAGCATCTGCATGCCCACGCACACGCCCAGCAGCGGGATATGATGCTGGAATACGAGGTCCGCGAGCTTGTCCCGCATACCCGATGCTTCGAGACGTGACATCGCGTCATCGAACGCTCCGACACCCGGAAGGACGAGCTTGGTTGCCCCGTCGAGCTCGGTTGCGTTCTTCGCGGTTCGCGCGTCGACGTTCAGCCGCTTGTAAACGTTGAGGAATGCTCGAACGTTGCCCAGTCCGTAGTCGACGATGGTAATCAGCGCATCACCCTCCTCTCCACTCCCACCGAGCGGAGCACGCGCGCTCCCAGATCAATCAAGGCCACACTGTTCTTGTAATCTCGAAAACTCCGGTTCGGACCGTCCATAATGGCTTTCAGCTCCGGGACACTCAGATTCAATTTCGTGGCGACGTACTCGAAATCCTGAGCGATCGTCTCCTCGTCGTAGGCCCGTTTCGCAATCCTCGCCAGCGCCTCGTCCCGAGTCATTTGCGCCGTCAAGATGAGACTGGAGAAATGCACTCGACGTTTGTCGAATCCAAATTTTGTCGGCAGCCAGTACCCCTCGTAGAAGCGCGTGAATCGAGACTCGTAATGCTTGTGGGCGTAGCGCTGCCAGCCAAACTTTTCTCCAAGCTCGCGCATTGCGGCTTCTTTGTTGTATGGGACGTAGTTCAGCGGCTTGATAACCCTGATTCCCTTGAAAAAGCGGTAATACAGTCTGTACGTGAAAATGTCCGTCGTGGGAAACGTCTTGAGTGGCAGCGTTCCGAACTGGCTATGAATGTCCCTGAGCTGACGCAGGTCCAAAGCATAATAATGCCACTCAATTGGATTCTTGACGCATTCCGTCGCGAAGTTCGCACCGGTAACGACGTACTTGAACCCGTGCCGGGCCGCGAAGTTATACAAACCGGCGAAAAATGCGTGGTCTTGCGGCGTGTCCAAGTGTGGAACCTGGGCTTTGAAGAACGCCAGCTGCAGATCCTGCATCTCGGGCCAGTCAATGACCTCGGTATGCAGATCCAGCCCAAGACCGTCGACGATCTTTTCAATGTTATTCGCCGATTCCTGCGAATTCCAACCAGCATCCACGTGATAGAGTAGCGGCCGCAGCCCGAGCTTGCCCTTCGCAACGTAAGCGAGGTATGAACTGTCCACACCACCGCTGACGCCGATCACGCAGTCATGATCTCGGCCCCGACCGTGGCGTTTGATCGCTCCCGTTTGCTTATCAAGGATGCGGCGCCCGAGTTCATCGGTATGCCAGTTCGGCAAGATGTTTTGATAGTAATTGTTACAGTAATCACACCAACCGCGGGCATCGAATGTGATTCCGGAATCTGTCGTGTCCATTATGCAATTGCTGCAGATCTGATAGTCACGCGCATTCATACTAGTACAGCTCCGCGTCTTTAAGTCGTTTTGCTGTTGCATCCTTCTGCGCGAGTTTCGGGAGTCGACGCAGCGGCCAAGCGATTCCAATCTGGGGGTCGCTCCAAAGTAGACTGCGCTCATCGTCGCGATACCAGTAATCCGTCGTCTTGTACACTACCTCAGCGACGCTACTTATCACGGCGAACCCGTGGCCAAATCCCTCGGGGATCCAGAGCTGGCGCCTATTCTGCGCCGATAGCGCGACCCCGACCCATTTGCCGAAGGTGGGAGAGCTCCGCCGTAGATCCACAGCAACATCAAAAACATCGCCGTGAATCACCCGGACGAGTTTGCCCTGTGGATGGTTCAACTGATAATGCAGGCCCCGCAGGACGTCCTGTGACGAGCTGCTGTGGTTGTCCTGCACGAACGTGCGCTTAAGACCGGTAACTCGCTCGAAGTCACGCGCATTGAAGCTTTCAAAGAAGAACCCACGGTCATCGCTAAAGACCTCCGGTTCCAGGATGATGACGTCGGGGACGGCCGTGGGGATCGCTCTACAGGACATCACATTCCTCATGGTCAGGAAACGAAAAAGGTCGTCTTGACCGATCATCGCTAAAGCACCGGCAAGACGGCATCGCGTGCAGTGAGGAAGCAGCCAGGTAAAGACTCCGGATCAGCTGGCCGCAACCCCCTGCTCCGTGCGCAGCTGCTCTAAGACCTCGTCAACGCCCAGCTTCCAGTCAGGCAGCGGCACTGCGAACACACGGCGCAGCTTCGCTGTGTCAAGGCGGGAATTGGCGGGACGCTTGGCCGGAGTTGGGTATTCCGCGGATGTAACGGGAGTGACAGAGTCAGGGCTGGCCTTGAGAGGGACACCGAGCTCGCGAGCTCGACGAATCACATGTCTCGCGAGTTCGTACCAGGTGGTCTCGCCCGCGGCCGTGAGATGGTACACCCCCCAGCGATCATCGATTTCGGTTGCGTCCATCATAGATCTGAGTGCATGTGCGGTAACCTGTGCGACGAGCCTCGCGGTTGTTGGGGCGCCATGCTGATCCGCAACCACGCGCAAATCGCGACGCGTCGTCGCCAGACCCAGGATCGTCTTGACGAAGTTCCTGCCGTGGCTGCTCACCACCCAGCTAGTACGAAAGAGCAGGTGTCGCCCGCCAGCCCGCGACACCGCCACCTCGCCGGCCAACTTGCTGCGGCCGTACACTGACAAGGGATTGGTCAAGTCGGTCTCGCGATATGGGGCGCTCTGACGACCATCGAACACGTAGTCCGTTGAGTAGTGTACAAAGCAGGCACCGATGGATCGCGCTTCCTGCGCAAGCACGCCTGGCGCGACCGCGTTGATGGTGTGTGCAATGTCCGGCTCGGTCTCCGCCCGGTCGACCGCCGTATGAGCGGCGGCGTTGATCACAACATTCGGCCGGTACCTTCGCACGATCGATCGCAGCACCTCAGGCTCGCCCAAGTCTGCGGTCGAACGGTCCGCACCAGTGACGCTGCCAAGACTATCCAGTGCGCGGAGTAATTCGCAGCCTACCTGCCCGCGAGCGCCGAGTACAAGGATTCGAGGTGGCCCGTCACGCGCCATAGTGGTCACTGACCCAATTTCGGTACACGCCGCTGGTGACATTTCGGACCCAGGCTTCGTTATCGAGATACCACTGGACGGTCTTACGGATGCCGCTCTCAAACGTCTCGTGTGGCGCCCAGCCGAGATCACGCTTGATCTTGCCGGCATCGATCGCATAACGCCGGTCGTGCCCGGGCCGGTCTTTCACGAAGGCGATCTGTTCGCGATACCGTTTGCCATCGCCGCGAGGGCGTAAATCGTCGAGGATCGCACAAATCGTCTCCACTACATCGAGGTTTGGCCGCTCATTGCAGCCGCCGATGTTGTAGACATCACCAAGCCGCCCTGCCTCGAGCACACGCATGATGGCGCGACAGTGATCTTCGACATAGAGCCATTCCCGAACCTGTTGACCGTCGCCATAGATCGGCAGCGGCCTGCCGGACAGCGCGTTGAAGATGACCAACGGGATCAGCTTCTCCGGAAAATGGAAGGGGCCGTAGTTGTTGCTGCAGTTGGTCGTCAGCACGGGAAGGCCGTAGGTCCGAAACCAAGCACGGACGAGATGATCGCTAGCAGCCTTGCTCGCGGCGTAAGGCGAATTTGGCTTGTACGCGTTCGTTTCGGCGAAAGGCGGCTCCGTCGGCGTCAGCGAGCCGTACACTTCGTCCGTCGACACATGCACAAACCGAAAGGACCGCTGACCGTCAACAGACAGTCCCTTCCAATACGCTCGCACACTCTCAAGAAGCTGGAAAGTCCCCAACACGTTCGTTTGAATAAAGTCTGCAGGGCCGTGAATCGACCGGTCCACGTGTGACTCGGCGGCAAAATTGATCACGGCCCGCGGCCGATGTTCGGCTAGCAGCGCGGATGTTAGAACTCGATCGCCGATGTCGCCCCGTACGAAGAAGTGGCGTTGGTCGCCTCGAAGATCTGCCAGGTTCTCAAGGTTGCCGGCATACGTGACCTTATCGAGATTGAGGACCGGCTCACCCGCGGCTTTCAGCCACACGTGAACAAAATTGCTGCCGATGAATCCCGCGCCTCCGGTAACAAGGATCATGTCGATGCCCGACTGGCGTCATCGATCATCCGGAGCCGCTCCGTCGGGGACAGTCTCATATAGCGCTTGTACACGCGGTGCGACTCTCGCGAAATCATCCAATGGCGGTGGCTCGGTAGGCGGCCCATGGTCGCATGGGTATGGTGGTATACGATGAATCGAGGATCGTAATAGGTCATCTGGCCGACACGTTTGAGTTGCTCATACAGGAAGAACTCCTCGTGCATCAGGAAGGTCGGTGCGCACAGGCCGTCAAAGTGCTTGAAGAACACCGGTCCGAGCAGGTAGCACGCCCCATACCCTTGCTCAATGGGCCCAGCCGTCTTGTATAAGTCACTCTCAAATGCATTCTCCTCCCTCGCCGTGAACCTGCTCATGATTCTCGCAGCATATCGAATGACCAAAGCCACGCTGTATGACTGGTAGTACAGATCCCACACGAGTTTTCGCGCCTTACTGATGGGATATAAGACATGAGGGTTTTGGTGGACACCGTCCAAGGTGACCAGGTCCGGCGCGACGACTGCCCATGTTTCGAACACATCACGGTGCCGTTGGAGGACATCAACAAAGTCTTCTGGAAATGTCAGATCGTTGTTGCCGACGACCACGTGCTCGATGTCCGGGAACCTCGTCTTCAGATGGTGGAGACCAATGTTCAACCCTGGGAAGTACCCGACGTTTTCTTGATTCAAGACGAGCTGTACCCCGGGGAACTCCCGACCCATCGCCTCCAGGGCCGCGACGTCGTCCTGAGACGAATTATTGTCCACGACCACGACGCGAACGTCTCTCCCGTCCCCATCTGCGACCAGGGACGCGACGGCCGCTCGAGTGAAAGGCGCGTTGTTGTAGTTCGTACAGACGTAACCGACCTTCGTCATGCGCGTGCCAAGTATGGACCTGTCCTCCGCGCCAAATAGTCCACGACCCCCCTCGCAATCGCGGTGTAGCTTTGGGAGGGTTTCGGGTCGAAGAAACCGACCAAGATCGTCAGGAGAAGCTGCAGAGACCCCAGCTTGACGATGAACCATGGAAAGTGAAGGACATGCCGCTCAGCGAGATACATGAAGTTGCGGGACATGTAGTAGCGCCGACTGGGTGGGTGCCGCCCGTAGACACGCTTTAGGTACTCGCCTTGTGAGAACTGTTCACCCACACGGTGTTTCATCCATGCGTTTGGAACGCGATGTATCTTGTGGCCAGCGTATCGGAGGCGCAGGCAAAAATCGAAGTCGATGCAATCGATGAAGAATCCCTCGTCGTAGAGCCCGATTTCATCGAACAGACTTACCCGAACGAGATTGCCGGACGTGATGGCATAGCGCACGGGGCGCGTCGTGCCGTTGACGCTCCGATGATCCCCGCGGATCGTCGGCGTAAGGCAAACGCATGTAGGATCTCGCTCGACTGTCGCCGCGTACGCCTGAATCATTGTCGGGTCGACGACGCTATCTTGATCCATCGTTAGCAGCCACCGGAAACCCCTGTCGCGTGCAAGCTGCACACCGATGTTCAGGGCGTAACCAATCCCCCGGTTCTTCCCAAGGTATGTCACGCCGACACCAGGCTCACGCGACAAGGCATTCAGTATCTCGAGCGATTCGGGCTCCGAACCGTTATCGACGATTTCGATGTGCCCGACCTGGTTCCGCAGTGCGATAACCGCACGCCGGGTCTGGAGGACCCCGTTATAGCTCACCACCACCGCCAGCACGTCCTTTGCGCTGATCATCGCCGATCGGTCGGGAATGGGCTTCGCAGTAGAACCTCCCCGAAATCGGCGTCATGGATTTCCGTAACCGAGGAATCCACAAACCGTTTTCTCGCGATCACCACGATGTGGTAGGGTCGCAAGAGCTCGACTGCGAGAACATCGAAACCTCCGAGCGCTACCGCCTCCACTGCCAACCTGGTGTCGAACACATGATGGTGGAGGCTGCGGATTTCAGGATTTCGCTCCGCGCGCAGGCGGAAACTCGCGTAGTCGTCCGCTCCAGGATCCTTTGACAGGTCGTGCAGTTCAAGCACCTCGTCAAGATGCGTGAGGTCATCTTCCCCAGTTCCCAACCGCAAGTCATCGATCAAATGCTGCACCGTCGTAATGGGGCGCCGATGATCGAACGCGCCGTCGCGGTGCGGAAGGACGAGGACGAGGCCACCGCCGGGCTTCAGCAAACGCCGCCACTCGCCGAGCACGCGGAGAGGATTCGCCGAGTGCTCGAGCATGTGCGACGATAAGACAAAGTCATAAGTCTCCCCCGCAACCATCGGCAGATTCGAGGCCTCAGTGATGAACTGATGACCAGGGGGTCGGCGCTGATTGAAAGTGAACGACTCGCCGTCCTTGATCGCACCTTCCCAGATCGTCTGCGCGGCGAAATTGCAATTGTCCAATCGACGGGCAATCGGGTAGAGAGGCAGCAAACCACCGCGGGCGAAGATTGGGCTCGGTCCCCCCATCTCGATGCCCGTTTTATCGCGCACAAACTCGCGACACAGGGGAAGACACCGTGCCCAGGGCGTGCGAATTCTACGCGCTACCGCACGCAAGACTTCGGAGATTCCCCCAGCCCTGAAGACGCGCACGAACCGTTCGATAATCAGGCCGGCATCCTCCGAGGAGCTGGATCGAAGCCGCTCTGGAATGTGGACAGATACGGCAGTACACCAGCAAGGAACAGGAAATCGAAGGATCGCAAATAGGGGTTGGAATAGGCGCCGATCAGAAGACAGCAGAAGCCCACTAAGAGTCCGAAGGCGATCGCAGATCCACGACTGGACCGGCGAAATAGTTTGACGACCAATCCCAGATACACGGCGTACACGGCGCCAAGGACGAGCACGCCCACTGCTCCAAGATTGAAGAGCAGTTGGTGATAGGTCAGCTCATAGGTCCATGGCCGTTCGTCACTGCGTTGATAACCGGCGTAGGCACCGAAACCGGAACCAAGGAGGGGCGACTCTTGGAACGACTCAATCAAGTACGGTTCCTGGATCGTTCTGACATCCTCGGATGAAAAAGCGTCCTTGAGGTGACTCAATGAACCGGCCTCGGGTAGCCGCTCCTCAACCAACGACCAGAGTCCCAAAGCCAGGACTCCAGCGGCGCTGTACACCACGAGAAGGCGGCGGCCATTCACCCTCAAGAGGGCACCCTGCTTCGTGACAAACGAGAGCAACAAGATCACGCACGGTGTAAGCGCGACGACGAGCCACAAGGCTCGTCGGCCCGACAGTGCCGCGAGGATTACACAAAGGATCAGCGATACTTTGGTCAGCTTGGAGTTCGCCTCACCCGCATCGGCACGAAACTGCAAGGTCAGCAAGTAAGGTATGACGAGAAACAACGCTCCGATATTTTGGCTCGTAATCTGGATGTAGCCTTCGTGAATGCCGATATACTGTTCCATCTCCTTACGAGCTGCTTCCGGGAATAAGCCAAGGCCTGCTATCTGATCGTACAATCCGAAAAAGTTGATCGCGGAGATGAGGACTCCCGCGGTGACCATCGCCGCGTGGAAGGCTCCAAGGGATGCTTGCGACCGCAGCAGCGAGTACAACACCACGAACGCAAAGCTCCACAGACAGTAGAGACGCAACGCGTCGAACACGCCCGTCTCATTATTCCCGTTATGGAGCATGCCAACCATGGACCAAACGAAACCGGCAACACTGATCGCCAGATAGAAAACCACAAGCCGCGGATAGGTAATCATCCTTGCGCCCCGGCCGATATTCAGGCCCGCGGCCAGCAGGAACAATGCGACAAAGAACAGCTTGACCAGCAGATACGACTGAACGAGCGTCGCGAGAGATGCCACGAAGATCACGGCCGTCACCCAAACCGCCGAGCGACCCGATGGAGAGTTGACGGAGGCGCCGTCAGGGCCGGAGACAGACAAGTTGGGCGAAGTCATATCCCTGCTCTGGCGAAGGTGCTGCGCTTGCAGTCAATCGTCTCTCCACGCTCCGATCCGATCGAGTGACGCGCGCACCCCGGCGTTGAATGCGGGAGGACTCGGCAGCAGTGCAAAAGCGACGGAGTTCGTGGTGCTTCACAGTGAAGCCGCAATCCTTCAATAGCGCCTCGAGTTGACTCACGGAGGCGATCGAAAGGTGTCTTGGTGCTTCCAGCCCCCGCCAATTCACGCCAAAGTGATATCGCATGGGACTGGTCGCGTTAGGGGATGACAGGAGAAGGGATCCTCCCGGCTTCAGCGTCTCAAATAGGTGAGTTAGTAAGTCTTGTGGCTCGTGTACGTGCTCGAGAACATGTGAGCAGATAACACAGTCGAATTGCTGCGGAAAATCCGCCAACCGCGCGTACGACCCTGGGAGGACATCCAAACCTCGTTCACGAGCAGAACGCACGGCTCCGGGGTCACTGTCCAGACCCATCACGGCCCATCCGAGTTTTCTTGCGATGTTCAACATCCGACCGTTCCCACACCCGACGTCCATGAGTCGGCCAGATGGCAGTCTCAACAGCTCCGCTGTTTCAAAAGGTTCGACGAGGCGCGATTTCAGAGGCCGAAGTAGCCCACGGACGGCCGGAGGAAGGTGCAGCCGCGGTTGCAAGTTGGCCCCAAGCTCGTGGGACCAGTACTCGTTGCACATCACCTCTTTGACCCATTCCACAGCCGAGGCGAAGCGCCGCCCATCCGTGCGATGCGTGTAGTACATGCGGTAGGCTTGTGCGATCGTGGCCGGTGTGGGGCGAGGGCTCAGGTATAAAGAGCTGCATTGCATGCAGTCCCAATAGTTCCACCTGCCTGGAGCCGCATAAAAGGACCAGTCCTGAACATCTCCGTACGCAAGCTTCCGTTCACTCGAACCGCAGTACGCGCAATGTTCCACCTGCTCAAGACCCTCGACCGGCCACGATTGTTCGATACGAGAGCTATCAGGATTCACGCGAAAAACAGGGCGACTCGGGCCTTGATAGACGAGCGTTCCTCGTCCCCCAGCGCGACCGACCACGAGACGACCAGGAACACGATCAGCACCATTCCAGCAACTAACGCTCGAAATGCCGCGGGGCCGATCAGCAGCGGCAACGCCAAGGCGACGAGCGCGCCCACCAGTCCGGTGACGATGCGCCTGACAACCGTCGGGTTTTTCAGCACACGGGCCGATAGGACAAGCAACAGTACGCCATCGAAGCCGACCCGGCCCGTCCATGCGAAGGCGGCACCCACAATTCCGTAGTGGTGAATCGACCAGAAGAGAATGGGCAGGTAAATCGGCAATTCCAAAGCATGAAGCTTGGCGGTGAGGTCCGGTCTCCCCACACCTTGAACGAGAGTCGCGAACACTTGAGCGACGCTGTTCATGAATATCCCAATCGCTAGGCACCGCAAGACCGGCGCGCTGTACCGCGAGAAGTCAACACCGAGCCACCAGCCCATCCCCTCGGGCGCAAGCGCGACGACCACCAGGACGACGGGGAAAAGCAGGAGCGCCACGTATTTCGTGCCGTTCGCAAAAAGCCGTACCATTCGCGTGTGATCGTGCCGGTAGCTGGAGGCGAAAGCCGGAAACAGAACGCCGAGAATGGCGGCGGGCACGATCAGCAGCTTCGTCACCATCTCGTACGGCGTTGCGTAATAGGCCACCGCCGCCACGGAGACGACGGCACCAATAACGAATCGATCCAAGTACACCAACAGCGGGCCGATCACGTTCGTCACCGACATCCACGCGCCGAAACGAAACAACGGGCGGATAGCCGCTCGCTCGACAACCATGCGCTCCGCGAGTCGCGGCATGACTCTCCAAGTGGCTAGGAGGTGTGCGCCCGCGGCGACCAACCGCCCGAGAACGAGGACCGCCGTGACCAGCACGAGACTTCGAGAAAATGGAAGGACCGCGAGCGGGGCGACGAACGCGTACGTGCCCATGGCACCGCGGATTGCATTGAGAACTCCGAAACGCTCAAATGCGCTCAGGACACCCGCCAACCCGGCGGTGAGGACAACGATGGGGATTGCGGCGGCGAGGACATAGAACGCGTAAAGCGTCTCAGCCTTCAACGAAGCCGGAATCTTCAGCACGGCATCAACCAACGTCGACGCGATGAGCATAACCACGACTGAGCCCAGGAGACCCAGAACGCACATCAGCACGAGGCCGGTACGAACCACGGGCAGGGGATTGCCGCGCGGACCCTCGCTTAGCTCTTGGGCAACCAGCTGCGTCAAGGCTCGACCCAAGCCGAGATCGAACAGGCTGAAATAGCCAACAATGACCCAGGCGAGCGTCAGCACGCCGAAGCGGTCGGCACCAAGCCCGTGGATCAACGGCGGAATCGCCCAAAAAGCTGCGAACAGGGGAATCCCCTGCCCGATCAAATTGTAAAGGCTGTTACGTGCGATAGCCGACCCACGCCTCGGGAGCGCGGCGACCGACGGTAGTGACATGATGTTGCTCAAGGCCTTCACGCCTGACGTTTTGGACGAATGCGCTTCCATTCACTGGCCAGCAGCGCGAGTCCAGGATCATGTCCGATGGCGCGCTGACGATTCCAGAGGTCGACCCAGATCACGATCATCATTCCGACGCACAAGCTCGCTGCAGTGGCCAGCAAGATGATCAGGACCCGCAACCGCGGATCGTGGCGCGCCGCCAGCGTCGGCGGCTCTACCACTGTAAGAACGGGTGTATCCCGAACCTCCTGGATACGGTTTTCCTCGTAACGCTGCGCGAGCGCCGTCACGAGCTGCTCTTGCCGGGTGACCTCGCGCTGCAGCCGATCCTTCTGAAAAGTCAGGGCAGGCGAGCTAGCGTATTGTCGGTTCGCCTGCAGAAACCCTTGTAATCCGTCCTCGGCACGTCGCAGCGAGGCTCGCGCCTCTTCCAATCGCCCTTCGGTGAAGCGCCGTTCCTCGTGCGCGCGACTTTGCCGCACAGTCAGGTTGAAGTTGTTCAACCCTTGTAATAGTCGATCGGCTATCGAGTAAGAAACAAACGGCGATCCGGTTCTAACAGTGACCGTGATGATGTTCGTCCGTGCGGCTACTGACCGTGAGATGACCCTGGTGCGAAGCCTTCGTAGTGTCTTCTCGAGTCTGTCGGCCGAATCCGACGCATGAACGCGTAAGAACGCGGCGAGGGGCACGAGCTTCCCGCTGTCAGACCCGAGCGCGAAGCTGTCTCGGGCAATCGGGCCAAGCACACCGGTTGTCACGAGTAGATCGGAGTAGAGCTGCGGTGGGTCGGACTGACCTGTAAGCGCATCAAGGGAAATGCCGAACTGCCCCACGAGATTTGCGAGCCCTGCTGCTCTCGGCTCCTGGGAGGCCTGTGGCAAGAAGGCGAACCGGGTCGTAAACGTCTCTCGCCTGAGGAGCGCGACAGCGCTACCGATAATCGCTCCCCCGAGCGCGAAAGCGAGCAACAGCCGGCGCTCTCGCAACAGGACGGCCGCCATCCAAAACAAGGATACGCTGCCATCTGTACCCTCCGGGGCGAACCGGGGCTGCACGCGTGGATCAATCATCCGCACAGATTCAGCTTCATCGACGATTGGCACGTTGACCTCGCTCGGGTTCAGACACTAACGATTTCAGCAATGCGACAGGCGGTGCAGCCGTCCCACAGCTCAATGTTCCCGCGTGGGGCTAGCCGCCCCCAAGCCTCCAGGGCCGCCGGGACGAGAGCGGAGCGGCGCGACGGGATGAGCCGATTGGTACCTCGCATCACAGTGATGGGCCGTTCCGTATTCGGACGTGCGGTGAGACAGGGAATCCCGAGATAGGATGTCTCTTCCTGCACGCCGCCCGAGTCGGTGATCACGAGCGCCGCGTGCGCCATCAGACTGACCATCTCGACGTACCCCGTCGGCTCAAGGAGCCGCACGCCGTTCTGACCGTGGGACGGCAGACCGAAATCATGAATCCTACGACGCGTGCGCGGATGTACCGGGAACAACACTGGCCCCCTCGCCGTCAGATCTTCCAGTCCGCCCATAAGGTCCGATAAGGTCTCCCGATCATCGACGTTGGACGGTCTGTGCAAGGTGACGATCGCATACTCATGCGGCCGCAAGCCGTACCGACCTGGCGCGTCGAGCACAGCAGCGCGCGGCAACATTGCCACCAGCGAGTCGATCATGATGTTGCCGACGAGGTGTATCCGGTCGGGCCCGATCCCCTCGCCAAGTAGGTTCTCGTCCGCATCACGTGACGGTGTGAACAACCACTGCGCCAGATGATCTGTTACCAGGCGGTTTATTTCTTCCGGCATGTTCCTGTCACCGCTACGGAGACCCGCCTCCACATGACCCACTTCCATGCCCAACTTCGCAGCGACAAGAGCTGCTGCCACAGTGGAGTTGACGTCACCGTATACGAGCACGAGATCCGGACGTTCGGTCGAAACGACGGGCTCGAAACGCCGCATGATTTCCGCGGTTTGCTGCGCGTGCGACGCCGATCCGACGCCCAGGTTGTAATCTGGATTTGGGATTCCCAGATCCTGAAAGAACGCCTGTGACATGGCTGCGTCGTAGTGCTGGCCGGTATGCACGATGACGTGACGGACACCAAGGCCCTGCAGCGCTCGGTGAAGCGGGGCAAGCTTCATGAAATTGGGGCGCGCGCCCACAACGGAGAGAATGGTCTTCATGATCAGTCGCGCGTCGCCTAGAGCTCCAGCACCTGGACGCTCGCCCTCAACGCCGGATCGATCTTCAACTGTATCTCGTCAACGTGGCGAAATGTCGTGATCAGAACGGCGTCAGGCCGTAGCTGATTGATCGATTGGGGCGATTCGACGGCGATCCCGGCCCGGTCCATCTTCTGCTTTGCGGGATCGTCGTCGACTACTCCAATTACCTCGAGTCCAACCTCCAGCGCGACGCGGCATGTCGCGTCCATGACATCACCGGCACCAAAGAAGACCACCCGGTTCAGACCACGATTCTTCAACTCGTTGAGCACGGCCCGGATTCGCTCCTCGAGCCCTCGCAGACTGTGTAACGCAGTCGAATACTGTTCAAGGCTCAGCCGTCGCTGATAGCGTTCACCTTCACCCGTTAGCCGATACGCGAACGGTCGCACGCCCCGGTCGAAAACCTCGACGTAACCCGCATCAGTAAGGTCGTTCAGGAGCCGGTTCACCGTGCCCACGGCAACGCCAAGTCTTCGAGCCAGCACTCGCTGGGAGACGTTCGAACCCCGCTGCAACTCGACCATCAGCAGCCGTCGGAGCTCAGTTCGCGGCAGGTAATCGAGAGGCTTCAGAGGGCAACTCGGTGGTCAATGCCTGAACCTCTGTTCGCACCAAGAACGAGGAATGCAAAAACAAGGGAGGCCGCTGGGTACACTTTGCTCCTGTCAGTCACAGGGGCGTATCTGACGCAGCCTCTACAACGAGAACGGTTTTTACTGGACCCGAAACCCGGTTATCCTCAACTCGCCGCGCGGAGAATCTCTCGCGGCACTTCGATGCTCAGCGCTTTCCGCAGTGCGGACAGTCGTACGATTACTCGTGTCTGACCTCGCTCCTCGGTCAGAACGCCCCGCATCCCGCTGAATGGTCCTTCCACAACGAGCACTTCTTGGCCAACCTCGACGAATTCCGCGGGCTGCGGCGGTGGATTGCCGGCATTCACCGACTCAACCAGCAAACGAATGGACTCCAGCTCGTCCGGCTGTACCGGGATCGGGGCGCCCGCGGCACCAACAACGGTTACGACACCGGGAGTTCGGAGCACGAAATGAAACAGCCCGGGTCCGAAATACGCGAAGACGTAGCCGGGAAACAGCGGAAACGCGACGCGTTTCCGCCGATCGGTCCACTGCCTCACCTGATCGATCAAGGGCAGATAGGGCTCGATGCCCCGCTGCCGGAGCATCCGATTCACCTGCTTTTCTGCCCGCGCCCTGGTCCTGCAAGCGTACCAACCGGGGGCGAGTTGCTTGGCCGTCATCATTGCGCGACCACTCGTAGCGGCGTCGGCTTGGTCGGTTCCATCAACCTCGGCGAGGCTCCATCTGCGACCGCGTCATCGTCACCATTGCCGTTCACCGGCCGCATGCTGACCTCAAGCTCCAACAACTCCAGCGCGTGCGCTCCAGCAAAGGCGCGGAGGGCTCGCACGACGTCTGTGGGCAGCTTTTTCGTCGCGATGAGAATCCGCCGCACTGCATGGTGTTCCGCGACATACGCCAGGCTGTCCAGGCCGCCGAGGACCGGGACGCCATGGATCCGCTCGCCATGCTTGCGTGGATCATCGTCCAGGAAGCAGAACGGCTGCAGACCCAGCCCACCGTTGTTTTGCAACTCGCGGAGTGCCAGTTCTCCCGCGTCTCCAGCACCGTAAATCGCCACGCGCTCCCCACCCTGCCGTAGCCGCCGGCGCACGAACTCGAGCGAACGAAAGGACAACCGCGCCGACAGGACGAACGCGGCCGTCAGCAAGGCGTCGATGTACAGAACATTTGACGTGGCCATCGTGGGCACGCGCCACTGCGCGTACCAGTACAGAGCGGTCGAGCTAACCGCGACCGCGACGAGCGTTCGATAGAGATCCACCATGCTCGTGTAACGCCATGCCCCCCGATACATCCCAAACGACGCGAATACGATCACCTTCAATGCGATGACGAACCCAAGCGTCGCCTGGTAGGCATCCATGTAGCCAGGCGGCGCTGCGCCTCCCTCAAATTTCAAGCGGAACGCGCCGTAGTAGGCCACCGCCACCAGCACAACATCGAGCAACATCGCGGCGAGACGACGTTTGTAGAGCAGCTCCGTTGCCACGATCGTCGCAGGCTTCCAGCCCGGCGCTTTATCAGGATAACCGACCTGCAATCGCCCCAGGTATGCGGCCAGGAGACTCAGCGCGACGAGGAAGATGGTGCCCAACATGAGGCCCAGTGCCAAATCGAGCCGCATGAGCAGCAGACCCACCGCACCCCCCACCGCGGCGAATCCGTACAACAGCAGCGCGACTTGTCGCTCCGCCAGGCCCAGCGCGACGAGCCGATGCGCGCTGTGATCCTTTCCACCTTGCGAGATGGCGCGCGACGCGAGCGCGCGCGTGACGGCCACAAGCGCCGTATCCACGATCGGCACGGCGACGATTGCCAGCGGCACGAACAACACTGCGACCAGACTGCCGGACGCCGCCGAGCGCTGCACCCGCAAGCGACCACGCCACAGCCGCGTGCAGCCAGGCGCCTTGGAATGCGAACGTGACCCCGAGAAACAGCGCGGCGATCGCTCCGACGCCGGCGGCTACGCCATCCATGTTGTCGAGCAGATTGAACGCATTGGTCAACCCCACAAACCAGAACACCGTGGCAAGGACGTTGATGAGGTGCCAGGGCGTGAGTGCCAGTGTGGCTCCCGCCGCGACGAGCACCACGCCCGCCAGCAACTGCAGGATGAACTTGAGCTGCGGACGCAGCCGGACGAGGTCGTCGACCAGACCGACGGCGAACATGAAGGCCGCGCTGGCCGCAACCGCTCGCGGCCACGGCTGGGCCGCGGCGAACTCAGAAGACCAGCCGAACGCCGCGATTGTGAACCACGCAACCACGCCCACCAGCGTCCCCGCGGCAATGGCAACGCCGCCCATCAATGCCGTAGGCCGCTGATGCCACCGATCCGCTGTCGGACGAGCGATGAGACCGAGACTGCGCGCCAACGCTCGTACCGCGGGCGTGACCACCAGGGCGACCGCGAGCGACAGTGCCGCGACGAGGATCGCCGCCGCGGCCGGTTTCATGCCAGCTGTGGCTCCAGCGACCGCTCGTACTCGATCACCGACTGAAGGATGTCATCGAACTCGATCTGCGGCTCCCAGCCGATCGCAGCTTGAATCTTCTCGAGGGACGGGACGCGGCGGGGCATGTCTTCGAAATTGTCGCCGTACGCCTCGGTGTACGGCACGAACGTGATGGGCGACTCGGACTCCGTGAGCTGCTTGACACGCTCGGCGAGCTCCAGAATCGGCGTCTCTTTTTCGCTCCCCAGATTGTAGACCTCACCCACGGTCTGATCAGCATCCATGAGCCCGATCATCGCCCGTACGGCGTCGGTGACGTGCGTAAAGCATCGGGTCTGCCGGCCGTCGCCGTACACCGTGAACGGCTCGTTCCGCAGCGCCTGCTTCACAAAGCGCGGCACCACCATACCGTAGTGTCCCGTTTGACGCGGCCCTACGGTATTGAAGCAGCGCCCGATCACCGTCGGGCAGTGACGCTCACGCCAGTACGCAATCGCGAGGAATTCGTCGATCGCTTTCGAGCAGGCGTAGCTCCAGCGGCCGCGACTCGTCGCACCGAGCACCAGGTCGCCATCCTCGCGGAACGGCACCGTCGCGCTCTTGCCATACACTTCGGACGTCGAGGCCACGAAGACTTTCTTTTTCTTTTTGCACGCGGCCGCCAGCACCATCTCAGTGGTCTTCACATTGGTTTCGATGGTGCGAACCGGGCTCTCGAGGATGAGTCGCACACCGACCGCGGCAGCCAGATGGAAGATCTGATCGGCATTGTCCACCAGCTCGGCGAGCAGTGGGGCATTCAACACGCTGCCCACGACGTAGTTGAATCCGGGCTGGCCCTTCAGGTGCCGAATGTTCCGCATTGCGCCTGTGGAGAGATCATCGAGCACCGTGACCTCGTCTCCCCGGAGCAGCAAGCCGTCGGCCAGATGGGACCCGATGAATCCCGCGCCGCCGGTGATCAGATAATGCACGCAACCTCCTCGGCTAAGGCGACTCGAAACGACGCCGTCACCTCCGCGTGACGGACGTGAAGGTTTGAACGCGGCGCACCGATGCCGGCGATACCTGACCAGTGCTCCACGAAAATCGGAATCTCCCGTGCGCTAAGGGTTATTTCGCCGTTAGCCGTCAGCCGGGAGGTCAGTTCTTGGGGTGGAAAGGTTCAACGACTGCGACCCTCACGCCCAACAAAAAAACGACCGCTCAGCCTCACTCTTTGGAGGTAACTCCAAGGGCCCGGCGAATATGTTCACACTCGGAACTCTTGGCTAGGGGCCTAACCCTTGGCGTTGTGACACTTCTCACCAGACGGCAGTGCCAGAGATATGACGTTTGGCGCGCAGAATGGGAACCTTTCCCGAAGGTTGGTGTGCGCGCTTGACCGGGCCGCCCAGCCCGGCGTAGCGTGGTCCGTGCGAAACGGGAGATTCTGGGCTTGGGCGGCCGCCGCAGCCTCCATCCTCGGGATTTGCATAGCTACCCTCCACTCGCGTGGCGGCGGCTCGACGCCTGCGGGGTGGTCCCTTTATTTGACGACCGGCGACGCCGCTTTTGCTGAGCTGATCGCCAATCTCATCCTCTTCATCCCCCTTGGCGTCGCCCTCACCATCGCCGGCGTAAGGCCGCTGCGGGTCATCGCCGCCGGCGCGGTGCTCTCATGTACGGTCGAGTTCCTACAACAGTGGATCCCCGGTCGCGACCCGAGCCTGGGCGACATTGTCGCCAACACGAATAGCACCGCCCTTGGCGTCCTGCTCGTCGTCGCGGCGCCCATTTGGCTCTTCGTCCCGTCACGTCGCAGCACCTGGCAGGCCTTGACCACGGCGATCATCGCCGTGCTGGTGTGGTGGGGCACCGCATTCATGCTGCGGCAAACGGCACCACCCCTGCCCTACGACGTCGTCCTGACTCCGGACTTCCGGTATTTCGGTCACTACAACGGCAGGGTCATCGATGTGCGGCCCGCGAAAACCGGGGGACGGCTCGACATCACCGCGATCGCGGCGACGGAGCCGCCCAGCCAGACATCACCCCTGATCGCGATTCTCGACAAGCGCGGCGCCAAGGTCCTGATGCTGTCCGTCGATCACACCGACCTGACACTGCGGTATCACATGCCCGCGCTAGACGCGACCCTCGACCAGCCGGACCTGCGGCTGCGCGGCGCGCTGCGCGGGATCGCGCCGGGCGACACTTTCACCGCCGCCACGTGGCACGACTCCACCGACATCTGCCTCCAGCTCAACTCGCTACAACGCTGCGGCCTCGGCTACACGATCGGCGTCGGCTGGAAGCTCATCTACAATCCCCAATCATGGCCCCCCTGGGCGCTTGCGCTGATCAATACGCTGTGGATGGCGGGATGTGTGATTGGCGTGGGATTCTGGGGACTGCGGGGCGACAGCGCGGCGATCAGACGCATCGCGATCGCGATCGCGATTCTGGGATCGCTGATCGTGCCGCTCGCCACGCACTTGAACGCGACGACGCTCTACGAGTTTCTGGGTGTGCTCGGTGGGATTGTGGCGGGGCGTCGGTTGGCACGGCTTACTGCGAGGGCACAATCCGATTCACCGGACCAGTCAGCTGCACGATATACAACTCCCCCCGCGCATCCTCTCCAAACGAGCTGACCCCGCTGCCCGGCGTGAGAATCGATGTCCAGTCCGCCGGTCCCGAGCCCGGATAGCGAATGCTCCACACCGATCCGTTGCAGTAATCGGCGTAGAAGTAATTCCCGACCAAGTCCGTCAATGCGCTGCCGCGATTGTACTCGGCGATTGGCAGGATCAAGCCCGTCGTGTTGCAGTTCGCGGTCAGATAGCAGTGGTTCCCTTCCATAATATTCCAGCCGTAGTTCGCGCCGCGGCCGAGCTGGACACCCGTCGGGGCAACGTCCACTTCTTCCCAGAGGTCCTGTCCGACGTCGGCGATGTAGAGATCGCCCGAATGAAAACCGCCACGGATTGCGGAGCCCGTACGACCACACCTCGGGCGCGAATGACGTGTCGCTCTGGCCGGGATTGTCGGCCGGAATCGTGTAGCCGCTGGCGCCACTCACATCGAGCCGCAACAGCTTGCCGAGCAGCGCGTGTTTGTTTTGAGCGTTGCCAGCCGTATCGCCGGCCCCTCCCCCGTCCCCCGTCCCGGCATACAGCATCCCGTCGGGACCGAACTGGAGCTGGCCAC
>WNGR01004107.1_pt1 | contig 27642 bp, 30 predicted proteins | sample 5407581 | NCBI WGS metagenome assembly WNGR01 (sample SAMN13153383, study PRJNA577476) | soil metagenome | isolation source: 80 cm soil or saprolite under Garry oak tree replicate 2 | place: USA:California | collected 2016-06-15
GTTCTGCCGCTGCTCGAAGCCGCGGCGCATTTCCGTCCCCGGGGCCCGCTCATGGGTCTCGACCTCGGGAGCAAGACCATCGGCGTTGCCACCAGCGATCCCGACCGCCGACTCGCAGCCGGAGTGGAGACCATCGCGCGCACGACCTTCGCCGCCGATGCCAGGCGCCTCATCGCGCTTGCCGCCGAGCGCAAGGCGTCGGGCTTCGTGCTGGGTCTACCGGTCAACATGGACGGAACTGAAGGTCCGCGCGCGCAATCGACTCGCGCCTTCGCGCGCAACTTCGCACGAGTGACCGAATTGCCGATCGCGCTTTGGGACGAACGGCTCTCCACCGCCGCAGTGGAGCGCGACTTGGTTGCAGCCAATGTCACCCGCCGCAAGCGCGCGGCAGTCATTGACCAGCATGCGGCAGCCTACATCCTGCAGGGTGCGCTCGATCGGCTGGCGAAGCTCGGTCGGAGCCAGGGCTAGGGCCCCGTCAGCCCTTCACTACCGGGCTTCACACCTCCCGCTGATCGGCGGCGCCGGAGATCAATGCAATCAGGTCATATGGAAGGGTGCGGTGGTGTTGATCCGACTGGAGGGATCAACGCCACCGCCTTCGACTTTAGGCCGGAACAGTTTCCCTACCGTTTACGCCACTGGGAACACGGAACGTATTCGCCCGTCTGCCTGTCGTTGTTGTTCACTTTCCAACACAGCCCGGGCTTGTACCCCGACAGGGCGAATCCCGGCACCGGCGGAGCCATGCCTTGCTTGGCACCCCAATTCTCATAGGAGTCCTTGGGATACTTCGGCGCGGCAAATGAGGACGTCGATAGGCTCAATGCGAAAGCCCCCGCAAGTCCAATGACGAGCGCACATGTCATCTTTCTGTTTGGCATTCCTACCTCCCAAGATTGAAGATTCAGCCACCCCTCGAACTAAGACTCGAATAATGATATTTATCAAGTAAATTTATATTATATTTATGAGACGGGCTGAATTCTCGTGCCCTCCGATCGGACAGGGTGTTCGCAGGATAATGCCGGATTTCAAAGGATTACACAGCGGATTTTTGGATAATTGACGAGGGAGCCTCACTTGTAGTGCGATAGGACAATAAACGTTCCATAAATATACATTATATAAAGTTACGAAATATTCTTATCATCACGGTGGGCCTTCTTCCTCCCGGGGGCCCACCAGGAGGGTGAACTTAGTGCGGGGGCAAGGGGCTGGGCGAGCCCGCCTTTTCATGCCGGCAAGGCGCGCTCAAGCTGCCGACCTGCGTCGCCGCCATCGATTGCGCCCGATCCATAAAGCTCGCCCCGTTGCGGACTCAGCCGTACGCGCGCGAAAGTCTCGGCAATGTCGGCCGGCCCGCCAGCCTGCAAGGCTGCAGCCGCCGCAACCAGAGCAAGGCGCTCGATCGCGGCACGCGCACCGGCCTCTGCATCAGGCGCGGACAGCGCCACCGCGATCGGTGCAACAGCTTCACGCACCCCCGATAATCCAGCCGCCTCGTCGGCCAGAGCCGCCAGCATCGCATGCGCGGCTTCGCGCTCATGGGCGAGCGCGCGCAGCACGTCGAGGCACATCACGTTGCCGGAGCCTTCCCAGATGGCGTTGACCGGTGCCTCGCGGTAGAGCCGCGGCAGCACACTCTCCTCGACATAGCCGTTGCCGCCGAGGCACTCCATCGTCGCGGCTTCGACCGCGAGCGCCATGTCGGCAAGGACCGTGCGCATCATCGGCTGATCGGCGAGGCGTCTCTGGAAGACGGTGCGGTGGCGCGTGTGGTGGATCGCCTGCGCCAGCGCCATCCGCATCAGGCCGGCGGAGGCGATCGCGCAGTCGAGCCGCGTAAGCTGCACCATCTGGATGATGGTGCGCACGCCCCTACCCTCCTCGCCGATGCGCCAGGCAAAGGCATCGGCGAACTCGACCTCCGCGGAGGCGTTGGAGCGGTTGCCGAGCTTGTCTTTGAGGCGCTGGAAGTGCAGCGCGTTGACCGAGCCGTCGGGCCGAAAACGCGGCATGAGGAAGCAGGTGAGCCCGCCCGGCGCCTGCGCCAGCACCAAGAAGGCGTCGCACATCGGCGCCGACATGAACCATTTGTGGCCGGTGACGGCGTAGCCCTCGCCCACCGGCACAGCCTGGGTGGTGTTGCGGCGCACATCGGTGCCCCCTTGCTTCTCGGTCATGCCCATGCCCAGCGTCATGCCCTTCTTTTCCCACCACGGCCGGAAATTCCGGTCGTAGTCGCCCGTGGCGATCTTGGGCATGAGCTTGGCGGCAAGCGGCGGCTCCGACGCGAGCGCGGCGACCGCGGCGCGGGTCATGGTGATCGGGCAGAGATGGCCGGTCTCGACCTGCGCTGCCATGTAGAACCGCGCCGCGCGGGCGACCTGCGCGGGCGCAGCCGCCGCACCGGCATCGGCGTGCCAGGTCGAGGCCTGCAGCCTCGCCGCGATGCTCTCGGTCATGAACACGTGATAGGCCGGATGGAACTCGACAATGTCGCACCGATAACCCTTGGCGTCGAAGATCCTGAGCTTCGGCGGGTTCTCGTTCGCCTGCCGCGCGAGTTCGAACATCTCCGCAGCACCCCAGCGGCGCCCGAACGCCGACAGTGCATCGGCATCAGCGCCCGCTCCGTTGCCTCGCACCGCGTCCTGCAGTGGCGGGTCGCTCGCGAACAGATCGACGTCCTCATAGGGCGGCGACTGGTTCGTGACTTCGTGGGTGACGAAGCGCGACAGTGCGGGCATGGGTCCCTCCTTCGGACCAATCCTAGCACGGTCCCGGATTGGCTGTGCCCGCAGCAGCTTGGCCGGAAGGCGTCAGCGCCGATCCAATGACGGCCGCTCGTCTCGGCGCTCGACCGCATAGTTGCGATGAGGCACAATCAGCCGTTCACCCTTCAAAGGGAGGGAGCACATGATGAGCGCGCTCCTCCGCGCCGCCGCCTGTCTTGCGGCGCTTGTGGTTGCCGGCGCGAGCTCCGCGCAGACCACGGCCTATCCCACGCGGAACGTGCGCATCATCGTGCCATATCCCGCGGGCGGCCCGACCGACGTCATGGCGCGTCTGGTGGGACAAAAGCTGTCGGAAACGCTCGGCCAGCAATTCTACGTGGAGAACCACGCCGGCGCCGGCGGCACCATCGGGACCGGCGTCGCGGCCACCGCGCCGGCCGATGGCCACACGATCCTGTTCGTTACTCCGGATTTCCTCGTTCAGCCTGTTGTGAAGGCCAAAGCTCCCTATGATCCGCTCAAGAGCTTCGCACCGGTCACCCTGATGGCGTCTGCACCTGAAATGATTGCGGTCCATCCGTCTGTGCCAGCGAAAGACCTGCAGGAACTGATCGCGCTCCTGAAGGCCAATCCGGGCAAATACAGCTACGCATCGCCGGGCGCGGGCTCCTCACCGCACTTGGAAGGCGAGTGGATCTACAAGGTCACCTATGGCCTCGATGTTGTCCATGTGCCATTCCAGGGTGCTGCGCCGGCGGTCACGTCGACCATCGCCGGCCACACTCCGATCCTGCATATGACCATGCCCGCCCTCACGCCTCAGGTCAAAGACGGGAAGCTGCGCGCGATCGCGATCACCGGCGGCAAGCGATCACCCGCGCTTCCCGATGTCCCGACGCTTGCGGAATCCGGCGTGGCCGGCTTCGAGGCCGAGTTCATCATGGGGGTCGTGGCGCCCGCCGGCACGCCCAAGGACATCGTCGAATTGCTCCATCGCCAGATCATCCGGATCCTCAAGCTGCCCGACGTCTTGGAACGGCTCGCGACGCTCGGATATGACCCCGTCGGCAGCACGCCGGATGAGTTCGCGGCCAAGATCAGGTTGGACCGCGACAAATGGAGCAAGGTCGTCCGCGAAGCGAACATCAAGATCGAGTGACCACAGTCGGAGAACATTTCGAGCCGTCAGTATTGCGACCCTGTGTGCCGGCCGCTGATTGGCGTTCCGCGCGCGCCCAAACTGCTTGCTGTGGAGCGCTGGTCGGCGGCCTTGCGGAGTGCCGCTGGCGCGCCTATAGAAGCGGCTTCAATGGACATCGCCAATACATCCTCTTTGATCCTCAGCCGGCGGAACCGGTCGTGGTTGAAGGATTTCTTGGCATGAGTATCGCGCGCAGCTAGGGGCAGGCCGATGGCGACCAAAGCACATCCTGCCACCCGCCATATCATCTCGATCAATGATCTATCGGACCAAGACATCGAGGCGATCTTCCACCTGGCCCAATTCTATCTCAACGAGCTGCCGGACCCGCATTTCCCCTATCGCATCGGCCGCAGCGCCAAGGATGCGTCCAACTTCATTCTGGCGAGCCTGTTCTACGAGCCGAGCACGCGCACCCGCCTGTCGTTCGAGAGCGCGATGATCCGATTGGGCGGGCAGACGATCACCAGCGCCGATCCGGCGACAAGCTCTGCGGCGAAGGGCGAAAGCCTCGCCGACTCGGTCCGTGTGATCGCGAATTATGCGGACATCATGGTCATCCGCCACCCGCGCGACGGCGCCGTGCGCTTGGCGGCCGAGTATTCGCCGATCCCCGTCATCAATGGCGGCGATGGAAGCCACGAGCACCCTACGCAGACGTTGTGCGATATTTTCACGCTGAAGAAGAGAAACAAGCATCTCAAGAACCTGAAGGTGGCGATCTCGGGCGATCTGAAGGGCAGCCGGACAATCCATTCCTTCGTCTATGCGCTGGCGCGGTTCGGTGCGACCATCGTGCCGATGCCCGCTCAGGGCATGGAGCTGCCAGCCCACGTCGATCGCCGCCTGCGCGAGGAATTCCGTTGCCAGATTGTGTCGGTGCCGAAAGGTCAGGGCGACGACGCGGCCATCGACGTACTCTACGTGACGCCGGACGAGCCGCACCAGCAGTCGCTCTTTGCCGGCCCGGAGATCGAACTGGACAGGGGTGTCGTCGAGAAGAAGGTCGACGCCGTCTATGTCACGCGCTTCCAAAAGGAACGCTGGCTCAACAAGGACCAGCCCTATCCGAAGATCGATCGGAAATTCCTCAACGAGCCGAAATATTCCGAGGCGAGCGTGTTGCATCCGTTACCGCGCGTCGGCGAGCTCGATGCCTCGGTCGATTCCGACCGGCGCGCGGTCTACTTCGAGCAGGCGGCCTATGGTGTTCCCGTGCGCATGGCGCTGATCTCGCTGCTGCTCGGCCTCAAGGGCAAATCGCTGCACAAATTCGAGGACGGGTTCCAACGCGGGAAATTTCCGCTCTATGATCAGCCGCGAAGCGTTGGCATTTCCTGCGCAAACAAGAATTGCATCGTGCACGATCCGATGGAAAGCCAATATGTCCGCAACAAATTCTTGATCGTGAAGACCGACGCGCCTGCCGGATGCAGGCTCAGATGCGTCTATTGCGAGAGTGACATCGCAGAGTTCGTGGTCGCGAGCAAAAAGAACAAGTGGTACACCAGCGATCCGACGCCGCTCCTGCGAACCGCCGATCAAAGTCTCAAGGACTTCATCGTGGTCGCGAGCGAAGCCGATGCGCTCGCCAGCGGGTTCCATTTCCGGCGAAATTTCAGTGCGCCGAAACCATCGCAACGCCAAGGCGTCAAGTCGCAATCGTAGCAGAGCACAGGCGGGCAACGTCGGTTTCACCGTTGCCCACGCGGACATCGCGCAGTGTTGTCGGGTTCGCCGCCGCGTCTAACATCGTTCGGGTGGGCGAAGGCTCGGAACGCACCTTTGCCCACCCGACGCCCGTGGGGAGAGGTGAAAAGCCGCCGCGAAAGAGCTTAAGCTGGCGCCTGAGCACCTTCGCGGACGGTGACAACTACTCTATACGCCTCGATCGGTGCAAAGACGGACCGGCCATGCTGCAATCGATCGACTGGTCGTTGCTTGTGCGCTACGCCTCGGCGCTAGTCTTCGGCTATCTCCTCGGTTCGATCCCGTTCGGCGTTCTGCTCACGCGGCTTGCGGGCACGGAGGACATCCGCGCGGTCGGCTCGGGCAATATCGGCGCGACCAATGTGCTGCGTACGGGTCGCAAGGGTCTCGCGGCGGCAACCCTCGTGGGCGATGCGCTCAAGGGCACCGCCGCCGTGCTCGTCGTCCTCTATGTCTCCAACCGGAGCCTCGCGCTCATTGCCGCGCTCGGCGCCTTCCTCGGCCACCTTTTTCCGGTGTGGCTCAAGTTCCAGGGCGGTAAGGGCGTGGCGACCTATATCGGCGTTCTGCTCGCACTCTCTTGGCCGGCCGCTGTCGGCTTCTGCCTGATCTGGATCATGGTCGCTGCCATTACGCGGTACTCGTCCTTGTCCGGCCTCGTCGCTGCCGTGGCGACGCCAGCCGTGCTCTGGATGATCGACAGTCGTCCGGAGGCGCAGCTGTTTCTTCTGCTGACAGTCGTGCTGTGGATCAGACATCGCGACAATATCGTCCGGCTGGTCAATGGCACCGAGAAGAAGATCGGACAGCATGGCGCCTAGCCGACAGCTCGTGCGATCACCTCCATGCCGATCAGATAGCGATAGCTCACATTGAAGCGCAGCGGCTTGAAACCCGTTTCCGCGAGCAGCGCGTAGAGGCGTGGTCGACTGAAATTGTGAAAATGTTCGAGTTCGCTCCAATAGGAACAGGCGTTTTCGGCATCAAGCTTGCGCCACAAGGCGCAATCGAAGCTCGGCATCGAGAGGAACAGGATTCCGTCCGGCCTGAGGAACCGTTTCACGGTTGCAAGCGCTCGCTTCGGAAAGGGCATGTGCTCGAGCACGTCCGCGAGACTGACGACGCTGAATCGTTCCGGCGGATCCCACTCGGCAATGTCCACGCAGTGCGCCTCGATGCCATGTTTCTGCAAGGCCTCGACGCTTCGCTGACGAAGATCGACGCCGACCGGCGTAAAGCCCCATTCCTGGGCCGTAAACAGAAGCGAGCCATTCCCGAAACCGACGTCAAGCCATACCCCGTCCGCCATGTATTGCGCCACCCGATCGACGATGAAGGACGAAACCGTGCGTTGCTCCTCCATGTCCCAGCCGGGCTCTTGGTGCTGGTTCACCTTGCCAAACACCAGCGCCGCCGTCTCCGATGAGAAATAGCCGTCGGTGAAGACATGAGCGCAGGTCTCGCATCGCATCCAGTTCATGGTCGGTGAAATAGCCGGGTGATAGAGCGGGTGACCGGAGCAATCCGCCGTCCGGTGCAGGCGGATATCCTTTCCCTCGCACAAGGGACAATGCTCGAAGGGGATGCGCGGATTCGGTCCCGCGTCGGGCCGCCGCGTGGCCTGACTGAAATTGATCTGTAGTCCCTGCAAATACGGCGGAATCGTCTGCGTCATTGGGTTTCAAATACGGCAGCGGCACTTGAGCTTAGCCAAGTCAGAACTCGCGATCAACGCGACGCCGAATACCGGCGGGCCGCATCCTTGTCGCGGCCCGGCAACCTGGGGACGGAACGTCAAGCGATTGATATCACATGATTTATAGCCGCCAGGGACAGAGGCAAGGTACTTTTGTCGTGGATGATCGACGGCCGCCCTGCGGCTGGTCGAAGGCACCGAAAAGCAAAATCGGTCAATCGGCGACAACTCCTTGACGCTTCCGGCGACGCTCCGGCATCCAAACGTGCGCCATGGTCGTCAACTCGACGCCCCCTCCTCTGGCGGCTTGATATGGCGAAACGAAAATAGCAGAGCCAGGTCGTACGCGATCTTGAGGCAGCCGCAGATGACGAGCGGCAAGCCTGAGAACGCCGTCGTCAGCATCGCACCCGCCAACGCCGGACTAACCGATGCAGCAAGACTGCGCGGTACCGCCGTCACGCTTGCTGCCGCGGGTCGTTCGGCGGGTGTCACCACGGCCATCACATAGGATGTGCGCGTGGGGACATCCATCTGCGCCAGCGCGGATCGGATCAGCAACAGCGCGAACACGATTGTGAGGTTCGGGGAGAATGCCGCGAGAATGAGGCAAATGCTCGATGGTATATGCGTGAACACCATCGTGTTCACGAGCCCGATCCGCTTCGCGAGCCGCGCTGCGACGGGATAGGAGAATGCGGTGAGGACGTTGGACCAGAAGAAAAATATGCTTGCGGCGGCGAGCGACAAATCGAATCGTTCAAACAGCCACAAAGCCACGAGCGATTGAACCGCAAAGCCGCCGGCAAACGCATCCAGGCTGAACAAAGCGGCAAGCTTATAGACAATTCCTCGCGACGGACCCAAAGGCGTGGAGCGAGAATTCGTTTCCTGCACCTTGACGTGAGGCAGACGCCAGTAAAGTCCCGCGCCGACAAGCCCCAAGGCCGCGTAGAGATAGAACATGATTTTGAGCGCGTCGATCTTGGCGATGTCAAACGAAACCAGGACGTCCGGGAGTCCGGCGGCGAGCGCGCCGGCTGCGGTCGCGAGCGCTCCGGTCAAACTGTAGCGCGCGAAAATGCGGGTGCGGGCCTGGTCCAAGGCGCTTCGTGCCAGCAAGGCGTGTTCGAGCGGCACATGCACGCCGATATCGCCGGTCGAGGGATTGAGCGTGCCGACAAAAACCACGGTGACGATGAAAGCGAAGTACTCGAATGTTGGAATCGCAAGCCCCGTCGCCGCCATCAGGAACGCGCAAATCAGGAGCAAATTGCGCAGGTCATGACGAGCGGAAAAAAATCCGACCGCCAGCGTCATGGCCGCTGATCCGAGCAGCGCCGCGGTCGCGACAACTCCGATTTGGAAGGGATCAAAGCCGATTTCGGACAGGTAGGCGGGCAGGATGATGGCGGCAAATCCATCGCCAAAGCCGCGCGCGGCGCGCGCGGCGTAGAGATAGAAGACGTCCGATTGTCTTCTCACGCTCTGATCTGCAATTGAACCGGGCCGCGGTCATCCATAGGGCGACCGCGGCGCGAATCATTTTGCCGGAGTCACGGCATAATCCGCGAAGTACACGTAGCTGTCTGCCTTCGACCACAGGCCGATGCGCCCGGAAACAGGCTGAGGTAGCGTGTGCTCGAGATAACGCTTGCCGTCGAGATAGCCTTCGACCTTGGCGCCGGCGATGCGCAGCTTGAGGTCGTGCCACTGCCGCGTTGCAGTCGGCGTATTTCGCACCCACTCCACCGAGGAGCGCCGGCCCCTCTCGAACTTCCACAGCACGAGATTGTTCTCAAGCGGGTTCGCACGCACTGTCAGGTAGTCGCCATTCGGTTTGAGATTGAACAATATTCCAGCACCTTGGTCGATGCGGCCGGAAATTCCTTCGAAGCGGACGGCGATTTCGCCGGCGCTGAAGTCGGGCACGTCCTTGGCGACGGTGTAGGGGAAATAGGCAAAGGCCTGAACTCGATCGAGGAATTCGGCGTATCGCTCGCCGTAAAGCGCACGCGCCTTGTCGGCGATCCCAGCCGAGGACTGCCCTTCTTTCCATTGCCGGCCGTCGACCGCCAGGACCTTTTTCGCGCCCTCCTGTTCGACCCGCCAAACTCCGACGACGCTGAGGAAGGACTTCGACTCGGCGCCCACGGTTTCATCCGAAAAGTCGACCTTGGTCGTTTGCTGAGCCAGGGCCGGCGGTAGCAATGCCGCCAAGCCGAGGCTTGCTGCAGCTATCGTTCTCATTCCCTGTGTGAGCTTCATGGCTGGCCTCCATCTGGGTTGAACTGCGATTGATGGGCGGTGACGGTGGGGTGTTTGACCCCCATTCGCGTAAGGATCGACAGCATCGAGTGTTCCCTGCGCCGGGGCGATCCGAAACGGGTCGGTCTATCATCCATGCACAACTCCTCAACGCTCTCAGTGGCGAACTGGGCCGGACGGCGACAGCGAAAAGCCGAAGCTCAATCCAGCCCGCACCTCGTTGACGGGATGGCGGTTCGTCCAGCCGTGACGCACGCCGACATCGAACGAAAGGTCGTCGCGAACCTGCCAGATCAATCCAACGAGGCCGGATATGGTTTCAGACTTTCCGAATTCGTTCTCATAGAACACCTCGGCGACAGGTCGCACGGTCCACTTCGATGGTCCCTCGATGATCACGCCAAGAAATAGATCTCCGCGATGCTCGCGGGTCAGCGCAGCGGCTCCGTTCAGATGGATCGCTCCCCAGTCCCAGCGCTGCGACACGATCCCGGCCAGACTTGCGCCAAATCGCGAATCCCCGGTGCTGTCCGGCAAAAGCACCCCAAACTCGGTCGCGACACTTGGCCCGGTTTTGTCCTGAAGACTGCCCTCTCGCAGTACACCTTTCAGGAATGCCCCTGCTGCTGTCAGGCTCGAAGGACCCGACGGCGAAATGGGCGTTTCTATCTGCCCTTCCAGGACAGCTTCCCAAGTCTCGGTCAGGCCGTAATTGAAGCGTGCTGCAGGTGCGATCAGGACTGTACCGGATGCATCCCGAAAAAGACCCGCCGGTTGCATCTCGATTTCCACCTTTCCCTTGTCGGCGACCGCGGCATCGGTGCCGTCGAACGGCCGATAGGCCGAGGCAGGCATGGCCCCTGCCGCTAAGCAGAGGCAGACGAGGCATGGGCGGGCGACGGTATTTGCCAGCGCCGATGCTGAGATGGGGCGAATTTCGCACATGGTGACAACTCGCTCAGGTCAAGGTTAGGGAATCGGGCGGAACACCCAGATAGCCGCCGGCTCTCCGGAAGATGCCCGCACCGCAAGCAGCAGGCGATCAAGTTCCGGCACGAAGAGTGAAGTCCGCGCCCCGGCAACCGTCGGAATGCGCGCAACGCGTCGATATGCGCTCCATTCAGAATCGAGCACATCCAGGAACCCTTCGCCGCAACTGACGTAGACGCGGCGGCGCTTGGCATCGACGAACACGTCGTCGGCGTCGCCGCAGATTTCGGGGCTCGCGACCAAGGCGCCGTCCTTGGTCGAGAACACGCCGAGCTTCGCAGGAGGGGTACGGAAGGCCGTGAGAACGTGCCCGGCCTCTTTGTCGAGCGCCATCGGAAAATTGCCGCCGGCAGTTCCCATCGGCCAGCTTGCCGTCTGCTTTCCGGATTGGCGATCGACAACAGCGATCGCCTTCGCCCTCGGGAGATTGACGAAAACTTGGTTGCCGCCTGGATCAAGCTGGAAGCCTTCGGGGTGGACGCCCAAGGGGATGTCGCCGACCTTCCTGGAGCTCGCGACATCGATCACTGCCAAGCCGCCGCCGCCATATCCGACGATGATTTGATTGGCAGCGATGTCCACCCGGATGTTGTCCGCATCATCCCCAAGATCGATCTGTCCCGTTGCCGCATAATCCGGTCCCATGAACAAGCGCACCGATCCATCTCCCGCGTTCGTGACGTAAAGGGTGGCCATTGACGGCACGTAGGCCACGCCCTGCGGTTCCTTTAGTCCCCCGATGGTACGAATGACGCTCCGGCTGTTGAGGTCGACGATCCCGACGCTGTTGTTGCCGAGCTCGGCGACGAACAGACGCTGCCGCGCCAAGTCGATCGCCATGTGATCGATTCGGCCACTCACATTGCCGAGAGGAATCTTGGCTTCGAGCTGCAGCGCAGCTGTTCCGGCCGTTTGAGCCGTCGGCCGGCCTTCAGCGGCCAACAGTGCGAGAGTGCCTGCAAATGCGGCGATGATCGTCCTGAGCGGATTTAGCATGGGACCCATCCTGCGAGAACCTCAACGACATTGAGTCTTGACGATCCGTCCGACGCGCCGCTTCGGCCTGATCAACCGGGCGAAAGCGGCGCATCGGAGCCGTTGCTTTACATCAGCCGCCCGCCGGTTCACCGGTCAGCAGGTCATAATAGGTAGTCTTGGCCGTGTTGCCCTGGGCAGTCATTACCTCGAAGACAGGCTTTCCGTTGCGGACTTTTTCCTTCACGGAAAAGACCGTGCCTTGCGGCGAGGCCTTCTGGATGATCGCCGGGATCGTCATCTTGGTCATCGACAGCAGCGTGTGGTACTGCGCCGACCGGGCGATGTGCTTGAGGTCGGCGAACACCTCCTTCTTGGGAGCCCAGTTCGCTGCGGTTGCCTCGCCGCCATACTCGTTGAAGGAATTATCCTCCGCGGCGGTGTCGAAGCCCTTCGCCGAAGTGTAGACCGACAGCATGAGCTTGCCGCCTTCCATTTCGTATTTCGCTTCGGTGGGCACTTCGGTTCCCTTGGCGACCTGAGCGATTCCTTGCGCCAAGCTGACTTTGGCATTGGCCATTGCCCGCAGCAGGGCTTGATCCGCTTGCTCGGCAGTCACGAGGGTGTAGCTGCTCGCCAACGTCGCCAGTCCAAAGGCGAAGGCAAGGACCACGTTTCTCTTCATCATGTTGAACCTCCATTGGTCGACTGCTTGAATCGCCCCCTAACACCTTGAACCCATTCTTGACCATCACCCGCTTCGGCCGAATTCATGTGGGCCATTCGATGTTGCTGCGGCGCCGATTGATCGAGATCGGTGCTGCCTAATCCAAAGGCTGCTGAACGATCGTGAATTGCTCGCCCTTCAGGAGCAGCACCGAAGCGACGGGGTGACCCTCCTTCAGGTTCGGGACCACACCGACCGCACGGAACCCGGCGCTCTCACCGATTGCCTTGTCGACGGCGTCTTTCAAAGCGATCTTTGCATTGGCCATCGCCGCGCTCTGCGACTGGGCAGAGGATAGGTCATCGTCCTTTGTGATTGGCTCCGCCTTGGCGACTTTGGAGGTCACATAGTCGACCAGCACTTCGGAGAACTTGCCGTCTTTCGCCGTGTAGATCGAGAGCTGGAACTTGCCGTTGTCGACCTCGAACTTGCCCGAGATCGGCTGACCTTCCTGTTCGCTGGCCGCCAAGCCGTCTTGCAAGCTGACCTTGGTCGCGCCGAACGCCTTGATCAACTCCTCGCCTTCGTCGTCGTCATCGTCATCCCCAAGGACGGCATAGTGGCCGGCCAAGCCTACTACGGCCGCCAAGCCGACGACTGCCGAGCTAACGGCCGCAGTGGTTATCAGCTTTCTCCGAGTCATTTTGACCTCCATCGACTGACCGGATCGCCCCCGTTAGTCCTTGAGGTCTCATTCCAAACGTCATGCGTTCCACACGAATTCGCGCGGCTCATTTGACCTTGCCGTCAGGGCCGAATTGCTTGAGGTAGGCCCACAGATTGGCGATATCTTTTTCGTCCCTGACGGAGACGGTCATTTTTGTACCGGGAACTTTCGCACCCGGATTTGTGATGAACTCCTTGAACGTGGCCTCGCTCCATACGATGCCTGCGTTCTTGATGGGATCGCTGTAGCTGTAACCCTCGACGGTGCCGGAGCGGCGCCCATCAAGGCCGTTGAGGATGGGGCCAAGCTTGTTTTGGGCCCCGTCGCCAACGGCATGACAGATCGCGCATAACCCGAAAGAGTTCTGCCCAGCTGCAACGTCCTGTGCCTTCGCAGCAGTCATGGTTACCGCAAGCGTGAGAATAGCAATCGTCCATTTCCCCATAGTCGTGTCTCCTTTGCGTTGATTCACCCAATGTAGGCGCGTCATGCAGCCAGGATCATCGACGCACACTCTGCTTCTGAAGCACGCCCTCAAACGGCAGACTTGCACCTTCTCGCCTCAGCTCAATTTTCTTCCCCGACAGCCAAACCTGGTAGCAGCCGCCGTCGTCCTTTCCACGATCGATGCAGAGCTCGTCCTTCTGTACATGCCATTTTCCGGAGTTCTTGCGGCCCATGGAGTAGCTGGTGAGCGTGCCGTTTGCCGCAAAGACGTCGGCCCAATGCACCTCGTCGGTGATTTCCATCCCGGAGATCTTGGCCCGGATTTGGGAACCACTCAGTTTTTGGAACTTCTCCTGGGCTGACGCGTCCAGGCCTGTAAAGGCATTCATTGCCAAGGTCACGAGCGTCACGCCTGCCGCGAGTCTTCTCGTTGCGGTCCCTAGTGCACGATCGTGTCTGGCCTTTGCGCTTGTGTATTTCATTATCGTCGATCACCATCTAGTTCATGCGCTCGCCGTCGGGTCGCTGTGTCGCGACCCGACGTTTTGAGGTGATTGATCGCTTCAGCTCCTCGCGCTCGCCGTCTTGTCGAGCGCGGCGCGCAATCCCTTGGCGAGCTTCAGGGCATCGTCGTTGGCCCAGAAGTGCAGGAAGAACAGTCGAGGCTGTTCATCCAGCATGTGGCTGTGGACCGCGGTCACCTCGATGCCATTTGCCCGCAGCTCAGCAATCACGGGGTTGACCTCTGTCCCGATGAGGACAAAATCTCCAGTGATGGCGGCCTTGCCGCCGCCGGTCGGCTGGAAGTTGATCGCTGTCGCTACGCCCAAAGGTCCAGCGGGTGTGAGCTGCATTCCGCTTTCGGTGATCGGGTCGCGCCGCGGCACGCCGAACCCATAGACGCCGCCGTTGGCCGTGCCTTTGGCGCCGATGATCTGATCGAGCTGCGCGGTGTCGAGGTCGATCGCGGGGGGCGTTCCGGCCGCGGGAGGCGTAAGCGGCGTCTTGCTGGCGCCGAGCGCTGTATGAATCGCAGTGGCCATCTTTACCGGATCGCCATGCCCCCCGATGTGCATGTAGAAAGTCATTGGTTCGGCGCGCAGCAGGTGATTGTGAATCGCCGTGACCTCGATGCCGCCTTCCCGTAGTTTGCTGACGACGGGATTGATCTCGCTGCCGAGCAATACGAGATCGCCCATCACCATCGCCGTATTGCCCATCGGCTTGAATGCCGCCCAGCCGCCGAGCGCAAATGCCGGTCGGATGGTGACGCCGTCGACCGTCACTTGCAGATCGGTGCGCGGGAAGCCGTAGCGATGCGCGTCTCCCGTAACCGCAGCGCTCCGGCCCGCCGCGGCATCGACTTTCTGCCAATCGATACCTTGGGCGTTCGCGGCATTGGCGATTGTCGCCGTGGCACAAAGCGCAATTAGTAGTTGTACAGCACGCATGTTAGTCCTCCGTGGTTGGGCTTACGGCCCGGTTGGTTTCCGCCCCGTGTCATCCGCAAGTTTTCCAAAGAGCCGATCGACCGCTTGCCAGCGAATGACGCTCATGAAGGTATCGACGTAACTTCCGGCCTTGGCGCCGAAGTCGATGTGGTAGGAGTGCTCGTACATGTCCAGGGCTAGGATTGGCGTGCCGCCCGCCAGCGTATGGCAGTGGTCGGATGCCCACTGATTGACGAGCTTGCGGTCGCGCGGGGACCACGCCAGCAACACCCATCCAGACCCGCCGCCGAGCGCCTTGCCCATGGCGATGAATTCGGAGCGCCAGCGTTCATAGGAGCCGAAATCCTGCGCCAGGGTTTCCTGAAGAACGGAGCCCGGTTCGCTTTGTTCCCCAAGCCCATCGAAAAAGAGTTCGTGGAGAATCATCGAATTCATCGCGATGAGCTGCTCACGCTTGAGTCCGTTGATGAGAAATCCGGGTGCATTCGCGTAATCGAGTTCGGCGAGCTTCTCCTCGATAACATTCAGGCGCTTCACCGCCCCGCCGTAATTGTTGTCGTAATGGCTGAGAATCAGTCGCTCCGACATCCCTTTGATCTTTGCCGGATCGCATGTCAGGGGCTTCATTTGGTACGGCATCAACGTTGCTCCGACCTTGGGAGAGGCCGATTTTCAATAGGATCAAATCGTGTAATGCCGTCGTCCTGTGTCCAAAGGGCGATGTGACCGTCCTTCCTGCGGGTACGCTCGAATGTGCTGGTGACCTTGTGGCTCACGACAGAACTCCCAACAGGAACAGAATGATCCCCGCGGCACAGGATCCAGCGAGCGTCGGAATCATCCCGACCTTGAACCGGAAGATCGCCACCGCGGCCGCGACCGAGAGCGCGAGCGCCCATGGATCGACGCTGGCGAGTTTCGGCGCGTCGAAAGCGAGCAGGAAGGCGCGCACCGGCTCGGTTTCGTGGAAGACGGTATGGATCGCGAACCAGATCGCGAGGTTCAGCACGACGCCGACCACGGCGGCTGTGATCGCGGACAGGGCACCGTTGAGCGCCTTGTTGCCGCGCAGGACCTCGATGAAGGGAGCGCCCAAGAATATCCAGAGAAAGCACGGGGTGAACGTCACCCACGTCGCGAGCAGGCCGCCAAGCGTGCCGGCGAGCATCGGCGGGAGCGCGCCCGGGTCGCGGAAGGCCGCCATGAACCCGACGAACTGGAGAACCATGATCAGGGGCCCAGGGGTGGTTTCCGCCATGCCAAGGCCATCGAGCATTTCGCCGGGCTTGAGCCACCCGTAATTCTCCACCGCCTGTTGGGCCACATAGGCGAGCACTGCGTAGGCGCCGCCAAAGGTCACCATGGCCATCTTGCTGAAGAAGACAGCGATCTCGCTGAAGACGTTGGCGCTTCCCAAAGTAGCGAGGAGCGCAATCACCGGGACGAGCCACAGCACGAGCCAGACGCTTGATGCGCGCAACGCTCGCACGACGGTCGGCCGTGCGTGTTCGGGAAGCTCGTCGCCGAGGAGGCTATCGACGACGCCGGCGTCTTGCTTGCCGCTCCCGTGTCCTGTGCTGACTTGGAATGCAGTGACATTCCGCCATGCGCCGATGAAACCAATCAGCGCCGCGCCAAATATGATCGCCGGGAACGGGACGTTGAAGAAGAAAATGCCGGCGAATGCACCCGCGGCCAGCAACAGCATCACGTTGTTCTTGAGCGCGCGCTTGCCGATGCGGAACACGGCCTCCAGCACGATCGCCAGCACGGCTGCTTTCAATCCGAAGAACAGGGCGACGATAAATGGCACATTGCCGTACGCGGCATAGATGTAGCTCAGCGCCATGATGGAGATGATGCCGGGCACGACGAAGAGCCCGCCGGCGATGATGCCGCCCAATGTCCGATGCATCAGCCAGCCGACATAGGTCGCGAGCTGCTGCGCCTCGGGCCCGGGCAGCAGCATGCAGTAGTTGAGGGCGTGCAAAAAACGGGATTCCGAAATCCACCGCTTTTCCTCGACCAGGATGCGATGCATCACAGCGATCTGGCCAGCCGGACCCCCGAAGCTGAGCAGCGCGACGCGCAGCCAGACCCGCCATGCCTCGCGGAGAGACACTCCGTGCTGAAGCTCGGTGCGCGTACCCTGGACGACCGAAAGCTCAACCACGTGGTCTCTCCTTCACGCTTGTGCTCGCCGGCGGTCGTGCATTTCAGCTTGATGGCTGCGACACCAGGTGTAGAGCGCGTCATAGATGACCATTCCATGTCCGAGCATTTCGTGGTCATCGCTGAAATTGGCCGACAGCCCGCGCGCATTGGGGCGCCAAATCGGGCCGCGACGTATCCGCCCCCCTCACGATCGTCGCCAGCTGATCGAGAGCGGGGTCATTGATTTCGAAGGCACGCTGGATGGCGTCGAACGAACAGCGATCACCCACATGCCCAAACTCGACGCCCTTGATGTCGTAAGGTGTCGCGCCTGTTTCCTTTGCCACGGCAAGAACCTCGGTTGGCGGCACGTAGACGAATTGCGCGCTCGGATTGATGAAGCGGCGAACCAGCCAGGGACAGGCGATGCGGTCGATTTTTGGATGTTCCCGAGTGACCCACTTGTCTGCCACCGAGCCAAGATTGCGCCGCGTCGGCAAACGCTTTTCGACCCAGCCGAGAATGCCTCCCTCGAGATAACCAGCCTTTATCCCGGCATCGCGCAAAGCTGAAGCTGCATCTTGGCTGTTTTTGTTTCCGTCAGCGCAATAGACCACGACTGAGCGGCCGGGCGGCAGTTCCTTGCGCCCGCGCTCCACCTGCCCCGGGGGCTGATGGAGGGCACCGATGATCAGCCTGTCATCGGCGGCAAAACTCGCCGCGGCACGCACATCCACCACCACGGGCGCCGACGCCGTGCCCAGATGCGCGTACAGATCGGTGGGCGTAACTGCAAGGGATTTTCCGTCCATGCGCAATCACCTCGAAAAGTCGAGTGTTGCGCAGAGCTTGGACGGTTTGCGTCTCACGGGGAGTCTGCAGATCCCCGATCAGCCAGCGTAACGTAATCCTGCCGGAAAGGAAGTGCAAGCATGGCGAATCCGTCTCCGAACCCACGCGCTGCGCGCGCAGCGTAGATGTAAAAGGTCTTAGCCGGATGACCTTTGATCGAAGATGTGCGCGACATTTCCGAATTTCCTCAGTAGGCGGCGGCCTAGATAATTAAGCGTGAATCAATATGCGATGCAGCCACAGAACGGCGACCTAACGGCCGCCGAGCTTGTGCCGAGACCCGCATAACGATTTCGAAAGCTGGAGTAGGTCTACCCTCCATGCGCAACCTCCTCGACAAAACGGAGTGCTGCGCAGAGCTTGGACGGAAGACCCGTCTAAGGGGGAGTCTGCGTTCCCCCAAACAATTCTACATTAGGATGCCCATTGGCCAACGCAAGACCCAGAGATAGAGATAGTGAAATGAGGAGCTTACACTTGTCCCACTTGTCCGGCGTGGGCAGGCCACGGCGAAACGCAATGAATGGCTTGCGCGTAATCTCACTCGCGCGCCTCCATGCAGAACGTCAAGGCGTATAACCAACCTGAAATTTCAGCGAGCTGCAGCTCCCAGCTCGCTGGATGACGCCGCTGAGCAGTATTATTGCTGCAGCGACCTATTCGTCCCGAGAGCCCTGCCCGAATGAACTCGGAGAATCGGGCGGGCTCGTTCGCGGAGCATTTTGCTGCGTTGCCGAACTGTTTCGAGAGCCTTGCCCCGTGGTATCAAGAGCCTTGTCCCGTGGTATCAAGGGTGCCGCTCGGCGAAACTTGGTCCTCGGCATTTTCCTGCTTCTCCTCGTTGATGATGCGCTGCATCTCTTGTTGAGATTGCATCTGCGTCGGGAGCTGTCCAGCCGGGCTACTGCTCTGCTGTTGGGCTGCAGCGGGAACACACAATGCGGCCGCTGCTGCTACAACGATGATCTTTTTCATGAATTCCTCCTTCAGAACCTGAGAATCCGTTTTGTCAACGCAAGCAAGAATCGATTGGTTGCTCGATCAGTGAGCCGATCAGGTAAAGTTGAGATTGAAGCGCCTATTCGTTTCGCAATCGATCTGATGCAATCGGGTCATGCATGTCCGCACGGGATCGAATGACGCGAAGACATGTAGCCGCGGGCCTGTAACACGCAGGCCCGCATCCGACCGATCGTTGAACTGTGCACCAAATTTGTCGTGGGCGATCGTGAGGCTTCGAATGGGCGCGGAATTTCGGGAGCGCACGACGCCCACCAATTGAAGGGGCGAGAGTTCCCTCTATGCGCAACCTCCTCGACAAATCGAGTGCTGCGCAGAGCTTGGACGGGAAAGCCGTCTGACGGGGAGCCTGCGTTTCCCCGTAACACAAACCTATCTCAGGCCAGTATCAACCCCAAGACCCCTCTGAGCAGTTCCCGGGCCACTGCCAATTATGGCGAAAAAATATCGCGCGACATTCGTGTGCCCTCCTTGATCCAGATCAAGGAGCTTCCGCATCGTCCGTCGATGATGCGCAACTCGCTCGCAGGTGGCCCGACCAACGTCGTTAGCCGCCAGCGGCGGTACTCAAAAGGAGGCACAAATGAAGTCAGCTAAGCTAGTCTCAGGACTATTGCTGGGCCTCACGTTGCTAGCGAGCCCGGCATTCGCCCAAAGCAATGTTCAGCGGCTGAATACCGATGGGATCGCAAAAGCCATCGGCAAGGAGGGAGACCTCACCGGAGAGATGTACAAGGTCTCATTCCCGCGATCGGACGTGTCCGTGAGGGTGGGAAACGTGGCGATCAAGCCGGCATTGTCACTGATCGCATGGGCCGCGTTCATCAAATCGGGCAATACTGCGGTCACCTATGGCGACCTTGTCTTGCTCGAAGACGAGGTCAACTCTGTCATCAGCAAGCTTGAGGAGAGAGGCTTGGAGCTATCAGCCCTCCATAACCATCTCCTGCACGAGACGCCTCGCATCATGTATATCCACTTCGTCGGACGTGGAGACGAGGTGGAAATGGCAAAGGGGATTCGGGAGGGGCTGGCGCTGACTAAGAGCCCACTCGTCTCGACTGCATCAGGACCGGAGACAAAACCCGAAATCGCGACAGAGATCGAGAGGATCATCGGCTATCAAGGCAGTATGGGGGGAGACGTGTTCCACATTACCGTGCCGCGAAACGACATCCATGTGGCGACGATGGGCGCAATGGTCCCTGGCAGCATGGGCATGAACACTCCCTTCAATTTCCAGCTGGATGGCAAGAACGCCGCCATAAACGGTGACTTCATGCTGCGTCCCGCAGAGCTCAACCCCGTGATCAAGGTCCTGCGAGCCAACGGCATCGAGGTGGCTTCGATTCACAATCACCTGCTCGACAATGAACCACAACTGGTCTTCATGCACTTCTGGGCCTATGGCGACGCGGTAGGCTTGGCCAAGGGGCTGAAAGCCGCGTTGGACCGGGTCGGATCGTAGGCGCGGTCAGTTAGACGGTAGAGTCGAGGATGGGCGCGGCAGTCTTGGGGCGTATGGCCAAAGCTCCGTTTCCATCCCCGCTCATCGAAACGGACAAGGCGATTTCCGCGTCCCGTAGCAGAAGTGGATTTCGCGACCGAGCAGCCAGACTGTCTGCCAGCGCGACGTCCTGAGCGCCGTTATTTGAAATCGAAGCTTCGGTTTAGCTGCTGACTGGCGCAGGCATCGTTCGGCGGCAATGTTGCACGCCTCGATGGAGCCTATAGTCTTTTCTCGATGGGGAGCTGCCTGACGACGGGCCTCGCATTCCCGCCGCCGCGACCCGACTTCGCGACCAAAAATCTCTTCCCGTTGGTGCAAAGAGCCACTTCCGGACGAAAGCTCTCCCACCCCGGCTCTTGGATATTCGCAACGTCGATGCTCTCGACTTGGGGGCAGTCATGGCCGGCCTGTCGGATGATGAGCGCAAGCTCGCGTTCCCGATAGCCGCGCGGTGTGGCTGTTTCTGCATTCGCGACCGCGGGGTACATCGCCGCCGTGATGACAAGAATCGCCCACTGGTATCGCATGGACATTGACGCCTCCGGAGCCGATTGCCTTCAATAGCTGCGTTCCGCGTTGCGTGCATACGGTTGGGCGCACAGAGCTATTCGTGCAAAGGCGGACGTCACCATCGCTGTTGCCGAATCCAATTTCTATAATGGACGACGTTCTTACTTCGCAAGCTCCCTGCAAGCCTCCACATCGGAGCCCCAGAATTCAATGCATTTGGCGCGGTCCATCGCCCCTTTGCCGATGACCTTGGCGATGAGAAAATCGGCGACGAGTCCGACCTCGTTCGGCGCCAAGGTTGCAGGCGGATCCGGCATCTGCAGATTGCGCGCCCGGAGATCGGCCTGCTTGAGGCCGAAGCAGCGTCCATCGCTATAGGCGAGCCGGTCGAACGCCGGCATGCCCGTCCCCGGACGCCCGCATTTGATGGTCATGATCAGAGCCTCGCGGTCGATCTGCTTCTCGCGCAAATTGGCGCCGTCCGGCATCTGACTGTCCATCTTGCGGCCATCGCCGGCCCAGCCGTGACAAGCCTGACAATTGCCCTTTTGCGCAAAGAGCCTCATGCCGGCGGCAATGTCCGAGGCGTCGGGCGTCTGCGCCTGTGCGGCCGTGACGTAAGTGAGAGCAACGGCCGCCAAGACCAACACGGCGCCGCGCGTCACGGAGCGGACCTTGCGTTGCGCATCGTTATTCACGGAGCGGACGTAGAGCATCGCGATCCTCCTGCTTGGCAACTCATGTGTTTGCGCCCCAACCTGACTACTTATAGTCCTCGCACGATTCAGCTGAGCCCTCGTAATAAAAGAGGCACTCCTCTCGAGTTATTCGGCCGCGTCCGACGATGCGCGCCTGCAGGTAAGCGATCACGGCGTCGATCTCGTCGGAGTTGAGCATGCTTGAAGTTGGTTGCAGATTGTCCGGCGCGGCGCTCAGCGGCCGTCCGTAACACGGACGAACCGTGTATGCACCCTCGTCGAATGAGGGCATGCCGGTGCCCGCGCGCCCGCAACGGATGGTCATCTTGAGCGCAGCAGCATCGAGTCTGGTCGTGCGCAGATTCGCCCCGATTGGAAAATCGTCGTCTTCCCTGTCCCCATCCGCAAAGGGGCCATGGCAATCGGCGCATCCCGATGTTTTCCACGTTTGCAAGCCGGCCTTTAGCGTGGCCTCATCCTGGGCAAGACCCGCGCTAGCGCAGGCCAGGGCGGCAACGGCCAGGACCAGCACGACGCCGCGCGTGCCGCTGAGAGCCTTGGCCTTCGCATCGTCGTCTGTGCCACCGAAGTTGATCGATGGGCACGCATTGTGGACGCGCCGGCGAGAGGACTCAGCGCGCGACATTGAGTCGACCGGAGAGACTGAGGGAGAAATTCGGTCCATGCGCAATCATCTCGACAAGCGAGTGCTGCGCAGAGCTTGGACGGAGAGCGTCTGACGGGGAGCCTGCGTTTCCCCGATCCCTAAAATCTAAGCGCGTTGGGTCGAGAATCGCAAGAGGGGGGAGCCCGATTCTCACGCTAAGCGGGAGTTTGTTACAAATGCAACTGCTGCAGTCGCTGCGGTATTGCGCGAAGCGCGTTGGATCCGCGGTTGCCAATGACCGAAGTTTTCGGATATTCATCATCCTGCGGGGATTTCGCAGCCTCCCCATCAGATGGGCCACCATCCAAGAGCTGCTCGCTTTGCTATGGGAAGCGAGCAATGGATGGAAGTTGCCAATCTGACGCTCGGAACCACGCCATCTGACACAGGTGAACTTGCATGCCAGCTTTCGACGAGGGCGCATACCCGGTTCGGGCGTGCTTCGGGCGACCTCTGGGCCGCCACCGGACAATTTGCACCCGGCCGGCCGCACGCTAACTCCCGGCGAGATCGATGCCGTGGTTGCTTACCTGCAGCCACGCATCCTTGGGCGCGGGCGAATAACGCGACAGGAGTGCCTGTCCGATTACGAAGATCAACTGGATCAGTGCGAGGACTTCAAATAGCCAAGGGATTGCGAGGCTTAGGCAACCTGAGGATCAAATGCGAATAATCAACCTTGCGGCAAGGGAATATCAGAAATGAAAAAATGCGCAGTGGTTGTGTCCTTGCTCTTGCTCCACGGATTTTCCGTCGCGCCCGCTCAGCAGGCCGATGGCTTTTTTACGGCTGAGCAGGCAAAGAACGGAGAACGCGTCTATCAGGCGCGGTGCGCAACTTGTCATGGAGCCGATCTTCACAGCACCGATCCCGAGGCCCCCGACCTCACCGATGGGGCGTTCAGATTTGGTTGGCAGGGAAAGACGATTGCGAATCAGTTCGAGCAAATTCGCAGCACGATGCCCCCCGGAAAGGCGCGAAGTCTCGACGACCAGACCTATGTCGACATCGTGGCCTATATTCTCCAGTTCAACGGAATTGCGTCCGGAAATCAGAAACTGGCGCCGGACGGCCGCATTCTGGAGCAGATCGTTATCACGATCCCCGTCAGGTGAATTCGTTGGTTCTGAATCTTGGGAACGGAGTTTGATGCGATGCGAACTGCACGACTGATGATTGGCGTCGTCGGCGCCACCCTTGTTGTCCTCGGTGTGCGTGCGACCGCGCAACTTACGCTGCCCGATGGCCCCAATCGCGATCTCGTCGCTCGCACATGCGGGGCCTGTCACGATCTCGGCATGGTGATCGGCGCGGGCGGGCGCAGCCGGGAGGGCTGGGATGGAACGATCGACGACATGACATCGTATGGAATGAATATTACGCCGGCAGAGCGCAGGCTGGTCCTGGAATATCTTGCGACTTATCTGCCGTATCGGCCTGGTCAGTAGTCCACGGAGAAATCCGGCCGCCGGGTCTTAAACAAGGAAGACCGCGGCAGGAAGGAAGCTTGCGATGAATCTCGCTTTAATGGAAATGAGGGCTGCACGTTTGTCGATTGGCGTCTTGGGCACAGTGCTTGTCGGCCTGGTCGCGCGAGGAAACGCGCAGGTCTCGCTCCCGGAAGGCCCGAACCGCGACCTCGTTGAGAGCCGGTGCGGAAGCTGCCACGACATCGAGATGGTGGTCATTAATGGACGCAGCGAGGAGAGGTGGAACGGAACGATCGACGAAATGACCGGCTACGGATTGCGGCTCTCGCCAGCCGAGCGCGCGCTCATTCTCAAGTATCTCGCGACTTATCTGCCGCCCAAGTAGGACCCATGTCTGATGCTATGCATGCCAATGCGCCCAGGCGCAAGCGACGGCAGTTCCGTTGCGCCGTGGGGACCCTGTTCGCGACTCTGGCCTCTGTCACATCTCTGGCCTCTGTCACATCGCTTGCACCGCGTTTCTGGAAAAGGCGAATTGCGATTACTGCCACGGCTGGGCCGGCGACGGCGCCGGCCAAGGCCAGTCGCCCGGCGGGGCCGCGAACCTGCGGCGCAGCCTGCGATGACGCGATATAGAGGCCAAAATGAGCAAACGGGTATCGGTGGCGATGGCCGTGATCCTCGGTTGCAATGTGCTCGCTGCATTCGATGCCGTGGTTGCGGAGAAATTCCAAAAGCTCACGGGCTCGCAGATCCGCGCCAAGTTCGCCGGAATGGAGGTCACGGACGAGGTGCACTGGCGCGATATTTACGAGCGCGACGGCACGCTCAGAAGCGACTCCATGGGCCGCAAGAGACTCGGCAAATGGTTGGTCCACCAGGATGAGCTCTGTCTCGAATTCGGAAGTGGGACTGACGAAGCTTGTTACGAGGTCCGGCTCTCCGGCAACAACGTGCAGCTGAGACCCACTGGATTGGGGTTGCCGTTGGAAGGCGTGCTGCAGAGGCGTACCGACCGTCGCTGATTGCGCGCTGCATGACATAAGTCAACTAAATGAACACAGTCATTTCGCGATAGGGAAAGCGGTGTCATGAATCGAATCATCCGGTGGATCGATCACCGGCTACCGATCTTCACTTTTTTACAGCGCGAGCTGCACGACTATCCGACGCCGAAGAACCTGAACTATCTTTGGAACTTCGGATCGGTCGCCGGCATCGTTCTGGTGATCATGATCGTGACCGGCGTCGTGCTTGCAATGCACTACACACCCACGGTCGATGGTGCCTTCAACTCCGTCGAACATATCATGCGCGACGTGAACTACGGGTGGCTCATCCGGTACGTTCACACGACCGGCGCCTCGATGTTCTTCGTCGCCGTCTACATCCACATCTTTCGGGGGCTTTATTACGGCTCATACAAGCCGCCGCGAGAACTGCTCTGGTGGCTCGGTATCATCATCTTGTTGTTGATGATGGCGACTGCATTCTTTGGCTATGCGCTGCCCTGGGGACAAATGAGCTTCTGGGGCGCAACCGTGATCACAAATCTGTTCTCGGCAATTCCGCTGTTTGGCGACAGTATCGTTACCTGGCTCTGGGGCGGATTCTCGGTGGGCGATCCAACCCTCCACCGATTCTACGCGCTTCACTACTTGTTGCCGTTCGTGATCGTCGCCATCGTCGGGCTGCATCTCGTCGCGCTGCACCAATTTGGTTCCAACAGCCCTACCGGTATCGATAGCACGGAGCCCCGGGATACGATTCCCTTCCATCCCTACTACACGGCAAAGGATCTTTTCGGTCTCGCGGTTTTCCTGATCGTCTATGCGTTCGTCGTCTTCTACGAACCGGGTGTTCTTCTGAATCCTGACAATTCGATACCCGCTAACCCGGCAGTGACGCCGGCACACATCGTGCCCGAATGGTACCTGCTTCCATTTTACGCCATTCTTCGTGCGATCCCGAACAAGCTCCTCGGCGTCACGGCCATGTTTTGGTCGATCTTTGTGCTGTTCTTCGTGCCGTGGCTCGATACGAGCCCGGTTCGTTCGGCGCGTTTCAGACCGATCTTTCGGCTGTTCTTCTGGATCCTGGTGGCTGACTGCGTTGTTCTCACTTTCGCGGGAGGACGACCTCCCGAGGGGAACTGGTTGCTGCTTAGCAGAATCGGCACTGCATATTATTTCCTGCATTTCCTTATGGTTCTGCCGCTCGTGGGCTGGTTCGAGCAACCGCGACCACTCCCGAGCGGTATCAGCCGATCCGCATTACAGACGGCCGATTCAATGGCACGAGCCGGACACGCCGACTCCAACGGACCACGCGTCTAAGGGGAGCCGCAAATGAAAGCCTTCCCGATGGCGACCGGCAACCTCAATGATGGCCTGATCGCGTTCAAGGACGGCAAAATGATCACGATGAAGGTGCCATACCCGACGGGCTTCTACGCCAAGGGTTCGATGGCCGCATTGACGATCCGAACGCCGGCTGGAAGGGCAGAGGACTGTGGAGCGCGAGCGGCGACAGGACGCCGTGGGTGCTGGAAGGCGGCAAGGGGACCAATATAAGTCGGAGAGGGGGCGGGGAACCGCCCTCTTTCTCATCGACCAAGCCGATTCAATCGGTCACGTGCCCTCGGGTCGATCTCGGTAAGTGGAAACCGACACCGGCCGCCTTGATTCTCGACACCGAGTATCCACGTCCCACCTCTCTCCCCACACGCTAGTCTCGCTCTGTCGGTAGGAACACATCCACCGGCATCTTCCCAATAAGACATACCCTCCTCCGGGCAGTATTCGACACATCCCCTTCTTCCGATCGGTTTCATGTCCTTTGGACAGGCTTGCCCGGTCACCGGATGAATCAATCGCCCATCCCGGGTTCTCGCATATGGCGCATTGTCCTGACCTCCTTGAACCGGGGTATTGACCACCGGTGTAGCCGGAGCAGTCCGCTGCACTTGCTGCGGTGGAGGTGGAGGAAACACTGTAGTTGCCATCGGCGGCACTCGCGTCAACCACACGCTCCCAACACCTAGCACCAGTCCAACTGCCAAACTTCCTGCACAACATCCCGCTACAAGGCCCAGCTTACCTTTCAGCATCTGCAGCATGACTTTCTCCAAGACTCAGGCAACCGAGGTATCGCGGGACCTATTTGAACCCTCCGGGATTCTCACATGCCAAAGACAAGAATCTGAAAGGTTCCGGGTATGAAAGCACCCCGGGGATTCGGAGCTTGCGCGGTCGGCGGCGGCGGGGGCCCGCGGTCGGATAATGGCAAGAATATCTGTTTCGTCTTCAGATCGAGGGCCATGTTCCGCGCTCCCGGCGCAGTCTTCACGGTCTCGAGCACGCTATACCTGTCCGGAGATTCCTGCTGGATGATAGAAACGGTTCCGTCGCCGTTGGAGGTATATATGAGGCGTGTTTCCGGATCGTAGGCGGAATCATCCGGTCCCGCCCCGATTGGTACCGAGGCAATCACGCGGCCATTAGTCGAATCCAGAATAACCATGCGGCGATTTGCACATCCAATAAACAGCCTCCCGTTATTCTGGTCGACGGCCATGGTCCGGGGGCCTTCGCAGGGCGCGACCGGCCAGGTTTGACCTGTCGTCATCTTCCGGGCATCGATGTGCAAGACGACGTTTTTCTGCACCAGGTTGGCAAAAACATTTCCCTTTGCATCCGTACCGACAAGTTCCGGTCTTCCGCCCAGATCGAACGTACCCACCACCTTGCCTTCCTTGGAGTCCACAACGGTTGCGTTGTGTGTGTGTTGAGATTGAAGGTAAAGACGCGCTTCGTCGCAGGATCAAAAATGGTCGGGCCCGGGTTCTCGCCGGTTGATTTCACCTCTCCGATGGTTGCCAGCGTCTTCGTATTGAAGATCGTCAATCGGGCAGCCCCGCCGTTGC